>Ga0208161_1000053_pt1 | contig 53673 bp, 43 predicted proteins | sample CB_VirMetaG_3_FD_184538 | JGI IMG/M metagenome (GOLD analysis project Ga0208161, IMG submission 184538) | Freshwater to marine saline gradient viral communities from Chesapeake Bay - CB_1508_1S Viral MetaG (SPAdes) (version 4) | ecosystem: Environmental > Aquatic > Marine > Coastal | place: USA... | reverse complement strand
GCCGGGAACACCCTCAAACACGATGCCGTCGTTGTCACCATCAACTCGCCCAGTGATGTCGACAAACGACATGCCCCTCGGTGCGGCTCGAAGTCCACCACCAAGACGAGGGCCAAGTGCTTTAACTTCCGGCTCGAACGGCGAGGGGTCGTAGCCGTCGTGATTGGCTCGCGTTGCCTGTTTTGCACGGAACACGCTGACCACGGAACGGCGCAAGTTTCCCTTGCCGCGGGCCATGTATTCGAGATCTTCTTCCAAGAACTCGTTGTTTGTGCGCGACTTGAACTTCATTGAGGCGGCGTCAATTCCGAGGCGCTCAAGGCGAACTTTTGCCATGACTGACGATTTGGCCGAGGAGTTCAAGAAGTATCGAACTTTGTACTCAACAACCGTCTCAATGTCTCCGGTCGGCGAGAACGAGTTGAGTGGTCGTCCGAAAACGGATGGGGTAAGTGAAGTCCCATATCCGTATTCGGATTTCACCATGTGGACACGGTCGCGATCAAGGAGTCGAACGTCCTTGTTTCCGTCGGCCATTTCTTCGATCAAAACCTGCTCAAAGTGAGCCATTCCGCGGAAGTCGCCAATTTCGACGCCGTAAGGCAATTCGTCTTCAAGCGATTTGGTTTGCATCTCGTTGTAGGCGGAGGCCCACGCCTCACCTTTGGCGCCGATTCCGTAGCAGGTTTCGGTGATGCCGTCCCTGACGACAATGCCGAACGTCTTGCCGGTCACGCCATCTTTTACGAGTGCATACTGCTTCACTTGTTACCTCCGAGCGCCTTAATCAATTGTTCGCGCTGGCTTCCAAGAACTTCAATTCGGTTTTCGATAATCTTAGCCACAATGTTTAGATGGGTTTTTTCTGATTGCGACAATTCGCCGTCACGGTAAAGGCGATCCCGGTATTTTGTGAAATTGAATTGACGGGCGCGCAGAAGAAGGTCTGCGATTTGCTTCTGCATGAGACGCCGCTGCTCCTCCTTCAACTCTTTATAATACTTGCTGTACAGGCCTTCGCCGGAGACCGATCCGAACTTTCTAATCTGCGCTTTTGTGCGTTCACGAATCTTGATTTCAGACAAATCTGTAAGTTCGCTGTCGACGGCCAGAGGAACTGGCTTGACGGAGTCGTCCTTTTTGACGATGGCAACACTGTTTCTTGGACGTTGAGTGATGTCGGAAACAAGGTCAGACACCAGCATTTTTGCGACGTCATTGGTGCTCAGATCCGACAATGACGAACCGGTGTCAACGGTGGAACCATCGATAACGGATTCTGGCAACTCGACAAGTGCTTTCTTGTTGTCTCCTGCACCAAAAATGCCGACATCTGGGGCGTCGAGACCCATATATCGCTGGATTTCGGAGGCCAACGCCACGTTCAAGTGGTCGTTCGGATTCTTGGACGCCCTCTGGGTGTAGCCCTTGCCGCCAGTGCTTTCAAACGCATTGCGGCGACGACGGAAAATGTTGGCCTTGGTGAGAGCCTGTTGCAGAACAGACGGGGGAATGCTGGAAAGCGGTTCTCCGGCGCGAATCTTCGCAGCCGCAGCATCAACCGTCATGACGTTGCGCCGCTCATCTGGAGCCGAAGTGGGCGCTTTCTCAACCGCCTTGCGCGGCCTGCCACCCTTAAGCATCTGCTGGAGATTCTTCCCCTTGGGAAGTTTCTCTCGATACTCCATCCCGTCACCGGTCTCGTCGGCCAGATACTTCAACCGTGCAGCCGGATCCTTGCTGTTATCGGTTTCAATCGCCTTATTGACCGTGCGCCCAAGTTTGCGTCGTTCGCCAACGGTAAGCGGCCGCACTTTCTTGATCTCAACGTACGAACCGTTGCTAAGCGCATATGTGACGTTAGTTACACCGGTGTTGGAAAGCAGGCCGAGTTCATCGCCGCCAAGGTTGTCAACACTGGTCAACCTCATCACGTAGGTGGCGTCTTCCATGTCTCGGTTGTCGGGGATGGTGCGAAGCACTTTTGGTGAGACGACTGGTTCTAGGACGAAGCCGTCACGGCGGATGAGGCGCGAGATTGGTTCGTTGGTCGAACCCATTGCCTTGATGATTTCGGAGGTTTGCTTATCTCTGTCGGATCGCAGGGTTGTCGGTTGGACTCGCGGGATCTGAGGTTTCCGTGATTCGAGGACGTTCCCTGCGGCGGTGCCGCGAATGGCGCGACCTTGCGGTTCGTTGACGGTGATGTTTGTTCTGGTGAACGCACGCTGGATGGCTGAAATTGCGCGCCCCAACGGTCCGGGAAGGTCGAAAAGTTTTGCACCACAGGTCGACAACTGGTTGTCGGTGAACCGTCCACCGTACTGGTATCCCTCAGGGCAGCGGGCAGCGCGGTTGGAGCGTCCGGGCCGCCTTCCTCGTCCGCCTCCGGGCGTCAGGGCTCGGGCGATACCTGAACGGATGGGGCTCCTGTAAGGAGAAACGTTTCCGGGTGTGATGATTGACCCGATGGCTTGCGCCGCTTGACCGATGCGACTTGAGGATCCGAAAACACCTACTCGTTTGACGTTGTAGCGGCGGATGACTCCGCTCCTGTGTGCCAGAGCCTTGTATTCGACGATTTCTTCTCGGTTGGCTCGATGCCCGCGAACAAAACTGATGTTTGATTTACGTGAAAGATCGACAAGTATGGTTCGCTTAACACGGATTGTTGGGCACGCCTCACATCCGGTGTCTTTCTCGTAAATGTAGGTTTCGACCATCACGCACACTCACTACAGTCGTCGTCTCGGGTAAATTCATTGAGGAGGAGCGTTCCGTCGGACATCTCGACTTCAAGTTCCCAGTTGTTGTAGTCACGCAGGTAGTTTGTGAACGTGGGCTCCATTGCCATGAAATCGGCGAGCACGCTGAACGCATGCTTGTAGTCCATCTCGGTCACGACGGGATTGACTTCATCCTCGTACCCAAGGCTTTTAAGTTCAGGGAAGTCGCCGAAGAACACATCGTCTTCGTCCATCCAATATCCGTCAAGAGACTTCTTGTTTTTCTTGAAGCGCTTCTTCATTCGGCGAGAAAAGTCTGCGTCACTCCAGTTCTTGAGTTTCTTCAGTTTTCCCTTGCAGTTTTTCATTCCCGGATGATGGCAACCCTCGTTTGGCCACAGACCGGTGGTCTCATGATGCAGCCAAGCGCAGATTCGGCTCAAGGGGTACAACTCGGGATGGTTTTTCAGGATCACTCGACATCTACGGAATCCGCCCGGCTTCTTCATAATTGGGCGCCAATAGCGCAAAAGCCGCTCAAGGTTGCCTCGTCGTGGTCCCCGTCCACGCAAGATGTCGCCCGTGATCCGCTCTTGCGGCAGGTCCAACAGGACGTCCTGAATTGCCTTGTATTCGAAAGTGTCCATGGTCTTCCCAGTTTAGATTATTTGTGGGGATTTCCCGGTATGAATGGCTACTGCTTGTCTTTCCTAGCCACGTAATTTTCGTAATCTTTCATGATTTCGTCTCGGGTGAGGTGGTGGCCACGCTTGTCGGGCGGATAGTCGTAGAGTCCGATTCGGTACGAGATGCCGATGGTCTCGTCAACTGGATCTCTATAAATCTGCCTGCGGGCTGTCGTTGTGTCGCCGATCACACTGACCACTTCTTCTGCATATGACATTCGATCTTTTTCGTGAGGATCCTTACCTGTTTCAAACTTTCGCAGTATCCCGATAATTTGATCTGGGGACAGCGTTTTATCAACCTCGGTCAACGGCATGCCGAAAACATTTTCAAGTTTTTTTATCCACTTGTCTTGCCATTCAGGTCGAGAGTCCACTATTCCTCACTTAAGTCGGAAATCATCTTCTGGGAAGATCCAAGATGCAATCTTAGCCAGAACTGCGGCTTCTTTTTCTGTCAACTGTCGCACGCTTTCGCCATCGAAAAGCCTGATCTCGTTGCCATAAGAGTTGGCGGCAATAAGTTCAGCAATGAGTTCGAAATCCCAGAACCGGAACATGTGGTCAAGGTCGAAATGTTGTGTGAAGGCCGCCATGTACGCCGCCCACTCACCACCAGAGCCAAGCATCGCGATTTCTCTCGCAATACGCTTTTCCTCTGCTGTCAAATCATCAAAATACTTCGTCCCCATAAACAGGTGCTCTAGACCAGTCCTGATGGCGCGTGGATTTTGTGAACTAATAATCCGATCCATTGACTCGTTGAGGAAAAATTCGAGGACTTCGTCCATCACAGATTCCCCAACCTTGCCATCAATGACGTCATTCATGTTGGGTGCGTTCGGTATTGGAACATTCGTGGTGACCACCGCATCGGGATCAATTACGATGGTATTCGAGTGGGCTGAAACCGCGTTTCGCGCCCCACGAATCAAAGCCTCTGCGATAATTTGTCCAGTCTCGGGAGATAACCCCTGAGACATTGGAGTACGCGGTAGGCCGTTTTCGATTAGCAGTTCCAAGTTTGGAACAGGCACCTTTTCCCCGGTTACGAACTCGACTCTTGTAGCGAGCGTGCGTAAATTCCAAGGCTTGAACATGTAGTACGGCATGGTTCGATCAGCGAAAAGGGGTCGTCTTCCTGCCGGAGCGAGATCAAAAATTCCTGAAGCGATCACGAAAGGAAGTGGGTCGCCATCCTTCCAGCGACTTTTCGTCGGATTGGGAAACATGTCTTTACCAATCGCGTTCAGCCAGTCAGCCAATTCTTGATTGACTGTAATAGTTTTGCCAGAACCATCAAGTGACTTTAGGTCGCCAAACATAGCCTTACGGCGCTTATCCGGGTCGGATATTCCGCCGACAAGCAGGATTCCCAATCCCACAAGGTCGCGCTCTTCGGTTAATGCGAGGGAGCGAACCGAATCACGTTTGTCTTCCTTGGACATTCTGGCAACGTAATTTCTTAACCGTTGACGCACCAAGTCGACCGAAAGCGTGTCTGTAGGACCTAGCCCATCTGCGGCCATAGCATCACGCATTGACACCCATTTGTGCGCGGCGTGACCCATTTCGTGAATAGTGACCATGGAAGAGGCGACCTCAGCGGCGAATTCCCATGCAGCACGTTCCTCATCAGTCAGATTTGGATTTGGCACCATGTTGCCTGTCGTCGGATCAGGCAAACTTCTCGGTGGAACATCGCGAAGCAGGGTCACGAACGCCTTGTGTGCTTCTAACTGAAAATTTCCAAGTTCGCGAAGATTTTCGGTCGTGTGGTAGTGGGTCTCCGTGTTGTATTTGAGGGCAATGGTCGGTTTTTTGTCTGGGCCAGCAGCCATGATGATGGTGCCACTCGCATCTATGTTGACCCGATGTCGGCCCAACCATGCGGCCGAACCGTCAATTCGCGGGTTCGTGTTTTGTTCTATAACAAAGTTGACATTTTCCAGTTCTGGGTTCGCCATTAACCCATACAAGAAGCCAACAACGTGGGCGATGTGTCCGGGTTGGGCGTCAGAATCGTCATCTGCCCCTGCGAGGAAATCAATTTTCGAGTCGCCGTTGGCGAAACCCGGATGGGCACGTATTAGCGCCTTGCGAATGTCGCCGTACTTTTTTATGGGGTTGCCGTTGTTGTATTTGTCTTGGACTTGTTTTAGGACATCCCCATGTCGTTTGGTGTAGTGTTCTTTTGATCGACTGACCCACCGCATCTGGCTAGCGCCCATGCCGGAGCGAAACGAACGCATACCTACGGTTTCGCTGTTTTCCAGTCGTTCCTGCGCGCGAACAACCCGTCTCGCTCGCCGTTTTGCTTGGCCTGTTGCCCGACGAGCAAACTGCGTACCCTCTTGAACCCAGCCGTCTCCATCGGCGTCTTCTGCGTCAGGATTAAAAACTGCGCCGCGGATAAAACCCCGGGTTCCGCCGGTCGCGCGTCTAGCGCCACGGGCAAGCGCTCTGGCTAACGCTTTCTCATGCTGTTCTGCCGCGATCAGAGACTTGAACTCCATGGCGCGATCGTCTTTTTCGCGCATTGCTCCAGAACGTTCTTTCTTTTTGTTTGGGAACTCGGTGAGGACGTCAACACCAGCAAGCATTTGTTCAGGAACTTTTTGCACCCCGTACTGAACGATGTTGCGCCAACGATTGTCCGGAAGATCAACCCCACCCCAAAGGAAATCATGGAAGTCGGACGACATGATCCGATCGACGTCACGTTTCGCCAAGAAGGACAAGAAATCGAACTCAAAAACCTGTTTCTTTTTGTTGATCAACGCGCCGTTTTGCTCGCCTTCAATGACGTAGTACAGCATTCCGGAGTCGGTGCGTCCAACGGGTATGGCTCTCATGATCCGTATTCCTTCATGGCTGCTTCAAACCATTCGCGATGCTGTTCCAGAATGGCATCTGACTGTGCGCCCGATTGAAACAAGGTGACGTAGTAGGGGATTGCGCCGGGATCCTTGCGCTTCACAATCTGCATAGTTTCGGTGGCAAGGAACTTTTTGATGTCGTCCGTGTAGCCCCAGTTTTTGCTGTCGGTGTCAATCATGCGAGTGCTTCCAGTCTGCGCTGTGTCTCATCCAAGATCCATTGCGTTCGCGCTTCGCCTTCGAGACCAAATGGAAGATTGTGTTTTACGGCCAGTGCCTTTGCGCGTTCCTCAAGTTTTTCCCACGGTCGCAACTCAGCGTACTCTGCGCCACTCAGCAATGAGTCTCCGACCATGACCGCTGATCGGTTATACAGAATAACCCGGTTGTCTTGACTGCCGGTACCATAACTCGCCATACCGTCAAAACCCTGCAACAAAGCCATCACCGCATAGCCGTTCTGGAACTCGCCATGACCATCCGACGAGGCAGTTCCGACCATCAAATCCAACGCTTCGACCATCTCGGTATCACCAGCCGCCACAAGTTCCCTACGCAAATCGAGCAGCGGGTTTGCGCCTTCCGAATACGTTTGCGGTTGACCCACCTCGACTTCAAGGCGATACGTTTCCCGTTGACGCGACATCGTAAGCGGACTCGTAAATCTTGCCGATGGCGCGACAACGCCCTGAATCACAGAACCATTTTCTCCGGCGTACACGCTGGCGTCAAAGTGCTCGTTTAGCCCCATCCGCTCTGTGCCGCCCTGAACAGCGAAATACACGCCTGCACCGTCAACACCTTCACCAATCGGGTAGCCGTCCGCATCAACATGGCGGCGAGCCATCTCCGTGTTGCCGCCACGCGAAACCGGCGTCAGACCGCCAGCGTAACGAAGATAATCGATCTCGTCCGACGTGATTTTTGTCGGCGCCGCATCAAGACCACGAGCATGGATCAATGCATCAACAAGTTCACGACCGGCGTAATCCAAGCCAGACTTCGTTGACCGATCATTTTCGGATTCTTCGTAGAAACCGCGGGTAGCGATCCTCTCGCGAATCTGTTCCAGTGCCTCTTGCAACTTGGGATTTTCGAGAAGTAACGAGCGAAGTTCCGCACGATGCTCAGGTTTTGTCAAATCATCCGTAAGAACAAGACCATCGCGACTCAGTTTTACAAGATCGTCCAGTGACCGGACAACTTCAGGATCGGGGTCTGGTGCCTCAAAGTTCGGGTCGCTCCTTCGCGCTACCGTGGCTTCACCGACGGGTGCTGTTCTGTCAAGGATTTCATCTTCGTCTTTCAAACGCCAATATCCGATACGAGAGTCAAGACGACCTAGTTCTGATTCGACTTCTCCACGAACCTTGCTTTCACGTTCCTTCTTGGCTCTTGCTTCACGATTTGCCTTCAAGGTATCGGACAAATTGTCAAGGAAACTGTCTGGCATTCTGGAAATGATTTCATCAAGTTGAGAGTTCACTTCGTCCGCGGTTGGCGGAACCCACGGCTCTTCAGGGCCATCATCACCGAATGGGTCCGAACGTCTGGGTGGCGGTTTGCTTGTCGTCATGGCGACACTGACCACCTTTGCCAATTCCTGTGTGATCTTAAGATTTTCGACAGCCTTCTGCTTATCGTCAGGGCTTAGATCAGACTCTTCAATAACGCGGATCGCATCATCAATCTCAAACTCGTAACCGGAGAAATATTGTTCGCCACGCCATCCTTCTTGAGTGAACACTTCACGGATAGTGCGACCATCCTCACCCGTCCAACCTCCGGGCAGCCTAAGGTCACCAGCGATATCGACAATCTCTTGCCAATACGGCTGATCCACCGACGACGGGTCTCTCACCAGAGTGCGTGCCATTTCACGTAACTCGTTGTCGTTGGCACCGTCAAATGCCGGAATGTCACGCGACAGGGATTGGCGGCGCGACCGCATTCCGGACGGCGCATCAAACGGATTCCAAGTCGCAGGCTGAGGAGTCGGGTCAGGGGTATCTGGACGCCCAGACATCCTCTCACCGATCCGTTCACGCGCTTCGTCCAGACGCTCCAGCAAACCAAACTCACTCACGCGAGTAGATACTGCGTCGGCGATTTCTCTTGCCCTCGCTGCCGCGTCGCTATCAACAAATCTGTCAGCCGCATCACTCAACGCATCGTTGACGGCATCTGGTAGACCCTCAGGTGCCACCCGGTCGGCGGCCGAAATGATCTTTCGTGCCTGATCCTGATCAAGCCATCCCTGCTCAACCGCCTTGCGAACCGCGTAATCAATACCCTCGCGTCCTGCCCGACGTGCAATCACCAAACCGACTCCAGCGGGTCCGCCACCGGAGAAGGCAACGGCCATTTCGCCAACCATTTGAACCATTTCAATGTTGTCGTCCTCAAGGCCAGCACGACGCAGAAGTGCGGTCGCGCGTTGTGACGTCAACAACCTTTGTACCAGCGCGGCACGACCAGTGGGCCGTGGTGTTGAAGTGCTCATGCGGCGTCCGGCTTCACCAATTCTCTCGGTGATGGCATCTGCCGCCCGGTCTCCAATGACGCGGGTTACCCGATCACGAAGGCTTCGCATCCCTTCCTGAACGATCGGCTGCAAGGTTGCTTGACGGGCGATGATTTCGTCCTGCAACCGAATTGACAATGCTTCTTCAACATTGCGGACACGGCCGATCCTCGCGCCGGAATCGGTGGCCGCCGTCAGATCAGCCCTGCTGAAAAGATCGATTCCATCGCTGTTGGTGAAACGCACAGCCAGACCGGCACGGTCGAAGGCGCGCTTGCGTTCTGCGGCAGCACGATGCTGACGAAGCAGAGTTGCGCCCTTCACGTCAACAATGCGACCTTCGAGAAGACCTTCCATCAAGAACTGGCGTTCCGCATCGCTCCATCCGGCATTAATGAGGAATTGCGCGGCAGGACCGTCTTCGAGATCAAGATCTGATGGAACGAGCAGACCGCTTTCCCGCCAAGGCAGAGTTCCAACAGGGACATCGATTCGTTCAATTTCGTCTAACTGGAACCCGCCAGCGATTGCGGCTTCGATCGCCATGTCGGCCGAACGGAACTCTCCGGCAGCGCGAACCATCATCCCGCCACGCTCAGCCAACTCTGGTTGGCGCCGCATCTGAACGCCACGGAAATCGGCGGTGATGCCAGCGTGAAGGAAGTTGCCGATGCGCTGCGCCGAAGCCTCTGGCCCCCGGCGAGAAACCGCAATGTTTGCGGCGAGTGACAGGCTTGAATTTTCGCTAAGGCGCATCAAAAGGGCCGGGTCACGGAGAACATCACCCAAACCGAAACCGGTACGGAAGGAAGCCTCAGCGCGAAGAACAACGTCGTATTCGCCGAGGAAACCGAGAGGTCCGCGTGGCGATTCGCCACTGTGATCGTAGAACTCCGCCCTTCGAGCCGCAGGGAAACCGGCCCGGTCCGCTTGCTGCAACATGCCGTCAACGATGTCGTCGTGAACTTCGTGGGTCATGTGGCCGTATGCGGGTCGGCTTCCGCTCGGAGCGTCTTCAGGCCAACCAAGATCGGCTTCAAGTTCTCGGTTCAACCCCGATGTCGGAAGTTCCCGGCGTTCCCCATCCAAAATTGATCTGATGTCTTTGTCGCCGTAACGAAGAACAGGCCTGCGGTCAATTCCGTCTTTCCAATCGCTAACCGCAGAGACAAGCCGGTCTGCCACTTCAGACGAGGTTGCACCTTCAAGGAACTCGCGTGTTTCTTCGGTCAGGGCGTCAACGAAGAAGTTTGGTGGAAGCCGTGATGCTGTGCGCTCCCTCTCAATCATCGCCATGCCCTGATCAAGCATCCCGTCGATGGTTGTTCGCATCTCGTCCATGGCGTTCACATCGTTGGATGTGTCGCGGGAACGCGCATCAGGGTTGAAGGGCTCAATTCCTTCTTGTGCAAAACCGCGGTCGTACTCGTTGCGTCGCCGAGCCATGCGGACACGGGTCGCGGAATCACGGCTGTACGGCGTTGTCTGGGTGCGAGGAGGCTGCTCTGCCCGTGACGCCAAAACACGCCGAAGGTTTTCACGCTCCCTCATCTCGGCGACCGACATCGGCCTACCCATGCCATCCAAGTCACCAAGTCGAGCATTGGCCCAGTCGCTGGTACTCATCTGGGTTTTCGGCACGAGGGTCCGAACGCCGCCTTCACCAGTATCGACAAGTTCGAATTCGCCGGGGGGAAGAAGAAGCCGGTCACTGTCTCCAGATTCCGGATCGGTCTGGAAAATTCCCCTCATACCCTTGGGTACGACGACTTTGGTGCGCTCAGTCCCCGCGTAATCAAGATCGCTTTCCTCGCCGGTGCTGACAACTTTAATTGTCGTGAACCCACGGCCGTCCGGATCCGTGCCCTCAACCAGATAGCCCTCAACGGTGTCCTTGAGTGGCGACCTGTCGATGGAGTCCATGAGCGGAATGATCGTCTGGTCGATCTCCACGGCTGGGCTTGCGTCAGGAGCACTCGGACTGGATGCGTCGTCAGGTGCGGTTGTACCGCGCTGTTCACGGACTTTCGCTGCCCGCTTGATCGCCTCTTCCAAATCGACGCCACCATGAACGTAACGCTTGTTGCGCTCCTTCATGTCTTTCGTCATCGCGTCTTGCTCCCGGCGCGTCATCTTGCGCCGAGCATTCATTTCCTGCTCTGATCCGTAGGCTTCCGGATCGCGCGTCCATGCGCGAGAGGCGTCAGGGAAACGTTGAGGAATCGAATCCTCAAGTTCCTTCATTGCTGCGCGAGCGCGATCCTCGTCGTAAGTCTGATCATCCTCGGTGCGCTTCGACTTGTACGGCATCCCGGAGGGACGGAAGTAGCGGCCAGCGTCCGTACGTTCAAATTTGTCGGAACGACGCTGACGTTCTGCTTCGTTCGCGTTGCGGCGTCGTTTGTTTTCGTCGGCAATTTGCGCCATTCCCTTGGCGGCAAGCCACATGCGTGCAAGGTCGTCGTCTGACAGTTGCTCGCCAGCGTCACGTCTGTCTAGGAGGGCGTCTAGGTCGTCGCGAAGTGTTTCGAATCGCGTGTCAAGATCGGCGGCAGACAACTGCGCATATGAGACATCGGGCCAGTCCCATGTGCGCGCGATTGACTTGCGTGGAATCTCCTGATGGCCACCAGTTTTGTCGTCTGGTCGTCCGCCGAACCGGGCGATGAAGAAACGTTCCATAAGGTCCCACGGACCTTGCGCCGCGAAGGTTTCATCTGCCTCCTTATCCGTAATCCATGTGATGCCAGACGGGATGATGCTGAGTTCCGTGTCGTCCGGTGGGGGTGTTCCCGGAGGGGCATCTGGCCCGTTTGTCTCCGGGTAGCCGTCTGGTGGGTCGACTCCGGTGTCGCCGGTTCGTGGAGGTCGACGTGGCGGGGTGCTGGGGGTTCCTCCACCCGGGGTTGCTTGCGGGAAGTCGGATCGACCGTTCATCCACTCCAATTGCTGGTCGATGATTTCACTGTCAACGACACCCATTTTTTGCAGGGCGCGAAGTTCCGTCATGCCTTCCATCAACATAATGTTGAGTTTGGTTTGACGTTCTATTCCTTGCGGGCCGTAACCACTCCCGCCATCCGCACCCCAGAATTCCTCTACCAGACCTTGATAGTATTTTCCGCTTAAGATGTGCAGCATCGAACCTTCAAAAGCGTGAATTCCAACTGGCGGGAATCCTTCAGGCAAATACTCTTGCGGTAGGGCCTGCTGCATGGTTTGATCTACGGCAAGGCCCCATGTTTTGTTGTCCCACATGTTTGGCGGGTCGGTGATCATGGTGCTGCCCAACATGATGAAACCGTTTTCGTTGTATTGGTCAAGTATGCGTTTCTGGATGAATGCATACTGCTGGAGGTGGCCCATTTCGTGGTACGCGATGTGCCTTGCCTGCTGTTGTATGGCGCCCCCGTGCCGGGCAGCGGATAGGTCATTGGCGTAGATGTTTCGCCAACGCTCCAGATCCATCTCGTTTCGCATGAACCTTTCAATTTCGCGCCACTGCTGACCCTCGAGAGCAACACCATCTGTTGACGCAATGCGAATCTTGCCGGGCGGAAGAAGAAGCCCGCTCTGATCACTTGGAAGCATCGGCCGCAAAACAACAGCAGTCGGGTTAAATTGCATTGTCAAAGCAAACCCGTCCGCGGGGTTGCCGGTACTCGGCACCAACATGGCTTCGGTGTCCCAGTACAAACTGAGTTTGCCGCCATCTGGACCGGTCGCGCTTGGGTCAAAATCTCGGAACTCGACTTTTTTGATAAGCCGTGAAGTTTCGGGGTCGTCGTGGAACTCGTGCAGGAGACCGGTCATGAAGCCACGCATGACTTCCATGTGCCGTTCAACGAGCATGTTGGCCATATCGGCTTGTTCTGGTGGCGTTAAACCAGCGGGCAGGGTGTCGGCATACGTTGTCCGCAACGCCGCGTCCATCAAAACCAAGTTTTCCTGCATTGATTTGGTGGGGTCCCAAAGTCGTTTTCCGGAGGCATCCGTAAACAACTCCGTCCAATTGCTGTCCCACATTCCGTTATTGGACAGCGCCTCTAGAATGCTCCACAAATCTTCGTTTCGCGCCGTTTCAGTCGACGTTCCCAGCATCGAAGTCAGGTTGTCGATCGCCGCCTTTTGTTCGGCAAGGCGAGCATCAAACACATCCTGCGGAGCCCGCATTTTTGCGGCTTCTTCCATCGCGCGACGGTTGGAAGCGAAGTCCGGGTCGTCGTAACCAGCCTCCAAAGTCTGGAGGTAACGACCCATTGCTACATGGTCGTTGAACCAGTCACGCATGCGGCCCAAGGCGCGGCGTGCGGACACAGGCGGCTGGAAGCAGTTGGTGCCGAATTCGTCCGTGAACTGGTTAGCCGCAGGGGTGCCCGGAGGACACCTGAATTTCCCAAGATCATCTACGACGATCTTCAGTGCCCGGGCAGCACGGGAACCAAGATTCCCACCCGGAACCATCGAACCGATGCTTCTACCAAGCGCCTTCAAATGGATTTGCTGTTTCGATGACTCGATTCGCTCACCCGTTCGTGGATCAACGTCATAGTCATGAACAACGATCTGTGGGCGGCTCTTCTGGTACGCCATCGCCTGACGCATGTTTTCTGCCCGCTCAGATTCGGTCACTTTCCGTGGACCGGGAACCCAACCGAAATTTGGTTCGTTGCCGTCACGCAACATGTCCTTGGCGGTGACGTGCAGTTTCAGCACATCGCCCGGACCGCGTTTCTTATTGGGAGCGAAACGGATCTCAGGAACGGTTTCTTTCAAACCGCCCGATGACCTCTTAGCAGAGTCGCTTTCTTCCTCGCCAGCAGCACTATTGAGTGCTTTTACGGACCACTCCGGATCAAGTGCTTCTTTGGTGCTGCTGATCGCGTGCGTTAGCCGAAAATTGAAGCCAAGGCGTTCGTAGTTGCGGCGCGGTACACCAGTTACTCGTTCGGAGATTATGTATCTGGTGGCTCGGGTCAGGGCCATTTGGACCCTCTCTTTCCCGGCCCTCAGTCGAGACCGTTGTCGTCGCCGTCCTCGCCGACCAGCATTTCGAACTCCATGAGAGACCTCATGAACTCGCCGTCGCTGATTTCAGCGTCCTTCTTGCCAGTCACCCAAGCGGCAGGAATCATGTTTTCCTTGCCCATCTCACGCGCGCGCTTCATAATGTGACGCTTCGCCTTCTCCTTGTCGGCCGCCCGACCATGCGCCATGATGGCGTTACGGAGATCGTCAACATTGGAGATGGGGAACGAACCGTCAGGAAGGGCCATGCCTTCCTTCGCCATCTCTTCGCGCTGCTCCTCGTTGAAGGCACGCTTCAGGGCGATCTCGGCGGCCTCCGCCTCAATCTCTTCGACCTCATCTGGCTCGTAGGCATCCACACCGAGAACCTCGCCGTCGAGAGCGACAAAAACATCGTAGGACTTTCCGTCGATGCCATCGATCTCAACCGCGTAGCAGTCGAAGCCTTCGAATGAGTCGGGCTCAACGGCGGTCACCGTTCCGTCGACGCCCTCAAGGCTCTTGACAGCAATGTCGCACGCCTCATTGAAGTCAACCAAATCGGTCGAGTCGTGCAGCGACTTCTGCTCAAACACAGAGTCGTCGAGACGATGGAAGCCAAGAACCTCACCTGTCGAGCCTTCCATGAAGACTTCGATCGCTCGGCCATCCTTGACCTGAAGATCGACAACGAAGATGTCGCTGCTCTGCGAGTAGCCAGAGTCAATGACAGTTCCGTTGAACTCGTTCTCCGCTTTGCCTTCGATCTCGATCAGGCCCGGCATGCCCTTCTCGGCGATGCATCCGCCCGGGCAGTCGTCACACATGGAGGAGGAACCGGGGTACACCTTGCGGTCGATGGCGCAGAGGAATCCGCGAGCACCGACGTCAGCGCTCTTCTTGCCCATGGTCTGGAGGCGGCGCTTGCGGGCGTCACCCATCCATCCCTTGCCCATGGGGGCTTCCTCTTCGTCCTCTTCCTCTTCCTCGTCGTCCTCTTCCTCGTCGTCAGCCATGTCGGAGTCGGGGGTCGGGGTGTCGGACGCCTCGACGGGGGTCTCCTCCTCGGCGTCCTCGTCCTCGTCCTCCTCCTCGTCGTCCTCGTCGTCCATTTCCATGTCGTCATCGGACGCCTTGTACATGAGGGGCTTCTTCTTGCCCATCATCTTCGGAGGAGCCATCTCCTCGTCCTCTTCGTCCTCGTCGTCTTCCTCGTCCTCGTCGGAGTCCATTCCCTCGACGGCAGCGAGCGCCTTTTTGACGAGTTCGTCCTCGTCGTCAATCTCTTCCATTTCCTCGTCGGAAACAGGGACCATCTTCATGGCGACAGACATAGCGCCACATTTGCCACAGACCTTGGCGCCAGCCTTATAGCCGCACTCCCCGGAGTCCATGCCTTTGGCGCATTTAAGTACGTCGCCGTCAGCGTCGATTTTGACAACTGCCTTCTCGTCATAACTCATGGGGCTTGGCTCCTTGTATTGCGTCTTCTTGTGGGAAACCCGTTGGGTCACCGAAACCTTAGCATGGCATTGTGCTCGCTATGAAGCATGTCATGCAGAGGTAACCGATTTATTTGTTTGAGGACCGTTTGACAAATTGTACCCTAGATTTAGCGCAGGCCGTGGAGTAATCACGCCAAATCAATTATTCGGAACGTCAACTGTGCGACCCTGAGAGTTGGTTCGCTGTTGTGTCCTGCTTGTGATTTCCTCCGTGGTTTTGTCAACAAATGTCGACATCGCCGCTTGGGCAAATTTTTCGATCATTTTCGCAAACATGTCGATTCGTGAACCATCGATGTCCATTTGACGATCAAGAACAACCATAAGTGCATCCAAGATCTGGTCTACTTCCTCTTGGGTCACCGTAATCGTCCCAACATTTGTCCGCTTGGAACCTGTTTTGCCCGATTCTTGACGCCGCATAATCGACTGGAGCAGGTTGAGGCCGCGAATGGTCGCAGCATCGTTATTTTTGCCAGCCTCGGTGATTTCCTTGCTAAGTGAACGCTCAACATCCGCAAAGAACGTGGCTTCATCAACGATTTGTGTCCGGCCCGCCTTGGCCGAACGCATACCACTTGAACTTCTGGCCGCGACATAATTTTCAACCGTGGCGCTCGGCTTGTAGTTGCGGAATGACCGCATACCGCCGTCCGATAGGAAGCGGGCAGCATCGGTGCCGGTATTGGGAATATCATTTTCGTCAACACCGCCGGGTCGCAGGGCCGCCGTGGAGTCTCCGCGCTCCATATTCGGATCACCCGAATACTTGGTCATCATCTCCTCTAGGAGATTCTTCAGTCCGTTAGCACCCTGAATGCTCGCCGACTCGCTTGCCGTCATGTCGCTTCCACGGAACTCGTCCAGATAATCGTCCGTTGTGGCCAAAAGTGACTCGATTTGGCTAAACGTCAAATCATCCGATTCGTTAAGAATGTCGCTGGCCGCGTCCCAGAAGTCACGATGCGAGTCGCCAGCATCCCCGTCATTCAACGCATCCGAGATTCGGCTACCGTTACCGGCAATCCGACGCTCAAGTTTGGTCATATCTTTCCTGCGAGCCTTAGCCGCATCCTCCGGGGTCATGCGCAAGTCGTTGAGAGTCTGCTGAGCCTCTGCTTCTTCTCTCGCCGCCCGAGCATCTGCGTCCTCGACTTGTCTAGCCTGAGAAGGAACCTGCCTCTGGCCAGACTCAATTTCGGACGCAAATTGACGTCTGCGTGCGCGACGCGCCTCCTTGCGCTCCTCACGGTCCATTTCTTCCAAGATCTGCTTTTGCAAACGCTGGAAATCAGCCTCTCGGAGACCGGACTTTTTCGGGGAGTAAAGTGCGTAAAGATCGTCAAACTGTTGATCTAATGTCAACTCATCCCAGTTGTCGGGTTTGATGTCATCCCACTTCTTGCCCTTGAGTCGCGTATCCTGTATGTCAGTACCCACAGGTCGGCCTCGCTGCGTTGCTTTACCGGCATCGACCGTTGAACGCTCCGGCGTCGGAGCGCCGGAACCACGCTCTGAGCGCATGCCTCGGGCACCATCAAGAACAGCCCAACCCTTCGGTGACACGTCAGCCACCGACAGACCTGAGAATCGGTCACGAATAGGTGCGTCGCCCTCCGTCTGACCCCATGACAAAAGGTCACTCAAGTTTCGTGGTGTCATGCCAGCAGGTGTTGGGCGGGAACTACGCAAACCGCCGCCCTTCTTGAAGTTCGATGACTCGTAGACGCCATTGGGCGCGAGCGCTGCAAGATCGATGAAGTCTTTCGCTGCCATCAACTCGTTCGGGAAATCACGGTTTTCATTCCGCTTGGCCATATCATTCATGCCAGCGACAACTCGTCTAGCCAAATCGGCGGGCATCTTGTCGGACGAACCCTGAAGCCACTTGTCGTACTCGGAAATGGCTGGGATCCCCTGCCACATTTTCTTGTTTTTCTCAAGCACACGCCGAATGTCGCCACGCTCGTCGTCGCTGATCTTAAGCGACACGCCACTGTCCGGAATCCGAACATTGCTTCGAGACGACATGGAGTTGATTTGCTTCTTCGCCGGGTCAACACTGCTGTCAACCCACATCCCGTTTTTCGCGCCGTTCTTGATGCGCTCCAAATATTCCGCGGTTTCAAGCAGCGCCCCAGAGTCGTCGTCAGCAATCCCGTAGTTCAAAAGATCGATTGTCTGCTGGAGAGCGGCCCGTTCAACCATGCTGGGACCATCACCCGGATCGATTCCATCGGCGACGTTGTTCAGAAGCCTGCGACTCACCTCGTCGACGTCGGGCCGCTCCGCATACTCGTAAAGAGTTTCGGCATGACGGATTGCGTCTCTTGCCGGGATACCGAGTTGGATGTTTCCGCCGTTGCGACGAGACGCCATGCCTCCTCGACCGCCTGACGGCATTTCCGATCGAAGGGCACTAATTTTACGCTTAGCCTCATCGAGACGCTTGGGGTCAAAGAACGGGTCATTATCCCGGTATCCCCACTTTGGGTCCTTTAGCGATGCGGCAACTTCGTCAAGTTTGCCGATCGCGGATTCTGCCCATTCGCGGTCCTGTTCGGCATATTTGCCGTCAATTTTGGCCTGCTCGATCTCATTGAATGTGTCAATCAGTTCCGCGATTGTGCTGGGAACCATGCGCTCTTCGATTTGGTCAGGGTCAAAGTTGCTTACCATCCACCGATCTGCGGCGCGCACAACATCGTCGGATTCTTGAAGTTGTTCGAGTTCTTCGTCGGACATGCGCAGCGACCGTTGGATTTGCTGCATCCGTTTTGTGATCTCGTCAATATTGTTTTTGCTGTCTTTCTCCCTGTCGGATGCGTCGTACAGCATTTCCTGCACATCTTCGACGTGACTACGAAGACTTTGAATGCGGTCCTCTGCGTCTTGAAGTCGCCCGAGGTCAGAAAGAAAAGAGTTTTCGTACTCTCGGAGGAACTCGTCCACATCTGCGTCGCGATCCTTGACACCCTTGCCATCCATTGCCACGATCAGATTCGCAAGACGTCGACGATCAAGGTCTTTATACGAGCCATCAAGTTTGCTCATCAGCCAATAGTTGTCAAACTTGCTGTTCGGGAAGTCCTTCTTCATCTGCTCAACGATGCTTTTCGCTTCGTCTACCGCATCGTCAATTTCCGCTTCTAGTTGCTTCCGGTCCATTTGGAACAAACGTGATGTGTCCCTTGCCCGGGAGGAGCGCATCCCTTCAGCGACTTCATTTACCGTCGGTTTCGCATCCATCATCCGTGGCTTGGACGGAACTCTGGGCGTGGCAGGACGTTCGAAAGGCGTACCTTCCTGTACCAGACCGTCCTCGTCGCCGTCGATTGCGTTTGGATCGAAACGTGCGGTCAGCCCCCGTAGGGACCTAAGTGCTTTTTTTGAACCACCGCCAAAAAAATGCTTGCTCGCGTTGTGGACCGCATCGACGAAGTCGTCACTCACCCCACCAAGGAACTTGACTCCTTCTTCGGTCACTTCGGCTTGGACGTCGTAATACTCAAGGATCGGATCAAGCGCCGACTTGACGTAGAACGCTTGTTCTGGTGAGCACTCAACCATCGTGTTGTAGTGGGCGTCGGTTTCGAAGCCGGTGTAGGACGTCATGTATTCGAGTGACTTTTCCTCGTCGTCTTCGTCTTTTTCCCATGACTGGAAGACGTTGGCCATTGTTGGCTCGGGTTTCGGGCCGAGGTAGGCGCGGCTCGTAGCGTCGCTTGGCTTGACGCGCATCGGCATCGAAGGCATCTGCTGAGGAACCACGATGTTTGTTGGTTGCATCGGCTCCCACGACATCCTCGGCATGACTCGTTCGGGCTTCCCGAACATGTATTGCGAGGTCTCAACGTCCCAGTGGTACGGGAGGCGGTAGAAACGCTTTGAACCGTCAGGTTTCATCTTGACAAAAACGACAAGATTTTCGGTAGCGGACAGCAACTTGATTGGAGCCTGAACCCGAGAGGCGATTTCCATCTCCAAGTTGTTGCGCTTCTCCGGGCTCAGCGGCCGGGCCTCGCCCTCGGCGAAGATGTCGCGTTGAGGCTCTGGCTTGCGCACGGGGATCATGCGCATCATCATGTGGCCCTTCTCGTCGAAATCGTCAAAATCGACAAAGTCCCACCATGCGTCATCGGACTTCATCTCGACAAACTCCTCTGCGAAATAGGCCTCAAAATCGCTGAAGTCGATGTCGTCGTCGAACCAGTCCGCATCTTTCTTTTTCGCGTTTTCGTAACGGTCAAGAAGGCGGCGTCCCTTCGCAGCAAGTTTGGCTGCGTCGCTAGCGTTCTGGGGAACGGGTTCACCCCAAGCGGCAGCGGAAAGGGCGAGACGGGTCGGCTTGCCGTTTGGCTTCTTCATTGGACCTGACGGGTTGGTGAAGAATCGCGTCAAGAACGAGCCTTTGCGCCGCATCTTTTGCGGAGTGTCGGCAGGCCCCTTGACCCCGGGCTTGAGGTTGGCGCCTTCACTGCGGGCAAAGTGGCGCCTTCCGGCAGCAGTCAGGCCGCCCTTCGGATCTTTAAGTTTCTGCTTGGCGCCTTTGATGGAGATCGTGCCAGTGAGTTGGTTGGCTCCGTGGAGAACTGGGCTGACCTCATAAAGTTCGACTTCTTTGAGCACGTTGGCCTGTTTTGCCGGGTCGAAGACAGCGTCGAGAGTTTTGTAACCGATCGACCATTCCTGCTCAAGACCAAAGAACTGCACGTTGGCGAAAGCCTCGCGACCCTTTTCTGAGTTCAGGTTGAACTGAACCTTTGCGTAGAGTCCGCCGATACCGGCTCGCTTCATCTTCTCTGGAAGCCGCGGATCTGACGCCGGAACCTCATAGATTTCAAGGACTTTACCGATGGGGTCATTCCAGTTGTGGCCCCAAACGACGCGCGGCTTGCGTCGCTTCAGGCTGCCGTTGAAGGCTCCCGGAGCGCAGATGTCGCCCACGCTGTCTTTGTTACCGATCCCGGCGACGAAGCATTCGACGATTCCTTTTGCGGAAACGGATACTTGTCCTGCTGGTGCCGCCTTGAATTCGATGTCGTCGATCTCTGTTTCGGGCATCTTGACGCTCCTTGCTCAAAGTACATCATAAACGACCGGAGCATGGGGCTATTGCAACTATGGGCAGCAAAAGCCGCTATTTACGTAAACTCATCGCCTATTTACGTAAAGTCCAAGCCCGCCTAGCCTCAGCGGCAGCAATCTCGGCTGGCTTCTTGCCCAACAGATGGGCAAAATGGCTGGTCACAGCGGCCTTGAAGACCGTCAAACGGATCTCAGGTGTCGTAATTCCGAGAGAAGAACGGATTTCCCGCTCCAAATCCAATGTGCTCTCATGAATGATCGACTTAATCCTCGCCAGAGCGGCGTTCGCAGCGACAACCATGTCCTCGGTCTGCTCCGCCGACTTTTCGCCGCGCGAATCCCGCATGATCGTCATCAACACAGGACGAATGTCCTCGTCGTACTGCTTCTCCCACACGTCCGTCGGCATAAACATTGAGACGTCTAGCGAGCCGTCAATCAAGGCCTTGCGGCACTTTTGGCCAAACGCCTTCTCGGCCACAACCCGCTGCTGCCTCTCAATCACTCGCTCGACAGTACGCTCCAAAATCTGCGTCCATCGCTCCAAGTCAGAACTGTCAACGGACTTGGTTTCAACGTCACGGAAGGCTGGGTCTGCGAGTTGGCCTTCGGGCATTGGTGCAACTGCCGCCTGCGGCGCGCCCTGCTCGGCAGCGAGAGCACCCTGCATGGTGTTGGGATCAAACTGAGGTCCGGCTGGCGCTTCACCCATCCCTCCGGCTTCTGGCGGTCCGGGTGGCTCTTGTCCGGGGGCGCCGGGGGGCATTCCGGGCATGCCGGGAGCACCGCCACCCATCTGCGCTTCGGGCTTGGGCATTTCTTTCTCGGTGTTGGCGATCGGGGTTAGGTTCGGGTTCATCAGCAGAGAATCCGCGAGATCACCCTTCACCTTTTTCTTGCCGGTCGCGCTCCTGTACTCGTTGGGGCTAATAAGGCCCTGTTGAAGTTCGTTCAGCAGGAACTGTTCGCGCTCTTGCTTGTAGATGACGAGAATTGGAACTTCCGAGGTGTCGAAGTCGATGTAGTGCTCATCATCGAGTTCATCGAGCGCTCGGGCGAGCGGCTCAAGGTGCGGCATCATGGTTTCAATCCAGAAAACACGGATTTCCTCTGCCGCGTTGGAGAATGTTCGTCCGGCAGCGTTGCCGATAACTGACTCCGGAACACCGAACGAGGCGAGAATTTCCTCTTTGGTGATCTGCCGCATCTGGATGTACGCGGCGTCTCGCGGATTTGACGAGGTGTCCACGTAGTCCACGCCGTCTTCCGATGCGATGACTGTGGTTCCTCCGACGCGCCCGAGGTTGCCGCGGAACCGGTTGGAAAGTTCGGCTTTGTCGTCTTCGTCAATGTCGCCCTTGAGGACGAGGAGGCCACCGGGCCGACCGTCGTTTAGCAGGTAGTTGCGGTTGTACAGTTTGGCTAGATTTTCGATTTCGATCGCTACGCCAGCGGACTCCATCGGGGTCATCGACAGGTAGGGGTCCAACGGGTGTGGGCGACGGACCCAGACAACATCGTCGGGTTTCATAATGATTTTGTCGCCGTTGGGCATCAGGACTTCGTATCCGGCCACGAAGTTTCTGGGGTCGGGGATTGGTGCGGTGTGTTGTGGGGGAAGGAGGTTGAGGCCGATCAGCCTGCCGTCTCGCCCGCGAACTTTTTCGATAAATGCGCCCCTTGTGCTCATCAGCAACTGTGAGGAAAGGCGGTAGCGGAACGCGAACGAGTTTTCGCCAATATTGGACTTCGTGTTGAGAATGTCAAGAATCGTAGAGTTCTTGGCCTTCGACTTGGTTACGATCTGACCTTCGGGATCGTTGTCCTTGCGCAAAATAATTGGCAGGCGCGCTTGGTTTCCGGCGATCGCATCGATGCAGCGAGACACCCAAACAACTTTCGCCATGCCCTCCCGGTAGGCGCGCTCGATATCCCACGGATCTCGGTATGCTCGACCCGCATAGTTCGGGTTGTTCGCGATAGGTGCGCCAACTCCGACTCTCGCCGCCTTGCTGGCGCTGTTGCCGCCAAGCGACTTATTTTCCGTTGAGTTCCAAGCCATACTTACTCAAGTCCCAGCAAGAAGCCGAATATGCCGCTCGTTACGCCAGCGACGACCAAGCCCCAACCCGCCGAGGGGGCGACAAGAGCAACACCTACGCTGGTAAGCACTATAAATAATAGCATTAGAAGGTTGACAACTCTTGAGCGTGGAAGCATTTGCGTCAACTTCTCGGTCAACCGCATTTTGGGTCTCGGCATGGTGACAACATAGCGCAGTCCACTACGTTATTCTAGTAACAACCGATCGAGGCAGATATGAAAGAAAAAAATTGGAACGAGGTCCTCAAGTACCTTGAGCCCAAAATGTCCGAATTCTGCCCAGAGACACCATCCCTGACGCAAAAAGTCTTCCTTCGGACCTACGCGCTCGAAGCCCTCTTTGGCGGTGCGGCTGGCGGAGGCAAGTCCTCAGCCCTCTTGATGGCCGCCCTTCAATATGTCGATGTCCCCGGATACAGTGCGATCCTGTTCAGGCGTACCTACGCTGACCTTGCCCTCCCGGGCGCCATCATGGACCGTTTCCAGTCGTGGATCGCGAACCAAGACGACGTCAAGTGGAACGCCAATAACTATACGGCCATGTTCCCATCTGGCGCCAGAGTCTCGTTCGGCTACCTTAACAACCAGCAAGACTATTTGCGCTACAAGGGTGCCGAATTCCAGTTCATCGGAATGGACGAGGTTACCGAAATCCGCGAGTCCGACTACCGGTACCTGTTCTCCCGTCTCCGTCGTCCAGCGTCCGGGCCACTCGCAAAAGTTCCGCTCCGCATGCGCGCCGCATCCAACCCTGCCCCCAACTGGGTGCGTCAACGGTTCATCGTTGAAGGCAAGGAAACCGGCCGGATTTTCGTTCCGTCCAAGTTGACAGACAACCCGGGCATCGATGCTGACTCGTATCGTCAGGCTCTGACCGCACTGGACCCGGTTGAGCGACGCAGACTCGAAGAGGGCGACTGGTGGTCAACGACGCTCGGATCGCTTTTTGAACGGGAAAGCATTGTCGTGATCGACAGCCATGAGGTTCCGCAGATCAGTTCCGCTGCGCGAGCCGTTCGATTTTGGGACTTGGCGGCCACCGAACCGTCGCAGTCAAACCCCGATCCCGACTGGACCGTTGGGACACTGATGCTCTTCGATCAAGGGATCGCCTACGTCCTTGACGTGCGCAAGGCGCGAGTAAAAGGTGAAAAAGTCGAACAGTTGGTGGCCCAGACCGCCTATGAAGATGGTCATGCGGTGACGATCCGGATGGAACAGGAACCCGGCTCGTCTGGCAAGGCATTGTGCGACCAGTACGCGCGGTACGTGGTCCCCGGCTACGACTTTCAGGGCATCCGAGCCACGGGCGACAAAGTGACTCGCGCCCGACCGTTTGCCGCTGCGGTTGCAAATGGAAATGTTAGGTGTGTAAGATCACCGTGGCTGACGGATTGGCTCGACGAGTTGTCGTCCTTCCCTGAGGCCGCAAACCACGACGATCAGGTTGACTCGGCGGTCGGTGCGTTCACGCATCTCACCGGCCTCGGGTTGCCGCAGCGTAAAAGAGTCGCTATCGTAGTCTAGAACCAATCCAAACTCCGCCTACTACTTGGAGGTATTAATGACAACCACTGCTATTGACGACGTCCGCACGCTTCGAAAGTTGCTGATGGCGCTCGACGAACAACTAAACGTCTTTTTGTCGTCGGAACCGACGATCGAAGAAGCCGCCGACATGTTCTTGGAAGTCAATCTCGCGAAGCGAGACATGTCGTATCTATATGGCGCCCTCGAAGCAAAGATGGTTTCGTTGATGGGCGAGGACATGCTCACGCTCCGCGACGGTGCCGAAATCGAACGCAAAGTGGCGTCAAGCCGCACGAAGTGGCAGCACAAGGACATCGCATCAGCGGTCGCTGATCGCATCGTGCAGTCATCGGTCGACCCCGACACCGGTGAGATCGTCGCATCACCGCGAGACATCGCCGAAAAGATGTTGGATTACGTCCAACCGTCGTACTGGCGCGCCACAAAACTCAATGAGATCGGCATCAACCCCGATCATTACTGCGAATCCGAACTCAAAACCAGCATCATTGTCAGAAAGGGCAACGCATCGTGAGCCTGCTTAACCAGTTTTCAGAACCCTTCCCCAAGGAGGTCGAAAGGGTTCTCAAGAAGGGCGGCACGCCCCTCACCTACATCCCCGTCAGTGAGGTCATCACTCGTCTCAACAAGGTGATGGGTCCAGATAATTGGACGTCTGAAATCATCCGATGCGAGCGTGATTCGCTGGACCCCGATTTCATCGTCGCTCACGTCCGGCTCGTTCTCACGTTTGAAGACGCTGTCGGGTTCCAGAAGGTCGTTGCCAAGGATGGTTTCGGCGGCCAAAAGATCAAGCGTACGAAGAACGGTGACATCGTTGACCTCGGTGACGAATTCAAGGGTGCCGTGTCAGACGCACTGAAGAAGGCCGCCCAGCAGTTGGGCATCGGCTTGTATCTTGCTCGTTCCGAAGAGGCTCTTGCCATCGACGAGGAAGAGTCAAAGCCACCGATTGACGATGCGATCGTCGGGCTGTGGACGACATTCCTCGATCACACCAAGGGCATGGATGCCGACCAAAAGGCCGAACTTGGCAACGTGTGGAATGAGTTTTCTGACGGTGCTCCCAAGCCGACGCTGGACACTGCGACTTCAGAAGATCTTGACTTCCTGATCGCCGAGTGTGTCCGCATCAAACTCGGTGGGGAGTGGGTCGAGTCGACTGATGACTGAAGCGCTCGCTCCACCTCCACACTTGTCGCCATCCTCAATGGGGACGTTCAATCAGTGTCCCCAAAAATTTAAGTACAGCAAGATCGATCTGATTCCAGATCAGCCGACAGAGGCAACCCTCATGGGCAACTTTGTTCATGAGGTGTTGGAATACTTCTACGCGATGCCCCCAGAGGAACGTGTCATCGGCGCGCTAAAAAACCTTGCTTCTTACACTTGGCAGCACAGCAACTGGCTGGAGCGGGTCGATCCGTTTGTTAGCGGTGACGAAAACATTCTCATGTTCCGATGGAAATCATGGTGGTGTCTCGAAAACATTTTCAAGGTTGAACAACCAGAAGATGTCGATGCCACACACATCGAATATGAACTCAACGGTGAACTTGCAGGCGTCACCCTGAAAGGTTTTATCGACCGATTTACTGTTGGTGACTCGGTCGTCATTTCCGATTACAAGACCGGCAAAACACCGCATGCACGTTGGGTTGACGACAAGTTTCTACAACTCCGCATTTATGGTTCGCTGGCAATTGCTCTTGGCCTTCCGGCACCAGATTCGTTGCAGTTGTTGTATCTCAAAGATGGAACCAAGTTTGAGGTTCCATTCACCGATAGCGACGTAAGTGATACCATTACTTACGTTACTAATACTAAAAATGCGATTGATGAAGCATGTCAAACGCATGAGTTTGAAACACGCCGAACACGACTCTGTGATTGGTGTGCGTACAAAACAATTTGTCCTGCTTGGAGGTAGCAGTGATTTCCGATGACATTTTTGCGCAAATGGTTGCCGAGGAAGTGAAAAACAAACTGGCACCATCGCAGCGCAACACGCTTCTCCAGCAGGAGAACTGGGACAGATGGCGAAGAGCATTGCTTGCCCTTGTAGAAAATCTCAATGGGCAAATCGAATCCCTTGAGGCTGACGCAGAGTCCGACGCTAGCCGATATGAGGCTTTGGGTCGCGACGGAAAGCGTCTCGCTGAAACCGCCGCCGCCGCCTATTCGAGTCGCATGAACAAGATCACTCGTTTCAAGTTCTACGTCGAAAATCGTCTCAATCAAGTCGAAAGCATGATTGAGGGTGGTTCTGCGATGGAAGGAAACGACGTCGAGTTTTATCGCAAAGCAATTCGTACTCACCGGGAACTTCTGGAGGAGTACGACATGGAGGCGACCACGATCGATCAAGCCCTGTGGGCGGTCCTTGACCAGCGCTGGGAATTCGATTCGATTACCGCGCCATGAAGCGCACGCCGCTCAAGAGAACAGGGTTTAAGCGGAATCGAAGCAAGAAGCGTGAAGCCCAATATGTCGAGCGTCGACAACTGGTAGAGAGAATGCTCGCCGAACGCCCACACTGCGAGGCGTGCCCGGTTTTTGCGAAACATGATCAACGCTCAACTTATGTGCGGCGGGGAAGTGTCGACATTCACGAACTCGTCCGCAGAAGTCAGGGTGGCTCGATTTTGGACGAGGCGAACTGCATGGCGGTGTGCCGTGAGTGTCATACTCGGATCGGCAACTTTCCGCAGTTGGCTTTCGATCTTGGACTTGCAAAGCACGGCTGGGAGCGATGATTCCTCTCGGCGTGGACCCTTCGTTAACTTCAACGGGGTTCTGCGTCGATGACCTAATATTTGCGCACGCAAGTAAATTTAAAGGCGTCGAACGGCTCATCGACCTCAGGGACGTGTTCGTCGACTTGCTCTCATCCCACCTCGTAGACGTCGTGATGATCGAAGGCTATGCCTTCTCTGCTCGCAACAGCCACGCCCACTCGCTTGGTGAACTTGGCGGCGTGTTGAGAGTTGCTGCGCATGAGCGAGACATCCCCGTCGTCGAAGTGCCCCCAACGGTTCGTGCTAAGTTCGCCACTGGTCGCGGGAACGCCAGCAAGTCCGAAGTTGTTAGCGCCATCTCCGCTAAAACTGGGTTGACGTTTGACGGCAAGGGAGCGGATGACAAATGCGATGCTTGGATCTTGAGAGAAATCGCATGGGCTTACCGCGAGCGAAGCAAATTCGACTGGCCTCAATCTCATCTTTCTGCGTTAGGAAAAATTAACTGGCCCCAACTTCCATTCTAAGGAGTAGTAATGAACAGGCGTAGCCAGCCTATTAGTCAAGTCGAAATCGAAGAAACGCTGATGCGGTTGATCGACGACCTAGAAGAAGATACAGAAGCGTTCGAAATCCTCGCCGAAGAAGCAGCGAAAAAGGAAGCCTTGTACAAGGCAACGTGGGCTAAAGAGTACCTCTCCGCGAAGGGGTCAATCAAAGAACGCGAATCGTGGGCCGACTACAAGATGTCGGACCAACACTATGATTTCAAAATCGCCGAAGCGCTGCTCAAAGCCAAAAGAGAAAAACTTCTCTCCCTCCGCACGGCGATCGATGCGATGCGCACCCTGAATGCGAACGTGCGCGCTCAGGTGTAGTGGTAGGGTCGCCGCATGGAAAAGATCGACCAGTCACTAGAATCGCTCGTTGTCGAACTTGACACGTTGACGCCGCTAGAGAACAATCCGCGCCGTGGCAACGTCGAGGCGATCATGGCCTCGTACCGCGAGTTTGGGCAGATGAAGCCGATTGTCATCAAGTCGAACGGCGATGGGACATCAACAGTTATATCTGGTAACCATCAAGTCGAGGCTGCTCGCCGTTTGGGGTGGACAAAAATTGCGGCGGTTCCGATGGATGCCACCAATGAAAAAGCGGTCGCTTTCGCTTTGGCTGATAACAGGGTTTCGGAACTTGGCCACAGTGACACAGCAATGGTGTACGACCTGCTTGAAACTGTGTCAGCCCAATATGTCGAACTTCTGGACGGTCTCGGCTGGGATGAGTTTGAGATGGCGAGCCTTGAAGAGGCGACGTATCTTTCCTCGGACGGTTCTTCGCCGGGGGTTATCATGCCTTCGATCACTGTTCCGGATCCCGTTCAACTGCGTGTCGAGATGCCGACGGATGAGGGTGGCGAAGCAAAAATTGTTGCCGGTGACGACGTTGACCATGTTCAGGTCGCGATTCAGGGCAGCACGGTGGCGGCTCCCGGCTCTGCGCCTCAAGCCGTCGTTCAGTACACGCTCGTGTTCGATAACCCAGACCAGCAGAAGCGTTGGTATGACTTTGTCCGGTGGCTGAGGAACGATCCCGGCTACGACGGCGACACAACAGCAGAAAAGATTATGTCGTTTATTGACGCTCATTCCGAGGTCTGAAGTGATTCATAAATATGGATTTGTCCGGTTGGATGACTGCATGGCCGACGATTTGTCGGTCGTAAATGCGGCCCGCGTTTCGTTTGGCGACAGGCGAGAGAAAATGAACGAGGCTGACCGTGGCCTTATCGGTTTTCTGATGCGCGAGAGACATGGGACACCTTTCGAGCACAACTCCTTTCGGTTTCATGTGAAGTGCCCGATTTTTGTGGCGCGGGAATGGTTCCGTCACAGGATTGGGTCGTTCAACGAGATGTCTGGCCGATACACCGAAATTGAAAATCATGGCTATGTGCCCGAGGGGGACTATTGCCGCGCGCAGGTTGGGAAGCCGGGGGCTTACACCTTTACACCGCTTGATTCAGATCTGGCAGATGAGGTGAGCGCAGTTATCGACGTTCAAGTTCGGCATGCCTTTGGTACGTACAACTATCTACTGCGTCGTGGTGTGGCCAAGGAGGTTGCGCGAGTTGTCCTTCCCGTTGGGACGTTCACCGAGTTTTATTGGACGGTCAATGCCCGCGCCCTGATGAATTTCCTATCGCTACGAACCGATGACACGGCACAGCGTGAAATCCGTGATTATGCCGCCGAGGTAGAACGAATCTTCTCCATCAAAATGCCGGTGACGTTTGATTTTTGGGATAAGGGCGGTAGGGTTTGCCCATGAGCAAACCGATCTCACACGGAACGCACGCTGGATACAGCAGGGGATGCCGATGCGAAGGTTGCGTACAGGCGCACCGTGTTTACAACCGAGATCGGAAGCGTGAGTTCAGTCGATTCAAGCAAGGCATCGGACCCGCGCCAGAGTCACGATTCGTTGAGCCCGACACCTCGCGCGCGCATCTTGAATTTCTCCAGCGGCGTGGGGTCAGCATCAATGCTGTCTCGGAAAAGTCTGGGATCTCTGAGTTCACCCTCAAGAAAATCCGAAGTGGACGATCCACGAAGGTGGCCAAAACGACAGAAGCCGCAATCCTCTCAGTTGGCGCATCGGACTTGGGGCCGCGTCAACTCGTTTCGTCTAAATATTCGGAACAGATCCTCAACGCCGTGAGGGACGCTGGTGTAACAATTGATCAAATCCACCGGCTCCTCGGATACGGCAATCATTACTGGCCTCTTATTAGAGGTAAGTGGATCCGCGTTGAAAATCAAGATCGTTGGGAAAAGTTGTACTTTGATGTGTTCCGGCATCCAGCGCCCTTTGAAAAGTCGAAGGTGACAAAGATGGCGAGCGATGGGAAGGCCAAGAAGTGACACGCCAACGGATGTTCTTGGATATCAGCGTATTAGAGGCTGCTCGCCAGAGGATCCGTCACGTCTATGACACGTTCGACACGGTGTGCGTCCAGTTCTCGGGCGGTAAAGATTCCACGGCGGTCTTGTATCTCGCGAAAGAGGTACATGAGGAGCGTGGGCTGGGTCCGGTGAAGGTTATTTTCCGAGACGAGGAGATGGTTTCGCCTCTCGTTTTGGATTACGTCAACATGGTCAAAGACTTCGACTGGGTTGATATGGAGTGGTATTGCCTGCCTTATGGTGCCGAAGTTTGGGTGCTTGGTAGGCGTCAGTCTGTGATCTTGTGGGGTGAGCAACGTCGCAAGGAAGGCCGCTTGGTTCGGGATTTTCCTGAAGGCGCGATCACTGGTTATCACTTCGGTGTTGACCACTCACAGGCTCTTCCGGAGTCTGTTGACTATTACACGATGCAGGGCAAGAAGGGTTCAACGGCATTTATTACCGGTGTTCGAGCCGCAGAGTCGATGGTCCGCTACCGGTCATGCGTCCAGAAACTGCACGAAAACTACATTGTCCGACCATACCGAATGAAGGCGGGAATCCCCCTCAAGTTTGCCAAGGTCATCTATGACTGGCAGACCGATGACGTACTCAAATTTATCAGCGAGGAGCACAACGCCCCTTACTGTGAATACTATGATCTTGCGGCGCTGACGGGTTCCAATACTCGTGTAGGCATTCCGCTTCACTCTGTTGCGATCCGCAGAATTGGTGACCTGATCGCTACGGAGCCACAGTTCTATGATCGGCTGTTTGAATGCTTCCCGTACATTGATGCTCAGCGTCGCTGGTGGCCCGACTATGACATTGAGGCGGTCATCGAGCGATATGCGGAACAGGGTTGGGATGGTGTCAAAGAAGTCATCGACACTTTTATGATCGGCCCAACGAAGAAAAGTCGAGCGAAGTCGTTTACTGCGGATTTCCGTCGCAAGCATGCGATCGATCCGTATTCGTATCCGATCAACTGGCTGATTAGGAATCTTCTTCTGAACGAATTGACCGTTGCGGCGGCCGCTCCGGTCGGGCCAAAAACGAGGGCCGATACCCTTCGCAAGAAGGCGCTCGCAAAACTTGCTGAGGAGCAAATCAATGGAAATTGATCTGGTAGCCACTGAAAATTTACATGTCCCTGACTGGAACGCAACATATATTCTTCGACCAGATTTGCTGGTGTTGGCAGAGTCGTTGGCGACGGATGGGATTTTGTCTCCGCTCGTTGTTCAGCGTTCGTCGTCGAATGTGATTGACGGATCACAGCGCTTACGCCTTATTGTCGGCAACAGGCATTTGGCAGAGATGTTCCCTGTCGTCCCCGTCATTTGGAAGGACGTTTCCGACTCTGACGCTATGGCGATGCATGTTCAGATTAACCGCGGGCGAGGAACCATTGTCGCCAAGTCGCTTTCGGCGATTGTTCGGGCACTCAAGCGAAGCCGAGCGTTTTCGGTAGAAGATTTTGACCGGCGCTTCTGCATGAGGGGTGACGAGTTGGAACTCATGCTGGATGGAACCATCCTCAAACACCGTGACGTAAAAAATCATCGATATTCCCGTGCGTGGGTTCCCGTCGAGGCACCCGCAGGAACCGTCGAAGCGGCAGGCACCCGCATCACAGAGGAACCGCCAAACGCAGACCGATAATCCACAAAAATCATACCCTATGTGGTGCTACACTTAGCAGGTATCCGTTTTCCGACAAGGGAGATTCTTATGCCGGGTGTAGGTAGAGGTGGAGACGAGGCTCTGAGGCGATCGGGCCGTATTCGCCGTGCGGTTCGTTCGGTTGGTCAGGGTCTCGGCCGTCTGGTCGGTCGCAACCGTCGACGTGACGAGCGTCTTCGCGACATTATTCGCGGCCGTCGCGGCTGATTCTGGGAGGAGCCTAGATGCTCGTCTCAATCAACGATCTGATCACATACATGGACATCAAGTTGACGTTACGTCAACAGGATGCCGCCGAAATGGTTCTGGAAGGTCTCCAAAGCGAACTTGAGACGTACCTTCGTCGACCGATCGAGCCAGACGATTTTGTTGAAGAACACACGCTCGACAACAATCATGTCGGCGTGCCGATGTCGTCGTTTTTCTACAACACCGCCCTCGACACGACGATGTCGCCCATCACGTATACGCAGCCGCCGGTGACTATTTATTTGGCAAATTCGCCGATTGTCAGCGTCACGCAGGTGCGACTTAAGCCGAATCTTCAAAGTTCTTGGATCGTGATGGAAAACGAGCGTGACTATGTTGCCCGCCGGTATGGAATTGATTTGTTCCGTGGTTGGGCTGACGATCGTGTTGAGATCACTTACCGGGCCGGACTTGACGGGTCAAATATCAAAATGTTCAAGTTGATGATCCTTCGTGCCGCCACACGAGAAATGCAAAACATGCACGATGACGTTGTCGGCGTCAAAGATCTGGAACCACGCAATGTTGCTCCGATGGAAACCGGATTCTTGGATAAGGAACTTGCTGCGGTAAAGAAATATCGTCGCGTTCGGGTGGCGTGATGGCCAGAAAGATGCTCGTCTATGTAGACATCGACTGGGATTCCCAGCGCATGGACGACCAAGTTGACGATATGGATCGCCGACTCGATGACATGCGACCGATCTTCCGTGAGATGCGAGATTATTTCGAGCGCAACTGGTCGGCGAATTTTTTGTCGAACGGTCTTCGTGTTGGTGGTTGGCAACCCTTAGATGCGGAGTACGCCGCGTGGAAAGCGCAGCATTTTCCGGGAGCGCCAACATTGGTCCGAACAGGTTCGCTTTTTAACAGTATTCGCTCTCTGCGTGGCGCTCCGAACGAGATCAACCGGAAGAATGCTACGTTCGGCACAAACATCAAGTACGCAAAATTTCACACTTATGGAACGTCGAAGATGCCGAAACGCGAGTTCATTTACGAGCCTGCTTCATTCCGCCGGGATTGGGGCGATCGGATCGTCAAGTATGTAGTGGACGGTGATTCCTGATGTTTTTGATGCACGGTGCGCATTTCGCCAAATCGTACGTAAATACATATCTGGAGAACGATATCCCGACGCGCATCATTTCGTATAGAAATGGCTGGAATCTTGACAGCGAAAGTTTGCCTGCCCCCGAAAAGTATCTGACTTACGAACCTATTGCTCTTGACGAATGGCCAACGATTATTACGGTCGCCATTTCGATGAGCAGCCTTGAGCGGAGCGGCTGGTATGAGGGCCATCCAGAGTATCGGGTCAGGTACAACATGAGGACGTATGTTTGGGTGAGGGACGAAGGTTCCGCCGAAGCGACAGTGATGCGAGATCGTCTTACAACTGTGGTGCGTTCTGCTTTGCTCGATCGTCCGTGCCTGAAGGCAACCGACCCTCGCGAGACGTTCCTCGCTCTTATTGATGAAGGAACGTTGCGAGAGGAGTATTCAGATCTGACGCTTCTGAAGGGTGACCGGGTTCTGGCGGGCTCGTATTTGTCGTACGATCTTGAAATCAACGAAATTGTTGCTCGTGAGGATATTGGAACAGCCCGCGAGTTCCAGATCACGCAGGAGATTCGTGGAATTGGCGAAAGGTTCAGTGCCTGATGGATTGCTCATGCATTTTTTTGGCAAACGGTGTTTCCGATGTTTTGGGGTTCAACCACCCGAGACGCAACTGCTATGTGATCGTGAATCACGGTCAAAACCCGATCGATCTGTGTGAAGGCGGTCATAGGTGTGCCCCCGGAGCGAGTTGGCTGATCAGCAAATCAGATTTCGAAGATCGCAACCTTGGCTCCACTAGCAACGCAAAAATCGTTGCCAAATTTGGCGCCAAAGAACAATTGCTGAAGTCCTGATAAGGTACAATACGCTCATGGCAACAAAATTCTTCAAACACGTTGATGCTCGCGAGTGCGAGGCGGCCCGAGATGCTGGGAAAGTTGCGTTGTGCAACCTTACTGGCCACAAGATCGAGGTCGACGAAGAGGGGCGTTTCCTTACGCCGCGCGGACATGCGGTCATCGACAAGGTCAATCCCCTAATCACTTCCCTTGTCGCCAAGGGTTTGATTGCGGTCAACGAAGGCGTCAAGGCGGACCCAAAACCGTCTCGTTCCAAGAAGAAGGAAGAGCAACCCGGCTTTAATCCTGACGCCACAGACGGCGACGGAGACGGCTTGGTTCAGGACGGAACTGTTCATGAGCGTCCAGTCGCCGAACCCGCCGTGGAGGAAGTTGCTCCCGAGGTTGCAGAAGTATCATCGGAAGCCGAAGAGGTCTGATAATCTATAGGTAACAGTTGCGAACGGCAGACGTAAAGTTCTGTAAACTTTGCGAAGGCCGCGGATCAGCAAACTTGAGGAGAGGTAAGTCCTATGCCGGGAGTCGTAATCAGCACAGCAGTCCGCACGGGTCCCACCGGGAATACCGTCCGCGAGACCTCGCAGGCGTTCTTTGTTGGCCTCGCGCATCGTGGCCCGACCAGTCACGCCGTCAAGGTCAACAGCACCGAGGAGTATCAGGCCCAGTTTGGCGGATTCGTCAACTACGGTTACCTCCACGACACTGTCCAAACCTTCTTCGAAGAGGGCGGCACTCAGTGCTATGTCGCTCGCGTTGTTGGACCGGGCGCTACCGTCGGTACCAAAACCCTTCAGGACGACGATCCGAACACCACTGGTGCGCTCGATTCGCTCCGCATTGACGCCAACGGCGCGGGTTCGTGGAGCACCGACATTGGGGTTCTCGTTATCGGTGGTGTGACCGCCGGTAGCCGCCAGTTGATCATCTACTTCGACGGCAACCTGATCTTCAACACCGGTGACTGCACCACGGTTCCGCAGATGGTCGGCAAGATCAACCGCGACGCCATCGCCTCCAACTATGTTGTTGCTGAGGCTTTGGGCGACTACCTCCCAGAGGTCACCTCGGGGGGCCAGCCGGTTGCTCTGAGCGCTGGCGCTGATGACCTTGCGAACATCACCACCACTCAGCACAACAATGCTCTGAACCTGTTCCTCGATTCGTTCGGTGCCGGTGTGGTCGCCAACCCGGAGAGCAGCGCCGATGCCGTTCAGGGTGCTCTGCTGGAGCACGCGAACACTTACAACCGTCTCTGCTACCTGTTTGAGCCGGTCGGAACTCTTCTTGAGAGTGACGGCGTTTCCAACGGTATCGACGACGAGGCCCGTTCAATCACCTCGTCGCGCGAGAACACGGAGCACGCCCAGTTGCTGTTCCCGTGGGTCTACAAGCCGACCGACGTTCTCGGCGTGAACCGTCTGATCCCGCCGGTTGGCTATGCCGCTGGATGCCGTGCCCGCGCGCACAATCAGGTCGGGCCGCAGCAGGCTGGCGCTGGAATCATCTCCAACGCCCGTTACGTCAACGGTCTGGAGTATGACATCGACAGGACCAACGGTGACCGTCTCGACGCCGCGAACGTGGTGGCGATTCGTCGGATCAACAACACGATCCGCATCTACGGTGCCCGCACCCTGTCGTCCGACACGTCAAACTTCCGTTACATCACCGGTCAGGACGTCGTCAACCATGTGGTTGTCGAGGCCAACCGGTCGCTGGAAGATCTGCTGTTCAGCACGATCGACGGCAGGAACAACATTTTCGCCAGCGTTGAGGCCAAACTCATCGCGATTCTGGAGCCGCTCCGGCTCGCTGGCGCACTCTATGAGGCCTTCGACATCAACGGTCGTCGGATTGACTACGGCTACACGGTTAAGTGTGACCCGTCGCTCAACCCGGTTACCCAGTTGGCCGAGGGTCTCGTCAAGGCCAAGGTCGGTCTCCGCGTGTCGAGCGTCGGCGACAAGATCGAGGTCGACATTGTTAAGAGCAACTTGACCGCGTCAGTTGTCTGATCAAGGGGTAAGAGATGGCAAAAACTTCACAGCGACAGATTCTCGCCGACATTGCGCCGGTGAACACCAACCACCCGAAGTGGGAGGGGTTCCGGTTTGCGCAGGTGTCGGGTGGTGAGATCACGGCGTCTGTCGAGAAGATCTATGAGGGTGGTGCGAAGTTCCCGACCGTCCTTTGCGCTCCTTTCGAGATCGGCGACATCACGCTGACCGCCCACTTCGACGACGATTACACGGAGAGCGACGGTGCCAGCGGCATCGCCCTGAAACTTGCTGCTCTTCGTCCGCTCGTTGGTCAGGCGTACTACAACATCAACATCAAGACCTACGACTGCGACATTGAGGTCATCGGCACCGACCGGGTGTACTCCAATGCGCTTCTGGTTGGCATCACGGAGCCTGAGGGTGACTCGTCCTCGGGTGCTCCGGCCACGTTTGCCCTGACGTTCGCGATCCAGAGCGTCAACTCGGCTACCGCCTGATTTACCCCGCTTACGGCTTCGGCCGTACGCTTCCGAAGACCTCAGCCGCCCTTCCCGGCTGGGGTCTTCGTTGTTTCTGATACTTGCACCAAGAGCGCTATGGATGTGCTAGGTTTTGCCGCATGAGCGACAGCCTTTACATTGATGAGGGATCTTCGGATTCTGACCCCAAGCCCGCTGCGGCGGCTTCCATTTCGGCTTCTTCGATGTCCGTTGACACCCCGTTGAGCCGCCTGAAGGAAAAGATCTCCCAGAAGATCGAGCGTCCCCTCATTCTTCTTGAGGTGCCCGATCGTGAGGGCGTTTTCCTTCGCATCAGCCCGAATGTGACGCAGAACCAGATGAAGGCGTGGCGTCGAAACGCTGGCGAGGAAACGAAGAAGGGCATGGACCCGACGAAGTTTGCCGCTTACGTCGTCGGTCACTGCACTGTTGGCATCGAGATGGACGGCGAGGAAGTTCTTGACGAGGACGGCAACTCGCTGAACTTCGCTTCTCGCGACATCCTCCAGTCAACGGGCACGACTCGCCCGGTTCCGGACGCGGTTCTGGCGTTCTTCAACCTTGACCCTCATGTCGAGGCTGGGGCGCTGGCGATCTTGGAGGCCGCAGGGTACGGAGACACCGTTGATACGGTGGACCCTACGAAGGAGTCCTAGACGAACTTGTTGATGACACGTATGTCATCAGCGCTGCCCGCCTAGGCGAACTTTGGGGTACCAACCCACTGTCATTGTTATCTATAGACGATGATGAATGGCTGATACTTATGGCTTGTGCTAAAGTAGTAGAGCGCGATCGCGAGGAAACCGAGCGTAAAAACAGGCAAAATAACCGCTAGTTCTGAAGGCCGGTCGACATGGCTGATGCAAATCTCGTCGTTAGGGTTCGCGATGTCGGCACGCGAAACCTCACTGAAATACGACGAAAACTAGACAGAATTACGGTTTCTGCCACAGCCGCTGGCGCGGCCATGAAAGCGTTCAGTAAAAGTTACAACGACGCTTGGGTAAAACGCCTCGACGACATCAATAAGCGGTTCACTCGACATTTCGACGAGATTGACGCCGCCGTCAAACTGCTTGGCAATGTCCTCCTCAAGGGCTTGGGTCTCGCGCTGAAAGCCACCGCAGCAGAGTTCGCCCTCATGGGCGCCTCAATGATCGCCGTTCACGGCCTGTTCGCCGCAGGAAATCTTCTGGCACGCGCGTATAGCGCAACGATGAACGTGGTCGCTGCGGGTGCGGCTGCTGCCGCTGTCGCTATTGCGTCGGTCGCAGCGGCGATGCGTGAGAACAATGCGGCGATGTTCGCATACAAGGCGCAGGGTTACTCCCAGTTTGGCAGTAATCTGAATCAAGTCCGTGTTGTGATGCGCGGCTTGGAGTCCGATTCGCAACTTGCCACTGTTGGTGTCGAAAATCTGAACGCCGCTTATGCCGCTGTGTCGAAGCGTTCAACGTTTACTCGCGGCTCGCAAAACCTTCTGCGCGGACTCATGGATTTCGCTTCTGCCGGTCAGCCGCTAGATCAGGGCGTGAAAGCGGCCGGTGAACTGATCGGCACCCTTCAGGATCCGAAAGCGTCTTTCGGCGAGATTTCTAAGGCGGCCGAGGCTTTGGGTCCGGCCATGAAGGATGCTTTGGATAAAGCCAAGAAGGAGGGTGTGACGAGCGCCGCTGCGTTGAAGCAGGCAATCTTGAGCGGCAATCTCGCGACCCTCGGTGGCGTTGAGGGCCAGTTCGACGCCGTTAACGGAACCCTCATGTCAGTTCTGAAGAACGGTTTCAACCAGATTCGCACGATGTTCGCTGATATGGGTCAGCCGTTCTTGGAGCCGCTGAAGCGTGCGGCCGACGAAATTCTGGTTGTCATCCGCCGTACATTTGTACGTACAGCCGCCGACCTGAACAAGTTCGGTAAAGGTGATTTTGTCGACAGTTTGGTCGGGATGGCAGAAAAACTTGAACGCCTGTTCGTGCATCTGGTTCGAAATTATCTTCCTGCGGCCAACGGGATGATGGAGCGGATGGGTGACAGGTGGGAGAGGTTCACCGACGGATGGAACCGTATTGCTGACGGTTTGCGACCGCTAATCAAGGGCGCCCAAGTACTTGAGGATGTGCTCGGGAAGATCTTTGGCCCAATTTGGGACAAAATGAAAGAGAAGTTCGGCACCTTCAACGCACAGTTGATTGACAACAAGGCTGAACTTGAAGCGTTTGGCACCGCACTCGGCAACATGTTTGTCAAGTTTGGCGACATCGTCGAGGTTATCCGCGAACTGTACTTTAAAGCGTTGCCGTTCATGACCAAGATGGTTGACGGTTTGACGAATGTTGCCAGTGGACTTGAGCGTGTTTTGTCGATGATGAGTTCCATGTTTGGTGGTGCTGGTGGCGGTTTCGGCGCTATGGGAGTTCTGATGGGTCTCGGTGTTGTTGGCCGTCAGATGAAAAACACTAAAGGTGGTTTTCTGCCGAGCAACATTGGTTCCATGAACGTTCAGGCCGGTCAGGTGTATGTGACTGGGGCGACTGCTGGTGGCCAGATGGATCCTCGGGCCGCTGCTGCTCAAAATAAGTTCGGCACCCCATATCCGATGGGAACTGGTGCTGTTCATGGGGCGAGTGGTGGCGGGATGCGGTCGTATCGGGCTGCTCGCAGTCAGGCTCTCAACTCAGGTGTTCCATTGACACCACAGCAGGGTCAGGCGTTCGGGTTGACCCCACAGCAGACGGCACGCATCAACAAGACTGTTCACACGCGAGCGACGGCTGCTATGAAAAAAAACTTGGCGTTCGGCAAGTATGGGAATATTGCCGGTCCGTTGCAGCGGTTTTCGGCTAACCATATTCGCGGAGCGCGTGCCTCCAGCCCGATGTACCACAGGCTGATGAGAATGAACAATACGGGCACCGCGAAGATGGGAACTATGGCCGGTCTTGGAATGCTGAGTGGGTTTATGCCTGAGGAGACACAGGGCGCGATGGCGTTGGGTTCAATGGTCGGCGCGTTTAACCCGCTTGCAGGTCTTGCTGTTGCTGGTCTTGGCACGGCGTTAACCTCGCAAAATGAAGGGCTCGGCATTATGGGCGGTTTGGGCGGTGGTGCTCTAGCCGGACAAATGATTGCTGGCCCGGCTGGTGCTGCTGTGGGAGCAATTTTGGGTGCCGCTGTCGGCGGTATCAAAGCCGCGATCAACAGAAACGAGGCTCAGCGTGAGGCGGCCCGTGAGGTTGCATCTAATGCCGCAAGTCAAATCTTGGAGTCTATGACGCAGGGAATCATGGATGCGGCCGAGGCCGGTCGGACAACCGCCCTCACGTCCGGAAACATTCGTTCAACTATGGGATTCGAGAGGTTGGATCGCTTTTTCCAAATGGCTCGCTCGTACCAGAAGGATGCTGGTAACCGAACTCACGAAGAGCGCCAGAGTTTAGTGCGACAAATTTACAATTCTCGTGAGGCTCTTGGCTTTGACATGTCCTTCGCAGATTTGCAGGATGCCGTTAAAAAGCCTCACGAGTTTCTGGAGAAATTTGAAGAACTCCTCGGTCCCAAAATGTCAGCACAAATTCGCGTGCTCGACAAATACGACAACAGAATGGAACACTTTACCCGGACGATGGGCATGAGTGAAGAAGCCTTGCTGGAGTTGGCTGCTAAAGGAGGCGTAAATCTTTACGACGCAGCGATGAAAACAAAAGACATGTTCATCGAACTCAGTAAAGCAATGATGGACTCAAGCGACGAACTTAGTCACGTTTTTAGTGACGTATTCGGCACTATGGTCGACGACCTTCAGACCATCAAGGAACGTGAACAGGCTCCATTGATCGTGAACGAGGCAGCGCAAGCCCTAGTGGACGCCTCGCGTGAAGGCACTTTAACTAGGACTGACGTCGCCGATCAGTTGATTGCGATGATCGGCGGCTATCAGAGCGCGTTTGGCGATGACACAGTTGCCGCTGCCCAGTTCCTCGCTGACTTCGGGACCGGTCGGGCTTTCGAGTCGGATGCGTTGTTTGGCAGAATGTCAGAGGAAAACCAAGCGATTGTTCGCGGGGTTATCGACCAAATTTTGCCGAACTTGCGTGCGGAATTGACAGGTGGAGCATTGTCAGAGTTGGTTACTGGAGCATTCGGCGCTCTTGGCCAAGAGGTCACTTTTGACCAGAACACTCTCAATCAGTTGATTAGCGATCCTCGTCGTTTGCAGCAGTTTACAAGCCAGTTCACTAGGGAAAATTTGGCAGAGATAGCAAAAATGGAAGAGGCAGGGCCAGACGCCTTATTCGACCTTATCCACACGACGTTCCCGGATTTGAACCTAGTGATGAATGACTTCCAAGAAAGCGCAGCAACACAGGCTCTGAATCTTGAAAATGCTGGCGCCGAACTTCAACTTAATGTCGAGGAGTTCGTTACGACACTCGGCAACGCTTTGGATGAACTCAAGGATGCTCTGACCATTAGCGATACTAGGAGTCCACGCGGCATCGGCGACACGCGCTCGTCGCGATTCGCCAACACCCTGTCAGCACACAGCGGGCTAGATTCGATGGCAACTGGCAAACGATTCATCACGTCGGGTTGGCGCAATTTTGCTCTTGGTAGCCCAAGTTCAGATCACATTATGGGTCGCGCCTATGACCTTCAGGGCCAGAACTTGGGCGCATACAAGTCCCTTGTCGATAAGTCGGGTGGCTTCGCAGAGTTCCACGGTGCGGGCGGTGGACGTCATCTGCATGTTGTTCCCAATGTTTCTGGTGGCGCGATGGGTGATTCGTCAACACCGCTGTCCATGGGTTCGTCTGGCGGCGGTGTCGGCATGACTAATTATAATAACTACACTATCAATGTGAATGGTGCTGAGGCTTCGCCGCAGGAGATTGCTGAGACCGTGATGGCTGAGATTAAGAAGTCGGAGATTTCGATGAGGGAGCGCTACTAATGTCGCAGCCTTGGCCACTTTTTCGTGGAAGTTATTCCGCTATAGAAATTTTGCAAGGTGGCAGTTCGCCGTCGGGAACAATCCTCACCAGAACCCAACGTCGACCTGTGCAGTTTATGGCTGGAGATCAATATGGTCTCGTCAAACTTGCGGACAAGTCGTACCGAGTTGTTCAACTGTGGATAAAACAAACAATATCTGCCAATAATTATGTTGTGGCGTATCCTAGAGAACTCGGCCAGCCGCTGTTTTGCAATACGGGAGAAGTCTATTCGGTTGATTTCGCTGGATATGGGTCAGAGTCTAATTGGCAGACATCCGCAGGATCGCCGTTGCCAAATGATGTTTACAAATCATTGGTTTGTATTGACAATGAGTATAAGTACAATAACGGCGGGCGTCCTTCTTTCAATCATACGACTGGTCCTTTCTACTATCTACAAAACAACAATTTTGTCGCCTATCCGGACGAGTATGAGCGAATGTCTGGCGCTCAGTCTCAGACATGGCTTGCCATGATTCGTAGCAACCAAGAGAAGGCTTCTCAGCCGGGTTGGGCAAAGACAATTTCCGAGAATCAAAACTACAAAGAGCGATTGCTGCCGGTTATGCGTGCCAATATGCAAACCGTTTTGGATCAAGATGCCGCTTATCAGAGCCTACTAAGATCAGACAGGGGTGCCGAGAATCCTATTACGCGCGGCGCTGCTGCGCGCATCCTGAAAGAAAAGGGTTACAGTCCGTCTAACATCGCTTGGTTTTTCAATCCAAAACAATACAATCCCGGAACCCTTAAAGTCACACCACCTAATGGGAGTAGCGGCAGTCGTGGAAGTGGTGGAGGAGTTTCTCGCCCTAATACTTTTATCGCTCCAACCCCAGCAGTAACACGAGTTGTTGTTAGAGCCCCATTCGGATATAGCCGTCCACCCGACCGAGCGCCAGACCAACGACCACAAATAATTCAGAACTACACCGAGTACGTACGTTCGCCCGGGTTCTCTGGTGGATACCGAGAAGTAAGCGGCCAAGACATATTCGTGTTTCCTTACGTGCCTAATAATATTTCGTACAGTGGTCTTGGCTCCCAGTGGACAGAAATTGACAGGCAAGGGAACTATCCTCTGGTCGAATGGACGAAATGGGATCTGATGCGAGTCGAAATGGAATTTCTCTTGGCCGAGGAGCGAACCGAAAGTGGAGGCGCAATTGTCCCTGATGGTATTTTTAACTCCGTGCAACGGAGATTGAATACAATCCGTCGCATGTCCCAAAGACGCGCTGCCGTCTCGGTCTTCAATTTGGATGATCTTTTTCGGGTTCAGATGAAGCGTGCGGCAGAAACCGGAAAAGCCATGCAGTTTGTCATCGCTGACCTGACCGTTAACGCATCCAGACGTTCCCTCGACAGTGTTTCTAAAGAAATCACCGCTGCAACTGTAAAACTCACATTGCAGGAAATCCCTATCGAGGCCGTCACTATCGTTCGTATGTCTCCACCAAAGATGACCGATCCGATCCTCCCAAAAACATCTTCCGAGGACCCAGAGTTAAGCGACCCGCTTTTCGATGCCATCTGGGACGCTGTGCCACTAACTTAAGATACCGAAAATGGCCGCCAACTCAAACGAAGACGACCTTATCGAACGTCGTAAAAATATTGTTTTCGATGACCCGTCACTTGCTGGAGCAGAAAGTGATATGCACTCTTCGCTTCTTAGGGCGACTTATAGTGCTGGCATGGATTTTGCCACTCAGGTATCTTTGGAGATCATCGACCCAGAGTTTTCATTCGCTAAAAACAATTACTTTCAAATTACCAGAGACGTATATTTTAAAACTACCAAGTATCAAGACTCCGAAGGCCTTCTCACGTCTACGGTAGTAACTCTGCCAAAATTCGAGTATCAACGGCTTGAGATTGCCGCAGTTACCTGCCAGCGTGGACGCGGTTCTTCTCCGGTGTGGACAGTTGAATGCAGAACAAAGGCAATGCAGCAGATGCGGAGGGATAAAGACCCTTCGTCAATTTCTGGCACAAGTTATGACTTTGTCGTCAACGCGGCGCGACAATATGGAATGAATTGTTTTGCTGAGCAAACCAGCAAAACACGTCAAATCAATAAAGCCAGCAATGATCGGGCTGCTGACTCGACATGGGATGTAATCAAAAATCTTGCTGGTCAAGCAAAGTTTGTTACGTTCGAAAGTGATTCAATATTATTTTTCACATCGCAAAAACACCTCATGGGTCAATGGGGAAGTGTTTATACAGAAGACCTTCCGCCGGAGGCCGTTTTTGCTTCCGGTGCCATGACCAGAGACGCATACAATGTAATTCCCATTCGTTGGCCCTCGCTTTCAACAATGCCATTTCAGTTAATAGAACTTCCAACAGTTCGCAAGTCGGACAACGACCCGCTTGCCGTACAGGGATCAATGCTTGTTGATCGCGCTTCTGGTACCGCCCTTCGCCCGGGCATGACAATCTATTTGTACAACTATCCAACCATGGAAGGAATGTACCTCATAAGTTCTGTGTCGTATGACATTTTGTCATCCGATCCGGTGCGGGTTGATTTTCGTTCCGCGGAACGCGAAGCAAAAGATATTCGCCAATACGACGTAGGTACCACGTTCTCGTCGACGTTTATTGATAGGGGATTCTGATGGGTTTAATAACAAATTTTGTCAGCAATGTTAGTGGCGCTACCAATCCGGAGCGTGGAGGTGGTATTTATCTCGGTACTGTGGCGTCAGTTGCGGGCGGGAAAGCACGAGTTAGCGTCCCCATGCTAGGAATCGTTAGTCAACCTTGTGACACCTTGAATGCTTTCGGCAACGACGCTTACGTGAAAGGCGAGCGCGTGGTCGTCGCTTTTCTGGAGCACGAAAAGGAGAAACTTGTCGTTCTGGGCAGGGTGAATCGCATTTCACAGATTTTTCCCACATTGGTTCAATTTGAGGCTTTAGTTGACCGGGTTGAGGTCTTGGAAGCAACCGTCGCATCTCTTCAGTCGCAACTGAACTCCCACTCCCATTAATCTGTGTAAAATGTAAGAGACGCAGGAGAATCGCCATGGACGCCATGAAATTCCCAATCGAGTTTGACGAAGGTGGTGTAAGCCGCCTCACCGATGGAACCCCCGACTACTACAAGCAGTTATTGGCCTTGAGCGCGATCACCGAACCCCACTCACTGCCGATTACACCTGACTTTGGGGTGTGGGATCCGACGTTCAACACCGTCGAGAAGGGACAATTCGTAGTCCACTCCGCACGTTTCGTGCCGGAGGTTCAGATTGAACAGATCGACGTCGACATTGATGACAGCGGTCAAAACCTCATTTCCTTCGGTTTTAAGGTCAGGTAAGAACGATGCCAGCAGATTTTAGCGACTACGTCGACTTGACCACTCTCGACCTATCGCCGACGGACGTGTATCTCGGCGCGATCCAGTTGGGGCGCATCGTTCTTCCGGAGTTTGAGATTCGTCAAGGCACACCTGACGATGCACTACTTCAAGCGTTTTCATACATGACAGCGCTAAACGTTGGCGCGATTAACCGTCTACCTTCGCGGGTAATGGAAGGCTTGTGCGCCATCATGGGTGTGCAGAGATCCGGAGGAACACGAGCAACAGTCACCATCACGATTGGCTTGACCGATTATGACGACTTCACGCTTCCCGTTGACACGGTTTTCACACATACAGCCACGACCCAGTTGGGGAACGTGACGACAAGTTATGAAGTCGTCTCGCCGGTAGTTGTCGCGGCCAGCAGCCCGACAGACGGGTCCGGTAACCCTAATCCCCTCCCAACCGTTACGGCTGAACTCATTTCGACTTACACCGGTGTTAATTCTGTAGTCAATCTTGGTGATCGTTTCCAAATTCAAAACGTTAACAGTCAAGTTGACTACGCTATCGGCCACAGTGATTTTATCAATGGTCAGAACGCTGAAGATGAAACATCATTTCTCGATCGGGCAACGACGTATCTACAGAGCCTTTCCGCTAACACTGCTACTTCTAACCAGATTGCGTCCTACATCCTTTCGACATTCACGATAGTTAGTAGGGCCAAGGTGTACGACTTGACGGATCCAGATTTGGACGAAACGTTCGGCGCTGCTCCCGTCCCCGGATACACCAGCATTTATGTTTACGGTGTTGAGCAAGAACTAAACCAAACGCAACTTTACGATATTTTGGTGCAAGTCGCCAACAAATCTACAGCAGGATTGAGTTTTGCGGTCAAAAATTTTACTCCCGTAAATGTCGGAATCACATGTGAGATTGTTTACGACGGCGCCTACACCGAACAGGTGATCATCGCGGCCGTTAAGGCCGAACTCGCAGATTTCCTATCAATCACCGGTTTTGATAGTCGCTCGGAGCGTGTCAAGGTGTCTGAAGTGACGTCCAAGATTGCTGCCGTCCCCGGCGTATTCTACGTTCAGTCCGTGACCATTAGCGACGTCGACCATCTTGCTTCCGCACCCGCGCCAATCATCTCCATCGATTCCGCTACTGGTGACATCGTGTTTCTCAAGAAAGGCCTGCTCGCCACCTCTTCGGAGACAAACTTCAACGTGACGGCCACACCTGACTGATCATGTCCCACTTCGATGAAAACATTTTGTCGCATGATAACGCTCTTCATGCCACAAGCGAGGCTGGCACATTCATTCCGCTAGACACGGTTTTGCCAACATGGCAGGTCAATAACGGAACGTATAGGACAACGGATGCTCGTGAAGCCCGATATGTACCGGAATTTTTCTCAATCGTAATAACGCCATCCAACACGTCGCCTGTTCTCCTATACCTAGAAAATCAGCCGCTGCCCACAATCAGCATCAATACGTTCATTGCGAAGTTTCATGCGCGCGTTCTATGTGACGCCCAGATCACCGCGACAGCAAAAATAGGTCCAACTACCGAAGTAATCCCCGATGGCATCGCCACCGTCGGAACAGCCTCAAACTGGTTTGTCGCAAACTCCAACGACCATCACGTTCCAATCGGAGCGAACTATTCCGGTCTGAAAGTTCAACTCTCCATCGCTGGTCACGGCGGACTTCCGATTTACGTCACCATGCCCGTTCTGCTCAACGACCACGGATTCCGGCAAAACAACTTTGTTATCAACGGCCGAAAGTATGTTCCAACCTACTACTGGGATATAGATTCACAGCAAGAGGCGCCAACGCATCCGTTTTTCAAACTTTTAGACATTTTTACGTCCGATGCAGACAAGTCAGTAAACCGTTATGTCGACTGGTTTGAGTTCGAGACAGATGAACTGTTGCCCAGCGTTCAGGACTCTGCCTTCACCAAAAGCACGCTCACCAATCCAGACTGGGTTGACCCAGAAAACCGAGATTGGCTCGCCCAGTTCACCGGCAACAAACTGAAAACTACGGTACGCACAACGGCCTACAACTGGACGACATTCGAGCGCACTTCAACCTCGCAGAACTTCACTCAAGGCGACCTGATGCAGGTGTACGACCTTATGGCTGGGTCAATGGATCTCGAAACAGAGAGCACCGACTTGGCGTGGCGAGAAATCGGACGACAAATGTTTAGCGGCTCTGAAGGCAGACTGTACGGCTGTCGCACCTCGGAGTTCGGTTCAAATTATTCGATTCGTTTCAACTCAGACGTCGGCGCTGGCACGTCTTTGCTGGTTAACAATGTTGGCGCACTTGTCGAGTACAGGGATCCAAAAACTCTCGAATACCGCGATTTCAACGGTGTGGTGTATCTGAGGGATCAAATCGACTCGGGTGCGAACACGGACTATGCGGTCGCTTTTTCTTTTGAAGGCACCCTGTACGATTTGCTTCGAATCATCGGCGAAGTTTGGGTGTTCTCATCCGTCATAGGAACACCGGAAAACGACTACGGAAAATACGGTGTCATTCACCCACGGATCGATGTCGATAAACAATACCTTCATAACAACACGCTGTCACAACAAGCGCGAGGCGGGCTTTTCATAAGGTGTAGTCAAGATGGAACAATCGTCTTCACCAGCCGCAGTGTGAGCAAAAACTTTTGTTTCGAACTGTATGACCCGAATGATTATTCTTCATATCCCGCGACGGCCGGAGACCTAGGCATAAGCCACGAAGTTGGCGAGTTTATCGACCTTTCGTCAGATGGAACCGTTTTCATCACATCCGGCAAGCACGCATACACCGGCGCTGCCGGACATCTTGGCGTCTACAAGTTAAGTCACCAGATCGGGAACTACCCACTCCTCTCATCAACCCGAATGCTGCTTACCGGAGTCAATGTTGATGGCGTCGCAACCAACAGAGACGGTTCGACGATCGCTTATGTCGAGGTAAACAACTCAACCACCGACCCATATCTCCTTCATGTCATGGATTGGGACGGGTCCAGTTACCAAGATCGCGAAATCGTAGAGATCCCGAACAGCACGTTGTTGACCAACTCCATCACTTCGTTTACTGGAAGCAACTATCAAAATCTGTACAAGGGTTTGCAGATTTCGATGTCGGATGACGGCAACCGCATTGCGCTCGCAAATCAATGGGACGGAACCTACGGTGCGGTGTACTGTTTCCATTGGGAAAACGGACGTTTTGTTACCAGAAAGGTTTTTTCTGGGTCGACAACCGTTGGAGACCTCGGACCTGCTGTAGCGATTGACTCCTACGGTCGGACTATTGCCTGTGGTGGGGGTAGCAAAGGCTGGGTCTTGGATTGGACCGAACCCACGTCGGCACTCGATGACCGCGATTACCTGTGGCGTTTGCGGTCCGACTTGGTCACGGGCCAAAATTATGTCAGTGCCCCCTCGTACACAAGCCAAGCATTTATGTCGACCGCAGACATTAGTGATGGCGGCGATGTTGTCGTGTGGGGTGCGCTGAACGCTGGTGGCAGTGGAGCGAGTCCGGTCATGATGCGTTGGGACCGTTCAACATCGTCATGGGTTGATCTCGGCACGGATTTCGCATCTTCCATGCCAAATCTCGTCTCCCCTAGCACCCCTTCGTATGGTTGTGGTGTTGCTGTTCCGAACTGGGCGTCCATGCCGCAGCGTTCCGATTATGGGGACATTTTGAAACGGCTGTATTGGGAGCCGACGGTCGCCAAGTTCGACAACTTCGGCAATCCGATTGTTCGGAGAGCGCTTTTGGTGTGGTTCCAAGGAGCGAACGCCGGGGAGGGCCAACAGGAGCCAACGCTGGATGCTTTGTTGGACGTGTTGCCCGAGGGTGAGAAGTTTTATATTTCGATTCCGCCTGACGATTACGCTTGGCAGATTTCTTATGGTGGTTCGTTTAGTTTTGGGGCGAGCATTGATACGTCTAACTTCTCGGACTATATTATTCCGTACAAGGGTCGTGTTTCTCGGGTTGGTGGACAAGGCAATGTCGTACCAGAGATCGGAGAGTTCCAAGATCCGAACTCTGTCGTTCTTTACGCCAACAAAGAACTGATGCCATCCGGTGTGTTGAACTTCCCGACGTCATCAACGACTTCGAACCTTTGGTCCGACCCCAACGATATCGACGATTTCATTCGCTGGCAGTTGAAAACCTTGTACTACGGAATCAACTCGGGTTCTCGTGAATCAATGATCGAAGCAGTCAAACAGGTTCTCACTGTCGACGATGGAACGGTAGCCGTGTCACCGAACTACAATGGGGAAAAGTTCCGGATTCACTTGCGTACACTGTTCGCGGAAACGCCAGACTACGACAATTACACAACTATTTCCCCGGCCGTTTTGAACGCCGCTGAACCAACACGACCAGCGGGATTCATTTTCACTCATGAAACGGTTGCTAAACTGTTCTTCACATTGAATAACATCGGTATCGGTCGCATGGACCGGTCGGTGCTTGGATGATCTGAGAGGTAAAGATGGCTGGCGCAGGATATTTTGAATTTCAGTCTGAGGCGATTCTGACCGCCACGCAGGTAAACACCTATCTGATGCAGCAGGCTGTGATGCTGGAGACGAACTCCGGTATTTTGGATGCTGATCTGGGTGCTACCCGATCTGCTGGGATGATGGCGTTCTTTTTGGAGGATGGTTCGGGCAATCCTCTTAACCGTCCACATTTTTTTGACGGCACTTCTTGGACTCGGATCGCCACTAAAAGCGAGGTGGATGCTCAGGAAAACCGTACTGGGCAGGTTCTGCTGTACATGGAAGTGATCAACTAACAAAGCGAATTTGGTATACTGAGTAAGTCCCAATCACCACTTTTGGAGGACTTATGGACATGAAATTCATCAAGGATGCTGCCGAGCGCGCCGTCAAGACCTTTGTTCAGGCTTACCTCGGTGTCTGGATGGCCACTGGCGCCGACTTTGATGGTCTCGCTGATTCGTCACACCTGAAGGCTGGCGTTGTCGCCGTTCTTCTGTCCGTGGCGATGAGCATGGGCCTGAAGAACGTCGGACCCCAAAAGGGAAGCGCTTCCGTCGTCTGATTTAATCATGTGACCCCCGAACGGGCCATATCTGATCTACAATAAGAGGTAGATCTGATCCAAATAAGGGGCGTCCATGATCGCAGGCACCTACAACATAACTTGTGAGCAGGGTGCCACCTTCTCAAGGATCATTCAGTTAAAACAACCTGTTGAGACTGATCCCACGGGCTCCACATACGAGCCGTATGACCTTCAAAATCATACGGCTCGTATGCAGGTGCGCCGAACCCTTTCATCGACAACTGTTCTTGTAGAACTCACGACCGACAACGGCCGGATTGTTCTTGAACCGACGTCGGAAAAGGGGATTATCGTCATACAGATGGATGATGCGACCACTGCCGCCCTTTCTTCGGACGGCGTGTATGACCTTGAAATCATCAGCCTTGGCGGCGAGGTCAGCCGTGTGATTCAGGGCACCTTCACCCTGTCGTTGGAGGTGACCCGGTGACTTCCGCTGTCCCCAATCAGGTCTACGTTTATCAGGATTCTCCGAACCAAGTTTTGGTGGAGGAGGACTCACCCACAGTCATTGAGGTACGCCTTGCTGGTGTCGGGGGAGCAAACACTAGACGGCATGTCCACAGTCAGGCGTCACCAGCCGAAACGTGGACAATTACCCACACTTTGGGTGGGAAACCCTCTGTAATGGTTGTTGATACTGCCGATACGGTGGTCGTCGGTGATGTAACATATGTAAGCAACACTGAAATCAGAGTCGACTTTACGGCTGCTTTTGCCGGTTTTGCGTATCTCACGTAGCGGGAGTCACAGATGGCACAGAAATTCGTAACAAATCTTGATCTCAACCAGAACCAGTTGCTCAATGGTCGGTTTGAGTCGGTCGCCACCGACCCCAACTCCGGCAACTTTGAAGGTCGACTGATCTACAACAGCACCGAAAAGGTCATCAAGGTTTACGACGGTACGACTTGGCGCAAAGCAATCCACGCCCTGTCGTCGAGCACGACTGCGCTCGTTATCAGCGAGTCCAACGGTTCAGTCACCTTCTCGATCGCTGACTCTGTTCCCTCTGGCGCTTCGGGCCTGCTGACTGGCGCCGACAAGCAAAAACTTGACGATTCGTCCTACACGAACACCGGTTCGACGCTTGCTCTCCGCGACTCTAACGGCCGCCTTCAGGTTTCCGCACCAGTCAACGATCTTGACGCTGCCAACAAGTCCTATGTTGACGCCGCTCGTACCGGACTCGACGTTAAGGCCTCGGTTCGTGCCGCGACGGTTGGCCCCCTCAGCATCACGACCGACCTCGAAAACGGTGACACCGTTGACGGTGTTGACCTTGTTACCGGAGACCGGGTCCTCGTCAAGGATCAGGCCAACGGCGCAGAAAACGGCATTTACATCGTTCAGGCGTCCGGTGCCGCAGTCCGAGCGGCGGATGCCGACAGTGCCGATGAAGTCACTCCCGGCATGTTCACCTTCGTCGAAGAGGGTGTCATCAACGCCGATGCTGGCTGGGTTCTCACCAATAACGGAACGATCACTCTCGGCACCACGCTTCTTGAGTTCGCACTGTTCTCCGTTGCCGGAACGATTCTCGCTGGTGAAGGCCTCTCCAAGACTGGTGACGTCCTCGACGTCAACGTTGCTGCCGCTGGCGGCATCGAAATCTCTTCCGATCACCTTCAGATCAAGGTCGATGGGGCGGTCAACGGTCTAATCACCACCAATAACGGTCTTGCGCTTGATTCTCCAGTCGCTGGCACGGGCATCACGTTTACCGCGGGGACACTGTCCGTTGACACGATTGACCTGACGAGCGCCTCTGGAAACGGCGTCAGCGGTCAACTTCCGATCGCTAACGGTGGCACGAACGCTGCTACTGAGGCTGATGCCCGCAACACTCTTGCCGCGACCTCGGCGACTGGCCTCACTACGAGCACCCCGACTTTGGCCCGTGTTTCCGGTCAGACAATCGGTAATGGTGCGGATACTTCTTTCACTGTCGTTCATAACCTTGGAACCCGTGACGTTCTCGTTCAGGTATACGATGCGAATACGTGGGATACGGTTATTACCGATGTCGTGCGGACGAATACGAACCAGATCGACGTCTCCTTCTCGACCGCACCGGCCGCTGGTGCGTACAGGGTGGTCGTGACAGGCTGACATAACGCGCCTTGAGGGGCGCCCAAAAGAAGCAGTTGAGGCTGATTCATCATGACCAGAGTTGTAGGGACGCCGCTTAGGGGCGTCGAATTTAGTAATGCTGGCGATGAAGTCTTTTCTGCTCGTATCGCAGGCGATTCGGTTGCGCGTGTTCGTATCGATGCCGGTGGTCGGCTCACATGGTCGACTGGTGCGGTCACCGGTGACACCAATCTTTACCGGTCTGGTGCGGATGTTCTAAAGACTGACGATGTTTTTGAGGCGGCTGCCGGTGTAATCACCCTCACGTCGTCTGGAGCGCCGACCGCAACCCTGTCTGATGGCGCCCTTGCTGTCGATACGACCAACGATGCCCTGTACATCAGGTCGGGAAGCAACTGGATTGAAGTCAAAAGTGGCGCGAATGTTCCCATTCAGTCCACCGCTCCGGCGGGTGCGGAAGTCGGCGACCTTTGGTTCGATTCGTCTGACAACACTTTGTACATCCTTGACACCGACGGTGTCACATGGTTGGCGGTGTCAACGGGATCGTTGAATGACCTTGAGGACGTGACGCTGACGTCGGCAGCCAACGGCGAAATCCTTCAATACAACGGATCGGAATGGGTCAACACTGTTCAGGCTGGGAATGAGCCGATTGGCCACGAGAACAAGGCTGATTCGACGGTTTCTTTTGATAACGGTACGAGGACGTTCAGTATTGCGCCGGTCGGTGCGTCTTACACGGTGTGGTGCAAGGGACGCCGATATGTGAAAAGTTCTACCGAGACGGTCACGATTGGAACGACCACAGGTCTTTACTACATCTATTTCAGTAACACGGGTGTTCTCTCCTATAAGACCACGTACTTTGACTGGGAAAACGACACGCCGACCGCATACGTTTACTGGAACGCGACCACCTCAAAAGCCGAATTTTTCGCTGACGAGCGACATGGGGTTACACTCGACTGGCAAACCCACGAGTATCTGCACCGGACGCGCGGCGCGGTCATCGCAAACGGTTTTGGTGCGAACAACTATGTTCTCGATGGTGACGGGTCATCCGACTCTCATGCCCAACTCGGTTTGGCGGGCGGAACGTTCTTCGACGAAGACCTACAGATCGACATCACGCATTCTGCCTCCCCTACGGCAAACACTTGGCAGCAAGTTCTTAACGGCACAGCCGAGATTCCGGTGTTCTACCTTTCTGGATCTGCTTGGGTCAAAGACACGGCTACCACCTTCCCGTTTAAGGCTGGCTCGTCTCGCGCCACCTACAACCTGAACACGGCTGGAACTTGGACGACCCCTGACGTTCAGAATAACAAGTACGGCGCGATGTGGATCGCTGCGACTAACAACCTGAACGATCCAATTATCGCGATTTTGGGTCAGACCGCGGCTGACAATCAGAGTCAAATTGAGGAGCGCGACTGGTCCGATCTCGTTCTTCCGGATTTCCCTATTTTTGAGTTCCGCCCGCTGTACAAACTGATTTTCGTTGTTGGCGACAACTTCTCCAACACCCCGAAGGTTGCCCTTCGCGGAGTGACGGACTTGCGTCGGATCGGTTCAACCGGAGATGGGATTCCATCCGAACCGGTGTCCGACCACGGAACCATGACCGGCCTGAGTGACGATGATCACCTTCAATATTTGACTGAAGCCCGACATGACGCGCACGACCACTCGACCGCCATGTCCACCGTTGTGCTGGACGACATCTCGGACGTCAACTTTTCGTTTGTCGCCCCCGCGCAGGGCGACATCCTGTATTTCGACGGGTCAGATTGGGTCAACTTCCCGCTTAAGATCGAAAACAGTGGCGATGTCGTTCTCAGTTCCATCACTGCTGGTGATTTCCTCAAGTGGGACGGTTCCGACTGGGTAAACGACGCAATTGATCTCGGCACCGACACCGTTGGTGATTACGTCACCTCTCTGGTCGCTGGCACCGGAATCACACTGTCAAACAACAGTGGCGAGGGAGCGACGCCGA
>Ga0208161_1000052_pt1 | contig 53785 bp, 83 predicted proteins | sample CB_VirMetaG_3_FD_184538 | JGI IMG/M metagenome (GOLD analysis project Ga0208161, IMG submission 184538) | Freshwater to marine saline gradient viral communities from Chesapeake Bay - CB_1508_1S Viral MetaG (SPAdes) (version 4) | ecosystem: Environmental > Aquatic > Marine > Coastal | place: USA... | reverse complement strand
TCACCCTCCTTTGGTTAAAGTTAGGTGCGTTCCTTCGCATTATGCTACTTCCGTCCTTGATAGGATGAACGTACAATATTTATACACTATTTTTTGAGAAAAATCAGCCATAAAAAAAGGGCGACATAAAGCCGCCCTTTTGTATATTTAAAAATTAATATTAGTCGTTAAAAGTTGCAACTAATGTTACACCACCAATTGTTGGGAATGTTGCTGTACCTTGAACTGCTAAATGATCGCCGTTACCTGTACCTTCAACTGCCGCAATTGTAAAGTGGTTATCGCCTGATGTTAAGGCTGTAATTGCCGCTTCTACTGTGATAGTACCAGTTGCGATTGAACAGATATAAGTTTTTGGACCTAAACCGTTACCAGCACCTGCTGTACCTTTACCTGAAGTTGGACCGAATCCTGCCATTGTATGTTTCTCCTATACAATAAAATTTATTAAACTACAACATGACCCATATGTTCATATCGTAATCATTACACTTTTATTTATGCTAAAGAGGCCTATATTAAGTGATTATATATAGATTTCTATATTATTTTGTTAAATTAAACCTTGAAAAGTACCTTGTTTATTAATAGTAAGCACTTGTTTGCGATTATCTTCTGGTGATTTGTAAGATACATGCACCCAACCACTGTTTGGATCTTTACCGTTATAAAACTCAAGAATGAGTTGATCAAAGTCTAGATTGTTTTTGATCCATTCTGCTAGATCTCTATTACTAACAGTGGGTATTTCAATATCTGCCGCTTCACCAAAACAGTGTTGTGAAGTTTTAGAACCGCCTATAGCAGTGTTTAGTTTTTTACATCTATAACCTGAATTAATCACTGTAGGTCCAAATTTATCTCTAACAGGTTGTAGTACCTTTTCTGCAAGTGTCTGCATTTTGGTAACTGTATCTGGATCTTTTGGCAAATTGTCAATGCCTTTTCTTAGAGCAGTTTGACTTTTGCAAAGTTCTGCAAGTGTAAAATTTTCAGTGAGTTGCATGATTGTCTTCACCTTCTACCATTTCACCATAGGTTTTGTAATCAGTTTTTGTGCTTTCACTTTTTGGATAATAGATTTCACAACCATTTTCACCATCTTCACTTACTTCTATTCTTACATCACGTTTTGGATATTTTTGTTTGATTTCTTTGTACATGTCATCTGCTATCATTTCACATGATTTGTAATCAAGTTGCAGTGTACCTTCATTGTATAATTTTTCTAACCAACGTTTGAACTGTATAAATTCAATATCTCTGTCATCATGAAAAACTTCAATTGCCACTTTAAAATGAAAGATGTGTCTGTGTGGATAACCTAAAAAACTTACATCATACTCGTCGCCCGTTGCCAAATTTGGATCATCCAGCGCCGCAGGATATTTGTGAATTCCTTCTTTTCTAAATGTTACCCATATTAGTTTTTTCATTCTTCTGACTCCCCTTTGGTTTTTGTATGGTTTAGTTTGTCTTTCATTAGCAATTTTTCCTTTTTTAAATTGACTAATTCTTCTTTGGTTCGCCAATCTCTTACGTGTTGCCTTGTGCTTTCTGCTTCGTCTACTTTTTTCTTTAGTTGTTTGTGTTGCTGTCTTAGTTCATTAGCAGTTACCATATTTCCTCCTAGTTTAAACTTCGTCACCTTCCATTACATAAAAAGAACTACTTTTACCTGTAGAGTCTTCTTGCAAGTAATAACTGTTACCATCATAGGTAAATTCATTAAAAACTTTAAATCCATCGCAGTCTTGATAGTTGATTTCTAATTTCTTAAAATCAAAACCATCAGGTCCTGTTTTAATAATTTCATCTGTGTACCAACCACCTTTGTTGAAATACTGTCCAAAGAAGTAGTATTTGTTCTTGCATGATTCTGAATCTGGTGTGTGTTCTGCTTCACAGGTAATCTTAGCACCAAGACTTTCAAAGTCTTGCATTTCTACTGTTTGTTCTTCTAGAAAATTACCTTGGTCATCTTTAAGTGCATTACCGTTCTTGTCTACTTCTTCAATTGACACATACTGACTGTCTGCAAACTCAGGACCTGACAAATGACAAATATCTTCATACTCATAAAAAGGTTTATCAAAACGTGCTTCAGGTGGTGTTCCATCATCTGTTTCTTCACCCCACTCTGCATTTTGTAAATGTTTAGCAAATTCATCGTCTTTGCCTTCCCAATAATCATATTGTTCTTTGGTAATTTCTCCCATGGCTACTTCGCCACCGTACCTACCAAAGTTAACTGTAAAATAACGTTCTGGTGTTTTAAGTGTTTTAATTAGTTTCTTTTGCTGTGCTATTGTTGGTTTAGCCATTATGCCTCCTTGTTAATCACAGGTTCATCCTGTTTATAAGCGTCCCATCCTGTGTAGTTATTTGGAACTTTAAGTGCTTCTATTGTTGTTGACCAAACACCTGAATTAGTTGCTTCAAAATCTTCATCATCTAATTTGATATTAACTGTGCCTTTGATTTTGTCAATGTTTGGAATTACAATTGCGTAGGTTATACTAAATCTTGAATTTGATAAAAATTGTTTTATTTGTTCTGGAACTGTTACAGGATCAACATCAATTGTAACGTGAAATTTTGCATTCAAACATTCTTTAATACAATTAACCATTGGATCAGTCCATTTGTCTTTCCAATTTTTAAAAGAATGATTAGCACCAAAATAAACCTGTTCTATATCATGCTTTAACATAAAGTTAATAAGTTCAACAGGATGTTGTTTAGGAACACCCACAACAAAGTATGTTTTCATTCCATAACAAGGTGTTCGTTCTACTTCTTTGCCAATAAAATCAGTAATATCATCTTTTACAAGATTATTAGTGTATTCTCTTTTCATTAGTTAATAGTAACACACATATAAATTTTGTCAATCTATATATCGCCTTCTTTTCTGTTTTCACTTTGATCAACATTAAATTCGCCATCTGGATATCTGGCCAATAGTTTTTCTTTATTTTTATTAATCACTTCATTAGGATCAATGCCTAATGCCATACACCCTTGAATCCAATACCAAATTACATCACCTAGTTCTTTAACCATATGAGTTCGTGTTTCATCTGTAAGAGCTTTTCCTTGAAACACTAATTTTTTAACAATTTCTGTAAATTCACCAGATTCTGCAGATAGGCCAAGTGCCGCTGTTAGTAATCTTGGAACATCATCAGCAGATAAAGAATCTAATCTCTGCTGAAATGCTTGTTTATCTTTTGATTCACTACTGGTAACTTTATCTACAAATTGTGAATACTCTTTTAAATTAATCTCTGACATCGTGTTTCTCCATTTGTTTTTCTACTTCGTCAACTAGATCTTTTACATCCTGTTGCCATAAAATCCTATCTTGTGGAATTGCTTGAATCAATTTTTTAACTGTTTTTTTTAATTGATTATACTTGTATTTTAGATTTGCGGCATCGTTTCTGTATTCATTTGCCATATACTCTGCTGTGTATCTTGCCGCCATATGGTCTTCGTTCATGCAGTTTCTAAAACTTTCTCTAGTTGTTCTAGTTTTTCATCATTAGGATCGCCTAAACTTTCATCACCCATTGAACTTTTAGTTTCTACATCAAACAAACTGTTAAACACATTACCAGAATTACCAGTCCAACGTACACCTTTAATATCATCTAAAAATGCTTGGTTGTCTACTAACATCTGCATTGGTGTTTCTGATTTAAAGAAGTCTTCAATAAATGTATTAAAGTAAAGTATGTTTCTTGGACACCATTCACTGTATTCTGCTACTGTGTCTTTTTGTCTTGCTTTACGCCAATGTCTATAATCTGGTTTGTGAATCGCTGATTCAATATCCATAATTTGATTGGCTTTTTGCACAATCTTAATATGCTGATTAACATTATGCCCCATCATCAATGCATACGCAAATGAATCCCAAGATGTTTTACCTTCTTTACCAACCTTGTTTAAATCACCAGGACCATACCAACAAATATCACCCATAACCATTCTTCTACCAATCTCCGACTCCCATGGAAACGGTATAGTGGAAAGTTTCAAAGATTTGTTATCAGTTGCTTTGTCCATAATATATGACCATCGCTTGTTAGTATGGACCGGTGAAGTATATACCAAACCATGTGCTGTTGCCACAAATGCACTTGCACTATCATACGATATTGTTAGGTTTGGATTAATATGCTCTCGTACCTGTCTTTGAATTGACGTTAAGAAACAAGCCCAATCTAATTTACTTGTACCTAGGAAGTGTATCCAATCCCTACCATCAAGTAATTTAGAATCACGTAATATGATCAAGCGTCGGAGAGCCATAGTCATATCACACATGTTGTTTCCGCCAAAAGCCCAACCTTCAAATGGAAAATGCTTAACTGCATCATACCAAACATCGGCTGTGTCTGCATCAAAGCCTTGGAGCACATTTAAAAACTTTGTTTGTCCAAGTCTATTTTTTAAAAAGTATTCATTGTTGTGTACTGTGCCTGCGATACAATCACCATACGATTTTAATCCTGTTTTAGGACTATGTGTGGCATCACAAGCCCAACTAGGAATATCTAACACCATTGACCAATCTGCTGTAAGTTCTAACCAATGCAGAATCTTATCACGCATTTTGTTTGCAGATTGTCCTTTGAAGTTTTGCCAATCAAACTTTAGCACACCTTTACCAATTTGATATCCTCCACTATCACCCACTACAATTGTTTCTTTTTTATCTCTTGTGTGAAACATTGATTCATTCACAATAGACTTTTCAACATCTAAGTGTGCATGACCTGCCGAGTATAATCCATATTTGTAATTGAAGTAGCCTTTGTCTTTGTTGAAGTAGTTTAATCCTTCAATGCCATTTTCAAATCCTTTTGGGATTCTATCATCTGGCACAAACTGTTTGTCAGTGCCAATAGTCTGCTGTTGCTTACTTACATAGGTCTGATAAAAGCCACTAACCGCAGGTAAAAACACTGCATAGTCTTTGTGGCTGGCTGTTAGATCTTCACCGTATGGTTTAGTCACTACTGGCTCCTTGCAGGAAGTATGTAATCATAAGTTGCTGTACCAGAATCAATTGAAATCTGCATAGCACCTTGATCACTGAATGACATACTTGCTTGTGAAGTATCGCTTAATTTCAAAATACTCAATACCTGTGCTAGTGGCCATGCCCAACCTTTGGTTAGTTTGCCTTGCACGTTTTGAGCAAATGGAATTTCAACTCTGTCATTTGCACCATCGCCAATATAAAACTTTAATGTATCGCCATCTGTTTTTGCAACAAATGTTGGCTCAAAGCCACCCATAATACCGTTAAAGTAAGTCAAGTCTTTGATATTTTGCTGTGTTGGTTGTACTGTGATATCCCATTCAACACCTTTGAACTTGATTGTTTTTAATTGTTCTTCAATCAAAGAACTAACCATAAATCTATAGTTTGCACTATAACCACCTGGTGATGTAAACTTTAATTCTTCTGCTGTTTCAACACCATCTCTTGTGTTGGTTACAACTTCAATGTTTGCACCATCTTTGCCATATGCTTCATAGTTTAGATACCCTGATAATACACCAAGTCTACCCATTCCAATTAAACCTGGAACGTTGTCTAGTTTATTTTTTAGTTTGCCTTTTAGAACCACTGTTCTATCATCATCCATTGCTTCAACAACTGTGCTATCATCTGTGCTTTCAAGTTTTACTGCTTGAATAAATCCCAGTGAATGAGTGTGTTTTACAATGTCTAGTAATACATCTCTTAACATTTTTGTTACCTCCGACGTTTATTATTTTTATTAATATAACATTTATTTAGGCAAGTTGTCAACTATTTTATTCACCATGAACAATAATATGATATCTATTTTCATTGCTTAGGTTTCTAACTAAATGATTGTACCCTGTCCTAATTTTAAATGCTTTTCCTGGTTGCCAAGGAACTTGGCCTAAATAAAGATATTTGTCATTCCAAAAGTGCATTTCGCAATTTTCTGGATTATTAATTGCCATATTTAAATTCCAGCCATTTGTATGATATTTGCCATCTGGAGTATCATTATGTAAAGAAATATATCCTCCTGGGGCTAATTTCATAATTCTTATTCTATGATATTTTTTAAAATTGTTTATTTGATTATTTTGAAAATATTTAACTATTGTAGGAATATGTTGCTTTGCATAATCAACAAATTTGTATGGTGTTTCCTCATTACTAGCATAACCATAGTCTCCGTAGTCGTTGGTTTTATCCCAATCAATACCATGTAATACAAAACTACTCCATCCAGGATGTTTATCACTTCTATGCTTAACAAATAAATCGTGTTTTTCTAAATTTTCTATTTCTTTTAAAAATTCATTAATATCAAACTTTGGTAACATTATTTCTTCGCAATATAAATCATTTGATTCTTTATGTGAGTTAGGTCCAAGACTTGGACGAGATACTCCATATGGTGAAAATCCTGCCCAAATCACATGTGGATTACTTGAAAACATATCTGCTAAAAAAACTTCAAATGGTTTATTATTATTAAAATAAACTCCGTCAAATGTAAAAATATTACTTAACCATACCATTGGGTCTTTTGATTTTTTTAAAAATTCATCTATTAAATTTTCAGTTTCATAACTTATCATAGATGTACATTTAAAAGTAAAATTATATTTTTTTATCTGATTCCATTTACTATCAATAAAAGGTTTAAATTCTTTCCATATATCATTATTTTTACTTTTAAATCTTTCGCTCCATGATTTTTCAATTTTTATATTAACTTTTTCATAACTTTCAATCCAGTCTTGCCAAGTAGCGTTTTGTGTTGGATCATAATTTTCTAAAAACCAACGTTGGAAATCTAATGCTATATCATTTATGTCTGTTAACAACACTGTACTATTATCTTTGAAATTATAATGTACAAGATATAACCATGGTAAAAATCCTGATGCTGGTCCTATAAAAGTGTCATATGTTTTTTTAGGCATACCAGTAAAAATTTTTTCATTGTTATAGGCATACCATTTACTATGATCTCCAATTTTTTGATAACGTTTCATTTCTGCCAAAAATTCAAAATGACTTAACAACATTTTTTGTTTGTCTTTGATTACTACATCTAACGGTTGGTTTAAATAATATTCAAAGCCTTGAGGGTTTTCATAATAATAAGAATATCTTTTGGCTCCTCGAACCATAGTATTAAAATTTTCAACTTTCCAATTGTTTTTTATAGAATACTGTATTAGGTCTTCACCAAATCCATCATCACTGTTCTTTTTTATTGGAATTATTTGATTAGATTCATCTTTCCATATTTGTAAAGGTGTATAGTTGTCATGGAAATTTTCTTCTGTTCTTGCAATAGTTATCCAATTATCTGTTTGATATTTTATAGAATTATTAAAAACAAAATTATCTTTTTCTAAACTATTAACTGCTTCTTTTGATAGTAATAAAGTTTGATCATGTAAAGTAAAAAAATTTGTATTATTTTTAATTCCATGATGTAATATATGTCCTACAACTTTTGAATTTTCTTCTAGAGGTTTTCTTAAACCTTCAATAAAGTTTCGTGTATCTTCTAAAACTAATCCAATTGAAAAAACTATAACATGTGTATAATCAAGTTTGTTAAATTTTTTAATGATATCATTTAAATCGCTTGTAATAAAAAACCATTCTGGATCAGAAATAATTTTTATATTATCAACTTCCCATTCGTCACAAAATTGTCCAATAGAAACTTTTGTTGCTGTTAGCATTTTATGTCTTAGGTCATCACTAATATTAGAATAGCGAGAAGAATTATCCCAAACAACTCTTAAAATTTTATACATTATTGATTCCTTTTATGTATTTATAGAGTAGAATTTGTATAATCTACTGCTAGTTGTATGTCTATCCATTCAGTTGGTTTTAGTGTTGGCTTCCAACCTAATTTTTTTAATTCTTTGTTGTCTGCTGTGTTATCATCTGCTTCAGCATCTTGACCTTCTTGTGTAGGAACATTGTATCCTGCGTGTTTTACTATATCACTAACCTTATAGCCTTGGCCAGTTCCTACTTCATAGGTAGGATTTTTATCTTTGGTTCCTGTTTCTATGAATATCATAATTGCTGATATAACATCTTCAATATAGATTAAATCTCTCACATGTTCTGTAGCAAATTTAACTGTGCCATTTTTTATTCTTGACATTAACATTGTATCTCTAGCACCGTCACCAAATACAGTTGTAAATCTCAGTCCAACCTGGCCAGGGTGTGCTAATGCCTCCATGGCTTTTTTGCTTGTACCATAAGGTGATTTCCACCATGCATGTACACAAGAACTTGATGCATATACCACAGGAATATTTTTAGCATGGCATAGATCAAATATACGTTTACTGTATTCAACATTGGTTTGCCAATACAGTTCTGGTTCTTTTAGACTGCGTCTTACATCTGCTATTGCGGCCAAATGTACCACAAAGTCTACATCATTTGGAATTGTGCTAGAAGAAAAGTCTGCAATATCTTTGCCATGAGCTCTATCCCATTCAATTACTTCATGTCGTGGTATTAATCTTCTTACTAGATGACTTCCAATAAATCCTGTACTGCCTGTTACTACTATTTTCATGTTGTTTCAAATAAACTTTCAAATACTGTTGATGTTTTTGTTGATTCTAGATCCCAACCAAGTTCACTCATTAGGTTACTGACCTTTTGATCAATAATTGTTTGTTCCATACCATCATGATCAAATGGTAATTGTTTAAACCATTTTGGAATATTCAATTCATCAATTGGATATGCAATAGATGTAAAGTTCATTGGATTTGCTTTTAGTTTACACACAATAACTTTTTGTCCATCCATAATAGGCAGTGAATACAAATCCTTATAAGCATCACGCATTGTGTTCCAATTGATACTTGCTCTTACGTGTCCAGGCATCACTGGCTTTTTGATCTTGCCATTAGCACCACCATTGGCCATACGTGATGTTGCTCGCTTGTATTTTTCAATATCCTGCACATATTTGGTCAAGTTGTTCACACGTTTTGGAGTGCCTTTTTCCCAACCTGGTCTGTCTGCAAATTTACGTTTGAATTCTTGTATTGCTCCAAGTATTTCTTTTTTGTCCACACCTGTTAAAATTTGTATTAGTATTTCTGATAAAAAGTCTTGCACAAAATCAGGAGTATCTGATCTTTTTAAATCAAGACCCATTGCTTTTAGTTTACCAGGCTTGTCAATGTCTTGTCTATTGCCTTCTAGATCATATATCAATGCCGCATATCTTTTCTTTGTGATAAACAATCCTTTGGATGCAACCATTTCTCTGCCACCTTTAATGATCTCACCATTTGCACGTGGCACATTGGTTGCTTTCTGCATGAAACTTGGAAACGACTTGTTTACTTCTTCTGCTACACTGTCATACAACTCAACTACACTTTCTTTAGTCCAAGGTAATGCTCCACTTTTAACATCTTCTTTGACCATTGGATATGCTGAGAAATAAACAGAGTCAGTGTCACCATATATAATTGCTTCACCTTGATGATCATATTCACCTGTCATTATTTGATTTGTTATTGATGCCATATGCTTGGTAATTGTTCTACCTGTTAGTGTAACACTTTGTCCTATGCGTTGATCAAAAAATCTACAACCAGGATTTAGGATAGCACCATACAAACTATTCAAATTAATCTTTTTAACAAGTTGTCGTTTATCCCAAAACTCTACCTGTGCTTTGTCTCCACTTGCAATTGCTTCACGCATTTTGTCTTGCAGTACTTTTCTTTCAGCAAACCAACGTTCTAGCAATCCAGGAATAACTGCTTTTGTAGTTGTATCAAATATAGTACCATTAGCACTCAAACACCAACCTTGATTTTGTTGAAATATAACTGCGTATGCTTCTGCACCACTCATAGATTCTGTAGTGCCATCTTCAAAGTCTACAATAATTTCTGTGCCACGATCCTGTTCCATCACTGCTGTGTATTCAACAGTACCAAACATTCCTTCCCAAGCATCTGCGGCTGATTTCTTTTCTTTGTGAATTTTATTGTTGATGTATTTTTCTGTGTGTGTTGGTCTTAATTGTCCAACGATAGTTTCAGGACCCATGTTCAAACATCTGATTACACTAGGATACAGTGAGTTAATGTCAATTGATGCAATCCAATCATGCAATCCTTTTTTAGGCGTTGCCACATAAGCACCAACCGCCGCACCTGATGAGTGTGGTTCTCTATATGGTCTATTTGGAATAATAAATCCACGTTTGTGTGCTTCATTTACAATTGCCTGCTCTGTAACTGCAACTGCACCCATTGTGGTTTGTAGTAGCACAGTGTTTGCATGTGCCAACACATTTGCTAGATCAATAAATTTTAGTTTATCATCAAGTTTTGCCAACAGTGCTACGTCTTGTCTGTTATAAGCAATAAACTTCTCAAAATCTTCATTATACAATTGGTCAAGTGTGCCTTCATACGGAATCTTTTTCTCACCAATTTCATATTCACCAATTGCATCAAGTCTGTATGAGTGCATTTCATGATATGTGTATTTTCTATACAGTTCTAAATAGTCCAAATGCACACGACCAAAAAAATCATATGTTTGCTGTTCGTTACCAAACTTTGTAAACATTCTTTCACGTGGGTATAGATCCCACAAACTAAAACGTCTAACATCATCTTTGCTCAGCACCATTTCAGTTCTGTTTACAATATATGGAATATCAAAACCTTCTGAGTTCCAACCACTCAATATGTCAGCATCTTCAATCAAATGCAAAAACGTGTTCAACAGTTGTGCTTCTGTTTCACACAATACTGTGTTATCAAATTTTTTAGCAATTGAATCTGCCATTTCAAATGGCATGTCCTTTGGAGCAAGACACAGTGTAATCAAACTGTCAAGCCAACTTAGATGTAGTGTTATTGCAGTAATACGTTGATGTGGATCATCTGGCTTTGCAAACCCGCGATTTTTATCAAAATCTACTTCAATATCAAACAGTGCTATATGTAAATCTGGGGCTTCTTTGTCAAGATAGTTTTCTTCTAAACATCTAAACACAGGATTAAGATCTGCTTCGTATAGTCTTTGCCCTTCATACAGTTTCTTTTCTTTTTGAAAAGATTTACTGTTAGTAGTTTCAAATTTACTTAAAGGTCTATCATAGATAGATGTATAATCACCATCTTTATCTTCATAATAAAATCTATATGTAGTTGGAAATGTTTTGTAGACACGTTTACCATCTACACGTTCTACAATGTTTATTTGATCTCTATCTCTATTTAAATATGCGTCTACGTAACTCATTCAACATACACCTGGCCAAATTTGTTGCTAATAAAAGTTTGCCAATCAACATCTTCTTGTTTGACAAAACCTTCACCTGTAAGTTCATCTCTACAGTATGATACTATATTAGCACAAACTCCAGATGCTGTCGACCTCTGAATTGCACTCATTCCATCTTTTCCAAAGATATTTTTTTGATAAGATTTTTCTAATAGTTTTCCATTTTTCTTACCAATAACTTTGATTAACATTACTACTACATCTTCTGTAGTATATGGAACTGTTTGATCAAACAAGTCTCCTATTTTATCTTTGTTATTTTTTAAGTTTAGATCTTGAAATAAAAAATTTATTTTATCTCTATGCCCTGGATATCTAATTGTTTTATAACTCAAAGACCTTACTTTATCTTTAAATGTTTCACACATTGTTGCTACACCACCTGATGTATTAAATGCTTCATATCTTCTACCATCAATGTATATTGTTTCAACTCCATCTAATGGTGGTATCTTTAACTTTTCTCCATCAACAATTACATCACATAAATTACAGTATTCATTTATTAATCCGTTTGTTGACCAAGTTAAATAGTAACTCATTTCATTAGACGGGTACCTTGGCAATGCACCTACTCTCATTTGAACATCATATGCTTCGTCAAACTCTTTAATTAAATTACTACCAATAATGTTTACTGCTCCAGGTGCCAATCCACACTGTGGCATCATAAAAGTTTTTGTGTTTAAATTTTTAATATAGTCAGTTACTTCAACATCTTCTGTTAAATCAAAATAGGCTACACCATTACGTGCGGCTACATTTGCAATTTTTTTATTTAGATAATAAGGAGCCGCTGAACAAACAACATGCTTGTCTTTTAAAAAATGTTCTAGTTGTGTTTCATTTGTAGCATCTAGTGATACTACTCCATTTTCTTGTACTGCATCACCTATTACAACATTATAATATTCTGATCTTAACAGACTGGCAATTACTTTACCTATTTTACCATTACCTATAACTGCTATTCTATTTTTCATAAACTATTTTTTCTTTTTAACCTTTTTTGTTTTGTTTTTAATACCATATGCTTCAGCAAGTTTATTAGGTTCCATACCGTCAACTAATACTATTTTATCAAATGTAATATCTTCCCATTTACCATCAACATTTGATCTTGCATGAAAGAATGGAACTCCTTTATTATTTGTATCAACACTATTAATAGTGAAGTCTCCAATATTATCAACTGTTCCTACTCCACCAAATGCCACTGCTGAATACCATGCTTTAAGCTCGGTATCTTCTTTAATTATTTTTCTTTTGACCAGTTCTTTTCCAATTGCTTGATCCATATTTCTCGCTTTCTTTTTTCTTGTTGTTTTGCTGTACTGTATCCAATTAAAAATGACACTGCTATCACAGTACAAATAGCCAGTAGGTGCCAAATAACAAAGTTACCCATTGTTTGCCTTTCTAAATTGATCAAACGTAACTGCTGATTCAATTTTAACAATATGCCCGCTTAGAGCAAGTTTACATAACATTACATCATCATGGTCTGTTAAGTATAACACAGGATTACACCAATATGATCTCCACCTTTCTTTTTCTTTGATCAATTGATGTAGAGATGATCCAAATCTAAATCTCTGTGGATCTTTATCTGTAAAAAAGTTTTCAAACCAAGTAACTGCTTTGTCTATGTCTGTATGACATCCAAATGTAATTTTATAAGGATATCTATTCCAAAACAATCTATTTCTTGTTATAATATCTTTGTTCTGCATTAGGTATTCATAATGCTTTTTGTTTAATGGTTCAAATATTTGCTTTACCCATTTACCAAATTTATTAACTATATTTTCTAAGTCTTTTCTCTTTTTAAAAAATAATTGTATTGTTTTATCATGACGCATTTGATATTGACTTTTTGGCAATGTTCTCAACAATTCAAGCATTGACTTCATATTTTTATAATATTCATCTACATCAAATGACTCATGTGTCATTACTGCTTTGTAAGGAAACTTACCATAAAATAATCTTGTTGTTGTTTCAAATTGCATTACTGTTTATATTCTATTTCAAGTTTATCATTTACTGCTTTAATAATCACTGTTCCGCCATTAATCAGTTTACCAAATAAAATTTCTTTTGACAGTGGGCGTTTAATATTTTGATCAAATATTCTCTGCATTGGTCTTGCACCCATTGCCGGATCAAATCCTTTGTCTGCAATCCAACTCGCCGCGGTATCATCAAGCACCACAATAACATTTTTGTTTTTGAGCATTTCGTTTGTTTCATCTTTAACTTTATGAACAATTTTTAAAATATTGTCTTTTGATAGTTTATTAAACTGTATTGTTGCATCAAGTCTATTTCTAAACTCAGGTGCAAAGAAGTCTTTTACAAAATCATCCGTTTTGTTTACTGAGTCAGGAACCCCAATACCCATCGGGGGTTTTTCACTTGCCTGTGCACCTAAGTTAGAAGTTAAACACAAAATAACCTTGTTAAACATCACAGTTTTACCTGTTGATGATGTTAGTTTACCATCATCCATTACTTGTAGCAATACTTGTAATACTTCTGGTGCGGCCTTTTCAACTTCATCAAGTAGTAGCACACAGTTTGGATTGTCTTCTACATCGTTGATTAGTTGTCCTGATCCAATTGATCCTTCTGCGTAACCTACATAACCAGGAGGCGCACCAATTAATTTTGATACTGAATGTCTTTCTTGATATTCTGACATGTCATATTTTAATAATTTAATACCTAATGCTTCTGCTAGTTGTCTACAAACTTCTGTTTTACCAACACCTGTTGGACCTACAAACAAATAAGAACCAATTGGTTTATTATCTGGTCTTAGTCCTGCTTTTGCAATCATAATAGAATCAACTAGTTTTTCAATTGCTTCGTTTTGACCGTACACTTTGGTTTTTACTTTGCCTTCTAGACCAGCATAGTTGTCAGTTTGTTTTTCATCAATAACATCCATAGGTACATTTGAAATTTTACTTACCTGTTGTTGAATCATATGTTTAGTAACTGACGGTGCTTGTGCCAATTTTGCTTTCGCACCTGCGGCATCAATAACATCAATTGCTTTGTCAGGTAAAAACTTGTTGTGTATAAATCTATCTGCTAGATCAACTGCTAGATCAACACACCCCTCATCATATTTGGTTTGGTGGAATTTTTCATAGTATGTAAGAATACCATTTAAGATCAGTTTAGCATCTGTTTTGCTTGGCTCACCTAAATCTAATCTTTGGAAACGTCTCATTAATGCACGATCTTTTTCAAAGTTTTCTCTGTATTCTTCAATTGTTGTTGTACCAATACACAATAGTTTACCTTTTGCAAGTATTGGTTTTAATAGTGTACCAAAGTCCATATTTGATTGGCCGGCACTGCCTGCACCCATAATCATATGCACTTCGTCAATGAACAATATAACATCTTTTTGTTTTTGTAATTTTTCTAAAACTATTTTTGCACGTTCTTCAAAATCACCTCTAAATTTTGTACCTGCTACTAGCGAAGCAACATCTAATGAATAAACCGTTTTGTCTTTGATTGCATCTGGAACTTGTTTGTCTACAATCTTTTTAGCAATACCTTCTGCAATTGCTGTTTTACCAACACCTGGTTCACCTACAACAATACAATTGTTCTTTTTACGTCTTGCAAGAATATGCACAATGTCATCAAGTTCTGGTTCTCTACCAATTAATGTATCAATTCTACCTTCTTTAGCTTCTTTGTTTAGATCAGTACAATAATCTTCAAAACGTATTCCGCCACCTGGCTCTCCACCTTGCTGTCTTTCTTGTAAACCTACATCTTCGCCATAACGTTCTTTTGTAAGTTGCTCAATAACTGACTGTCTTGTAATGTTATTTTTCTTTAAGAAGTATAATGCATAACTATTCTTTTCACTTAATAAACTAACAAATATGTCTTTGATTGTTAATTTTTTTCTACCTGAAAATATAACCTGTGTAACTGCTCTGTTAAAAACTCTTTCTAGTGCTGATGTTTTTCTTGGAGCCTCACTTGATTCAACAACAATGTCTTTTAAATTGTTATCTAAATATTCCATACAATCAGCCATAATTTGTTCAATATCGCCATCTACATCAGATATTAATGATTGTATTTCTTTTTCATTAGATAGTGCTAGTAGTAAATGCTCAAGTACCACATACTCGTGATTGCGTTCTGAAGCATACTCCATTGCTTTATCTAGTACGGATTCTATTGGATCGTATTCTTCAGCCATTTATTTTAACCTCTTATCTCTCTTTTTTATTGCCATATCAAGTTTCAGTTTAGAAACCAATGTATCAAATGTAACACCATTTAAATGATCAGTTTCGTGTTGAAAAACCCTGCTCATCATTCCTTCAAGTTTTTCATTAACTGTTTCTCCTTTATTATTTACATATTCTACAACACAATTAAGTGGACGTAAAACTTTTAAGAACAATCCAGGAAAACTCAAACAGCCTTCTGTTATAAGACCTTTTTCTTCACTGTATTCAATGATTTTAGGATTAACTGCTAGTTTATAACGTGTTTTATCACCAACAATAAAGAAACTTTTATCAATACCTACCTGCGGAGCCGCAAGACCAATACCGTTATGTTGTGACATGATTGTGTGCATTTGTTCTGCTAATTTTACTACATTATCCATGTCTTCGTCAACACTTATTGTAGGTTTCTTTAGTATATCTGCTGGTGCATATACTAGTTTCATTGGTTGACTCCTTTGATCTTTTTAATTAATTCTCTTTGTTCTTCTGTTAATTCTTTTGGCATTTTATAATTTAACTTAATATACAAATCTCCATGTGTACCATTATTTAACACCATTCCTTTGCCTTTAATTCTAATAACATCATCAGATTGTGTTAATGGTGGAATAGTAACTGTTAGTGTATTGTTAAAATGTTTTACTTCTATTTTAGTACCTAGTAATGCATCAAATATATCTACATCTAAATTTGTAAGCAGGTCATTACCACGTTTGGTAAAATTTTTATGACCAGCAATAGTCAAAACAACATATAAATCACCTGGTCTTAGATCAGTATGTTGTTTTGATCCTAAACCAGAAAATTTAATTTGTGTTCCACTATCGCAGGCTTTGGGTATATCAATTTTTACATTTTGATTATTTCCATCTGGTGTCTTTATAACTACTTCTTTGGTATTACCAAAATAAACATCTTCTAAAGAAACTGTTAAACTAATTCTTACATCTTGATTACGCAAAGGTTTAGCTCTTCTTTGCCTAAATGTTTGTCTCATTCCTGGCCCGCCAAAGAACTGTTCAAACATAGAACCAAAATCACCACCAGGCATATCAACTATAATATCATCAAATCCACCATGGCCAAAGTTAAAAGGACCTTGCCCTCCTTGAGCTCCAAACTGTCTTTCCATATCATATTGCTGACGTTTCTTTTGATCTTTTAGAGTATCGTGTGCTTCGTTGACTTTTTTAAATTCTGTATCATCGCCACCGTTCATATCAGGATGGTGTTGCTTGGCTAACTTTTTATAGGCTCTTTTGATTTCATCTTGCGATGCGTTTTCTGATACTCCAAGTATTTTGTAATGATCCTGACTCATTGCTTTAGTATATATTAGATTGACAAAATGTCAACTGTTATTTAGGTTCGTTAGTGGATTTTTCTGAAGATTGGGCTTCATAATCTTCATAGTACTTTTTGTATTCTTCTAACAGGGTGTTGGTTTCTTTGAGTTTGTTTCTAATCTGTGCAAAATTTTTAGCCAACAATTCAAAATCTTTGTCAGATAGGCCAAACAGCACAGGATCTAATCCTTCTGCTTCCATTTTGGCAAATACTTCGTCTGCGTTTTCACTGTTGATAATAATCCATTTTACCTGCTCTAGCTCTAGTGGTGTAGGCATTGGATAGTCTAACTGCTGTCTTGGTTCTTCAATTGAAAATATTTTTATTTTTCTTTCACCTGCTGAACACCCAACTAATAGTGTTGCTGTTAACAATAATAAAATAATTTTATTCATATGGTACATATGAAGGATTTGCCAATGCTGGACATTCAGGATTAATTTCTGAATTCTTAGTTGCCTTCAACTCCTCTTCTGTGTGTGGTGCACCACTGGCTAATTCAATACAACGTGTGGCATTTTCTGCACCTTTGTTGATAACTCTTTCAACTGGTGCTGTTTTTTCAATTGCAAGTTTGCCTATGTCTCTTTTGCCTTTGTTGAATCTTTTGTCTAGTTCATCTAGATCTTTTTGCAGTGTGCTGATTAATTTGTTTAACTGTTTGTTTGATTCTAGTATATCTTCAAAATCTTCTTTTTGCTTTTGTAGTAATTCTTTTTGTGATTCTACACTGCGTTCTAATTCTATTTGATTGGCTTTTAGTATAGCATTGTCAGAACGTAACTTCATCACATATAATCCTGCACCTGCAAGTGATGATATAATTAATGCTACAAAAATAATCTTAACTGTGCCAAACATTATTTTTCCTTTTTGTGAACTGTGTCACATTCATTAATGTATTTAATATAGTCACTCATACTATGATCTACAAATCCATCTGCTACTACTTTATTAAAAACACTTGCAACAGCATCTTTGAACAGTCTAACAAATTTAACTGCACCAATTCTTAGATTATGATCACCATCAATATAACAAAATTTGCCCACATGTTTAAATCCCATGAGTGCTAGTGGTACTCGTGTGACTAAATCTCTTTGATTTCTAAATCTCCACACTGGACATTTAATTGTTTGTGTAAATTTTTTGTTGCCTGCTCTTGGTGATCCATATGTAAAACAGCCTCTAGCAAATGTGCCTAAACGTGATGCCGCTATGGTTGCCGCCGCGGCTCCTAGTGAGTGTCCTGTGGTGTAAACTCTTTTGGTTTTACCGTTTGGTCTTACACCGTGTTTAAAAAACAACTGTTTGATGTCATCCCAAATTTCATCAACATAGGTAGCAAAACCTGTGTGTACTTTACCGCCTTCCCATGCTGGTTTTTTCCAAAATTTCATGTCTGCAAATACATCTTTCATTTCACTTGGCTGTGTACCTCTAAATGCAATGATAAAATTTTCATCATCCCAAAGTACGTATGCTTGACTGCTGTTTTTGTCTATAAATTGATAATGATAACTATCAACAATATTTTCTTTTCTTAAAAAATGTATAAACGCTTTCGGTGTGTAATATGCCGCACCACTTAATTTAGCAAAGAATAATGCTGAGTCTTTATCAAACTCATCTACTATAAACTTACGAGGCCCAGACATGTGTTGCTCCTTTTTCTTTGCCTGCTCTAGCAATGTAATTCATTTGTTTAATAACTTGATTAAAATAACCTTCTGGTTTACCACCTCTAATCATTGTTGCACCACCTGGTGTTGCATCAACTTCTGGATCTTGCTGTGGGGATAGTTTGCCAATTGCTTTTTGTAACCATTGTGTTGTTCTTGCTATAAATTCATCAATAGGTATATTAGGCATGTCTTCTAGATCTGTGCCATATCCTAGTTCAGCAAATACTTCTCTCATATTTGCGTTTGCAAGAGTGAGATCTAGTTCAGGTTTGTAGTCTGGATTTGGTTTTGGATCTGCGTCATATGGATAGTCTGCTTTGTATACATCAGGATGATATCTATCACCTGAGTCAATCATAGCTCTCCAATAACCTTTTTCTTTATCTTTAGCGCCAGCCATAAAGCTCATGCTCTCTTGTATTCTCTGAACTAGTTCTCTAAATCTCATAATTAACCTCTTGTGAAAAATTGCCATGCACCAAAGGCAATTGCGGCATAGGCCGCAATGTTAACCCAACTACCTAAAAATAAAATAATCAAGCCAACTGCTACTAAACCTAGTCCACCATGTGATGCTTTTTCTTTAAGTCTATCTTTTAACCAACTCATGTTCATCTCCTTGTATATGTTTAATTTCTGTTTCCGCTGCCGCCTATGTATCCACCAATGACTCCAATCAATCCTGTGACTGACATCTTCATCAGTGTGATAACACTTTCATCAACTGGTCTGTTTTCTTCCAGTGCTACAACATAGTCACCTATAATGATAACACCAAGCAGTGTTAACACACCACCTGTTATCAACAGTATCACTATATCTTTAAAATTTTTAATCATTGTTTTGCTCCTTACTTTTTACCTTCAAGTTTATCAAGCCTACTCTTGATATCCTCTATTTCTTTTGTTAGTTGCGGATGTACTTTTCTCCAAGCACCTAAGTCTTGATTAAGCCAAGTCCAGCCGTATCTATCTCTAAAGAAATCAATTGTTGCGTCCCACTTGCCATAAACCCATACAGCAATTCTTGTGTTACGCATATAAGCAATAAACAATGCACCAAATGTTGCACCCGCAAGTGCTGTCCATATCCACAGTCTGTCTGTGAACATTGCACTGATCATTGAAGTAATATATTCCCACATAATTATTTGTACCTATAAACTATTCTTCCCTTAGTTAGATCATAAGGTGACATTTCAACATCAACGCGATCATTTTCTAGTATACGAATATGATTCTTTCTCATTTTACCGCTCAAATGTCCTATCACTTCATGTCCATTTTCTAATGTTACACGAAACATTCCTGCTGGCAATACGTCAGCAACTGTTCCGCTTATCTTTACAATATCGTCTTTAGGCATTAACTTCTTAGTGCTTTTTTAATCATATCCTCTGATAGCATATGAGTTCTGCCACCATGAAAGTTTAACTGCCATTCACGAACAGTGGTTATACTTTTTATATCATGAAGAATTTCAACTATACGTTTCATTGTGTCTTGATCTTTTTTAACTTCTACAAATACCATGTAGTTGCCATCTTCATCTGGACCTGGTGATACTTCTGTATCCATAACTCCAATATATCCACGTTCAATAAATCTTGCTAGGTCTTGAGCTGGTTCTTCATCTTTTGAATACAGGCCCATAACCAATACTTCTTTATCACTACCTGTTTTTGGTTCAAATTGATCAATGCTGACTTTGTTTAGGATAAGGTGTTCTAAATCACCTGGTCTCAAACCTTCTTCAAGACGTTTACTGGTTACCAGCGACTGTAGTTTCATCTGTTATCCCTTCATCTTTTGCTTTGTCTTTTGCTTCAACATCAGCATCTGTTTCTAAATCAAAATTGTCTAATAATCTTTTTGGCATTTTAATAGTTACCAACCACACTGGTACTTCATCAACTTGAGGTTTTTTTGAGCCAGGTTTAAAGTCACCTGGTGTTTGTACTCTACGTGGTGCTAGATAATAATCTTTTTTATAATACACTTTGCAATCATAGCCTAACAAACGCTGACCGCCTGCTGGATCTGGCATCTGTTCTCTTGGATACATGAGTGTAACTTCAACCCAATATCTACCAACCTTAGGGCCTGCTACAACTTCACCTTCCATCCAGTTTGCATAGGTATATATACCCATTTCATCCATAGATTTTTCAAACTCTACCAGTATGTCAAGCAGACTAGCATTCTTGTGAACTGCATAATGATTATCTAATATTTCTTGTGTATCCATTGTACTTGTATTTATGCTAATTAAACGCAGATTCGTCTAGTTTGGCTAGCTCAGTGTATCCACCTATACTTTTACCTTCTATGTATATCTGTGGCATGGTTCTATGCCCTTCATTAATTACAAAATCACGTGCTTTTGGCACAGATTCTATATTAACTTCTTCAAACTGTATATTTTTAGTGTTTAACCAGGTTTTAGCCATCGTACAGTAGCCACAACCGTTTTTTGTGTAAACTTTTACGTGTTTCATTATTATTTTCCTTTTGGTGTAAATTTGAATTCTTTAAGTGTTACATCTAGTGAAATGTATTCATTGTTTCTATACACCATCACTTTTACTGTATCACCTATCTTATTATACCATAAATGCTTTACTAAGTCAATAGATGAAACTATTTCTTCATCATCTATAGATATCAATACATCTTCTGGTAACAAACCTGCTTCGTAGGCCGCACCCTCTTCTGGTGTTTCTTTTACTTTAATCACAGATGCTATTCCTAGATCTTTTAGTTTGTTTCTTTCTTCTAGGGTTTCAACTGTGCTGAATTTAATACCAATTGCTGGATATGTTACATAGCCTTGTTCTACTACATTACCTTGATCATCAATCACAGCAGTTTCCATTATTTGCTCTACTGATCTTTTGGCTAGGTTTGATGGTACTGAAAATCCTACTCCTGAAAACGATCCAGTTCTTGAAAACAGTAGTGTATTAACTCCAACAACTTCGCCATGCATATTAAAAAGCGGACCACCAGAGTTACCTTGATTAATAACTGTATCTGATTGGTTGTATAGTATCATTGGTTTGGTCATGTCTGGTTGACGATAGGTCATGCTTATAATACCTTTGGTTACTGCCCAAGGCATACTTAGACCATGTCCAATTGCCACAACATCTTCACCTAGTTTAATTTCTTCACTGTTGCCCCATTCAACATATTCTGTTGGTGCTTCTGGAATAATTTTAATCACAGCAATGTCAGCCACTTCATCCATGCCCACTATTTGTGCTTCGTTATATTCTAGTGGAGAATCCCAATAGTATATCACTAACTTTTTAGTGTCTTGAACCACGTGTGTGTTGGTAACAATATATCCTTGATCATTTATAAAAAACCCTGTGCCAACACCTATTGACGGTGTAGTTTGATCTGGTAGTAGTCCACCAAACTCATCAGTGCCAGTTTGTGGATTTTTTTCCATAAAAATATACACCACAGTTGGTATAACATCTTCAACTAGGTCTGGCGTAGTTTTATAACTTGTTTCAACAAGTTTAAAAGTATTTGGATTGTTATCATTGTGTGATGCTTGAGCATTATTTTCATTGCCTACTAATAAAAACAATACCAAGGCTAATATAGCAGGAATAGAGTGCAATACTTTGTTCATTATATCTCCTAAAAAGTCCCCGCATCAAATGATGAACTAGAATTTATCTGAATCGCTGGTGCTTGAACAGTTGATTTTTTGTCTAAAAGCAATTGGTTAAGCTCAGACATCAAAATAACTGCTTCTGATTTAGTCAAACGTATTTCTTTACTACCTGACTTTTCTAGATGAATTACTCTATTACAAAAATTTTTAATGTTGTTGTACTGTGCCATGTGTGTGCTTTCTCTCTCGCTTCTTATTATTTATGTTGATATTCATTTCCATTTCTGAATGGAAAGGTCCAACATAAGAGACAGCACCTTCTAGCAAAGTGTTTAATTTAGGGTTAAAAGACGGTACCCAACCTTTGGTAAATTCAATACCGTAGTAGCCTGCACTGTATTTTACTGTGGATTTAGGCGTTTTTGTATATGTAGGCAGTGACTCATACTGTTCTACATTGTAAGGTTGCACAGGAGTAGGATATCCTTGAACATCAAAGTCACCCTGCACTGGTTGTTCTGCTGATGATTTTGTGTCTGGTTTTAAAGGATCCTCTCCTAAAAATTCTATTACATTATTGTATGATGAAAATTCTTGTTTGTCTTTTTCTAGTAGGACTTGCCAAGTATTGTTAGCATGTCGCATGGTGCCAATCTTTTGTTCGTTTGATTCCAGTATCCAAAATGAATCTTTAACTATTTGCTTGGCTTTCAACACGAGGGTATCCTGCATTTAGATATTGAGCATGATCAGTTGGTTGCTCAGATAATTTGTTTAGTCCATATTTGGCACAGAATTTCATAAAACGTATGCCCACTTGGTCAACTCTTTTTGGATTTTGTGCTTGTAGTATTTCTGCAAACACTTTGGTTCTAATTTCTTCTGGTTGCTGAGTAAGATCAATTAATTTTCTATTTCTTTCATAACACTCTTTGACTCTGTGTTCTACACCATTATGATCTGTCCAACGTTGTAGCATTAGATTATTCCATACAAAACCTTGATTTGTTCTATCTGCAAATGCTTCTTCAAGTTTGTTCTTACGCACTTTTGGGTATGCTGAAAATACATTGTCAGCACTGTCACCTCTCATACATTTTTCAAATAACATCCACTCTGGATTAGGTGGTAATTTTGTTTCACCTGTTTTTTTATCTACAATAGGACGATCTTTTTCATCATAAAAGCCATTAGCAGTTACAATTTGATTAGCAACACCATTGTATAGTGTTACATTAGGATTAATCAATTGATAAAAATCTGAGTCAGAAGAAATAATCACATGCTTGTCATTTGGGTGTGCTTGTATCCAAAGTGCTATACAATCATCTGCTTCTGATGTTGGTTCACGCAATACAGAACAGTTGGTATTTTCTTTTACAAATGTGCAAAACTGATCAAATGCTTCCCACCAAAAGTCATCTTCTTCTTTTTCACGTTCAGTTCTTTTGTCTAGCACAACTGCACGATTCTTTTTGTATGGTTCATAAAAATCTTTACGCCAACTACGACCTTCTAAACAGAACACCACATGTTTACCAGAAAACATTGTGTTGGCTTTTTTAAGTGAATTAAAAAGAATATGAAATGCTAGACTGATCTTTGTATCCAAATCAGTGCCTCTGCTGGAAACATGTCTAGCTCTAAAAAATGTATTTGCTGTGTCTACTAATATATATGTCACGAGTATTCTACTTTGCCATCTTTGAGTTCTGTTTTGGAAATCTTATCTCTGTTTTCTTGCTGTGCTTTTAATTCTTCAAACACATCTGTATCCATGGTTTCTAAAACAATGCCTTTGCAAAGATCATCAAACCATTTGTTAACAATTTCGTCATCTGTTACACCAGTGTAACCTGCTTTAGATAACATATCAATAAATGATTGATTCCAGTCCAATTCAAAATAACCTTTCTTTGGATTGTCTGGGTCAAAGTGAGTCTCTAATACCGTTACATAAGGCTTATCGTCAATGTCTGCTAGTTTTTTATCTAGTGCAATACCAGATAATTCATACTTGGCTTTTGCACGTTCTTTGTCTTTGCCTTTTAAAAACCAACTCTTTGGATTTAAACCAAACGGTATATTAATTTTCTTTTTTGTCATTTTCTTTTATCGTTTTTTCTATAGGGAATAGTATGATATTCTTAAATTTTAACAAACTTATTCTCCATTTTAAATATTCTATATACTTCATTATAACATATTTAGCGGTATTGTCAAGTGATCTTTTGAAGGAATTTTTCACTTAAATCTTGCAATTCTTCGTGTGTAAATGAGCTTTTCCAAGTATTGGCTTTGTGTGTCAAGAGTTGAATATTATCCACTGTGTATCCTTTGGTTGGATCTATCCTATCTATTGTACATGATTGTGGATTACACCATTTGTTTTGCCATGTTGTACCACCTCTTATAAATTCTAATTCATCTCCAGTTATAGCACACTTCCAATTTTGGTTTTCTCCTATACTGTAAACATCAAATTTAGTAATTTCATTTGGCCAAGATTTTTTTCCTCTATTTTTAGCACGACTTATATTTTGTTGAATGAATTTTAATTTTTGCTTATCCATTTGTTGGATATTTGCTTCTGTTATTGAGAAATTCTTCATGCTCTATGATTTTACCGTCAACTAAAAATCCCCATGTATCTGATTTTTTGCCCATGTAAAATACGCTCCAGCATGGTATTTCTTTACCATCTGCATCTTTGGCTAGTTCCAAGTAGTGTAGATCTTCTGCTTTTCTAAATCTTATGTGTCCAGGACCTCTCCAATGTTTACCTTCAGGTGTATGTTCCCAATATCCACCTTTAAGTATAACTGCACCCCAATTCCAAGGATGACTATGTAGTATTGGTTCGTCACTCATCATAATTTTATGCAGTGTAATATTAAACGGAAAATCTTTTCTATCTTTTAACATCAAATAATATCTCACAAGATATTCTCGTGTGTTATCTCTATTGTAGATAATTCTTTTTCTACCACGAAAAAAATCTTTGATTACATCCATTTTCTCATTCTTTCTACAGGATCATCTGATAATAGTTCACCATCTAGTTCTTCATAGGTTATAGGATGATCTGGTGCAATTGTTTGTGGTTCTTCTTTTTTCTTTCTAAGTTTTGTACGTATTTGATCACTTAAAATTACATATAACAATGTTACTCCAATTGCAATAAACACCAAAACACACACTAACAACAACAATAGTGTTTCGAATAGTTTTACTATGGTTGTAAAAATAATGTGTTTCTTTAAACTTAAAGTTTTTTCTTCTGCTTGAAACCAAAGATCTTTTATTTTTTCTTTCATATCATGTTCCTATTGCGTTGCCAAACAAATATACATGAACTCTTGCCGCAACATTATATCCTTTCTTAAATGCCTTTTGTGCTACTTTGCCAGCACCTGCTGATTGTTCTTCTTCTCTAGCACCCACAGGCATAATCCACACAGGCCAATCAACACCTGCTGATCTAAACTTTTCTACTGCCTGTTCCATTTCATCCCATTCTCTATCTGCTTCACCAACCACAAATTTAAGTTGACCTTTGTTGGAAAGTTGATAGTACTCTTGTACTACATCAGGACGAATTGCTTTTTCTGTTTTTTCACCTGACACTGTAAACAGTTTAGGACTACAACTAAAGAATATTTCTGTGTCAATTGACTTTGCCCATTCTACAAACTGTGGTCTTAGACTTTGTGTGCCGTTGGTTTCAAATGTCATTGATCCAGGTAAATTGTTTTGCTTTTGCAGTTCATTGTAGATGCCTACAACTGCAACCTGTGCCTGTGCCATCAAAGGTTCACCGCCTGTGAAACACAGATGTTGATGCTGTTTTGATCCAGGATGTAAAAATAGTCCTTGTGGATTTGAATCTGTTTTAATAGCATCAACTATTTTATTTGCAAGTGTTGTGGGTGTTTCATAACCCATTAAACTTTTAAATTTCTTTGCCCAGGTGTAGGAAGAGTCGCAACCCTTGTCCCACACAGGCAAATCCTCTACTCTTGAAACTGATGATACGTCAAAATCTTCAAATGGCAATTCATATGTTTCTGGATTAGTTGGATCTATTTGTCCAAATCCATTACACTGCAAATTGCACAAGAAGAAACGTATCCAAGCAGTGGGCACACCTGTGTAGTGTCCTTCACCTTGAATACTGTGGAATATCTCTGAATAATAATATTTCTTTTCTTCCATAATATATACTATACACTATTTAGATTTTTTGTCAATTACTTTGTTACTTGGATTGTAAGGATCTGGTGGATATGCTTGTCTTACTCCTCTTGGAAAACCATGGCCTTCTTGATCTCCTTCATGTCTTGGAATAAAATGCACATGTGGCCAAAATACACTTTGACCTGCTGATGCACCAATATTCATACCAAGATTAAACCCATCAATTTTACCCTGTTTTATCATTTCCATACCATCTCTAAATGCTTCTTGAAAAGCATACCCTATACCACCTGGTGCATCTTTTGGCAGTTTAGTAATATATAATCTATGACCTTCCTTGCAAGGATATTTGTCATTAAACACTGCTAGGTTTGGCTCATCTTTGATTGGTTTATCATTTTTTGCCCAAATACTATCTTTAAAAGTTTGAGGATTTGGATCTGATTCCATAAGTTCTTTATCTTCTTTTACCCACGGATATTCTCGTTCACTCATATTGCCCACCATTCTTCCCATGGATAAACTATCCATTGGGGATTTTCATCTTTGTTAATTGATTTAGAAACATAGTTAACTTTACCAAAATGACTTGGTTCATTTTCTATTAGCACTGCAAATCGTACATTAGATTCCCAATTTATTTTGCCTGACTTTTCCCAATCTTGTTTGATCCAAGAAAGTGTTTCTCCTGTGTCGTTGATATCATCCACAATCAAAATGTTTTTACCTTGTACAGCATCACGAGCCATCCATTTGTTTGATTCAGGCACTGTTGCATGATCACGCAATTTAATTTCTAATGTGTGCATAGGAACTTCAAAATAATGACTAATCATTGTTGATGGAATTAATCCTCCACGTGTTAGCCCTACCACATAATCTGGTTTAAAGTTATTTTTATCTACAACAATTTGTTGTATAATGTCAGCGGTCATATCTTCTATGTCCTGCCAACTGTAGTATACTTTATTTGTCATTTATTGCTATCCTTTTGCGTAGATCTGTTGTGCTAAACCTATGTGTTCTTGAATTAAAATACAATTCTATTCCAAGTTTTTCACACTCAGATTTTCCAGTAAACATTTTGTCTTTGTATTCTTCACCTAGTATTCTTACATCTGGTATTAGAGTTGTTAGTATATCAACCACATCTTCTTCTGTTTGATAAGGAACTACTTCGTCTACATATTCAACTGCTTTTAATTGCAGATATCTTTCAAACATTGTTTGAATTGGTTTATTTTTAGTGTCTGGTCTATCAATTGTAGGATCACTTTGTAATCCACATATTAAATAATCACATTGACTTTTTGCTTCACGCAACATAGCAATATGACCTGCGTGTAATAAATCAAATGTTGAAAATGTTATTCCTGTTTTCATATGTTACATAATAAAAAGTTGATACAGTGCAATAATGTTCATTGTTGAAAACCAAGTTGTTAGTACAGCAATCCAAGCCGCTTTTCTCATCACTGCCGCAACCAAACTTGTGACACTACCTAAAAAGTAGAATGGCACAAATATATCTGGTCTAGGTGCTAGTACTGTATAAGTTAGTATAGCAGATCCTGTCATCACACAGATAGCAGAAAACATCTCAATCCAAAATGCTGTGGGATTAGATGTATACGATTCTTTCCAAAATTTTAATATTTTATTCATAACCAAGTTAACCTAAACAGTGCATCAATTTTTCTGTCAAAAATTTTCACTGTTACATATCCTGTTATTCCATCTACACCTGGATTAACATATTTTTTAAACGTATATTTTTTAGCAGGAACCTTATTGTTCTTAAACCAATCAGTGTAGTTAGTTATTTTTTTGCTTATGTGTTCGTCTTCCCATAGTTCATAATCTATGTTATCAACTGGCACAAAAGTAAAAAGTGTATGTTCACTTTCGTATATTTTTTTAACAGTATTAACCATGACCTTTCATGCTCATGCAAATCTTATAAAATTCATCTCTAGTTGCAGGATCATCGCTGAATGCTCCATTCATGATTGCTGTGGTCATATCACTTTCATGTTCACGCACACCTCTGTGTGTCATACAATGATGTTCTGCTTTCACAACAACTGCAATGTGTTCTGTTTTTGCATATTTTTTTAGTTCAGTTGCAATTTGTGATGTCATTTCTTCTTGTATCTGAGGACGTTCTACAATGTGATGAACTATTCTATTAAACTTAGATAGTCCAATAACTTCGCCATTAGGAATAATACCTATCCAACATTGTCCTACGATATTTTGAAAGTGATGAGCACAGGTTGATCTTATTGAAATTGGTCCACTGGTGTACATGCTTTTGTATCCCATGTTTGGAAAACTAGTAACTCTTGGAGGTGCTTTAAATCTACCACCAAAAATTTCATTCACGTACATCTTGGCTACACGTTTTGCTGTTTCACGTGTGTTGTGATCATTTTCTGTATCAATTACAAGGCTATCTAATACGCCTTGCATTTTTTCTTGTATTTCATCTTGAAGTTGAGCTAGTTCACCTTCTTTGATGTATTCACTGATGTTGTCATTAGAATGAAAACGCACACCAGCATCTTTTAATCTTTGTTTTATTTCTTCACTTTTACTCATTTGTTTCTCCGATGTTAAAGCAGAGGATTGCTGTTTATTAGATTATTATAACAATTATATTTGAAAATTGCAAGTGTTTTTTTAATGATATAAATTACTTGCCATAGGATAATATATCCCTTGATGTACAAATCCAGTGTGTTTGTTGTTTGGTTCGTCGTTGATATCTGCTAGTTCAAATATTTGATGTTTATGTTTTGGATCTGGTGTATGGCCAAACAATCTTAATATTTCTGCCATGGTAACATATTTTACACCTTCGTCCATTTTTCTATTAAAGTATGCTGAAAGAGTGTCTATTACTTCTTGTTCTTGCCAATTTATAACGTCAGGTAACTTCATTCCAGATTGAATGTCAAACTGATATCGTTGTCTGTTTAATTTCTTTTTGATTGGTTTCTTTTTTGCCATAACTACTAATAGTATTTAACAGATTGTTTGCAGAGAAATACATGTCAGTTAATTTTTGCTCTAATTGTTGTAGTTTTGGCAATTTATTTGCGTAGTTCTCCATATCATTTTTTATTATTTGGATAAGTTTATGTTTGTTTAATTGATAATTTGAGTATGAACTGGTCCATGCTGAATCATATTTCCATACATCATCATACATTTCTGTATAACTTAATCTATCTGGTACCAAAGGCATTGCACCAACTAGTACTCCTTCATAAGGTGATATACCTAGTGTTTCTTGTGTGTTTGCTGAAAATACCATTTTTGCTTGACCAAGCAGTGAATGATATTCATCTTTGTTTAACTGTTTGTCTTGACAAACAACAAATTGATATTCTGGTAAACTCTGTGCTAGATCTCTAAATATCTCTGGTTGCTTTTCTGGAGCAATTCTATGTGGAAATAGTATTAGGTTTCTTTTTCCAATACCTGAATATTTTTTAAGAGTATCTTTCATGTATTCCATAGGCCAACCTGTTCTTACAATTTTATTACCTACTGGACCAACCTTGTGTGATCTACCAAATAATCTAATATGAAAATCTGATGCAAAATAATTGTGATCAAATGATTCAAACATTGATCTTTCTGCATGTCTTACCCATGGTGCTTTACCAATTAATCTACCTAAGAAATCTGCTGGATCATATGAACCCGCATGCCATAATCCATGTGTGATAACTTTAATACCAAGTAGTTCACTCATGTATTTGATGTTGATAATACCAGGATGCCAAGCATCAGTAAACAATATGTGATCACCCTGTGATACTCTACCTTCTGTAAATGCTCTTGAAATTTTTTCTATCTGTGTTGACTTATAGATATTAGTACCACCAAAGTTTAAAAATGCACCAGGTGTTGTAGCAGGTGGAATATCATCTGCACCTTCTATTACTTCAACTTCTATGTTGTGTGATTGTAGTAGCTCTGGAACATGTGTTTTCCACTGACAAGTATATCTTGTTTCTACTGATTCTAAATCTATTAACCAAACTTTCATATTATTATTATATTACTATTTTCTACAAAAGTCAAACAATTATTTTATATATTTTACATTAATGGTTTTATCAACTGATTCTGCTGTAAAACCATGTTCACCATCTAAAACACAATCAACTCTACTAAAATTAGTGTTTGGATTTCCAAAGCCAACTGCTAATATTTTTTTAAATTTAGTATTGGTTATTGGAATATCATACTTGTTTTTCATTTCTTCATACAATTCTTTTGTTCTAAAACAACCACAATATCCTGTTGTGTATCCTAATTGATTTGCTGTTAGTACTGCCGCGCCTGATGATATACCAATACTAACTGAAAAACTTTCTTGATAATCATCGTCAAAAGGATTATCAATTCCGTCTAGGTCTGTTGGTCTCCAAATTAGTAGTAAAGGAGCATTCACTTGTGTATTTCTATGAACTTTTCTATCTGTAAAATGTGGATTATGAGTATCAGTTGCATATTCATAACACATCCTATTGAAGTCTTTGTTTGTGCTTACTATCAGTTCGTAGTAACTTCTGTTGTTTTTTGTTGGCATTGTTGTTGCTACTTCAACAATTGTTTTTATATCTTCTTCTAAAATTTGTTTAGAATGATCCCAATTGCGTTGGCATCTTTCTGCAGATTTAACTGCTTTTATTAGGTTTGACATCTTTTACTACTTCCATAAATTGTTGATATTGTTGTGGATAGTGTTTGTTGACATGATCTAACATTCCTTGCACTGTTACTTCATCTCCGCCTGTGCTGTTTTTCAGTATTTGCCAATTGTCATAGTCGACAATAACTGTAGAAGAATCCCAATGTCTTGATTTTAATCTATCAACAAAATAAACCATTTCTTGAATACGCCATTGTCCTTCTGTGCCAAAATTTTTCATTTCTGTTTTAGCACCTGGGGCTGGTTGATAAACGTGCTGGAAAACTATAAAGTGACCTTTATTCTTGCTCATATAGTTATTTACCACGAATCATTTCTAGTTCAACCATAGTAGCCGCTAGATTGATTTCTGGATCAACAACCACTGCATGATTTACAATACCATCACGAATACACAACAATGCTCTATTTTGTTTTTCTTCTGTACTACCAAACCATTCAAGGTTTTCATACATTTTACGATAGATTTTTTCATATGAATTTGAATCTGCATTTTCTACAATGTATTTTCTTGCTTTTTCAATGTCACCATTTTGGAACATAGCCACATAGGTAATTTCCATGTTGCCTTCTGTGAGATCACCTTCTTGTGGTTTTTCTAACTTGCCAGTTTGTGAATTCATTTGACAAGTATTAATACATTTTCTTAGGTCTGGATAATTTGCCTTAACATAAACATCAAGTGTGTCCATGTCAAAGTCAACTTTTTCATTTGCAAGTATTTCACCAACTCTCACTGCAAACATAGTTTGATCTAGAGTTTTGATATGAAAGCCTTGACATCTAGAATGTATTGCAGGAATAACTCTACGTTCATAATTACAAGTTAATAAAAATCTACAAGTTGAAGCATACTGCTCCATTAGTCCACGTAAAATTGCTTGACCGTTTTGTGTGATATAATCTGCTTCGTCTAACAACACATATTTAAAATCACCAAACGGCATTGTTTGAGCAAAGTTTGTGATTTTTTCACGCATAACATCTACTGAGTTTTCATTAGATGCATTTATTTCTAGTATGTCGCCTTTGTCAACTTCAAGTTCATGCAACAATAATTTTGCCAGTGTTGTTTTACCTGTACCAGGATCACCACTAAAAAGCAAATGTGGAATTGCCTTAGAGTCTATCCAACTTTGAACTTGACGTTCTTGTTGTTCATCTCTAAACACATATTCTTTGACCTTCTTAGGTCTATATTGTTCTACCCAAAGTTGTTTCATCTTACTCTCAGTATATTATAAATTGTATAAATTGTCAAGTGAATTAATATGTTGGAGCACCGTCTAATAAATCTTCTGGTCTAGTGTCAGAAGTTCCAAGTATTCCATTTGGGTCTGCAACTCTAAGATCAAATTCTTGGCCATCATCTTCAACCTGAACTCCTCTTGTCCAACGTCCATGTTCCATTAACACAAAGTCTCCTGGTTTAAGATAATCAATTTCTGATCCTACTGCATAAACTTCTGCCCATCTGGCTCTAACCCCAGCACCACCATCATCTAAACGATCCGACGATGGTAAAAGTATTCCACCTTTAGACTTACGCATACCCTGGTCAATATTTTTAACCAAAATTTTATTTCTTAAAGGACGAATTTTGCCTTTTACTGTGTGCATTTGTTTTACTCTTCTGTGTCTTCAACTAGTTCAATATCACCATTTGGTAACTCAACTTCTTTCATTTTTGGTTGAGATTGTTTTGGCTTTGACGCTTTTGGCTTTGATTTTTCTTGGACTGGTGTTTGTTCCATTGCCTTGGTTGCTGAAACGTCAACTGCGTCTTTGATACTTACTGTTTTTACGGCCGCTTTAGGATTGTTTTGATAGTATGCTTGAGCTTGTTGTGTTTTTGTTTTTACAATATTACCTTTACTGTCTAGTTGATCACCACGTGCATTAACTTTCATATTTCCTACTGCTACAGATGTTTCATTTGCTAGTGTAAGACCTTGCATATCTATTGCTTGTCCTCTATTTGTTTTTTTCATAAGTTATACTCCTATATAATTATTTATCTTTCAAAAAGTCAGTGATATCTAACCCATATTTTATACTGTTTACTTTGTGAACTCCTAGTAGATACAGCACATATGATGATACCGATGATCCTCTGCCTACTCCCCAAACAATATCATTTTTTCTCATAGTATCTATTAGATAAATTAAAAACTTTAATACATTTAATAAATCATATTGTACATATAATTCTAGTTCTGTGTCAACTCTTTTTTTCTCTTCATCTGTAATTGCAAGACTTTTTATGTGTGCAACAACATCCATGCTTTTGTATTCATTGGGCATGTACCAATCAGATTGCAAAGCACGATCATAGTCTTGAACAGGAATATCTATTTTGGTTAACTTTTGAATATTTGGCCAATCTAATGCCAGTTCATTAACAATAGAATTATATTTTTCAACTCTGCTGTCATTGACTTTGAGCTTGTCAATTGCATATCCTTGATACACTAATTCAATTAGATCACTACAGTTCACAATAGGTTCACCATACTGATTTGTGTTTGTAATACGACCAACATCTGACATACTACAATATTATATTAAAATGTTTTGATTGTCAAGAACTATTAGGCTTCGCCTATTCTTTGATTCCACTTTTGGGTTAGGTTGCTTACCCAATTTGTTTTTACTGCTTGAACACAGGCACCATATGTACAGCCTGCTTTTTGATATTTTTTGTATAGTTTTTCTGCTTCAGTAACAAGTTTTTGTTTTTCTAAATATTGAGCATATTGATCTTTGGATTTTTGATCTCTTCTTTTAGCTAATTCTCTATAGAAATCTTCTCTAGCAGTCATGCTTCTTATTGTCTGCATGTCAACAACTACAAAATTACGTCTATCTCTTCTAATAGCATTAAGAAGTTTACGACTAGGTCTTCCTTCTAATCCGCCTTTAGAAACGTATTTTTTATCGCTAGATCCTTTTTTACCTTTTTTTCCCATATAAAGTTATTTATATAAAAAGAGGATTTATTCGCCAATTGTAAAAGGGTTTTCGTCAAACTTCTCTGTGTCTACTTGTTTGGTTTGACGATCACGTAATTCTTGTGTGAGAAATGCTAGTTGTCGTTGCATTTGTTTGTGTGCTTCTGTATAGCCGCCACGTTTGTGAATTTGATTTAGTTTATTTTGAATTTGATTGATTAATTTCACTAATTGATCATCATCAAGATCTGGTCTTTCAAATATGTTGTTAGGCACTGAAACTTTCTCCACAACCACATGATGATTTTGAATTTGGATTTTTAATAGCAATATAACTGCCACCTAGTTCTTCAACATAGTCTATGGTACTGCCAAGTATAAAAAGCTCTGCTGTTTTATCAACTAGCAGTTTTTTATTTTCATTTAATTCGTATTCATAGTACTTGTCAGACATTTCATCAGCAAATGACCAATCATATTGAAAGCCTGCACAACCGCCGCCTTTTACTTTAAAAGCCACATAGGGTTTGTTGTTTTTAACTGCTGTGTTTGTCAAATATGTTTTTGCTGTTTCTGTAATATTAATCATTTGTAGTATTTATCTGTTTTTCTAAACTTTTTTTTGCTCTTTTACGTCTACGTTTACGTGCTTGTTTTGATGTACTTAATAATCTTTTATATATGTCTAATTGTTTAGCATTTTCATTAAACCACATCACATAGTTAATTGCTTTGGTTTTTGCCGCAGGATTATAAGTTATGTTTGTAAATGAAGGATGATATAAATTATTTGTATCTTTGTTAAACTTAACATATACATCATTATCTTGTAGTATATAGTGTTTGTCTTTTTTTATAAAAAATTCTTTGTCTTCTGTGTAATTATAAATTTTAATATAACCTGCTGGTATTTCATCTAGCCAATGCATACGAGGAAAATACGAAACTTTGCCGTTCCATGATACTGTTTCTGGTCTATCTGCGCCAACTTCCCATGCCATTACATAGCAAGGTTGATTGTTAACCGTTCCTTTAGCAACTACTAATTCATCATTATAAGAATTTTTGCGACCTGAACGCCACACAGTTTTTTCAATTGTATATTCTTCAGGTCGCGCCATAGTAAATCCTTATGCACTTGCAGTTTCAGTAGATTTCGCTTCTTGTATTTCTTTTCTTCTTACTTTAGCAAGTTTAGTGATTTCAGATAAGGCTTTTCTAGCTCTTGTACCAGCCGCCTTATTGCCTTTTTCAGCAAACTTATCACTGTTTTCTTTGTATTCTTCAAACAATGTTAATAGTTGTTGATTTGTTGTACTCATATATAAGTTCTCCTTAATAGCATTATTTTATTATTTTTTTACTTTAAAGTCAAGCACAATTTCACTAAACCCCTGATCTTTTGGCCAAATATTAGCAACTTATTTGTCCCTTCAAACAGGGGTTCCGTTTATATCTTATCTCTGATAATTATATTATCAGCAGGTTAAGTTACACCTAAATATTTGTTATTAATAAAGACCCTTTATTAAAATTTAACAAATAGATATATATATTTATATTAAAACTTATTATAATGAAATAGGATCAATTGGCATAATTGTAGATATTGCATTTTTGTATACCAATTGCGTGTGTTGTTCACGTTGCAAATACAATGTGCTCTCATCCATTGCAGTTATAACACCGCCTAACTTAATACCATTAATTAAAAAAATAGTAAGTTGGGCTTTTGTGTCAATCAATTTTTGTATAAATTTATTTTCTTGTTCATGCATGATAATTAATAACCTTCAAATGTATTTATCCAGTTATTTATTATTTTGGCTGTTATCCTTGTTGTTTTTAACCAATTTCATCATCATAAGATACTGCTTGTATGACTCTTCAACTGCTGGATATCTCCTACGCATATACTGTTCGTGTTTAGCACGTTGTTCTGCTTTGAACATTTTACGTTTTAAAGATGCTAGTTCTTGCTCAAGCCTATGCACCTGCTTTATAGTTTGAAGGTGCAAATCATGATGGTATGAACTTGGTTCTGTATCACTAGGCACATCAGCCATTCAAATCAATCCATTTGTTTAACAGTTTAACACCCCAACCGGTAGCACCGCCTTTTGCTGTCATAGAACCTTTGTCGTTCCAAGTAACACCTGCTATGTCAATGTGTGTCCATGGTACATCATTTACAAATCTCTGTAAAAATTGTGCCGCTGTGGTTGAACTTGCTTCACCACCTTTGCCCACATTGTGCATGTCAGCAATAGTTGAATCCACATAAGTGTCATATCTTTCACCTATGGGATCGCAAGGTAAACGCCATACTTTTTCATCTACTTCGTGTCCTGCTTCAATCAACTGTTTGCTCATTGCATCGTTATTTGAAAATATACCAGCCAGTTGATCACCAAGTGCAATTGAAATTGCACCTGTTAGGGTGGCTAGATTGATCATTGTTTTTGGCTTATAGGTTTTTTGTGTGTACCATAAACAGTCTGCTAGTACAACTCTACCTTCAGCATCTGTGTTGTCAATTTCAATGGTTTGCCCACTCATAGAAGTGATTACATCACCAGGTTTATATGCTGTACTAGACACCATATTTTCTACAAGTCCAATAACACCAACTGCATTTACAGGTAAATTACGTCTTGCAATACTGATCATTGTACCAACTACCACTGCTGAACCGCCCATGTCATACTTCATGTCTTTTAAACCTTTAGATGGTTTGATAGAATATCCGCCTGTGTCAAAACATACACCTTTGCCAACAAATGCCATTGGTGCATCTTTCTTTTTGCCTTTCATCCACTCCATTACAACCATTTTAGATTCTCTAGCACTACCTTGACCCACTGCCAACAGTGCTCCAGCACCCATTTTTTCTAGTTCTTTTTCACCATATATTTTCACTGTAAGGCCTATGGCTTCCAGCATCTTAACACGATTAGCATATGACTCAGGATACAATACATTAGATGGTTCTGAAATTAAATTTTTAGCAAATTCAATACCTTCTACCATGGCATTTTTTTGTTTGTAATCTGCTTCTACCACTGTTAGATCTGCATCTTCTTGACAGATGTCAACATTAAATAATGTTTCTTCTTTGTCCTTTTTGGTAAAGTATCTATCAAACTTGTAATCTTTCAATCTCATACCAAATGCAATATTAGTTGGTGAAGATTTTATTTCTTTGTCAACAAATAACAACACACGACCTTGTGTGCCTCGTTCAGTTAATTTACTGTAAACTGCACCACCTACTTTTTCTAGTTTTACATCTGTTAGTTTAGCAGGATCTCCTACACATATAAAAAGTGCATCGTGACAAGGTAAGTTATTAGATGTAATAAAAAAACTATCTAAAAATTTACCTTTGAATCTGTTTCTTTCAAACGTTTCACTTAACAATCCATCTGTACCTTCATCTAGTATAGATGCTGATTGTGATAGTGCAATATCATCACCTGTTTTATAAATTAAATGTACTTCGCAAGTACTTTCGCCACTAGATTCTATGTCATTTAAAAAATCTATGTTTATCATTTGACCTCCATGTCTTTGGTAAGAACTAATGGCTCATCACTGTGCATTTTTGAGTATTCTTCTAGTTCTTGTTTTTCTTTTTGTTCTCGTTGTTCAAATATTTCTATCTGTATTGCATCTTTAATTTCGTTGGCAAGATGCGGCCATTTGGTTACAAGATCACGAATAAACATAATTCGTTCAACTTGATTCATTCTTGCAATTTGTTCTACTACATTAATCACGCAATATTCTCCTTGGGCATTTCATACATTGGAAACTCTGCTTTGCCTTTTTTAACTTCATGCATACCAACTGCCCAACCATTTTCAAGTTCAACCCAATACTTCACAGTTTTTTCAGGTCCAGGCCATCCATGATTACCTGCATTACGATCTAGGATTTTTACATCACTAAATTGTTTAGCAGGAATATCTTTTTTCTTATACTTACGCATGTTCCACCACCATTGAAAATCTAATCCAAGTGTGGTTTCATTCTTTAGCTCTTGAGAAATTCCTGTTTCGTTTGATGTATATAATCCTAATGGATTGCTTTTGTTTTTCTTAGTTCTAGGCATTTATTCTCCTTTTGGTTGTTTCATGTCTGTTAAAAAGTCTGGTCTTGTTTCTACACAATACAGTTCAAGAGTTTCTTCTTCAATGATTCTCATGGCTTTACAGTCTTTGCCTGTGAGTGACGAAACAACATGATCAGTTGTGGTTTTCTTTCCTTCAATTGCCAGTGCTGTATCAACTCCTGCTTTTATAATTGTAACAGTTTTAAAAGTTTGATAGGTAGTTGAAGCCGTGGTTGCTGTGGCTGTTGCACTACTGCCTGCTAAAAAACCAGGGGCCGCACAACCACCCAATAGTAGTAGTGCAGATATCCACAACAACATTATAAACATTACTGCTCGTGGATGTATCATACTTTTTTACCTGCTGTCTTTAGATCTTCTCTTGCTACCACCATGTAAGGACCTTTGTTGTATGCTGGTGCAATTGAATATTGACTACTCACTGCAAGACGTTCTTGTTTTTCTTTCCAACTAATCTGCTTACCATTGCCCATATATGGAACTTTGGTTTTGACTTTTTTCCAAGATCTAGAAGGCGTCCTTGGATTATTAAAAGTACTAGTATCTGCAAATGCACGAAAATTCTCTTTGATGTTTCGTTTTTTAGGTTCTACACCCAGTGATTTAAGATACTTGTCATAATCTGCTTGAGCTTGTCTGTCTCTAGCAGTTAATCCTTTGGTTTTGCGTTTCTTAGTGGAATTCATACTAAGAGCTGGTCCTACAAGATGCATAGTCATAGTATTAATATAGCACCAATTGACAATTTGTCAAGTAAAAAATTAGTCTTTTTTTCTTTAAAAACCTTTTGAGTTTATTAGACTAATTTGTATATCTGCAAATTTAGAATCTATAGTAATGTTGTGTTGGCCAAAATTTTCTGTAATCCAACTTTCATTATAATCATACCATTTGCTGTGTTTTTTTACAAACGTATCAGCATTGGTATTTTCCAATTCAATCTGCTTTTGCATAGTAGCATCATCTTTATACCAATCGTATTTTGGATATGTTATATTCCAGCCACCTGCTTGTTTCCACCATTCGAAACACTTTTGATTGGTTCTACGCACAAGAAGAATATTTGAATTTGGTATTTGATGTAGCCAATCTAGACTATGAGCAAACTGATGACATTTTATCATCATTGGTTTTTTATTATCTATAAAAGCACGATCACATTCATCTAAAAAGTCTTTTACTTCTAAAGTTGATGCACAATGAAAATCATTTCCTAATTCCATACCTGGACCCCAATAAGCACCTTTATGCCCGCTAAAATCTCCATGTGTATAGACTCTTGTTTGATTTTCATCACTGGTATTGTAGTTGAAGTTATCGGCAATTGTTTGTCCAATTCCGCTCCATCTACTACCAGGTGCACCAACTAAAAAAGTATACTCTATCATTATTTTACTAACTTACTTTTATATACACTGCTTAAACCTAGTGCTTCTGTATTAAATTTAACTAGATTTTGTAATGCATCACTGGTAATAAATGTCATTAGATTATCTCTATGTGCATTACCGTTATCACCAATTATCCAATCATAGTTACCTACTTCTTTATGAATAATACTCATTGCTTTAGCATCTTGACTCATTTCAGTAAGGGCTTTGATTAATTTATCAGTGTTAGGGTTACCTTTGTTTACCCACAATGCTTTTTGTAAACCATCTCTAAATGATTTTACAAGTTTATATGAATTATAAAAATCACCGCTTGGTGCTACACCCCAACGTTGCTCAAATAAAATTTCAAACTGATAACCTGGATAGTTTGGATCATCAGCATGACTTCCGTCTGCTTGTAAAATACCATGATGGAACCAAAGTTCTGCATCTGGATTTGATTCAACGTGTTTCTTATAAGCCGCTGGATTTTCTCTTGTACCGTTAAGTTCGCCTCGCTTAAATGCTAAACGTCTTTCACCGCCACTCATACCGTTGACCCAAGTTACATTTTCTTTAAAACAACCAATATATTCATCTACACTTTTGTCTGGTCCGCATATTAACATTGTCATTGCAAAGGCTTCTGGTACCATACCTGATCCTGCCGCAAAACTTGGCTTGTTCATGTCTGCACCTTTTAGTTTACCTGCAATGATGTTTAAATTCATTGCACCAATTGAGTCATAATCAGCATAATTGTAATCAACTTCTTCTTGTAAGAATGACACACCATTACCACCATGTGATACCATAACTACTTTGTCATCACTGCGTAACTCATTGTGCCATTTATTAAAACCAGGAATATCTCTTGCTCCTGGGTAATGTTGTAATTTAATTTTTTCACCTAAAAAAGGTTCTAGTTGTTTTGCAACAATTTCTGCCCATACGCTAGTACCACCGCCTGGCTTTTGTGGAATTACAAAAGTGTAATCTGCCATTGCTGAAGTAGTTATACCAAACGTAAGAATCATAGTCGCTAAAAGTTTTCCGATTAGTTTTTTCATTTATGTTTCTCCTCTATACGTTAATCGTTTTATTAAAATCACCAAGTTCAACAACTTGTTTAGTTTCATCAGTTGTCCAACCTGTAACCTGTAACATTGGTCTATCTTCCCAACCCATATTACAAGTACCGTGGGGAATATCTCGCCATTCCCAAGTAATACATTGTCCTTTTTTCCATTGATGCCAATTACTATTACCTAATTGAAACACTTGTCCATGTTTCCAATCATCTAACATAATAGCAAACCTTCTCATAAGATTAGGATTTTTATCTGCTTCAATTTCAGTAAATGTATTACCGCGTTCTTTTCGTCCTGCAAAATTATCAATATGCCAGTTTAACATTTGTCCAGTAGTTTGGTTATGAAACTTAATACTTGTTTCTTTCATGCCAAAATACTCTCCAATACGTTTAAACACTGGAATATCTTTTGCGTTTACACGACTAAAAATCTCCATTTCAGGATTTGCTCCTGCATTAATTAAGTCATTTTCTTCTAATGTAGAAGTGTAGACTTTTTCTTTTAAATCTATATTTCTGTTTGCCCAAGTATTAGGCTTTGTTTTACCTAAACACTCTTGTATCTCATTTACCCAGTCACCTTGAAATGTACAAACTTGTTTGTAATCCACCGTTTCTTTTGCTGGATTAAAATGCCACTTACTTTGTTTTTTAGTAAATTCCCAACGACTTTTGCCCCAATATTCCTCATTCATTACGCATACTCCAATTTATTCTTTCTAAAAAGTCCATAACTAAATAAACAAATAATAGCAACTATTAATCCTATAAACAAAGGTCTTTGTAATAAAGTTTCTATAGTGTATAAAGATGTTATTTGTATAGTTAATGCTTCAACTTTATCTGCTAAAATAAAAGCCATTAACATCGCCGGTCTACTAAACTTAAATTTTTTAGCAAGTACACCTAAAATAGTACATAGTATTAAAATTATATAATCTTCAATTCCGCCTGTATATTGAACACAGGCCCAAACAATAAAAATTACTAATAATGGAAAATAATATATGTAAGGTACATAAGTTATTTTTGCAACATACTTATTAAATGCTACACATATTAATCCTACAATAACTGTTGCCCACATAAAGCCAAAAGTTAAACTATCAAAAAAACGTGTATCATATGCTAAATCAGGAGTGCCTAATTCAAAACCTAAATACATAAACAAAGCCATTAATACTGCGGCAAAACTAGCACCAGGTATTCCAAACAATACTGTAGGAATCATCGATGTAGCCTTTTGGGCATTATTGGCACCTTCTGGGCCAATTACTCCTCTAATATTTCCTTTTCCAAATTCTTCATTAGGGTGCGTCGCTATTGTTGATCCATATGCCATCCAGTCTCCCATGGCACCGCCAATACCAGGTAAAAATCCTACAAATGCTCCAATGGCACCGCCTCTTAATGCGTCCCACTTACAACGCCAAACTTCTTTTATACCGTCCCAAGTTTGTTTAGCATGATTCTCTTTACCAATTACTGCAACTGACTTTCCTTTTACCCACCCATCTAATATTTCAGGAAATGCAAATAACCCAGCAACAAATGGCATAAGTTGTACACCGTCAGCCAAATATTTCCAACCTAAAGTATATCTGTCAACATTAGTTGCAGGATCAACACCAATAAGTCCAATTATAAGTCCAATAGCAATAGCAACTAAACTTCTAACCCAATACTTGTTACTAACAAAACCTACGCAGGCTAAACTTAACATTATAAATGCCCAAAGTTCTGGAATACCAAAATACATAATAAGTTTTACATACCATGGCAACAATGCAAATGTTAATGTTCCCCAAAGTAATCCATTAACAGTTGATGTAGTAATTGCTGAAGTTAATGCGTATGTGGCTTTGCCTTGTTTGGCTAGTGGGTATCCATCTACCATTGTTGCCGCGGCACTGTTAGCACCAGGTATGCCTAGTAATATTCCAGAATATGTATCGCCTGTAGTACTAGCGGCTACAACTGCCATACAAAATATTACACCTAGATAAGGATCAAACCCAAAATAACTGATAAACCCAAACAGGGCAACTAAACCTGTTGTTGCTCCTGCACTGGGTATTAATCCTATGATTAGTCCGTATAGTGTTCCACTTAATAATGATATGATTTCGTTCATACAATCCTCCTTTTTAGTTTTATTGGATTGTTAATGAACTCTGGACGACAGGCGTTATTAACAAAAGTATTTATCAATTATGGCTTACGCCATACAAAATACATTCTATTTTGAGAATCATTTCTTAATTCTAAAACTGTTACACCAAAGTGATCTGCACAATTTTGAATAAAATTTGCATCCCATGGATAGAATTCAATCCATTCTGATTCTGGCGCTTCATGTGGTAAACCAGGATTAACTCTAAAAAACATAGTTCCTTTTGAAGCACATAAATCTACAGCATGTTCTAATTCAGCAAATATTTTATCTGTTGAACCAAAATTAATAGAACCCAATACAATAATTACATCAAACTTTTTGTTAGGTTTATAATCTAATATTCCTTGCTGTATATCTGCATTTGAATTATAAGGGTCTACTCCTATTAAATTATCTATTTTTTCTTTAAATTCATTGTAACCACAACCAAGATCTAAAACTGAGTTTGGTTTAAGACTGTTAATTTCATCAATTAGTTTTAAACCACTATACTTAAATTTTTTTGTTCTTGGTTGCCATACTTCACCAAAATATCTTCTTAAAACTGCATCATCTATTTTGTCTACTAAATCACCAATTGAATTAAAACTAACGTTATCTACATCAACATTAAAAGTTGCTCTAATTACATTACGCAACTTTAATTCATCGCGTAAAACTTGAGGAGATGTTTTTAATATTTTTTCTAAGGTGTTTAATATTTTTAGATTCATTATGCTGTTTGTTTAGTTTTTTGTTTTTCTTGTAATTGTTGCTCAGCAACCACAAATGGTGGCTTTCTTAATTTGTTACTATGATTCAACAAAGACAATGTTCTAGTAAAAATTTTATCAAGTTCTTTTTCTAAAGACTTTTTACTATCTTCTAATTGTTTAGCAATCATAATAACTCCGCCAGCACTAGCAACATAATCAGGAACGTATAATACTCGTTTACCATGCATGTTATATCCTGCTTTATTACTTGCCAATTGACAATCAGCAACTCCTATTACTGCAAGTGCATTTATATTCATTGTTGAATTTTTATCTAATGTTTCTCTACCATCACAGATCACAAGCAAGTCGCTCATAATAGTTGTTGCTTCATCTATAGAACAAGTTCCAAACCATGCATCTGCATACAAATCATTTATATTATCTTTATTTGTATCACACACAGTTAGATTAGCATTATTTTTATCAAATATTTTTGCAATTTCTTTTCCTTGATTGTTAAGACCTTTTACAATAACGTGCTTGTGTTGGAAAGATTTATTACTGTTCATATACTGTTGAACTGCCCTTGCAGAATAAAAAGCACCTTTTGCCTGGGCTTTTATGTATGCATCTTGATCAACTTTTACCAATTGAGAACAAACACTTTCAAAATGGTAATAAAAATCTTTATCTACGTTTGTTGTATAAACTAGAATTTGATCTTTGTATTGTGTGTTTAAATAATTACTTAAAATTTGAGCAACTTTAACAAAACTAGTATCATTATCTACATTTATAGTGATGATTCCTGCTTTGTTTTTTATATCGTTGTATGCATACTTTGTTAAAATTGTTTGTGCATATTTTTTAGTTACATCTATCTGTTGATTTGATGAATTATATGACTCAAACTTAATTTCAACTAAAGGAAGATACATTGTTTGTTTATTTGAAATTGCTATTACACCACTAAATCCGTTTTCGTCGTCACTTAGATGCGACATTGTAAAGTTATCAAACTCTACTGGATCAATTTTGATCATTTATATTCTCCAATTATTTCTGTTCTGTTGGCTGTTTTTGAGTTGTTATTTCTGTTTTTTGTAATTCTGCTTTTTGCAGTTTTTCAAAATCTTCTAAGGAAACTTTTTTAAGAACAAATACCAAATTCTTTTCATCAAACTTTTTATCTGGTTGTTTGTTATCAAACAATTCAATTTTAAAGTCTGTTGCTACAAGTATCTGAAATTTATGTCTTAGCATAAGTGCCGCCCATTGTTTTGGTCCCATGATAGAATAATGATTTGGAATATATTCTAAAGGTCTATAATTATCAGGTGCCGGCATTTCAATATATATTTTACCACCTGTTTTTAAAACTCTGCGAAACTCACCTAATGTCATATATGGAAACGGTGAATGTTCTAAGCAATGTCTAACAAAAAGAAAATCAAATGTTTCATCTGGATAGGTCATAAATGTTTGATCCATGTTTTCACATTCAAAGCCTCTGTCTTGTGTTGCTTTTACATCTTGATCACTCATAGTAATGCCTTTGATGTTTTCAAACCCAGCTTCTTTGAATTTTTCCATAGCATAACCTTGACCACAACCAATATCTAGTATTGCTTGTTCTTTGTTATCTCCTAATTGGTTTTTTACTAGATCAGGAACTATTTGATCTATCATTCTAGTGTGCATTGGTGTATCTGGTTCAGAGTATACTTCTTGAGATACCTTAGTTAAAAAGTTTTCTATTCTTTTTAATTTTTCTTGTGTTTCCATTTTATTTTGTTTTCCATTTTATTGTTTGGAGCGGGCGATCGGGGTCGAACCGACGACCTATTCGTTGGCAACGAATCGCTCTACCACTGAGCTACGCCCGCCTATTGTTACTATTATATTTAACTTCATTTGTTTTGTCAATACAATTATGTTAATTTTTTGTTTTATTTTTAATGTCTTTTAGTGTTTTTACTTTGGTTTTTAATCTAATTAAATCATTATCAAGCATACGTACTCTGTCAATTAACTTTATTAGTGTACCTGATGCAGATCCTAGTTTTGGTTTAATTTGTTCTACAATATACTTGTATAGATAGTATATAAAATATGCTAAAAAGAATACCGCCACAATTGGAAAGCCATAATAGTTGATTAATTCTACAATATTCATTAGTCTTTCCTTGCGTCTTCTTTTCCGTCTGCTCTGGCTATTCTATCTGTGTCAACTGGTAATCCAAGTTGTTCAGAAACTTCACTGTCAATTTTAAGTATATCGTTGTTCATAGTTTTTATTCTATTATCTAACTGTTCAGTGACTGTTTCTATAAAACTAATTGACGATACAATACTGCTTAGAATATAGTTTATAACTATCATTATAAAAACTCCACATGCCACAGCGGCGGCTATTGGCAGACCTAAATCAGCAATAATTGTCCATATGTCCATGATATAACTATTTATGTGAATTATTTTGTGGTTGCAATAAACACACCGTTCCAATCTTTAGGTAACTGTTGTGTTTGCATATACTCACAGCGTTCAATCCACATATCATAATAGCCTTTCATCTTACCACCAAAGTGTGATTTTAATCTTTCACAGTGATAAATGGCTTCATCAAACTTTTGTGACTTATATGCTTCATGCATTTGGTCATGTACCTTTTTGCTCTTATGATCAACTTTCTTAATATTATCTAATACTGTGTAAATTCTAATACCAACACTCTTACCTTTAACAGCAAGTTCGTCTATTTTTAAGTAAAAGAAGTTGTCTTTAGTAGCATCGTAGGTGTTCTCGCCCACAAGCAATAAACAACCGTACTCTTTACACTTGCTTTCTATTCGGGCGGCAGTCGAAACAGCGTCGCCAAGGACGTCATAGGAATGACGGCTTGTACTTCCCATTTCACCAAGATAACCCAATCCTGTGTTGATACCAGCACCCATGCCAATTGGTGGCCTTCCTTCTGATGTAATCTTTTCATTAAACTGTTCTACTGCACGTAACATATTGAGTCCTGTTTCTACTGCTGTTCTTGGATGATGCGGGTCATCTATAGGAGCATTATGTATATGCATACTTGCATCACCGATATACTTAATAACCATACCGTCAGCATCAAGTATAGGTTGTGTAATGGCATCCATGTACCCATTCATTAATTTTGTTAAGCCTTTAACATCGTCGCCAAACGATTCTCCTAATGGTGTAAATCCTCTTAGGTCTGAGAAACAAATTGAAACTTCTTTCTTCATACCATCTTTAATTAAACTTGGATTCTCTTGTAGCATACGTACAACTGTTGGAGAACAGTAACCTGCAAACTGTTTTTTAATTTTTTGTTTTTCAAAATATTCTTTGGTAAATCTATTAAACACTGCATGGAATGAAACCAATGTTGACACAGTTATTAACCAACTCACATCCCATAACTGTAGATGTCTTGTAAACACAAAGTACGAAGCATAACTTGAACCTGACCATAATAAAATCATTGCCGCACCTGTTAACCAATATGGTGCAAATGCCGCCAACAAAATTAATAGCACTGCAACTGCTCCTGTTACTGCATACTCTAAAAAAGTTGCATAGTCTGTTCGCACTATAGAATCACCATTGATAATTGTTTGTAAACTCACTGCTATTGGTATATGACTATATGCTTCACCATTAGGTGTTGCTATGATTGATCCTATACCTTCTGCTGTGATACCAAGAATAACTGTTTTGCCTTGCACAGATTCAAAACTGTCTGTGACACTTATTGTTTCAAACTGTTTGTTCCAACGCAACCATATCTGTCCGTTAGCATCTGTGTTAATCACAGGATACCCAGGAACACGAACTGCTTGTACACCACCTGGACCTGCTTTGACTTGATAACTTGGTGCACCTGTGGCCACACGTATTGTTTCAATGGCTATGGCAGGATATGTTTCTCCTTCAACTGTAACAATCAAAGGCACACGTCTTACCACACCATCAATTTCTGGTGCTGTATTGATTACACCTACACCGTCTGCATTTAATCCAAACAGTTCTATAGGTCCTAACATGCCTGGCCATTCAAACAACCAAGACAGTGGATCACCTATTTTGGCAACACCACGTGGCACTGCATTTTTGTTTGTTTGTGTTGTACCTACCTGTGCTATCACAACACCATTTTCAACCAACGCCTGTGCTAGATCCATATCACCATTTAGTCTATCTTGTTCTGAAAATAAAACTGGCAATACAATTATGCCTGCACCTGCTTCACGCAACTTCCATATGATATCTGCTAATACTGTTCGCTTCCAAGGCCATTGTCCGTATTGTTCAATTGATTTTTCATCTAATTCAACTATCACAATATCATTGCTGACAGTTGGTGTGTCATATTTTTGAATTAGATCAAATGTTTTTAACCTAGCAGTCTGCTTTACAAAAGGATCACTAAATCCCCACAGCATCAAAACTGCAAGTGTTAAAAATGCTACAGTCCAATGTGTTAACCATTTCATAATGATATTTATATGGTGTTTTATTCTTGGGTTACTGACACACTACAACCACCCGCAGTTTGACAGTTTTGAGATAAACTGTATGATTGTGCTGTTGAGCCTTTTTGTGTTAAATCTAAATCTGTACCATACGAACCATTAAGTGTTATTGTAGCACTATGACTTGACGAATCTCTTTGTATAATATCTACATCATTGTTATTATTATAAATTGTTAGGTTTATTGTCTTGTCTTGATCCCCCCATTGTACAGCAAATACATCATTGTCATTGCCATATATGTAGGTTGTGTTTGAGTGTTCGTGTCCTGAGTTATTTGATCTTTGACTCCCTAAGAACTTGTTATCTGATCCATGAATATCTAATATCACAGAATGGCCGCCATACTCATAGTCATCAACTGTGTCAAGTGATCCATCACTGTACACTCTATAACCTTGATAAAAGTCAATGTCGTTTCTATCCCCTTGAATATGAAATTCAAATCTATCACCACCACAAAATGTTTGATTACAGTACTGTTTGATGTTTATATTATTATCATTGCCATCTAAATCGCCACCCCATACTGCACCACTACCCCATTGTGTGGTATATCCAACATAAGCGTCATCGCCTTTTTGATCAATTGTGATTGTGTTGCCTGTGCCGCCTTCTGAATAATTTACAGTATTATCTTCACCTTCTTGATTGATGTTTATCGCAGTATCGTTGTTGCCTGTGCCCACTTGATCAATGTAGATTGAGTTAGCTCTTGCTTCTGGTACAAATATATATATTAACACCATAAAAATATACAGTGCTATACAAATTCTTGTGATTAGTTTTTCAAACATTATTTCTGTATGATGTTGATATTGTTACCAGCACCTTCTCCTATAATAAAATCTCTTGTGGTAAAATCATCTTGTTGTAGATCAAGTGTGTATCCATAATTTTTGTTTAGTTTTAACTGTACCACACTAGATGATCCTTCACGTCTAAAAAACCAACTAGCACCTTGATCCAACAGTATTATATTTCCTTCCAACTGTCCTATCTTTTGTTCTTTCTTTACAAACACATCAGTTAGTTCACTTAAAAATTCTGCCGCTAATATTTTGTTTAATTGTGCTAGTACATCACCTAAAAAGTCACCTGCTAAAAAATCAATGTCTAGTTCTGTTTGCCACTGCTGTTCATCTTGTGCTAGTAGGTCTTGGTCCAGCACATCAATTTCTAAAAAATCCAAACCCAATATGTCTGCCATAACTTGAACAGATTGTTGATCTTCTGCTTCGTCAATTTCTCTTGGTGGTGATATTATGAGTAAATTACCAATAAATGATTCGTCCATTTCTAGCAACACTGTGGGAGTGGGTCTGCGTTCTGCTACTTCAACTCTAGTGGCTTGAAATGCTTGATTTAGTATGACCTGTCCCATGTCTGAATCTACTGTGATTTCACCTACCACACAGTTGCCATTTGAATTACATGAAGGCAATAAAATAATTGTTGATCCGCCCAACTCGTCCACAATCATGGCAAAGTCTGTGCCACGCACACCAATTGTTGCTGTGGGTGTTTTGATTTTGACATTGTCTTTGTAGTCTTTGGCTATTTGTCCTGATGCGTATCTTACTGTGCCCAATGCGGCTGTGAGTGTTAGTCCACCTTGATTGTTGGCAGGATCATACACAAATTCGTCTATAATTAATTTAGAATGTTCTGTGACTTCTACTCTGGTGTCGTCAATAAAATTAATGGCAGTTCTGCCTTGTCCTGTCATTACTTCATCATAGGAAAAAACATCAAGGCTTTGTTCAAGATCAACTTTGTCACCATTGGTACGTTTGATCTGACCTTGACCTTGTAGTTCACTAACTGCACCAATATTGGCCTGTGCTGACCATGAAATTAAAAGTAAAATTATTAATAGAATAAATCTCACAACTAGTCACTTTGTGTTATATCTACATCAAAACTATCGCCATTTACTGTTAGGTCAACTGTGTTGTCGTAGATACCACTCTGTGTGATGTCAATTGTTCCACCGCCACCATCTACATCTAGTGTAACAGTGTGTCCAGCACTGTCGCCATCACCACTCTGTGAAGTTGTTAATGCAACACCTTCATCTGAATTTGCACTTGTGGTTGCTAGTGATGTACTGTTGTTGATGTCAACTGTTAGTGCGGCACTTTGTCCATCTACAGTAGTATTAATAATACTGTTGTCACCTGTGACTGTAAATGCCACTGTTGAACTTGTAGCATCTGATGTTTCACCAATAGCAAATGTGTAGTCATTTGAATCACCTGTATTGGTAATATTAAGTGTTACTGTGTCACAATTGCCTGCGGCGGCACTGGAACAGTCTAAATCCACAGTGTTTGAACTGCCTGTGAATGTCCATGTACCTGTATATGTGTCACCTTTGATAATGGCTTCAATTGTGTTTGTACTACCTGTTTGTGTGATTGAAAATGTCATGTTGTCACCATTTAGTGTAGCATCAGTTGTAGAATTACCAATTTGGTTATCCTGGCCATCCTGTGTGATATCTAAATCTAAACTGTCACCTATTTGATCAATGTAAATATCATTTGCCATTAATGGTAATCCAGACATTAATAATAATATCAAAATTAATCTTTTCATTTACTTCCCTCTCTGTAGTTGAGTTGTGGATCAACAACGTGTGCTTTATATCTCCAAAGTCCGTTTGTGTTGCCAAGTTCAACTATATCGCAGACCGCCTGCTCTATTGCGGCTCTTACTGCATAATTTACTGGTTCATTAACTGCCGTTCCTGCTTCTACTTCAATCAGTTTAGTGCCTAGGTCTAAAAACTTAAACACATCAGCACCAGTAGAATAACTGGCAATGTCTTTTTGTGTAGCAACAGAAAGAAGTACTTCTCCTGTGCTTACTGAAACAATACGCATGGACACTGTTACTGTGTCAACACGATATTGAGTTTTGGCACCAATACCTAGGTATCGTGCACCTGTTCCGCCTGTGACCACATTTGAATCATAGCCTACCACGGCACCTTCTACAATTAAACCAGCAAAGAGTAAAGGTTTTAATTTTTTATCTTTTTCATCTTCATACTGTTCTCTGGTTGAACGAATCAATTGTCGTTCTTTGACTAGATTGTCTAGTCCGCCTCTTTCAACAACTGTAAACCATGTGCTGTTGCCCACTTCTGACAGTGCTTGAATTACCCAAACTTCTGCACCTTGTGTAACTGCACTTGAAAGTTGGCTGAATTTTTCACTTGGTTTACGCTGTCCTGTTTTGTCACTGAAATTGTAAACTGCTATTGTTATCTTTGGACCATCAAGTTCTGGTATTGCTTTGAACTGTTGTTGCAGGGGAGCAGGTGAATTTACAGGTGCTTTGTAACCTGATATGCCAGCATGTGAGGCACAACCTGCCAGTATTACCAATAACAAAAGTGAAAATAAATTTTTTATCATTAGAATCCAAAATCTCCAATTGGCACAGTAAGTGTTGTTATAGTACCATCAGCTTCTGTGATTCTAATTGATATTTCACCTAGGTCTACATCTTTTTCCCAATAGATTGTGGCACCTTCAATTTCAGCAGTGCCTGTGGTTTGTCCTCCAGATGAGAACATGTTGTCTACCAACTGTTTGGATAGATTGGCGTAGATTCTAGATTCCACATTGGCAATGAATTTGTTGATAACTTGATTTTCTTCATCACGAGCCGCATCTTTGATGGCTTTTGCAATATCATCTTCAAGTTCTTTTTTTCTTGTGTACTGTAGTTGCTCAGTTGCGAGATAGTGGTTGGACTGCCCAATACCTGAAAAAGATGGGTTTGAAAACTCTTGTGTTAGTTCACTAGATGTAGCAAAACTGCTCACACCTATGGTCACAATTATAGTATATAAAAACGTTTTTATCATTAGATCCTGCTCTTCTTTAGTTAAACTAAATTATATTAGTATTTAAAATAAAAATAGAGAAGTTATATAAGTTTTTAATATTAAAGATGTGAAATTTTACAAATTAAACTTGTTGTATATTTCTTTTAAACTGTCTATAAAGTAATCAATTTCTTGTTTTGTGCTGTATACACCTGTAGATATTCTACAACTGCCTGACCACCCTATTTGTCTGTGGAGCATCTGTGTGCAATGATGTCCTGGTCTGGTTGCTATACCATATGTGTCTAAAAACGAAGCCAAATCTTGATGGTGTATATTACCAAGATTAAACGATATAACTGCACTGCGTTTGTCTGTGCCTATAAACTTCATACCTAGTAACTCAGACATTTTTTGATATGCATAATCAATTACTTGTTCTTCATGCTCTATCATATTATCAAATCCTATGTCTGCATAAAAATTTAATGCTTCATGTAACCCTACAATTTCTGTAATTGCCAAAGTACCTGCTTCCCACTTCTTAGAACCTTCAGCAAAAGCAACATCATCATGTGATACAGTTGTTATCATTCCGCCTCCACCCAATGCTGGATCTAATTCATCAATCCATTTGCGTTTTGCATACATCACACCAATTCCACTTGGTCCGTACATCTTGTGTCCGCTCATTGCATAGAAGTCACAGTCTATGTCACGCACATCTACTTTTATATGTGGTGCACCTTGTGTACCATCTACTGCTACTGCAATACCATGTTTGTGTGCTATTTCGCAAACACGTTTAACATCAATTGTTTGTCCTGTAGTATTTGATACATGAGTAATAGCAACTATTTTTGTTCTATCTGTAATTAATGATTCTAACTCATCTATGTTGATTTGATGTTGTTCATTTACTTTTAAAAATTTTATCACTGCACCATTAAACTTACGTTGTAGATGCCATGGTATATAATTCGAATGATGCTCAACTTCTGTAGTAATAATCTCATCGCCTGGTTGCATTGTTCTACCAAATGCTGTTGACACCATATTGATGGCTTCTGTGGCTGATTTAGTAAAAACAATTTCTTCTCTGTCTTGTGCATTAATAAAATTTGCAACTGCTTGTCTACTGTTTTCCACAAGAGATGTTGCATGATTTGATAGTTCATGAATACTTCTACCTACACTGGAATACTCTTCAGTTAAAAATTTATTCATTCTATCTATAACACGTTGTGGCTTTTGACAAGAATTAGCACTGTCTAAATATACTAAAGTGTTGCCACTAGGCAACTTTCTGTTTAGTATTGGAAATTGTGATCTAATGTGTTCCATATAATTCTTTCTGGTGGAGGATAGCGGGATCGAACCGCTGACCTCCTGAATGCAAATCAGGCGCTCTCCCAGCTGAGCTAATCCCCCAGTTCTTAAGTAATATATATTTATTTTGCTTGTTTGTCAAGTTCTTCTAATTCTTTAGTAATTTCTTGCTCATATTCTTTTTGTGTTTGATGTGGTTTTTCATCAATTTGTTTTTGTTTTAATTGCTTACATTCTTGTGGAGCAAAGATACAGACTAGCATATTTGATATCGCTCCATTAAACACAGAAACCGACGGTTCTGATTTATTTACTACCGGTTCTTTTGTCGCACAAGAGGCAACTATTAATAATAAAAATATATATTTCATAAATTACGCTG
>Ga0208161_1000050_pt1 | contig 54244 bp, 46 predicted proteins | sample CB_VirMetaG_3_FD_184538 | JGI IMG/M metagenome (GOLD analysis project Ga0208161, IMG submission 184538) | Freshwater to marine saline gradient viral communities from Chesapeake Bay - CB_1508_1S Viral MetaG (SPAdes) (version 4) | ecosystem: Environmental > Aquatic > Marine > Coastal | place: USA... | reverse complement strand
AATCAATATAATAGAGTTTATAGGTCTCTATAATTTTTTGAAGGCTCCAATCTTCAGGGCTTACATTACCTAAACAAGTTGTAATTTTTGGGTGGTTAAATGTATTAATATCAAGGTATTTAAACCAGCTGGGGAGTAGTTCAAAACTATATACTTTAGATGCGCCCATGATATCAGCGGCATATCTACTAAATATTCCTATGTTAGCGCCACAATCAACTACTATGTCTTCGGGTTCGACTTTAATGCCAAATCTGTCGTATTCGAATTCTTCGACTATTTCTTTATAAAAACCTTCTAATAAATCTTTATTAGTTTCAGGGATAACAAAATTTTCAAAAACCATGTTTATTTTTTTACTGATAGAATTGGGAGTAGTTTGTAAAGTAGTTAGAAAAACCGTCAAGTAAAAGTTGTTGTTCTAAGAGTAATACTTGGCGTCTATTTATATTTGATACTTTAAGGCGATCTTCTCCAGTAAGAATCCAAATTAATTTAAAAGCATTATAATTTTCAAAATCTATATTAGGAGAAGAATTAAATAAATCGTTATAAGTATCTTGGTTAATTTCTAAATATATGTTTTGATTTGATTTTTTACAAAAAAATCTTGTGTAATATCCTAAATCGTAATCGTTTGAAGTAGGGGTATTTAGGCTATAACTTGGAGAATAAACTTTAGGTAATTGGTTAAGATTTATACCTCTTAAATTTAAATAATTATCTACTGAAGTAGATCCTGATACTATTTCTACGGGGGTTTTAAGTGGTAGATTAGGAGTGTCTACTGGGGTGGATTTGATTAATTCAAGGGTAGGAGTGTCATTTGGGGTTTTGCCAGTATAAAATGTTCCCTTAGAAGTAGCCCAATAATAACCAGTATATGCTGTGTTATCCTGGCGAGTAATGAATTCGCCAGGATTAGCATATAAATTAGTTTTAATTTGTGACTTAGGGTAATACATAATTTTATTTTCCTATAAGATTATGAATAAAATGTTCCCCCGGGGAGGGTTTGGTTAGGACTACGTAACACATTTTCAGTTTGGTTGTTATAATCTATGAGGTTTGCTTCTTGATTTGTAGTAGTAATTGTATCTTCTAATGCTTCATAAGCTAAACTATCTATATCAGTAGACCAACCATTTCCATCAACTTTATGATTAAGTCCCTTAATTACAAAACTAATTTTAGGATATGAAGGTGGTAATATTTGATTATTAATAGTAAACCTTTCATAAATTCTAGCTCCAGAAAACCCATCCATATCTAAACCTAAACTAAATGGAAAAAACGTCTGTGTAACAACTGTTCCTTTAGCTCCATAATCACTAGCTTTATATCTAAAAAAACTTGAAGCTAAAGTTTGTTGAGAATCTACTAATTCAGTAGAACATGCAGTTGCTGTTTTATAAAATGAATCTACTACACTACCTCTTAATTTAACTAAATTATAATAGGTTTTATACATAATTTGTTCAGGACTTAATGTTTTTTGTTCAGCTGCTACTACACTTACTTTTTGAGGGTAAATAGCATCTTGTATACCTTCGTTAAATTTCATTAAACCTGTTGAATTAACAACATCAGATGCTTTTTTAGTTTGGGCTGAGATTGCAATCATTGAGGCTAATTGGTTAGTAATAGTAGTAGATAATTTTACATCTGTTACAAATGCGCCTTCTTGGGTACTCTCTTGGAATCCTAATACATTAAAAGTAGTTAAAGTTTCTTTTGTTATACCTGTGATTACAGGGTCTAATGGGATATCATCTGTAATTCTAACAGTATTTTCATCATGGTCATAAGTTACAGTAAATTTGTTTACACTACCCAATGCTTCTTGTATGCCACTCATCATACTTTCTAAAAATTTCAACAAAGGTAATGAATTGTCTGTGGTAAGTTTTTTAATTAGGTCTGTTATAAAATGTATATTTACATGAATATCCATTAAACTACCAACATAATCACTAGGATTTTTACGAAAATCATCTCCTAATACTTCTTCCCAATATGGAGTAAAAGAATTAAAATCAATAGAATTTACTGTAACGTTTCCTTCATTTTTATCTGTACTAGGGACATAATCAACATTAGCTACTGAAAATGGGATAACACACACATATGGGTTTATAGAGTATTGGAATGGAAAAGTAAAACAAAAATTATTAAGTGTATCTACATCTATATTTACTATAGATTCTCCATTAGAAGTGTCATTTTCATCAGTATTGTAGATTAATAAATTACGTTCAATATACTCAAAAATTCTCCCTAATTTTATATATACAAAAGGGTAATTTTTACTTGCTTTAACAGCATGACCCACGACTTGCCCAGAAGCTCCTCCTATTGTGTCTAATACTACAAAAGTTTGAACAGCTACTACATCAAATGGGTCATTAGCAAATAACTCACCTGATTCAGGGGGGATAGGACCAGCAAAACAGGTAACTAAATTTTTATCTATAGTATTACTATTTACTTTTTTAGATTTGGTTTTTAAGTTAGTTGTAGCATAATCATATATTTTATATAAAAACCCGTTAAATTTAGAACGGTTTTCATCTGCTAATACTGAAATTTTATCGTTAATTTCTTCAGCTTTAATTGTATCCTTAGGCTCCGGGAGTTTAGTAAAGTTTCCTTTGTTTGATGCTAATTTATTATATAAATTTCGATATGTGCTTACTGCATCTTGGTTGGTGTAAAATACAGCCGAAGAATATGTTCCTGAGGGGGGAGTACCTCCATAGTTTGGGTTTACTTGTGTCGTAAAGCCACCCTTCCCATCTGGCACTGTCTGGTAGATTGATTCTGCTCCAAGTAATTGTTGGGCTTGATTATAACTAAGACCATTTGCACTTGAAGGATCCCAAGAAGTCTTACCGGCATTAATATTTGCCAAAAAAGCAGTAATAACACTTTGGTCAAGACCTAAATATTGAGTCCAATACTCTTTATAGTTTTTAGTTGAAGCTGAAGTTACATCTACTTCTACACTGAAATCACCTTGGCCAGCTTTATTGCCTGTAAGAGTTATTAAGTTAGGGTTAGTTGTAGTAGTTGCTGTACTTGATTTTACTATAGGAGATCTTATTTCTAAGGGTACAGTATAATTGTCTTTAGTTTTAACTCGGTTTATGTTTAAAGATTCAATAACATCTCCTACTGAAACTGCTGTTATATCAATTTCGTAAGTGCCGTTTTCTTTATAGTCCCATTTAAAATTAGTTATATGACCATAAAACCCATCGTAATTACCTCCTGTGTTTCTTCTTTCTAGTCTTATATTTTGTAATAATAGTTCTTGGGTAACATCTTTTTGAGGTAAACTATTATTTTTAAAGAAATTAAAGAATACATCTGTGTTAAAATTAGGGGAAGGTACATAAATAGGATTATCTACAGTGCCTGTAAAGTATGTTGTATGTCCCCATTCAATTAAGATTGTAAATCCGGGGCGCATGTATAAAGAATCAATTATCTGGAATTGATTTCTATTATGACATACTAATTTTAAACTGGCTTTTCTTAAAGAACCACGGTTATATGTTTGTATACTTAAAGAAGTAAGACCAGGCATAGGAACTAATCCTTGTTCTATTCCACCTAACCCATAAGCAAAATTATTAATTGAAGATATATCGTTAGCTACACCTGCTCTAAAAGTAGGAGTAAAACTATCTAACTCTTGCTCATTTGAACCAATATCCCTAGATATACCAGTAGTACCATTAAATAAAACATATTGTTTAGCTAATTCTCTTCCATTATAGATATCAGTGCCTGTTAGTTCTACACTTTTTTCTCGAGATATGTAAGCTGAGGATGCGGCTCTTAGCCAGGATGTTTTGCCATTTAAATATTGTTGAATTTGTCCTTGGTTAAGACCATTACTATCTAAACCAAAAGGAGACTTTCCATAAAGTCTTTGTCTTAAATTAACTTGATCTTTAGCCCAAGGTTGTAAATCAATTCCTATTATATTACCCATAATTAATAGAGGTTTATAAGTTTAAATAGATTTACAATATTTGTAGGGTTTGAAGGGATTCGTAATTGTGTACCAACTGGGATGTATATGCTGTCTTGGGGGAGGTCTGTTGTTAGATCAGTACCGGTTGTCCCAGTATTCGCAATAGATATAATCCACCATAAAGTAGGATCTTGATAAAATTGGTTTGCTAAAGTAATAAAAGTATCACCTATAGTAGTATAAACATAAAGATCATTTGATGATAAAGGAACTTCCGGGTATTTTACTACCGGAGGAACTAATTTACCATTTAGAGCTATATCAATCGCTCCTTCATATTGACTATAATATCTATTATACATTTTATTCTATTGTAACTAATTCGTTTTGGTTAGTGTTTATATCATACCCAATAAACTTAGAACCTCTTTGTGGTACAAAGTTGTGGATTGGTTCAAAATCAAGACTAACTTCAACTACAAAAGGTAATTGAGCTATTGTATCATCAACAGTTCCATCATCATTTCTAGCAATTTCCCATGAAGCTTGATCTGGGATGCTTAATTTTACTGAGGTTAATACTCCGGGTACATCATTAAACCAGTCTCCTATAGTTAAATAAGTAATATTTCCTCTCATAAAACCATCTTTATAATTAGGAGCTGTTAAAGATGCTAAATAATTTAATTTTTGGTATTGAGTATATTGTTCTTGTCGTGATTGAACTGCTACAGTAAACTCAACTCCCATACTTCTATCAAACGATTGGTACTTATAAAAACTTTCAGCTCGACCAATATAATTATAAGATTGATATTTAGCACGGAATCCGTCTGAGACTTTACCTAAAAATGCTCTAAAATTAAACCATATTCTATTTGAAGGTTGGTCAGGGTCTACTGCTGAGATTTTAAATTTGATCATATCATCATTAAGAATATCGTCGGTATTGGTAAGTAAGGGTTTCATAGCAATATGGTCAGTAGTAACCAATGTAGGTTTACCATCTGCTCCTCGAACTCCTTTATTTGGATTATTTCTAATTAGTCCTCTTTGTCCAGGATCACCTGTATTATAGGTAGATATTCTATTAAAAGTATTATAATCAGTACTTGGAAGTAACTTTTCTTCTTCTGGGGTTAAGTTAAGTTGTGTATTAATAACTCGTCTAAAGTCAATTAATTGAGCTATACTATTAGGTCCATAGATTTTGCCTAATTTTCCAGCATCACTTTCATAAGTTACTTTACCTAAAATATTTTGATCGTATGTTAATACACCATCTCCAAAACTACGTTTTTTATTAGTTGAAAATACGTGGCGAGGAATAATAGAAACTTGACCTCCATAATTATCGGTACCTCCATAATAAGTTTGTAATAACAAATCAGAACCAGGAACAATTTCAGGGGCAACCCCCAATATAGCACTATTAGCTATTTGATATGCTTGATCCTTACCATTTACATAAGTAGAGACTTTAGTTTTATAAAGATTAATCATTCGATTCATCTTAATTCGGTCTGCTGCTTTATAAGCATTGGTATAATTTAAAGGATTAGCCCATCCTAATGAAGGCATAGAAATTCCTCCTTGTTTGTAGAGGTGAGGAAAATTAACTGATGGTAATTGAGCTCCTCCAAATCCAATGTTACCACCATAACTAAAAATACCACCTCTAAATTCAGGGACATTTATATTAAACCCAGGAATATTTAACCCAGGAATAGTTACTCCTCCACTAAGTTGATCTAAAGTTTGTTTTTTGTCATATATTTGAGATATTGGGAGGCTGAATAGGAAACGCCAAGTTGACTGTCTTGATAAAGCTACTTGTTTACTTTTCCAATTTTCCCCAATATTTCCCCCAAGTAAAGATGTATCTTCTAGTAGATCTTTTACTCTACTATATTGATCACTTACATAGGTATCATATTTTCCACCACCTCTAAGAATAAAATCTAACCCCGATGCCCCAGGTGGTGTACCATAAGGATCAGTATAGGCTGGGATATCGGTAGTAATATAGGGTTGATTACTAGTTCCCCCACCTGGTAGATCTTTACTGTATTTTAGATCTCTAAGGTCAGATTTTAAGTCTATTAAAGGCATTTAATTTGGATTATGGTTTTGGTGGACGATCTCCTCCTGTTCCGTATGGATTTTTATTACCATATTTGTTTTTAGGATCGTTTCCTCCTCCGGTGTTTTGACCATTACCACCACGTGGATCTAGTCTTGAACCACCACGGTAGTATCTACTTCCTAAGTCAATATCATGATGTGACATAATAATTTAATTTAAGGGTTAATATTATATGTTATAAATATTATTTTTTTATTGAGTAGCAAATGATCCTAATCTCATAGTTTCTCCAACTTTACGTCCATCCATTTCTACTACAGATGGTCGACTAGTTAAATCACTTAATAATGTTTTAATAGCTGCGAGTTCATTAGCCATAGCACTATTGTCCATACTTACTGTACCTTTAGGAGCACTTATAACGTCGTCTCCAAATAATTTAGTACCTGCAATTACTGTGTCTTTATCGTTTAATGCGATAGCGCCTTCAGGGCCGTATAGAGTACGTTTTCCATAGCCAGGAGATACAATGTCGTCACCTTTAGCAAGGTATCTGTAAGCGAGTGCACCTATAGCAGCAGTAGCAGCACCTGCTGCTATTGGACCTGCTATAGGACCTAACATCATAAAAGCGCTCCAAATTGAAGAAACAGCTTGAGCTAAAAATTTGTAAGCAGCTGCAGCTATCTTACCTATAAATTTACCCATAGCTTTTATACCATCACCAATATAGCCACCTACTTGTTTCATTAATTTTCCAGAACCATCTACAAGATCTTTAAATCTAGATTGTTTACCTACTAATTTACCAGCATCATCTAAAACTTGTCTTTGAGTAAAAAGATACTTACCTATACTTCCAACCATACCAGGTAATTGCTTTCCTACCATAGGAGCTAATATTACACCCCAAGCACCAAATTTATCATAAATCCATCCTACAATATCTTTAATAGTTCTAAAGACATCAAGTACTTCTCGTACAGTTTCTCTAAATTCTGCCGCTTTTTCATCTGTTAATTCAAAGGTACCAGTCATTTCATTTACTTCTCCTAAACTTTCATTTAACAATTTTCCAATTTCTTCGAAAATGATATTGATATAAGGAAGTATTTTCATTTGGATATCCTGAAGAGTTTTTTTAAAGCCAAGAAACTGGTCACCTGTTCCCGCTAATGCATCTTGTCGGTCTTGTTCCATTTTAAGAAGTTGTTCTTGAACTGAGACCATTGAAGTCATTGCTGCTAATCCTTGGCTTTGGAGATCTATCATTTGCTGGTTCTCAGAAACGTTTTCTTTTGCTCCTGCTAACATGTCTGCCATTTCTTCAGAGGACATGCCTAAAGTTTTAGCTATAGCTTCTTTGCTAATACGATCTAAACTTGCAAATTTTTCTTGAGTAATGCCTTGTTTAGTAATTTCCTCCATTACTCCTGCACGATCATCATCTAAAGCTAATGCTCTAGCTTTACTTAAATCAAGATTCATTCCTGTTAAAAGTTGAGCTTCCATTTCAGCTGAAATAGAGTCTTCAAAATTTAAAAGGCTATCCATAGTTTTTTCAACTTTAGATAAAGAAAGACCTAATTTAGTAGCTTGAGCTACCACTTTAACTAATTCAGTCCCTTGACCTTTAAAAGCAACTTGAGTAGCTCTAGATACTTGTGCAACCTCACTTAACAGTTTTTTCTGGCTTACGTTAAGTTTAAGGTTTTTTATTGATTGGGTAGCAGTGTCAACCATATTTTTAACCATTGTACCTGCTTCTTGACCACTTTGTTTTGCGAATTTATAAAAAGTAGCTAAATTATCTGCTGACATTCCAGCAAATACATTTAACTGCATAAATGTTTTTTGGGTTTCTTTAGATAGTTTTTCAGCACCATTAATAGAACTGTAGATTTCTTTAGCTGAGTTTACGGCCATATCTCCTGTCATTCCCATAGCCATACCAACAGAACGAGCAGAAGCTGCTAATTCTTGACCTTTTGCAGCACTTACACCTAAATTTCGAGATAATTGAGTAGCTTGTTCACTAGTTCTTTTAATAGATTCAAGACCCATTTCTCCATACTTTACAAACTGTTGGTAAAGCGTAGTTAAAATTCCTATAATACCACCTGCTGCTAGAGCTTTAAGAGCGCCACCTACGGCAGCTACTGCTACTTTTAATTTACCCATAGCACCTGCCCCTTTATCACCCATATCGGTAACTTTCTTAGCAGCATCACGAGCACTGTCAGCGGCACCTTGGAAAACTTTAGCTACACCTGAGAGTCCTATTTTATTGAGGAATTTGCTAGCACCTTCAGCACTTTTGCCTAGTATGCCCATAGCGTTATTTATGTTTTTTTGCCTTCGTTCTTGATCTGCAAGTATTTCTCCTATTTTTCCTAATTGGGCAGCTTGTCTATCTAAATTGATGATTTGTTTAGCTTCTATAGATAATTGAGATTCTAAACCACGAAGTCGTTCAGAATATTGTTCTTCAGTAATTTTTCCTAATTCTAGTTGTTTAGTTAAGTCTTTTTCTCTAGATTTAAATAAAGCAACTTCGTTTTTTAAATCATTAGAAGCGTCTTTTAATAAGCCTTTCTTTACTCTTTCTATTTTATTTCGTTGTTCAGCTATTTTTACTAACTGTTTTTGAGTAGAAGCCTGATCATCAATATCTAGTTTTAAATCTCTTGCTATTTTAGCATTTTGTTTTGAAAGATCAACTGCTTGCTTATCTAATTCTGTTTTATCTTTCATGTACTTATACATTAAAGACATTTGAGTGGCTAACTGAGAAGATATGCTTAGCTGATCTCCTAATGCTTCATTTTGTTCTGCTATAAGATCAGCTTTTAATTGTTCTAGTTTTTCGTCGCCTTTAGCCATAATTAGAATATTGTACTCGTATAAATATTAAAAGGCATCATTTTTTTGATGCCTTTGTAACATAAGATGGAGGTTTAATCTTACTTTTATCAGGATTACCCCAATCTAAATTAGTAGTAGTAGAAGTTTTTCCAGTTTTAGAAGTAGAATTATTATAAGCTTTTTCATCAGCTTTATTTCTAGCATCTATAGATTTATTTAAGAAATTAATTGTAGCTCTTCTTAACCAAATTGGAAAATCGTATACTTCTCCCCATGAATAACCTCCTTGACCATTATACACTATATCGTGTATCTGTTGAAACACTAAAAGTCTATGCTCGGGCGTCAGGCCAAAGAAATTGAACTTCTAAAGGAATAGCGACCTCCTCTTCGCCGTTTTCTCCTTCATAAATAAAAGTCATTTTAGTATCTGGAGCAACTTCTTTGTAGTATGATCTTAAAGCTGTAGAATCACGTGCTAAAAGATAATTATCTACAAAATCACGAATAGTTTGTTTTTCAGAATCACCTTCAACAGAAGTGATCATATATTTAAGTCTTAATGAAGAATCTGCTGAGAAGTTCTTTTGAACTCGTTTCATACCTTTAATTTCATTAGTCATAGCAGTATCATCGTGACCTGTAAGAATTTTAAAAGTAATCTTAGTTCCTGAATGGGGAAGAGTAAATGGGAATTCATTTACACCTTTAGTAACTAAGGTTGTATTTAATTCTTTAGCTGGGAGGGCTGATAGATCTACAGTGATTTCTTCTTCATTGTATGTAAATGAATAGTCTTTACCATAGCCTAAAACTCGAGCAGCTACTAATAAGGAATTTTTATCACCTGTAACTAAATCATCTAAGTTACATTTAGTAACAATTACAGATTGTAAAAGTTTATCAACAGCTATACCTTGCTTAATATAACTTTGGTTAGTTAAAATGTCTTCTTCTTTTGCGGTCATGTACTTCATTTCAACTGTACCGCTTGATAATGGGTGCCCTTCAGGGTATAACCAACCTTTTGATGGGAGTTCTACTGTTTCAGTAGGGAATTTAAATTTTGGTGTTTCGTTTTCCATAGATTTTTAATTAGTTGCAACTGTGTATCATATATAAATACTATAAAGAGAAGTCTTTGACGAATTATTTATTAATATTGACGACCTTGTGTGCGATAAAGATCGAAATCTTTATACACTTTAGATTCTAGTTTATCGACTCGAGAGTCGGTATGTCGAACAACATTGTTCTCGACATTTTTAATTTCATTATATAAATCATTTCGGTAGCGTTCTACCTCATAATGTAGTTCTCTAACGTTAGCTTCTAGCTCTCGTTGAGTAGATTCCGCTTGTTTGCGGGTAATGTTTAATGTCTTTAAGACCAAAAACGTACCTGCAACGATCAAAAGATCAATCACAGCAAGCACACCTATAGTAAAAGATAGTGTTTCCATAGTTTTGTTTAGTATTAAGTGTCAAAGAACTTCTCTTATAGTAAATACAATATAAAAAAAGAGCTTGGCAAAGCCAAGCTCAAATTTAATTTTATGTAAACTTTTATTAGAAGTTTAGTACACAATAATCCATACCGAGGGTTACAGTGATATTTTGGGCAGCAGTATCATTATCCCAGTTATATTCACCAAATTCAGCGGCTTTAATAAATGCACCTTTAATAATCCATTCAGAAACGATATCACCTACAGGACCTAATACATCGATAGTAACGTCTTTCTTATAGAAATCACTATAACCATCTCTACCAGTTACTGATTCGTGGTGTAAACGAACCCACTCCATTACGGCTTGTGCGCCTGAAGGAGTAATTGGATCAAATAAAGTCATTGTTAAATCATTCCACTTTAATTTACCTTTAATTTTGCGGTAAACGTTAATATGGTTTAACATAATTTCTTCTTGCGAAAAACCTACAGATGAGATACCTTTAATTGTGTATGAAGGAATTCCACCAACGTACATAATAAATCTATTCTGTACTTTTGGTTCAAACGCCGTGAAGAAAATTTCGTTAGAGTCTAATACTGCCATTTTGCGTTTATATTAATTGTTCTATTATAAATATTCAAACTTTAAACTTTTATGCTGGGAAAGTAGCACCAGTTGGTAAGATGTTGAAGTCGAGGTAAATAAATTCAGCTGTCTTAGTTGGTTGGATGAAGATCTGGCCAATTAACTGGTTTCTATCAATTACATCAGCTGTGTTGTTAGTATCATCCATGATTACTCTGAACGCATACAAGCCTTGTTGTTGTTGAACTTGTTCTAAGTAAGGATTTACTTGAGCTAAGAATCTATTTCTAGTAGCAATTGTGTTTTGTTCAAATACTAAATTATTAGCTACTTGAGAAATAAATGATTTAAGTTCAATTAACAATCTACGAACGTTTACACGGTCGAGAGCTGTAGCTCTAGTTTGAAGTGTTTTCTGTCCGTATACTACAACACCAGTTCCTGGGAATGTAGCAATTGGGTTAACTTTTCCTGTGTATAATGTGTCTCTGTTAGCTTGAGTTAATGTCTTTTCAGCTCTAGTTACGTTACTTAAACCACCTCTGTTAATACCTGCTGGGGCAAACCAAGCATAAGAAACTGAATCGTTTTGAGCATATACTCCAGGAATCATTGCTGAAGCTGGAACCCAAACGTTTTCACCTGTATCTGGGTCATTGGTTTGTAACCAAGGCCAGTAAGTAGCAGCGTATGAAGTATTTCTAGTAGCAGCAGCTGTTGTAGCATTTGCAACAGTAGATCCATAAAGGTTTTGATCTAATATTAAAATATGATCACCTCTATTTTGTGCGTTAGAAATTAATGAAGTAACTTGAGATACCATTCCAGCACTAGTTACATTAGCTGTGTCAAATAAACCTGGGGCTGCGATCATATTGTACTGGTATGCATCTTGGTTTGCAAGAAGAGTAATCATAGCAGCATAGTCTGAACCTGTTAAGCCTTGAGAGTTAGTTACTCCACTGATAATATTATTGTAATATTTGTTTCCAGCATTAGCTTCCATATTACCAATAGCGTTTCCAAATGAGCCACTAGCTACAACTGGAAGAGAAGCTGTGTACGCTGATTTAGGAGCTCCTGAGTTATCAAAGTAATTTGGAGTGGTAGCGTTTACTGATTTTACTCTTACAAATCTAGAAGCATTAGGATATGATCCAGAGATTTCAATTTGAGAATTATCAGCACTTAAAGCTAATTTATAGTTACCAATTACTTTAGATACGAAGTTAGGTACTGTTGGGTCAAGTGATAAGTTAGTCCAAGTTTCTAATACATTAGTTTCATTAGCATTATCATCACCTCTTCTAATTACTAAATCAAAAGTACCAGATGAAGTATTACTAGTAACAATTTGCCATCTAATGTTATCTGATGAACCGCTTGCTAAAGCACCGTTTGAGTCTAAAGAGCTAGTGCTATTCATGATAGTACCCTCACTAAGGGTTTCAAGAACAAGAGCTACGGCACTATCACCGTTTACACCACCACCTAAAGTAGCTTGATCTGCGAAGCTTGAAGCTGATCCAGTTGAGAAAATTACTCCGTTATAAGTAGAACCAGATGCTGAAGATGAAATTGCTAAACCTACACCTGATTCTGAAACAAAAGTAAGTGTACCACCAAGAGCAGTAGCTTGGCCCATTGAAGCTGTTAAGTTAGCAAGTGATTGACCAACAGATGAACCTGTAGAGAAGAAATAAAGTAAACCATCAGTATCATCTGCAGGAACTGGGGTCGCTGAAGCAACAAAGCGGTAGAGACCAAAACTACCAGTTACGCGAACTTCGTCTCCATCACTAAATGCAGCTGCTAAAGCAAAGCTAGCAGTAGCAAATTTACCAGCTGTTACACTTTGGTTATTTGTAATATCACTTGAAGTAGCAGGTGTATAAGTTGAACCACCTCCAGCTACTACTCTAGATACTAATAATGAAGTACCTCCATTATTAAAATAATTGTAAGCAGCTATTGAAGTAAAGTAAGTGTATTGTTCACCACCACTAATGAAAGTTGTACCAAATCTATTTGTGTAGTCATTGTAAGAGCTAACAAGTGTTGGGATTTCAACTGGTCCTTTTACTGTAGGGCCTATGATAGCGGCACCCGCCTGTATAGGTAAGCTACTAACTTGAGACTGGTCGTTTTCTCTAGCTAATACTCCTGGGGAGATTAATGTTTCTGCCATTGTTCTATTGGGTTAATTTTGTGATAAATATTATATTTTTTTGTTAAAGTCAATCTTTAATAAACTCACCTGTTTCGATATCAATAGAACCTTGCCCGTATTTAGCTTCAAGAGTACTTCCAATTTCAGTTTCTCTTGTTTTTAAGTTGTTTAATTCTTCTACTAAACTAGCTTTTTGAATTTGCAATAATTGGATTCTATACTCAAACTCCCCAAACTGGGCTATTATGTTAGTACCAATTTCTTGAATTTCCTTTAATTGTTGTAACTCATCAGTGGTTAAAAAAATCTTTTCCATAGTGTTTTATGTTAATAAATATTAAGGGTTTTTTGTAAAGCACTTATTACCATATTAGGAGTAATATTTTTTGTGCATTCGAATTGACGTAAAGTTCCTTTATGGTCAGGACACCATTCCCAATCTCCAGGATTTAACCATTCACGGTTAAAACATCCAGTACATACATTAGATCTTTTAGGAAATACTCTTTCACAAGTAAATTCTGTATGTGGTTCGCTAAATCCTGAGATTAGTATAACTGGGGTTCCAGTAGCCCAAGCTAACCAACTTAAACCACTACCAACACCAATAAATGCATCAGCATGTTTAATTTGATTTATTCTTTCTTCTAATGAAAAATCTCCAGTTTTATTTATAATTCCTTTTAAAGTTCCTCCTAATTTAGAATCATGCCATTTATCTCCCCAAGGTTCTTGAGTAATCATTACTACTTTGTAGCCTTGTTTATTTAGATAATCAATAACAGTTTGCCATCCTCTAGGATAATTCCAATACTTAGCATGAGCCGAAGCGTGGGGGGCTATTACTACATACTTTTCTTTTAATGGAGAAGGTTCTTGTGGGAGTTTTATTTTGGGTTTTATTTCAGTATACTCTAATCCTAGAATATCAGTTGAAGTTTGTTGTAAATTTAAAGCTTTAAAATCACGGGGTACCTTACTATAATTAACAACCGCATCACTTTCATAATGCCAACCTACACCATACATAGCATACAAATCAAATACTTCAACTCCAGGAGTTATAAATTCTAGTTCTGGGTATTCATCGATAAACCAATCATTATGGAATGTAGAAGTTATAACATGGCAATTCCATTTTTTTCTAAATTCATCAACATAGGGAAACCAAGCTAATGTATCACCAATAGCACTTGAATCCATATGGATGTAAACTCTTTTACCTTCAGGATTATACTTATGTTCAAAAACTAATTCATTATTTGAGGCATCATATACTTGAACTAACCAATTAATAAAATATTTAATGTTAGTACGAGTCCACATGTTAGTACTAATAGTAGTATCGTGTAATATAGTTTGGGTGTCTTGGTCAGTAAATACAACTTTATATTGTTTTTCTTCAGGACCAGTAACTTCTATAAAAGCCCCATCTACAAAATTACAAGAAAATTTATTTTGTAACTTTTTAAATGGAATTTTTAAAATTTTAGTACTATTATATTCGTCAATTAAAACTTCTTTCATACAAACTCATTATATATTTTTACTAATTCAGTAGTACGATTATACCAATCTAATTCTTTAGCAGTATTTGCACATTTTTCTCTATAAGAATCAAAATTTAATAATATATCTTTTAATCCTTGATCCATTTTAAATACATCTCGAGGAGCTCTCCAAGCACCATGAAAATCAGTTTCATGCTCCCAATCAGCAATAATAGGTAAACCAGCAGCTGCGGCTTCAATCATAGTTAAATTAGGATGACCTGCTTCTAACATTGTTGGATGGATAAAAATATCATGTTTATGATATAAATCTAATAATTCAGTGTTAGGTAAATCAAAAATAATACTTAATTTAGGATAATTTAAAGCCCAAATGTGATTATTAAAAAAATTTTGATTATTGTATGGGCCCGCTATTGTAATTTCTAAATCATTTAGCATAGCTAATCCTATACCATAAGCAAAACCTTTTCTATCAAATCCAGCTTGACCTCCTAAACCATTATTAGCAACCATTAAAAGTTTAGGTTCAGTTGGTATTTCTTTTTCAATAGGGTAAAATTCTTGATTATTAACCCCGTGAGCAAAGTATCTTACTTTAGGATGATTATCAAACCAATCTACTAAAAATTTAGCAGGTACTAATGATACTAAAGATCCTTCAATAGCTTTTAAATTTTCTTTATATACATTTGAGTCTTTGCCATAATGAAATACGTGGTGATCATGTAATTGAAATATGTAAGGAATATTTCGTTCAGCTAACATTAAAGCTAAATTAGCAACATGGCAATGAACTATATCATATTGATAAGGTTCAACCCAAGTAGCAAATTTAACATCAGCTACATGTTCTTGTTTTTCAAGATTACACTTAAATTCCCAAATAATTTTTTCTATAGCACCCCAACCTTTAGGAGGAATAGTTAATCCGCAAGCGGGGTCGATATGGGCTACTCTCATTCTTTAGCAAATATTAATGGACTATTTTCGTCTGTTGATTTATCGGTTTGTTCAATAATACTAAATCCTGGGAGGTGTTTAGTATAGATTTTTTCTGCTGTTCCTACTTTTAATTCAGCTACATTACATACCCACATATCAAAAGCATCCCATGGTGTTGTACTAATTTTATCTTGAATATAAGATAGTTTATCATTATTAATTAAATATGATTGGGCTGGAATAAATGGTGTAACGTTTGTATAAACATCTTCAATTTTAGGTCCATTTAAATTACGGTTTTGCCATGGATTTCCAAATCCAATAATATCTTGGTTAGTTTCTTTTGATAATCTACTAAAACGAATTAATGAATCATATAACTCTTGATAGTCTGAGTCAACAATTACATCTCCTTCAAATATTAAAATATAATCATAGTTATAATTATCTTCATCATTTATAGCTGTAGTATGGGCAATATAACAACCATAGTGGCCAGGAGCAAGTTTATAGTAACCAGGTTTATCTTGAACGTCATCTGGGCGATTACAAGTATCTTTAGGAGGTAATTCAGTCCATATTTTATTTATACGTTGTTCATATTTAATACCTGTTTTTTCACAAAAATCTTTAATATTGTTTACTGAGCGTATTTCTTTTGGATTGGTTTCCGGCTCAGTAACTAAGTGCATTAATTTGATTTTTTTAGAGGTTACTAAATTTTTAATTTTTATAAACCCATTTTGAGGTAAGATATCATTATAGTAATTATAATCAATGTTTATTTGTTTACTTTCTATAAATTTATTAGTATTTAAATCAAAAATTTCTAATTTAATTTCATACAAATCATTTTTATTAAATGATTCACAATTTATGGGTAAATAATAAAAAGTTTTGTCTATAATTTCTAAATCTTGGGTATTAACTAAATTTGAATTTTTAAATACTGAGAGTTTGAAAAGTCTACTATCTTTACTATTTAATACTTGGATATAAGGACAAAATATCTCTGGGTGTTCTTCTACTGGGAGTGCTGTAAAATATTCTACTCTTGAAAAATCTTTATGAGTAATATCTCTATTTAACTTTTCTCTAAAAATTTCAGTATTTTCATAATGAACTTTGGGGAGATTTTTAACTCCATTATACATTAAGTTTTCTAAACTATTAGTCTCTGATCCCCATTTATGCTGTAAATCATCATACTGTTTAGAATCTGTTATTAAAGGGAAATTTTTAGTATAAAATTCAGGTTTAGCTGCAGCAAAGAATGTAGTTAAACATGGGCCTTCTTGTTCTTGTCTAAATTCATAAAAAGCATCTTGTGTATCTAAAATAGATGAAATTTCATCTAAATATGTTTTATGATTTAAAATATAGTCAAAATTTAAAAAGAATACTTTTTTAATACCTAACTTTTTTGCTAAAATACATCCATTGTAGTAATTAGTATAAACTGTAGGACCATGATATATGTCATTATTTTCACCATTTAAATTAACGTATACATCAAAATCTGGGGAGTAATAGAATGATTTGTTAAAGAATGTATGTTTAGTTAAAATATTATTTTTATCGTAAATACAATAATCTACTAATGATTGTAATTCTTCTGGGATAGGAGCATGGGATACAAGGATAATTTTTCTTCCAGTTTGTTTAGCTTTTACAATACATTCTTTAGTTGTATTAACAATGCTATCAGTAATAGGATAAGTAGAAATAATAATAGCCTCATTTTCAGGATTATAAATTTGAACTCCTAGTTTTCCAGCTATTAACTCACAATTTTTTTCAAAATTATCAAATTCTAAATAATTTACTCCTTCAAAATTATCCCAATAATTTAAGTATACTGGGAGGTTATATATTAAAATTGGGATTTGATATGAAACTGCTTCACGAATTACTAGTGGCATTGTTTCTTTATCATTATTTGTTCCGCGAGAAGTAAACAAAAACAAATCCATTGCTTGATAGAATTTATCTACATCAGTGCGTTCGTTCCACCAAGTTAAGTTTGAAGGTTGATTATTAGCTAAATCTTCCCAGTACCATTTAAAATTATCAGCTCTATTACCTAAACTATGGAATTCAACATCAGGAAATTGTTGAGCATATTCAAAAAATTCTTTTTGATTTTTTCTAGGAGTGTATAACCCAACGTGTAAAACATGTTTTTTGTTTGGATCTAATCCTAATTCTTTTAATGCTTCTTCTCTATTAGGACGTTCAACGTATTCAATTGGGTAGTATACTACAGTTTTAGGAATGTCTATATCTTTATATTGTTGAATTTGCCACTCAGATACAAACATAAATTTGTCTGGGAAGAATGATTTTTCTTGGGTATTATAAGATGAATCATGGGATGTTTCTACAATTCTATATTTACGTTTAGTAGAGTATATTTGTTCTGCTACAGATCTGTCCATAAAAAATTCAGGAATTTCTTCTAAATGAACAATATCAGGTTGAACTTGATTGATTATATCAATAAGTTCCATTTTATTATCTCCTAAAGTAAAAAATCTACTAGAATCTATTAAATCTACAATTTTATTTCTTGTAACTACTAAAACTCCCCCAGTACAATCTACCCATTCAACTAAATAAATTTCATATGTATCTTTTAATAGCTCAATTTTTTTACATAGATATTGAGGAAGGCCCCCAGTAGATAAATGGGGAGCTATATACAATAATTTCTTCATAGACTTGTTTTAGTTTATAACTAATTTAATAACTTTATTTTGATTTGCCAAGTTGTTTTAATCCTTCTTCTTTAGATAAAAGTGTTCCCTTAGATAATATTTGTTGAAATTCTTCTAAAGTAACATAATGAATATTACCTCCACTAGCTTTTATTTTATTTTCTAATTCAGGGGTTAAAGGTATCATGCTGTATACATTGGAATTACATAGTCTGTTGCTCCTACTCTAACGGCTAACCAGCTATCTGGGGTACCTAATACATTATCATCAGCTGTTGCTCCAATAATATCACTAACTCCATTTCTACCACCAGGAGTATAAGCACTACCATAAGATCCACTATGAATTAACTTTAAACCTGTATAAAATTGGTTACCTACTTCTAAATAGTTTGTACTATTAACATATAAAGCATTACGAGAAGTTCCTCCTGTATCTTGGAATCTTAAAGAAGCTGCGGGTACGTTAGATCCTGTAATAGATATTGAACCTGAAACTGTTACATGGTGAAGTGGGGCTGCTGTGTAATTAACTGCTAAGAAAGTGCTACCAGTTAATACAACATTACCATTAGTAGTATCATAATAAAAATTAGAATAAACCGTAGGATCTCCAGATTTACCATAAGTTGTAATACCACCTACAGTAGAACCTGCCCAGTTTACGTTTACAGTTCTATCAGTACTTAATGATCCTCCTCCATTTAAACCCGTACCTGCTACTATAGATACGTAAGTACCTGCTGTACCTATATTACCTGAAATACCAGATACACCTGAAGTGCCAGAACTACCTGATGATCCAGCTTTACCTGCTGTACCTGAACTACCTGAAGAACCACTAGGGCCAGAATTACCAGCGTTACCACTAGATCCATTTGAACCTGTAGTTCCTGAATTGCCTGATTTACCTGAGTTACCATTGTTACCGCTTGAACCATTAGAGCCTGTAGTACCTGAGTTGCCTGAGTTACCTGAGTTACCATTGTTACCGCTTGAACCATTAGAGCCTGTAGTACCTGAGTTGCCTGAGTTACCTGAGTTACCGGCATTACCATTTGAGCCGTTTGAACCTGTTGTGCCTGAATTACCAGATTTTCCTGAGTTACCTGTAGCACCTGCTGAGCCAGAAGAACCTGTAGTACCTGAAACAGCTGAAAGGCCACTTACACCTGATGTTCCTGATGAACCTGAAGTTCCTGATGAACCTGATGATCCAGACTTGCCTGAGTTGCCGGAATTACCAGAATTACCATTTGAGCCGTTTGAACCAGTAGTACCTGAATTACCTGAGTTACCTGAGTTGCCACTTGAGCCATTGGAACCTGTTGTACCTGAGTTACCTGAGTTACCTGAGTTACCGCTTGAACCATTTGAACCAGTAGTACCTGAATTACCTGAGTTACCTGAGTTACCGGAATTACCACTTGAACCATTAGAACCTGTTGTACCAGATTGACCTGATTTTCCTGAGTTACCTGTAGCACCTGCTGAGCCAGAAGAACCTGTAGTACCTGAAACCGCTGAAAGACCACTTACACCTGAAGTACCACTTGATCCACTTGTACCAGATGAACCTGATGATCCAGACTTACCTGAGTTACCTGAGTTACCACTAGATCCATTTGAGCCAGTAGTACCTGAATTGCCTGAGTTGCCTGAGTTGCCACTAGATCCATTTGAGCCAGTAGTACCTGATAATCCTCCTACGCCTGAAGTACCTGATGAACCTGAACTACCTGAAGAACCTGAGCTCTGGCTTAAACCTGATGTACCTGTATTACCTGATGAACCTGAACTACCTGAAGAACCTGAGCTCTGGCTTAAACCTGATGTACCTGTATTACCTGCTGAACCTGAAGAACCAGATGTTCCTGATGAACGGCTTAAACCTGCTTTACCTGAGTTACCAGAGGAGCCAGTAGAACCTGCTGAACCAGACGAACCTGATGAGCCAGAAGTACCAGATAAACCACCTACACCAGAAGTACCTGATGAGCCCGAAGAACCAGATGAACCTGCTGAACGACTTAAACCGGAGTTACCTGTATTACCTGATGAACCTGAACTACCTGAAGAACCTGAGCTCTGGCTTAAACCTGATGTACCTGTATTACCTGATGAACCCGAAGAACCTGATGAGCCTGAAGAGCGACTTATACCAGAAGTACCAGTATTACCTGATGAACCAGATGATCCTGAAGAACCTGAAGAGCCTGAAGTGCTTGATAGTCCACCAACACCTGAAGTACCTGAAGAACCTGAACTACCTGATGAACCTGAAGAACCTGCTTTACCTGAGTTACCAGCATTGCCACTAGATCCATTTGAACCAGTTGTACCCGAATTACCAGACTCACCTGAATTACCACTTGAACCATTTGAGCCTGTAGTACCTGATAATCCTCCTACGCCTGAAGTACCTGAAGAACCTGAAGAACCAGATGTTCCTGATGAACGGCTTAAACCTGAGTTACCTGAGTTACCAGAAGAACCAGTAGAACCTGCTGAACCAGACGAACCTGATAAGCCAGAAGTACCAGATAAACCACCTACACCAGAAGTACCTGATGAGCCCGAAGAACCAGATGAACCTGCTGAACGACTTAAACCTGAGTTACCTGAGTTACCTGATGAGCCTGTTGAACCTGCTGAGCCTGATGAGCCTGAGGTACCTGATAGCCCACCTACACCAGAAGTACCTGATGAGCCTGAGGAGCCTGAACTACCTGCTGAACGGCTTAAACCTGAGTTACCTGAGTTACCAGAAGAACCAGTAGAACCTGCTGAACCAGACGAACCTGATGAGCCAGAAGTACCAGATAAACCACCTACACCAGAAGTACCTGATGATCCACTTGAACCTGATGAACCAGAAGAGCGGCTTAAACCTGAGTTACCTGAGTTACCTGATGAGCCTGTTGAACCTGCTGAGCCTGATGAGCCTGAAGTACTTGATAAACCATTTACACCAGAAGTACCTGATGATCCACTTGAACCTGATGAACCAGAAGAGCGGCTTAAACCTGATGTACCTGTATTACCTGAAGAACCTGCTGAACCAGATGAGCCTGAGGAGCCTGAAGTGCTTGATAGCCCACCTACACCAGAAGTACCTGATGATCCACTTGAACCTGATGAACCAGAAGAGCGGCTTAAACCTGATGTACCTGTATTACCTGAAGAACCTGCTGAACCAGATGAGCCTGAGGAGCCTGAAGTGCTTGATAGCCCACCTACACCTGAAGTACCTGAAGAACCACTTGAACCTGATGAACCAGAAGAGCGACTTAAACCTGATGTACCTGTATTACCTGAAGAACCTGAGGAACCTGAAGAACCAGATGAGCCTGAGGTACTAGATAATCCTCCTACACCTGAAGTACCTGAAGAACCACTTGAACCTGATGAACCAGAAGAGCGACTTAAACCTGATGTACCTGTATTACCTGAAGAACCTGAGGAACCTGAAGAACCAGATGAGCCTGAAGTGCTTGATAAGCCACCTACACCAGAAGTACCTGATGAGCCTGAGGAGCCTGAACTACCTGATGAACGACTTAAACCGGAGTTACCTGAGTTACCAGAAGAACCAGTAGAACCGGCTGAGCCTGAAGAGCCAGATGAGCCTGAAGTGCCTGATAAGCCACCTACACCAGAAGTACCTGATGAACCCGAAGAACCAGATGAGCCTGCAGAGCGGCTTAAACCGGAGTTACCTGAGTTGCCTGATGAACCTGTTGAGCCTGAAGAACCCGATGAACCTGTTGAACCCGATGAACCAGAAGAACCTGAAGAGCCACTTGATGCTCCTGAACTACCTGAAGTACCTGTTATACCAGAACTACCTGTTTTACCTGTAGAGCCAGATGAACCTGAAGTACCTGATGATCTACCAGATGAGCCTGAGGTGCCTGCACTACCTGATGTGGAACCTCCTGAGCTACCACTACTGCTTCCACCTCCACCACCACTTACTCCTCCTATAACGTATCTAACTTGCTTTGAATTAGGATTAATTACTAAAGCATAGTCTTCAACAGAACCAGTGGGAACTGATAGTAAAAATAGGTCATTTATAACCTTATTATCTTGACCTGAGTCTTGTTTTTTCTGGACAGTATATCTTTTATTTTCACCCATTATATAGAGGAATTCCCGTGTTTTGTAATAAATATTTTAGGGTCTATGAATAGAAAAAGGGGCATACACCCCTTTAACTATATAAGATGAATTTTAATTTATTTACTATTTTTTAATTCATCAAGCTGTGTTTTAAGTTCTTTAACTGCTTCTATTAATACTGCAGTTAATTTTTCATAATCAACAGTTTTAACTATTTGAGGGTTGTTTTTATACTCTCCTACTTTAAGTTCTTTTTCTCTTACAATGTGAGGGATAATTTCTTCAACTTCTTGGGCTATTACACCTAAGTCATGTTGTCCTTTTCTACCACCCGCATTCCAATCATATTCAACACCTCTAAGTTTAGTAACTTTATCTAAAGCGTTTTCAATAGTTGTGATATTGTCTTTTAATCTTCTATCTGAAGTTGTAGTAGAGTAAGCAATTACGTCACCGTCAGCGTGGAAATCACCATCATTTTGAATTAAGGCATCTAAGTTACCATCTAAGTAGAATTCAATTTGAGTAGTGTTAACGTGGATATAATCATTAGTATCTCTACCAATATACCAAGCTTCACCTCTTAAGTCATCTTGGAGTGATATAGTCCGGTCAGTAATCAATGAACCACCACCTGATAGACCAGAACCGGCTGTAATTGATACATAAGTACCTGCTGTACCTACATTACCTGAGATACCACTTGTACCATTTGTACCTGAAGTACCTGATGAGCGTGAACTGCCTGAACCACCTGCGTTACCATTAGCACCTGAAGTACCACTTGAACCAGTTGTACCAGATGTACCTGAATTACCAGAGTTGCCTGAGTTACCGTTGTTGCCATTAGTACCATTACTACCAGATGTGCCTGAATTTCCTGAAACTGCTGAGTTACCTGAGTTACCTGCATTACCATTGTTACCAGAGGTACCATTTGTACCTGAAGTTCCTGAAGTTTTGCCTGTTGAGTTACCACTAGTACCTGAAGTAGTAGCTGAAGCACCTGAAGTACCATTTGTACCACTTGTACCTGAAGTCCGGCTAGTACCTGAAGAACCTGAAGAAGCACCTGAGGTTCCAGAAGTACCATTAGTTCCAGAGTTACCTGAGTTACCTGAGTTACCTGAGTTACCTGAGTTGCCTGATGAACCTGTTGTGCCTGAAGTACCTGAGTTACCTGAGTTGCCTGAGTTACCATTGTTACCTGAGGTACCGTTTGAGCCATTAGTACCTGAAGTACGGCTTATGCCAGAAGCTCCAGTGTTACCACTATTACCATTTGTACCAGATGAACCTGAAGTACCTGAAGTCCGGCTTAATCCTGAGTTACCGTTATTACCATTAGCACCGTTTGAACCATTAGTACCATTTGTACCTGAAACTCCTGAATTACCTGAGTTTCCGTTAGCTCCATTATTACCTGAGGTACCGTTTGAACCAGTTGTGCCATTTGTTCCTGATACGCCTGAGTTGCCTGAGTTGCCACTAGCTCCATTATTACCTGAAGTACCGTTTGTACCAGATGTACCTGAATTACCAGAGTTGCCTGAGTTGCCTGAGTTACCAGTTGAACCATTAGTACCAGAAGTTCCTGAGTTGCCTGAGTTGCCTGAGTTACCATTGACTCCATTGTTACCTGAGGTACCATTTGAACCTGTGGTACCTGAGGTTCTGCTTAAACCTGAATTGCCTGCGTTACCATTAGCTCCGTTTGAACCATTAGTACCAGATGTACCTGAATTACCAGAATTACCTGAGTTACCTGAGTTACCACTTGAACCATTTGTACCTGAAGTACCTGAGTTACCTGAGTTACCAGCATTACCATTGTTACCACTTGAACCATTTGTACCTGAAGTACCTGAGTTACCTGAATTGCCTGCGTTACCGTTGTTACCTGAGGTACCATTAGTACCAGTTGAACCTGAGGTTCCTGAAGTACGGCTTAATCCTGAGTTACCAGCGTTTCCTGAGTTACCTGAAGTACCATTTGAGCCTGAGGTTCCTGAAGTAGCACTTACGTTGGATGAACCAGCATTACCGGCAGCTCCGGTTGAACCATTTGTACCTGAAGTTCCTGAAGTAGCACTTATGTTAGATGAGCCAGCTGCTCCGGCATTACCACTAGAACCATTTGTACCTGAAGTACCTGAAGTACCTGAGTTGCCTGAGTTACCAGCATTACCATTGTTACCACTTGAACCATTTGTACCTGAAGTACCTGAGTTACCACTATTACCAGAGTTTCCATTAGCTCCTGAAGTACCGTTTGTACCTGTTGAACCACTTGTACCAGAAGTCCGGCTTAATCCTGAATTACCTGCATTGCCTGAGTTACCTGATGTGCCATTCGATCCTGAAGTACCTGATGTATTACTTACGTTAGATGAACCAGCATTACCAGCAGCACCGTTTGAACCATTTGTACCAGAAGTTCCTGAAGTGGCACTTACGTTAGAAGATCCTGCTGCTCCAGCATTACCATTTGAACCTGAAGTGCCTGAAGTGCCTGAAGTAGCTGAATTACCTGAATTGCCGGCGTTACCATTGTTACCTGAAGTACCATTGGAACCAGTTGTACCAGAACTTCCTGAAGTTCTACTTGAACCTGCAGTACCATTATTACCTGAAGTACCATTTGTACCAGTTGAACCTGATGAACCTGATGTCCGGCTTATTCCTGAACCACCATTATTACCGTTTGAGCCTGTAGTACCAGATGAACCTGAAGTGCCTGAAGTAGCACTTAAATTACTACCACCAGCAGCTCCTGCTGAACCAGTAGTACCAGATGAACCTGAAGTACCGGAAGATTTACTTAAGCCTGATTGTCCAGCTGTGCCTGCGTTACCAGTAGTACCGTTTGTACCGGTTGATCCACTTGTGCCTGAATTAGCACTAGCACCTGCAGTACCATTATTACCTGAAGTACCATTTGTACCTGATGAGCCTGATGAACCTGATGTCCTGCTTAAACCTGAACCTCCATTATTACCATTTGAGCCATTAGTACCAGTAGAACCGCTTGTACCTGATGTAGCAGAATTACCTGAATTACCGGCGTTACCATTTGAACCATTAGTTCCTGAGGTACCTGAAGTACCAGAATTACCAGAGTTACCAGCATTACCTGAGTTACCATTTGAACCTGTAGTGCCTGAAGTGCCTGAAGTGCCTGAGTTACCTGAGTTACCAGCATTGCCTGAAGTACCATTTGTACCTGTTGAGCCACTTGTACCTGAAGTTGCACTTAAATTAGATTGACCAGCAGCACCAGCAGAACCTGTAGTACCAGATGAACCTGAAGTACCTGATGTAGCACTTAAATTGCTACCACCAGCATTACCTGCTGAACCAGTTGTGCCTGATGAGCCTGAAGTGCCTGAAGAAGCACTTAAGTTAGATTGACCTGCCGCTCCTATTGAACCAGTAGTACCAGATGAACCTGAGGTGCCTGAAGATTTGCTTAAGCCTGATTGACCTGCAGTTCCGGCGTTACCTGTAGTACCATTTGTACCAGTAGAACCTGAAGATCCGCTAGTAGCTGATGCGCCTGATGTGCTATTATTACCTGAAGTACCGTTTGAACCAGTAGAACCACTTGAACCTGATGTAGTAGCCGCACCTGAAGTACCAGCTGCTCCTGTTGAGCCTTGAGTACCTGATGAACCTGAAGTACCTGATGTAGCACTTAAATTACTACCGCCAGCTGCTCCAGCTGAACCAGTAGTACCAGATGAACCACTTGTTCCTGAAGATTTACTTAAACCTGATTGTCCAGCAGTACCTGCATTACCAGTAGTACCGTTTGTACCTGTTGAACCTGAAGATCCGCTAGTAGCTGATGCACCTGATGTGCCATTATTGCCTGAGGTACCGTTTGAACCTGTGGAACCACTTGAACCTGATGTAGCAGCTTCGCCTGAAGTACCGGCGTTTCCTGTTGAACCTTGAGTACCTGATGAGCCTGAAGTACCTGAAGTTGCACTTAAATTAGATTGACCAGCAGCACCAGCAGAACCTGTAGTACCAGATGAACCTGAGGTACCTGAAGATTTACTTAAACCTGATTGACCTGCAGTACCTGCATTACCAGTAGTACCGTTTGTACCTGTTGAACCTGATGAACCTGAAAGTGCTGATAATCCTGAAGTACCAGCGTTTCCTGAAGTACCATTTGTACCAGTTGAACCTGATGAACCTGATGTAGCAGCTTCGCCTGAAGTACCGGCGTTTCCTGTTGAACCTTGAGTACCTGATGAGCCTGAAGTACCTGACGTGGCACTTAAATTACTACTACCAGCTGCTCCGGTTGAACCTGTAGTACCAGATGAACCACTTGTTCCTGAAGATTTGCTTAAGCCTGATTGACCTGCAGTTCCGGCGTTACCTGTAGTACCATTTGTACCAGTAGAACCTGAAGATCCGCTAGTAGCTGATGCGCCTGATGTACCTGCAGCTCCAGTTGAGCCTGTAGTACCAGATGAACCTGAAGAGCCTGATGTTGAAGATTGAGCAGATTGACCAGAAGTACCCGTATTACCTGAGGTACCATTCGAACCAGTTGAACCTGATGAACCTGAAAGTGCAGATGCTCCTGAAGTACCAACGTTTCCTGAAGTACCATTTGTACCAGTTGAACCTGAGGATCCACTAGTAGCTGAAGCGCCTGATGTGCCTGCAGCTCCTGTAGAACCTTGAGTACCTGAAGAGCCTGAAGATCCAGATGTAGTAGATTCGCCTGAAGTACCTGCGGCTCCAGTTGAACCAGTGGTACCAGACGTACCTGATGAACCTGAAGTTGATGATTGAGCAGATTGACCTGAAGTACCCGTGTTACCTGAAGTACCATTTGAACCTGTAGAGCCTGAGGTACCTGATTGAGCTGAAGCTCCTGATGAACCTACATTTCCACTTGTACCATTTGTACCAGTGGAACCTGAAGATCCGCTAGTAGCTGATGCACCTGATGTACCGTTATTACCTGAAGTACCGTTTGAACCTGTAGAACCAGACGAACCTGAAGTATTAGATAATCCTGAAGTACCATTATTACCTGAAGTACCATTTGAGCCTGTAGAACCTGAAGTTCCTGCTAAACCAGAAGAACCACTTGTTCCTGATTCGCCTGAAGATCCTGAACCTGAACCTACACCACTAGTACCAGTTGAACCTGTAGTACCTGATGAACCTGAAGTAGAGCTGTCACCGGAAGTGCCTGCAGCTCCTGTTGAGCCTACTGTACCGGAAGAGCCTGAAGTACCAGAAGTTAAACTATCACCTGAAGTACCTGCGGCTCCTGTTGAGCCTTGAGTACCAGAAGATCCTGAAGAGCCTGATGTAGCTGCTTCTCCTGAAGTACCAGCAGCTCCGGTTGAACCTTGAGTACCTGATGAACCTGAAGTACCAGATGTAGAGGCTTCACCTGAAGTACCAGCAGCTCCGGTTGAACCTTGAGTACCTGATGAACCACTAGAACCTGAAGTAGCACTATCTCCTGATGTGCCCGCAGCACCAGTTGAACCTGTAGTACCTGAAGAACCTGAAGAGCCTGATGTTGAAGATTGAGCAGATTGACCTGAGGTGCCTGTATTGCCTGAGGTACCATTTGAGCCTGTAGAGCCTGAAGTACCTGATTGAGCTGAAGCTCCTGATGAACCTACATTTCCACTTGTACCATTTGTACCAGTGGAACCTGATGAACCTGAAGTTGCAGATTCACCTGAAGAACCTGAAATACCTGATGTACCTGAGCCTGCACCTGTACCACTTGAACCTATAGTACCTGAAGATCCTGAAGAGCCTGATGTAGCTGCTTCTCCTGAAGTACCAGCAGCTCCAGTTGAACCTACTGTGCCCGAAGAACCTGAAGTGCCTGATGTAGTAGATTCGCCTGAAGTACCTGCGGCTCCTGTTGAGCCTTGAGTACCAGAAGAGCCTGATGAGCCTGATGTAGCAGCTTCGCCTGAAGTACCTGCAGCTCCTGTTGAACCTGTAGTTCCAGATGAGCCTGAGCTACCTGATGTGCCTGATTGGGCAGATTGGCCTGAAGTGCCTGTATTACCTGAAGTACCGTTTGAACCAGTAGAACCTGAAGTTCCTGATTGAGCTGATGCTCCTGATGATCCTATATTACCTGAGGTACCGTTTGTACCAGATGAACCTGAAGAGCCTGAAGTTGCAGATTCACCTGATGAACCAGATTCACCTGAAGTACCAGCACCAGCTCCTGTACCACTTGAACCTATAGTACCTGAAGAACCTGAAGTACCAGATGTGGCTGCTTCTCCTGAAGTACCAGCAGCTCCGGTTGAACCTACTGTACCTGAAGAGCCTGAAGTACCAGATGTAGTAGATTCGCCTGAAGTACCTGCGGCTCCTGTAGAACCTTGGGTACCAGAAGAACCTGATGAACCTGAAGATCCAGCTTCACCTGAAGTACTTGCTATGCCAGTTGAACCTGTAGTACCTGAAGTACCAGAAGAACCTGAAGTTGAAGATTGAGCTGATTGACCAGATGTTCCTGTGTTACCTGAGGTACCATTTGAGCCTGTAGAGCCTGAAGTTCCTGATTGAGCTGATGCTCCTGATGATCCTAAATCTCCTGATGTACCAGCTGAGCCTGAAGAGCCTGCTGAGCCTGAAGTTGCAGATTCACCTGATGAACCAGATTCACCTGAAGTACCAGCACCAGCTCCTGTACCACTTGAACCTATAGTACCTGAAGATCCAGCTGAACCTGATGTACCTGATTCACCTGAAGTACCTGATTCTCCTGTTGAACCTACTGTACCTGATGAACCTGATAAACCTGAAGTAGCATTATTACCTGAGGTACCAGATTCACCTGTTGAACCTGAAGTACCAGAAGATCCAGATTCACCTGATGTGCCAGACTCACCAGATGAGCCAGTTGTGCCTGAAGAACCAGATGAACCTGAAGTTGAAGATTGAGCTGATTGACCAGATGTTCCTGTGTTACCTGAGGTACCATTTGAACCAGTTGAACCTGATAAACCTGAAGTGCCAGATTCACCTGATGTGCCAGACTCACCAGATGAGCCAGTAGTACCTGAAGAACCTGAAGAACCTGATGTTGAAGATTGAGCAGATTGACCTGAAGTACCTGTGTTACCTGAAGTACCGTTTGAACCTGTAGAGCCTGATAAACCTGAAGTGCCAGATTCACCTGATGTACCTGAAGCTCCAGTTGAACCAGTAGTACCTGAAGAACCTGAAGAGCCTGATGTTGAAGATTGAGCTGATTGACCAGATGTTCCTGTGTTACCTGAAGTACCGTTTGAACCTGTAGAGCCTGAGGTACCTGATTGGGCTGATTCTCCGCTTGAACCTAAAGCTCCTGATGTGCCAGCTAAACCTGAAGAGCCTGATGAACCTGAAGTTGCAGATTCACCTGAAGAACCTGAAGTACCTGATGAACCTGAGCCTGCACCTGTACCACTTGAGCCTATAGTACCTGAAGAGCCAGCTGAACCTGATGTACCGGATTCACCAGATGTACCACTATTGCCTGAAGAACCATTAGTTCCTGAAGAATTAGATTCGCCTGAAGTACCTGAAATTCCACTAGTACCTGATTCTCCTGTTGAACCAGATGAACCAGATGAACCAGATAAACCTGATGTACCCGCAGCTCCGGTTGAACCTACTGTACCTGATGAGCCTGAAGTGCCTGATTGAGCTGAGGCTCCTGATGAGCCTAAATTTCCACTTGTACCATTTGTACCAGATGAACCTGCTGAACCTGAAGTTGCAGCTTCGCCTGATGTACCTGCAGCTCCTGTTGAGCCAGTAGTACCTGAAGAGCCGGAAGAGCCTGATGTTGAAGATTGAGCGGATTGACCTGAGGTACCAGTGTTACCTGAGGTACCGTTTGAACCTGTAGATCCACTTAAACCTGAAGTGCCAGATTCGCCTGAAGTGCCAGATGAACCATTTGAACCTGATGAACCTGAAGTACCGGATGAGCCAGCAACTCCTGATGAACCTGAAGTACCAGATTCACCTGAAGAGCCATCAGCTCCACTTGAACCTGATGAACCTGAACTACCTGATGAACCTGAACTACCTGATGAACCTGAACTTCCTGATGAACCACTTGAACCTGAACTACCTGAAGAACCTGAACTACCTGATGAACCTGAACTACCTGAAAAACCGCTTAAACCTGATGTTCCGCTTGAACCTGATGAACCTGAAGAACCACTTGAACCTGATGAACCTGAACTACCTGAAGAACCTAAACTACCTGATGAACCTGAACTTCCTGATGAACCTGATGTTCCAAATTCGCCTGAAGAGCCTGAAGTACCTGATTCGCCTGAAGAGCCTGAAGTGCCTGAAGTGCCTGATTCGCCTGAAGAGCCGGATGTACTAGATTCGCCTGAAGAACCTACGGCACCTGAAGTACCTGAAGAACCACCAGAGCCTGATGTTCCTGAAGTAGAACCTGATTGACCTGAAGATCCAGTAATACCTGAAGTACCTGCAGAACCTGAATATCCTGATGTTCCAGATGAGCCAGTTGTGCCTGAAGAACCTGCGGTTCCAGATGTGCCAGAAGTAGTGGATTCACCACTAATAGAAGTTACGGAAGGGCCAACTGTTACTTGGTCTAGATATCTTATATTTGCCATTTGATCTCAGGTATATCTAATAAATATAGATTTAAACAATAAAAATTAAGGTACTAAAGTACTTTTATTAACTCTTTTTTGTGCTTCTAATTCTTGAGGTGTTGGAGTTTCTATTCTACCATCTGAATTTTGGTTTCCAATGAATATACCAGGATCACTTACAGTTTCCATTGAAAATAAAATTTTAGAACGCTCAGAAAACTGTGGAAAATTTACTCCATTTTTTTGGATTACATCAGGAATTAAATACCCATTAAGTCTTATATTAAAATTAGCTCTAACTACTCTATTATTATCCTGAACAAGTTCGGTAGGAGTAGCAAAAGAATCAATCATTGCTCTAAATTGAAAACGTTGTGGGTCTCCCCAATATGCATCAGAAGCATAATTTATAGCCTCAACTATTTTATTAAGTTGATCTATATAATAGGTTTGAATTAAACAACTATAGTCTAAAGTTACATAATCTGGGACTACAGTAGTAAAATAAGTTTTAGTAGGGATTCTATTGTTTAATACATTAAATTTAGAATAATAATTATCTTTATTCCAAGTTGTACTTACAACTGCAAAATTATTAGGGTTATTAGCGTCTAATTTATTAGCTATAGTTCTATTTTTTTCAATAGTATCTCTTTTAATTACAATAACAGGAAGCATAATAGCTCCATTTTTATCTCGATAATATCCATCCTTTTGAATAGCTTTCCATTTTTCAGGAGCACCATATAATACAGGAACTTCAATTTTATTTCCGTTTTGTACTACAGAAGGACGAATAATGTTTTGAAAATAATAAAATACTGCTTCATCAATATCTTGAATGCCAATAGTTAAAGGTTTAGTAGTTTCTCCTTGTGCTGATTTTTGAGTACCTCTATTAGAACGACCTGAAAAATTAGGGTTACCTTGTTCTTTATCAATTGCAGTATGTTTCCCAATAGATATTTCTTTTTGGGTTTTTGGTATAGGTTTTCTTCCAGTAGTAGCCATTACATTCTTTCTTTAGTTATACCAACTTTATCAGCAGGTACATAGTGAGTAGAACAAATAATTCCAACATTATATCCAAATCTATCTAAATCAGTTTCTAAAGGATTATTACCATTATCATCAGTAAATGGGTAATCTGGATCTTTACCTACGAAGAAGTTGCTTTGGTCTATAGTGTCTACTTCATAATAAGCTTCTTGGAACATAATAATATCACCTACTTCAGGAACTACATTAGCTCCATTAGGATTTTCAGCAGATACAGATAATAAATCGTCTCTTAAAAATCTAAATGTTGGGTTCCAAGTATAATCTATATTAATGTCATTAACACTATATAATTGGTCTGGGATGTCTATTAAGCAGTATAATAAAATTGGGGGATGATAGTATTTGTCAGTAGAAGATTCACCGTAAATATTTACTTTAGTTTCTTCAATATCATATTTGTACAAAACACATTGTTGAGAAATGATGTTGTGCATCAATTCTCTATTTACATGTCTAAATAGACTTATATCACGTGCTTCACCGTATAATGCCATTTTATCCTACAAATATTGTCATTGGAACTTTATTTAACTCTTCTTGGGCAAAGGTAGATTCATTTGATTTTCTTTCAAGTAAAGATCTACGAGAAGTTTCGTCAAAATATATTCTTAATCTTTCAACTAAAGCATTTTTTTCAGCAGCAGCTTGACTTGTTAATTCTCCACCATTTAATGTTACTTCAGCTCCAGGGATAGGGATAGTTGAATATTTGTTTCTAACTAAACCTAACATTTCTTTAGATAAGGCTAAAGTATATTCAAAAATCCACATTCTACCTACAGAGTTAACTTGAGAATAAGAAATATTTCTGTAAGGCACCTGAGAGATATTAGTAATAATATTACTTCCTGTAGTGAATGAATTATTTAATCTTTCAGTCTTATTTAAATATTGAAACCAAAGATTAGCACCATTATCCTCAGATCCTGGGATTGGGAAAATTCTAAGTCTATTATTTATTAATTCAAAGCTATAGCTAGACATTCTAACTGTGTTAGACATTTCTAATTCTTGAATAGCTGCTATATCATAAGCTACAGGCATTACTAAAGTAGAGTACGCTGTGTTGTAAGCAGTAAAACCATATGCTCCTAAAAATCCACCAAATCCTACTCCTAAACCAAATCCAGGAGCACCATAATAATAATTAGCAGAAGCAGGAATACCATTAAAATAAACACGTTTTACTTCAAGTTCACTTCCTGAAAGGCTACCTGAGTTTATAGCCCATTCATTTAAATCATAATCTTGAACACCAGCTGTTAAAACAACAGATCCACTATACCAATTAGTATTTCCTCCTACTCCAGCTTCTTCACCATATTGTTCTGATAAGCGAATAACATTACCCATGTTAGGGGTAATTAATGAAGATGATAAATCTGTATCAGTTCCTCCATAAGATTTTCCAGCTCCTTCAATAGATAAATAATCCTCTCTTTGTTTATATGCATATAATTCATTGCCATATACAGTTACAGCTTCTTCAAACGCTGTAAAGAAAGAGCCAGACTGTAGTTCTACGTTTTCAATAGGATATCCTAAACGAATAGCACAAAATTTAGTTACTTTTAAAGCATCTGCTTGGAATTCAGAATCAGAATCGTAAAACCCAAAAGGAGTTATACCTGAAGCCCAAGTTTGTTCACCATTATATATTGGGATGTTTGCCATTGCTTTTTGTTATAAATATTAAAAGAAATATATTTATTTATTTTTTCCACTAGAACCTGATGTGCCTAATACTATACCTTGCTCGGCTGCTTCCTCGTATAAATTAATTAAATCTTCTACAATAGAATCTCTATGATTAGTTTTAAGTGATATAGCACACATATTTTTTACTTTACGTGCAGCTGAGTATAAAAATCTAAATCCAGAATCAGCTTTACGCTTTAAGTCTACTTGGTGATCGTCTCCACATATAATCATTTTACTACGTAAACCAATTCTAGTAACAATCATTTCCATTTGTTCGTGGGTTACGTTTTGAGCTTCGTCCACAATAACCACACTATCGAGAAAAGTTCTACCACGCATAAAAGATACTGGAACAATTTCGATCTGTCCATCTGATATAAGTTTTTCAATTTTTGTTTTATCGTACAGAGTGTACATATTTTGGTATATAGGCTGGACCCATGGGTCCATTTTTTCGCGGAGATCACCGGGGAGGAACCCGATTTCTTCCTTACTCACCGTAGGACGTGTAATAATAATTTTATCGCATTCTTTCGTAAATAATTTTTCTAATGCGATTTGACATGCTAATAATGTCTTACCTGAACCAGCTGAACCAGCTAATAATGTAACTGTATTGTTTAATATTTTTGCTTTTGCTTCTTTTTGTTCTTCATTTAATTGGATTTTAAATTTAATAGGACCTTTGGGTCTTCGTTTCTCGACGAAAACCTCATCGTTGTGATGGTTTGATGTCATAAATTAAGAACGTTTGTTGTTAATTATACATATAAAAAAAGAGCCCCGCTTTCGCGGGGCTCCCTATTTTAATTCTAGATTAAACTACTATTAAAGGCTAGTTAAACCGTTAACGTAGATCTTACCGTAGAATTCAGGACGTAACATCTTCTTAGCGTAGCGAGTTAAGAGGCCTTTACGTGGAGTAAATGTCTCAGGATCGTACACAAGAGGAGTCATGATTAAAGGAATGTATGGGGCAAATACAGCACCAGCCTCTAAGAATTGAGTACCACGGAAACCTAATAAGATAGTGTTTTCAGTCATATAAGGGTTCTTGTAAACCTTATAACGGCTGTTTAAATTACCAGATTTCTGTACACCAAATGCATATTCCATTTTTTCAGCGTCTGAGTTATCAGCAGCGAAGCCTGGGATAGATTCGATGATAGTAGCAACAGTTGGAGATACTACCATAAAGTTAGCACCACCACGAAGAGTTAACTGGTGGATCTTGTTGCTTAACTTATTGATTTTAGTACCTAAAGTCTGGAACCACTGGCCTTGTGTGTTGTAGTATCCAGCATCACCGAATTGAGAAACAGCAGTTTCAGTACCAGTGATAGTTCTGTTAGAGATAACTGACCAGTACTCAGTACCAGCAGCAGCATCTTCAATTAACATATCAAGGATTTCGAGGTCGATTTCTAAAGAAATGTACTCGCTCATGATGTTAGTTACTTCAGCTTCGGCATCAAGAGCTTGATAAGCATTAAGGTCTTGAGCGAATTCAGGAGTCCATACAGCCTTTAACTTTTTAGTCTTAGCAGTGATGGCTTGTGAACGCATACCGATATTAATTTCTGGGATAACGATGTTACCAGTGCTTAATGTGTTTGGATATGCAAATGAGCTTGAAGATTCGAAATCACCACGGTTGTTATCAGCAGTAATCTTGTTGTAGTATACAACTGAGTTAGCTGAAGTAGCTGTACCGTTAGTTAAAGCTGTAGAAGCAGTAACAAAGAAGCTAATGTTAGTACCATTGTATGTAGTGAAAGCTGGTAAAGCTGTAGCTACAGTAGCGGCACCACCTGAGATTAATAAGAAACCACGAACTGCATCTGGATCAAATGTAGGTAAACCAGAAGCGGCTACAGTAAATTTCTTAACTTCACCTGCAGCTACAGAAGCTGAAAGAGATGAATCATATCTAACGTCAGCTAAAGAAGCTGAAGCTACAGTAGCTGATACAGTTGAAGAGGTTTGGTTAGTAGAGAAAGTAAATCTACCAGCACCATATAAACCACCTTCAGCAGCTGGAGTAGAGAATGGGTAAGTTGAACCTGTAGTACCATACATAGATTGGCCAGCGCTAAATGGGTTCTTAGTGTTACCATACTGGAAATCTAAATAGAATACGAGGCCTGAAGGTAAGTTCATTGGCTGTACAGAAACGAATTCTTTAGCAGCGATTTGACCGAATACCTTACGTACTAATGGTAAAGCGATACCAGCCCACTGCTCGCCAGTTCCTACAGTAAAGGAACCACCTTGACCAGTTTGTGATTGCTCAACCACTAATTGCTTAGCTTGGTTCTCGAGGATGATAGACATGTTGTTCTTAGAGCCTTCGTTAAGACCTTCTAATAAACCTGTCTTCTCCCACTTTGAAGCCAATCTAGCAGCATCTGACTGCATGTTCTTCCATCCGTCAGCAGCAGATTCTAAAAGTTGTTGTACTTGTGACATAGTGTTTTAGAGTTGTTTTAAATTAATTTTTATTTTTTAATACCAGCGAGAACTTGCCATCTTGCAAATTGCTCGTTTACTTCGAGAATTGGTTGTTTTGTTGGAGCTGTAGTACCAATAACTTTAGAAGCCATTCCTCTTACTGATTCGTTTACACGAGTTGTAGAGCTTGTGTTTTCATTGATAGTTTCAAATACAAGTTTTGCTTCAGTTGTTGATTTAGCTTTATCAAAAGCTTCCAATACTTTTACTTTTTGAGACTCAGATAAGTTCTTAGACCCAAAAATCTTATTTACATAAAGAAGTTTAGCGTTAAGAAGGTTAACTTCTTGAAGATCGGCTTTTAGTTCGTCGATTTCTTTCTTCATTTCGTCCCTTTCTTCTGTTTCACCAATTGATGAAGTTCTACCAGCGCCTGATTTTTCCATACCTTTAGATACTAATCCAGGAGGTAATAAATCGGCCTTATCTACAAACTTAAACATTTCATCGTCGATTAAAGGACGGCCAGCAGCGGCGTTGTCTTTCATTCTTTGGATTACTTTGTTTAACTTGTCACCTAAACCTTCTTCAATCTCTTCTTCTCCTTCCATGATTTCGTCTACTTCTACTTCGTCTTCAACTGATTCTTCATCTTCCATTTCGCCGTCCATTTCCATGTCGTCTTCCATTTCGAATTCTTCACCAGCTTCTAACTCACCAGAACCAACCATATCGCGGATTACGTCTTCGATGAATGATTTGAGATCGTCTTCTGACATCTCTTCAAGGTCGATATCTTCGTCTTCCATTTCTTCGCCTTCGCCTTCTTCTTCAGCGTCAACTTCAACTTCTTCCTCTTCTTCGGCCTCATCCATTCCATCGAGTTCAGCTAAGATTTCGTCTAAATCCATTTCTTCGTCCATGTCTTCTTCTTCAAGAAAACCTAAAGGCTCACCTTCAGGAGTTTTCTCTCCAATATTACCATGAGGCTCAGAAGTTTCTTCTTTAACTTCATCTTTGCTGTGCTTCATTTCTTTTACTTCCTCTTCTTCGTCCATTTCTTGCAATTTAGCAGAAAATTTTTCTTTAAGGTAAGGAGTAAAAGCTTCTTCTAAAGCAGCCTTTGCATTTGCAATAGCAGTTTCTTTAACAGCTTTTGCATCAGCGATTGCTTCAGCAAGCATTTCTCTGTTTGTCATTTTCCTCAAAATTTTTGTTTGGGGGTTACGATTATTTAAGAATCGTAATATAGATAAATTTAAAATTAATACTATATGTAAATAGTATATTATGTCTATACATATGTATAGATTTTATAAAAATAAAAAAGGCCCCCTTTCGGGGACCTTGCCTAAGGTAGCAGGCTTCTTAAATATTGTTTAAAATGGTTCTGTAATGTTAATTTGACCTTTAGCTAAAGCATTCATTTTGTCTTGAGACTTACTACCCTCGCCATCGGTTTGAGGCATATCAATACGACCTGGTGCCATTGCTATGTGACCATTTTTAACTATTTGCTCTAAATTTTGATATAGTTGTTTTGCAACTTTTTCTGGGGAGTCAAATCCATATTTAGCCCATACAGCTGCTGCAGGTTCTGTTAAATATTTTTGAACTTTACCTAATACTCCTTCATAGTTAACACCAGTCATAATGTTAATTCCTTTAGGGTTAGAAGCAGGAACTTTATCTAATTCAGCAGCTACAGCTCCATGAACAGCTTTTAATACATCTTGAGGTTGGAAACCTTGTTTAGGCTTAATATCTAAAGCTTGCATATTAGCTTTAGGGTTTCCTGCATATACTTGACTCCATCTATGGTGACCATCAATAACATATTTACCAGCGTAAATTACAATAGGACCTCCTACATTAGCATTTCCAGCTAAAATGCTATCTAAACTACCATACTTATCGTCTAATAAATTTTGGATACTTTGATCAAATCCAATTTCTTTTTGGGTGGGGATAAGTTTTTTAACGGCAACCGTAGTAGTACTGTATGGTAATTTATCATCATCTGGGTCTCCATCTGCTAATCCACCTTTAAGAATAGCTTTAACTTTTGGGTCCGCCATATATTTAGCTAAATCATCTCTAAATGAAGGAACATCTTTTTTAAAAGAAGTAGCTAAATCTTCTGCTTCAGCTTCTTGAAGAAGAGGATTATTAGATAAGTATTTAATTAAATCAAATTTCATAGTTTAAATAATTGGACAACTGCCGTTTGAACATAAAATTTCAGTAACAATTGAATTTACTTTAAAATAGGAATTAACTAAGTGCTCTTTACCTTCCTTAATTACGTGCATATATGAACCTGGGTTGGATGGTGTTGAAACAAAGTCCCAACATAATAATTCGAAGTCGTCTTGAACTTCTAATACTTCACCCATTTGCTTTAATGAACCCATACCACGTGATGAAACACCTACTTGAATACCATTGTCAATAAGTGCTTTTAAAATATTACCACTTGGTGTAGGTAAGATTTCAATTTTACCACATACATGATCTCCATCCCACCACATATCAGTGATGTTATGAGATACATTTTTAAGGTTAATAATAGATGATTCTGGGTGGTCTAATTCGCCTAATGCTCTTTTTTGTTTAACCGATTCCATGTACTTATCGATTTCTCTTTCCCATAAATCTTTAGCATAATAGCGACCGTTACCGTTTTTAACTTCGGCAGTTGCTAAAATACCTTCTACTATAGGATTACCACGCTCAGAAAGCTTACCCTCTGTTAAAGATACAGGGTTAGCTTTAAAGAGTTGAGTTTCAATAAGTACTTGTTTCATTTTAATATGCTGACTCGTCAGTTTCGTCTACAACTTCTTTTTTAACATAAGCTTTACCGCACATTTTTTCATACATTTTACCGTATTTAGTTTTAGCACCTTCTAAAGCTTTAATTTCACGTTGAATTTCTTTAATACGAGCTGGGTTGATAAATTCAGCAATGGCATCGTTTTCTTGGACCATAGATAATTTACCTTCACGGGCAACGATTTCTTCGTCGATAGCATTTATTTTAGCTTCTAAAGCAGCTACATTACCAGCACTTTCGATTTCTTTAAGACGATGCTCTAAACCTTCTTTTTTGATTTTTTCTTTTTCTTCTTTTTCGCCGGCTTTTTTACCTTTTTCGTATTCGTACTTTTCATCGTCGCCTACGTACTTTTCTTCTTGGTCTTCTTTTTCATTTAATTGAACATTAGGAGCCATTCCAGCAGGGCGAATATCAACATAACCGCCAATACCTTCGTTAAGTAAGTCTGTTAATTTAATCATGTCTTCTTTGATTTTCACAGGTTCCATACCTGATGATGCATATTTGCCCTTTACTTCTTTGGTAGAGCCTAAACCAGGGTGATCTTGAGTATAACCAATGCCTTTAATTCCAAAGGCTTGGTTAGTAGTATAATATGTAGCATCTTTAGCTAAGTTTTTAGCTACGATAGCTTTTAATTCGTCTACAGTTTTCTTTTCGTTTTTAGGGTCTTTCATTTCAGCATAGTAGCCTTCTAAAAACTCTTGACCATATACGTTATCAATGTTTTTCTTATCCTTATAATCGAAGTCACGAGTTTCCATATCAGTAACTTCTTTAGTAGGATTTTTTTCTTCTGCTTTAGCTTCTTCGTTTAAGAATTGAGACCAATTAATAAAAGGATTAGCTGATTTAGAGGTAACAATACCACCAATTCCCTCACTAAGGATACCTTTTTGTTTAAGAATAGTACTAGCTTCATTATATGTAGCAAAATTAGTAACATATTCAGGGAATAATCTACGAGCAGATTTCATGAACACATCTACGTGCCCTTTTCCTTCTTGGATTAAGTTATATTGTTCTTGTAAAGTTTTCATTCGTCTCCTTTTAATATTGTTTCAATATCTTTTATTAAGTCTAAAATTAAATCAGTTCCGTATACAACAGCATACGACTGAGGGTTTTCTTTGTAGTAATTTGCTGTTTCATCAGCGGCATTATCTAACAAAGGATATAAATTATTTATACGAGCTTCAATTTCCTTAAAAGCTTGCATACGTCTTTCTTGGAATTGAGCGCGACCTGGGTCGGCTTCGTTTACTTTTAATTTATATCGATACTTATACATATTTACTTACCCCATAAATGTTTAACTTCAATACCTTTGGCTTGTTTATTTAACGCTTTTTTATTAACAAGTTTATATTTAAATTGTTTAACATAAGCATTATCTTTAACACCATCTTCATTTGCTTTTGGACCTGGGCCTAAAGTAGAACCTGGGTTAGATTCTTTTAATTCTTGATCTTTTTCAAAAGCATTTTTGGATAAATACCCACCAGCTTCTCCTGATAAGGACATTTCGTGTACGTTTTTAACACGATTATACTCTTCAGATTTATTATTACGTAAGTAAGTTCTAAGTGAATTTCTTAAATTGCGGACATCTTGCCCCCAATCTTTAATAAAAGGCTCAGCATTAGAGTGTCTAGCTGCTTTATCTACAGTTTTAAATAACTGTTGAACTTGTTGGTATAATTTAAGATAATCAGCAGCGTATTCAATATCCCATTCTACTGCTCCAGTTTGTGGGTCAACATCAGTTACTGTGGTTTTAATACCACCTTTAACTGTTACGTCTCCTACTTTAAATTCATTTACCGGCTTCATTTGCTGCTTTCAATTCTTCATAAAGTTCAAAATATTGAAGAATATTAACAATATCTTCACTTGATACTTTATCAGTTTTACCTAGCTCAGTAATTAAGCTAGTAACTTCGTTAATTTTGATTTGGACAGCTCTGTCAGTAACCTGTTTATTTAACTCAGTTAAAGCAATTTTAACTTCTCCTACTTTAGAATTATAAAATTCTTTTAATACAGGAGTAGAATCTACTGAGTTGATATATTGTCTTAAAATTTCTTTTTGAGAATCATATAAATTAGAATACTTGCCATTAAATTTTTCAAGTAAAATTTTATAAGTAAGCATTCTTACATCTTTATCATAAGATTCAAATTCTTTAAGTAATGAATTTTCAACATCTTTTTTATCAACTGGTTTAGATGTTAAATGTTCTAGTAAAGTTACTTTATTAGATACAATTTGATCAGGGTTGATAATATTAAGATTGGTTTCTAATTCTGTTAAAGTATAAAAAGCAGCGAATGTTTTATAATGTGGTAATTTAGTTTTAAAAAATTCTTCTAAATTATAATGTTTTTTAATTTCATTAATTAAGTTATATTTTTCTCTTCTTAAAATACTTTTATTTAATCTTTTAGAAGCATCTAATAAACTAGTAATTAAAAAATTAGAATGTTGTTCAGATAAAGAAGTTTTTTTAGTAAGAGTTTCGTATAATTTATATTCTTTACTTAATTCGCTTTTAACAAAAAACTTTTTAATAATATTTAATGCGGGAGATGCATCACCACTTAGAGTATCTGAAGTTACTCTACGAACTAAAAGTTCAAAGATAATGCCCGTATTTTTATATTTTGAATGTTTGATATTCATTCCCAGTAGGTTTTGTTATAAATATATCAAGATTACTGTTCCCTAATGTTAGATTCGTCTAGTAGTGGATGAGTATTAAATTTTTCACCTAAACTTTCTAACAAAGACTTATTTTTATTGTAATTAGAAGACGCATCTTCTTTTAATCCGGGTTGATCGTCAGTTCTCATATCTTTTTTACCTAAACGATCACGACCAAAAGCATTATCTTGAGTATTAATATTTGATGCTTTTTCTTGTGGGCGACCTAAAGGAGCTTTTTCATTATAACCATCAGGTACATTACCTGGGTCGGTTTCCATTCTGCCTTTACCATATAATGAAGCTAAATCATGTGGGGTACCATATGAACGTCCTGTAGTGATTGGGTCATTACCTTCAGTTTCAATTTGGGTCATACGGAATCTACGTTTTTGATCTTGAACAAGAAGATCTCTATATTCTTCATATTCATTTTCACTAAAATGGAAAATATTATCATAAATCCAATCAGTAGGAAGCAACTTATTTTCCATAATTTGAGCAGCTAAATCTACTTTTTCTTTCATTAATGCGATCTTTTCCTGATCGTAAATGATAGAAGGAGTAGTTAATTTAAGCTCAAAATTAGTCATTTGTTCACCTTCAAATCCTTGAACATATAAGTGAACTAAAGCAATTTTATAAAGTTCTGAAAGTAAAATACGTTGAATACGGTCAATTGTACGACCGAAACGAATATCTTCAGCTGCTAATGTAGCTTTACCTTGTAAATTTTCATCGTAACCCATAAAGGCTTTAGGCACCTTAAGAGCTGCAAATAATTTTTCTCTTAAGTATTCAACGTCTTGAATTCCATCATATTGTAATCCAGGAGTAGTATCAATTTTGGTTGCTTGGTCATTACCTCTAACTGGGATGTAGAAATCTTCAAGCATGTTCATCATATTATACTTGAGGTTGTATTCACCAGTTTGTTCATCTATATAAGGAGCGCGTTTCATTTGCGTCATAGTTTTCTGCATAAATTGTTCTACTTCTTGAGGTGGAATATTACCAACATTTACATAGAAAACTCTTTTTTCTGGGGCACGAACAATTCTGTGAATTAACATTGCGTCTTCCATTAACACATATTGTTTGTAAAGGCGACGAGCTGGTTCAATATATGAACGACCATATGGAAGATAATTAGTATCAGATAAAAGGCGGAAGTGAGCCATTTCATAGTTATCAAATACTATTTCATTAGCTAAAGGTTTTGAGTTTGGAGTAGCATAATAACCAGAAGGGTTAGAGTAATAACCATCTGCGTTATATAAGAATTGAACTTTTGAAGGGTTTTTAGGGTCAAAATTTTCACGTCTTTGGATATGGTAAGCTGAATAAGGGATTACATTGTATACCCCAAACTTTTCAGCTATTTCTAGTTTTAAGAAAAAGTCACCATATTTACACATTTGGCGAGTCCACGACCATAAATTAAATTCAATATTTAGTACATCGTAAAATAGATTATAAAGAATCTTTTGGATACTTTCATCACTACTTCTAATTTGAAGTACTTCTCCTAAATCATTTTTTAAAGTACACTCATCAGCTACAATGTCAAGTGCAGAAGCAATAATAGCATCAGCATCCATAGAATCATAATCTGAATAGATCATTGTTCTAAGGTATTGCCAGTTCATATTAAACTGTGCTGCTGCTAAAGAAGTTGCAGAAGGGTTAATGTATAATTTACCAAATCTATCAATTAAAGAATTGGTAGCATATTCTCCTGTAGTTTGGATTCTATCTGTATCAATTACCTTGAGCTGGTTTCCTCCTACATTACGAATTACTACGTCTGTAGAGAATAATCTTCTTAATCTTGAGAATATGCTAGTATCAGCCATTTTTTATCTAATTATATCTTATAAATATTACAAAAGCCATGTAATGTCTTCTTGTTGACCCTTAATTTCTTGCATGTATGGATTAGCTGCTCCAATTCGACTATATACACCACTAGGGGAATTAGGTTTACTTATATTATTTAAAGCAGCTCTAGTCATATCTAATCCTTGTTGTTGAAATTTAAGTGATGTATCTCGTAGAAACATACCAATCCCAAATGACATAACCAAGTCATCATTATAGCCTGGTTGGGCTTCTGGTCTTCCGTTTCTCCAAACAAATACTTTCATTTCCTCTAACAATCTTTTAGATTGAATATTTACACTTCTATCACCAATATACTCTCTCATTTTATTAATGACAAGGGGTCTTGTACGGAGTGACATAGTAAATCCAGGAGTTGTATTACTTCCAAATTCATATCTACTAAAATATGATTCAGCTGTAACTTGGTCACTTTTAGGAGATGAATAAAAGTTGCGATATCCATTTTCCATAATTAATTCTATAGTAGCCCACCCTACTGAGGCGTTTTCTACTACTAATAATGCTTGATTATACTCAGAAGCTAAACCAATTAAAAATAAACCAAATTCTTTAGGTGGTAATTGACCTTTATATTCAGCAACTTGTGTATTAGTTGCAATGTCAATTACATGAGCAGCTGAAAAGTCTTTACCATCACCTCGAGCAACGTCAGCTACCACCATATAGTCTCTACTATAATCAGCTGGTTCCCATACCCAAAGATTTTTATCAGCACCTCTACGTTCCATAGGTTCTTTTACAGTGGTAGTTTCTATAAATTCAATCCACTCAGAGTAAAATACAGTATCTCCAGAAGTACTAAAGTCACAGTCACATTCTTGTGCTGCTAATCTAGGATCACCTAATAATTCATCTTGTCGTTTTCTCCATTCCTCATTTCTTTCAGGGTGAACATACCAAGGTAATTTAATTGGTAAAAAATCATTTTCAGCTGATTCTGCTCTCATCCATGTTTGATGAAACCAGTTACCTGTACCATAAGGAGTAGATAATACAATAGCACCACCACCAGTTGCTAGGGTTTGTTGAGCTGAAGCCCAAATTTCACCAATCTGTTCAATAAACGCTGCCTCGTCAATTAGTAGAAGAGAAACTGCTTCTGAACGACCTGCATCACTACTTGCTGCTACTGCTTTAATTTGAGATCCATTACTTAATCGAAGTGATAATCTGTTATTTTCTATAGTGTCTATTTTAAGCCAACTGGGTAGATTATCATACATGAAACGTACTTTAGTTACCATGTTTTTAGCTGTTTCTTGCTTTGTCGCAATACAGAGTACGTTTTTATCTTTATGGAATAGCATTAACCATAAAGAATAACCTGCAGCTAAAGTTGAGATACCTAACTGACGGGATTTAAGTACTACAGAATATGGATTGTCTCTCCATAAATGAAGTACTTTACCTTGGAATGGATAAAGATTAAATAAAATACGACCTCGTTGTGGGTGTTGAATATAACAATATTTGTTCATAAAATGCACCGGATCTTGGGCACATTTTATGTACTCTTGTTGAATTATATGTCTTAAATTAGGTTCGCTCATTTTCCGAGTTTCCAGTACATACGGCCCGAAATAACTGGTGCCAAAGTCTGGTCAACTCCTATTCCCAAGCCGAGTGCTTGCTTTTTCTTGTTTTTATATAACATTTCACCACCTAAGTATTGAATTTGATCTTTATTACCTGCCAAACCTAAACCGAAGTATAGTTCTCTTTGGTTAATATAGTGTTTTTCGATAATTGTCTTTCTAGGATAGGTAAAATTGTAAGCAATTTTTCTACCTAAGATTTGGTTTTGGGATACTGTATCAGTAATTGTTAAGTCTAGACTGTCTAATACTTGTGTATCCTCATATGTTCTAATAGCATAATAGTCTGCTAAGATAGCTGATGTATCGATTGGTGTAGAAAATGTATCAATGTCTACTTTAGTTACGTATTTAACTTTAGGTACGTAAACTGGGTATTCTTTTTCAATTGTTACATATTCAATGATAGTATCCCTAATAACACGTTCAGTAGGTTCAATTGAGCCTCCTGAGCATTGTCTCATTAGGAAAATCACAACTACCAATACTGCAATTAACAGTGATTGGATATTTTTAAAATATTTTTTCATTTTAGTTTATAGCAGCTACCTTTGCTTCAATATCTACTTTAGCGTCTGCCCATTCTTTAGCGTAAGCGTCTTTATCTAATACGCGGTTTGCTGAGTCAACAACACCTTTAGATTGCATGTCTTTCAAGAATGCTCTAATCATTTTGGTTTTTTCTTGTTGACGGAGTTGGCTTAATTTTGATTTATCGAATTTACCACCTGAACGAGCAAGTTGTTTAAGTTCTTTATCTGATGGTCCTTCTTCGTCGTCTGTAGTGTAAGATTTGTTTAATTTAGAAGTTACAAACTTAGCTACTTTTTCTTTTGGAGAGGTTGGGGTTGCTGATTTTGGACGACCACGTGTACCTTTTTCTTTTTGTGGTTTATCAGGATCGGCTTTACGACCACGTTGGCCTACTTCTCTTTCACCTCTTACTAAATCGATAAATTTATTTAATTGATTATCAAATAAATCTTCGTCACCTAAAGCAGCTACTACTTCGTCGTCAGCTTTAATTGCTTTACGAACGTCTTTCTTTTCAGCGTCTTTATTTTTTTCGATTACTTTTTCGATAGCAGCTTTTAAATCACCAGCGATTTTAGCCATTTCATCGAGTTGTTCTTCTTCTAAATTTACAGTGCCTCCTGATTTTAAAGTTTTAATAAGAGACTCTTTATCTTTAGATTTTTGGAAATTTGGATCTTGTTGCATAGAAGTTACAGCCTCTGGTCCTGAGTATGAGGTAAGTTCTTGAACGATCATTTCACGAATAGAATCGTATAATTCAGATTTTTTCATTTTAGAAAAATAATAGGTTTTGTTATAAATATTATATCCCTAATTGAAATATCAATTGTTCTATGCGTTGTTCTGTAGGTCCTTCAAGAATACCATACTTTTTAATACGATGTTTATTTTTATCAATAATCATTCTAATAGTAAAATCGATCAGTTGGCGGTAATCTTGATCAGTTTCACGAACACCGTTGTCTTCCATTTCTACCCCTTCAGGAGAAATATAAAAAATATAATCATATTCGCTAATAAAACGTGTAGCATATTCAGTAAATGCTTCTTTATCAATATAATCCATTGATTTAGAAGCTTGAGCAAAAGCCATAACATCAATTACAGTACGATCTGTAATAATGTTTTCTTGGATAAGCTCACTAGCACGTTCAGCTAAAAATACTGTTTGTCCTTTTAAGGTTGAATCAGTATTCAATGGAATACCTTGAGACATTAAATATTTAGAGCGTTCAGTTCTAAACATATAATCTTTAAATTCAGGGAGGTCTTTAAGAGCGTTAACAAGTGTAGTTTTACCTACTGACATTGTGCCACATAATCCTATTTTCATGCTTGTGAATCTCCTGGTTTAACTCTATAACTATCGTAATCAAAATGTTGTGTTGACACCTCAAATATAGTAGCTCCTTCTGTAAGAGCCAATAATTGGTGAGGTTGTCCTGGGATTAAATGGATACAGTCCCCTTCTTTAATATGTGTGTGATGTTCAGTTGCTGTTTCAGTATCAATCCACTTATATGTAAATTCACCTTTAGAAACATACCAAGCTTCATCTTTTAATATATGATAGTGCATTGAGAATTGTTTACCTTCTTTAAATACTAGAAGTTTGCCACAATACAATTCATTATTAATAATCCATAGTTCGTGTCCCCATGCTTTTTCATGGTGCTCACCTTGATAAGGTTGAGCTTCTAAAGTGTGTTCTCTCATATTAGAATCGTGTTGTTCCACGCATTGATGGATTTTTATACCAAGGAAGCCCTTCTCTATCTTTACGAGCTTCATTCCATTCTTCTTGAGTCATTCTAATTCCATAAAGATAGTACTCTTTTTTATATTTTGAATCTTCGTCTTCAATAGGTTCTACTGCAGGGCCATCCCAATTGTGATATTTCCAATTTGCAGATCCTGATTCTTTAAAAAAATGATGATATGCCCCACCATTTTTCATTTGTTTTGTTTCGTATATAGTTTGTTTTGCCATAATTACCAATTTATCACGTCTCCGTGTATATTATCCCATTCGCAAATGTACGAACCATTTTCTACAGTGCAAAATCGTTCTAAAATATCTTCAGCAACATATGTACCTTGAGCACCTGAAACTGTAATACCACGAGCTGATAGAGCATCGCCTACAAAGTGAACATTGTCAAATTGGGCTAGTGCTAGGTTTTTATAGTCTACAAGTGGTTCCGGTGCTAAGTATTTAACTTCAGGAATATAAACACCCCAGTCATGTGCAAGTGTTGGGAATACTTTTTTCATATCCTCAATAAAATCATCAATATATTGATAATAACCTTGGAATGCTTCTCTTACTTTATCCATTTGTTGAGCGTTGATAGCAACTGCACTTACAGTCCCACCTTCAGAAGTTAATGAAGGGCGACGTGAAGGGCTATAAAATAAACCAGTAGCATCTTTTTGAACTTTTTTAACCAAGTCACGTGACCATTTAAATGGTTCTTCAATGCCTGGGATTTCCATTAAGATACCAAAGTTGGTCATATCGTTACGGAATCGCATATCTTTTTTAGCGTGACCATTATAACTGTGATCTCCGTAAGTTTCTTCTACAGCAACGTATGCTGCATTATTATTGGTGCAGAATGAACGGAGTGAAACACCATTATCGAATTTACGATACAACTTAAAGTCGTAACTGATATCGATTAGTTTCTGGAAGTGTTTTTGTGGTGCTTCAAATCGAACACCAATTTGTACTGGTTTTGGTTCAGTAGGGAAATTATAGTCGTCAGCTAATTGCTTACCAAAGTCAATACCTGATTTACCAACTGCAAATATTAGGCGGTCATATTCAAATGTATGTGTTAGGTCTGATTGTGGGACTGTTACTTTACCTGTATTATTTTCGAAATCAATTGCTGTTACTTTAGCTTCCCATTCAAATTGAACCCCTTTTGACACCAAATAATCGTACCAATTTTTACCAATCTCGTGTAGATAATCTGTACCAACGTGCCATACAGGAAACAATCGCAAACCGAAATATGGTTTGATAAAATCGGGTTCTGCTTCAGGATTTGAACATTGTACTTCCTCTGGTTTAGGATGGAATCGTTTGAAGTTAGTAATTACTTGGTCCATCAATTCCATTGCTTTGTCTTCGCCACAATATTTTGATAATTGACCACCAATAGCTGTATGATATGTTAGTTTGCCATCAGACCAACCTCCAGCACCAAGAAAACCTTCCATTACTTCAGAAGGTTTACGCTTATATGGGCTTTTGCCCATATCAATAATAGTGATAAGTTCGCCTGGGTAACCGTTGTCTACTAGCTTTGTAGCTGCATTTACGCCTGCAACTCCAGCTCCTACAATTACGATTTTTTCCATTTTTCCTTTATTATTTAACTATTAAATATACAAAAAAGAGCTGCGGCTCTCAACGAGTGAGGCCACAGCTCTCAAAAAATTGTTTTAAGCGACTGGCTATGAATCAGTCTAAATGTTGTTAGGCACCTCCTCCTGCTGGGAATACTGTAGATACATAACACTGGTATATTCCAGCTTTTCCAAATGTACTTCCGCCTGGGATACTATACTGTCCCCCTGTTGTAGCATCTGGTTGGTTATATCTAGGGAAAGTCCATTCTCCACCAAAGACATTATCAGTAAGATTTGTCCATCTTAAGATAATAGCTCCTGAGCCAGTAACAGCATCTCTAACAGCTTGAGCGGCTGAACTATAACTCCAACAACCGGCATTAAGGGGGATATTAGTTTTCTGTGCCATTAAAACTTTAAGATCAGCAACCCCAGCTATACCATCATTATCCCATAATGTAGAAGATCCAGTCCAATAGAATTGGATTTCTTTAACATTTGTAGTAGAAGTACCACTACCTGTAGTAATAACTAACCAATCTCCATTAGATGGTAAACTATTTTCTGCTTCACCAAATATAGGCATCCAAACGGATTCTGTGACGTTACCAGCAGGGTCTCCTGCAATAGCTCTAGGGTAAAAATTTACATCTCCAGAGGTAGGATAATAAGTAGTGCCTACTGAACATGTATATTGGAACATTCCTAATCTTACACCACTACCTGTAAGCATGGTATTTGCTGTTTTGTCATATATTACAAAAACATTATTATCCCCGCCTGAACCAGCTCCATCATTTCGTTGGGAGCTTGTAGTGTGTAAGTTAAAGTACACAAATCGAGTTGTTCCGTAATAATTTCCTGTAGAGGGATAACTCATTATTTATATATTTTTAATGTTAAATTACCAGTTCCTTTAATAACACGATGCCATTCATGTCGTGGTATAAATATAATGTTATTTATGGAAGTTGGCAATTGATTATCAAGTTGGATTTGCCAATTTGTTTCGCCTATAATTTCGATTGTACGATCTTCATCATCGCGGTGCCACATTAACTCTATTGGGTCAATGTCTTGGGAAAATTCTCTAATGATGTACTTATTATTTACTTTAATATCAGTATAGGGTTGCATTATCCAGCTTTTGTTTGAATTCTATACCATTCAGCTCCATCAGACCATACCATAATACCCTCATATTCTTTATTTATAGTATAAGAACCAGCACTACCATCTAAAGTTTGACCTGCAAGTGGGGTTAATTCAGCTCTTGTAGAGGTTGAAAAAGTACTATCAGTAATAAACCTAAGTGCACGATATGTGTTTACTGCCGCCGTGGCATCAGGTAAATACAAATTCATAGTACCAGTAGCTCCACTCCAATCTATGCGAATCATAGATGTATTAGCATAAGCTGAACCTGTGAGCCATTGATCTACTGTAGGTTCTACTGTTAAATTAACTGGTACTAAGTAAGAATTATTAGTATTGTTTTGATTATAAGTTTCAATTGAACCAGTTACGTAATTTGTAACATCATCTAAAGTAGTGTATTTAGTTACACCACCTTGAACATCAGCAAATAATTCATCCCCTTGAAGGGTTGAAGATGCTGGTAATCCTGATATTGGTAAATTAGGCATATGCTGTTATAAAAATATTGTTTCCGTCTTCTTGTTGTAAGTTAAATAAATCTTCTTGGAGTAGGAAGCCTACATTTTGAAGAGTTAATCGCTTTGGGCCTTTATTTTGATAAATAATCCAACTCATACGAGCTTCATTTAACTCATATAAATATTGATTATATTGATTAACTTGTTCTGTAAGTGGAAGTTTACGAATATGATTTAACTCCTTAAATTGAGGCCAAAGTATTTCGTTAAATATATCCATCACCAAAAACCGCTAAAGTTAGACTTAAGGCCTAACAATTTAGCGTATCTTGGTAAACGACAGCTCCAGTATGAAGCTTTAGTTTTATCCTTTTTATTAGCACAATCGTGTCTTTTAGCGAATGCTTGTCTTGCCTTTGGGTTATTGATTTTTGCTCTTAAACCACCTGAACCAAAACGTACAGTTTTAATTTTCTTGGTTTTAGGATCACGAACGTATACTTTATAAGCTTTACCACCTGAGGCAGAACGCATTGGTTTACCAATTTTTTTCTTTACTTCTTCGTGGACAAATTTAATTTGATCTTCCGATAAATGACCTAAATATCCTTTAACTACATTTCTAGGATTAGATATATCAAGAGCTTTATTAAGGAAGCCTAATCTTTTTTCGATCACTTGCTTCATTAATTCTAACGTCTCTTTATCAAATTCGTCTTCAACTGCAGCTAAAAATTCTTCAGTTTCGAGTTCGTTAAGTTCAATAGGAAAATCTAAAGGAACTTGAACACCTTCAACTAATGCAAAGTGACCAAGATCTGTTTCTGTTAATACCTCTAAATCAGCACCTTGTACTTCAATAATATTGCGGCTATATAAAGCGCGGGCTTCTGCCCATAAATTAAAATACTTTTCAGAACCAGCGCGATATACATGCTCAGTAAGAGGTCGTGCGTTATCTAAGTGAAATTTTAATCCTTCAGAAAGGATTTCTTTTGGCGCTAAACTTTCGTTTAACACTACAGGCTTTGAAGCACTACAAGTTCCACATCCACAGCTACACATATCTATAAATATTAAGACATTATTTTATCGTACGGAATTTCAATTTTATTACCTGTTAATTCACCATCCCTATATAATTTATCTTCGGGTTGGACAGTTGCTCTTAAACCACCTGTAGCAGTTCTTGTTGAGTCATGTCTAATATTAAGAACAGGTTCTAAATTAAATTCTTCTACATCTGCTAAATTTTCAATAATTTTAGAAACTTCAATTCTAATAGTATCACCTTCTAAATTAAAATCATTTGGTGTAAAAGTTCTATAAACTACTACAGCATTATCAGAACCAAATATAATAGATTGTTCATCTTTTGCTGGAAGATCAGTTACAATAACTCCAGTTACAGGTTGATCAGTAGTTTCATTATACATAACATTAATACCTTCCTTTTTGTATCCTAATTTATCTACAAAAGGTTTAAATATTAATTCAGGAGCAAAATCTCCATTTTTAATTTTCTTTGAAAGTTTAGCTACAACATCTTTATAACGAGTATCTGAACTTTCCCAGAAAGCAGCATTGTCTTTTTTAATTGAGATAGGATAATCTTTATCTCCATTTAATACAATATCAGCTTTTTTACCTCCTGCTACATCATATCCAACTGTAGTAACTTCTTTAACGCTTCTAGTTACATAATTTTTATTAGGAGCTACAAATACTACATTTTTAGGACCATCTGCTAAAAGATTATTTAGTTCATTTGCTATAATGTCTTCATTTTCAGTTCCAGCTGATGCTCTACCTTGTGCACCTGAAGGTTTAAGTAAGAATTTAGCTGTTTTATATCTTACTCCTCCAATAGAAGATCCTGACATGTTAGGGTCATATTCAAATCCTTCGAGTGAATTTAATTTAGTAACATAATCATATCTTTCTGAACGAGGGACTAGAATTTTATAAGTAGAAGAAGATTGTTTAAGGAAATCTTCATCTTTTAATTCTAATCTAGCTTTAATAATATCAATTGCTTCTTCAGCATCTTCAGCTTCAGATATAATTGAAATATTTTCACCTATTAGTTTACTTAATAATGATTCAAGTAAAAGAATATCCTGTTCATTTTTCATGTCAGGATATCCTTTATCGAACTTGTAAGCAAACTTACGGAAAAATTTATCAAAAACGTCCATTAGGCTTCTGTTTCAGTTTCAGTGTCTACGGTTACATCAGTAGTTTCAGTTCCAGAAGCAGCAGTTTCTGCACTACCACCACCTTCTCCACCTGGGAATTCGCCTCCACTGCCTGTAGAAAATTCAGCAGCGTCTTGTTCGCCCATAATGTTAGGAGCTCCGTATCTTAAAATACGAGAAATAGCATTAGTAGCATTTTCTTCTTCGTTTAAATTAAGAAGATAGTATTTTTTTCCTTCAACCTCAGCTACCCAACTTCTTTCGTTATAGACTAAATAAAAGTTTTCGCCGTTTTTAAGGTTGATACGGAATGTAGTTGGTTTAGGAGCTACCCAATCAATTGAAGCTAAGAATACATCGAATTGTGGACCGAGTAGGTCTACAATTACGTCTTTTAGTTCAGGGAATTTGGTGAGTTCGTCGTATTTTTCTGCGGTGATGTCTACGAGCTTTTTTTCACCATAAACCGTTTTAACTAAAAGTTTGATCTTATCTCTTAGTTCTGCTTTGGTCATTATTTTTTCTGTTTAGCTGTTGGACCTTTACCGCCGCCTTTTGCTTTGTAAGCTGCTACTGCACCAGCGATTGCTTTAGCTGCTTTTTCTGATTTACCTTGCTTTTCTAATTTACTAACAAGCTTAGCGAATGATTCGTCTAATTCAGCTGTTTCTTTTTCTTCGAAGTATACATCATCGTTAGCCATATCAATTACTTCCATAGCTTGATTGGCTACTTCATCACTATATTGGTTATAGAAGTCTTTAAAGAGAGAAGCTGTAGAAGACAATCCGCCCATTACTCTAGCACCTTTAATGCTTGCATATTCTATAGCTGCTTTTTTTACTTCTTGATCTCCTTTAAAATAATGATTTACTATCTGATCAATTCTTTCTTCAAAATCAGAAGTAACAGCTTCGTCTACACCACCTTCGATTTTTTTAGACCAATATCCTTTAGGTAAACCTTCTTCGATTTCGTCTTCGTCACCTACTAAGTCAACAGTCATTACTTGTGGTTCCATTTCTGGTTCCATTTCAGGTTCTTCACCTGTCATAGCGTTTACTGCGGCGTCGATTTCTGGTTCTTTGATTTCAAAATCAAGATAATGTTTAGCTGAAACCATGTTGTTCATGGCTGTTGTGAGTTTAGCTTGCCACCAAGCTGGGAAGTCAACTTCTGCTTCACCTTCAAAGC
>Ga0208161_1000049_pt1 | contig 55016 bp, 44 predicted proteins | sample CB_VirMetaG_3_FD_184538 | JGI IMG/M metagenome (GOLD analysis project Ga0208161, IMG submission 184538) | Freshwater to marine saline gradient viral communities from Chesapeake Bay - CB_1508_1S Viral MetaG (SPAdes) (version 4) | ecosystem: Environmental > Aquatic > Marine > Coastal | place: USA... | reverse complement strand
TTCTTCTACCTTTTGTTGAGTTACTTCAAGATTCCACTTACCACGACCAACTTTATAATGAGCAATCTTGTTAGTTACTGTTTGGTAGTTAGAATCATTCATAGCGCACCAGGCACGAATATCTGCTCCAGTAACTTTGTTACCATAAAGAGATTGAAGAGAAGTGCGGATGTAATCAGAAGAAAGAGTCATGTGTGTGTTTTGTTTTGACTTAGTTATTATAAGGGGTAGTTGGGTGTCCTAGAGACCTATAGTGGTCAGTTTGCCAACTGGTTCTTGAGTTTCTCAAGGTAATCAGCACTAGCAATACGTCCTGTATACCCAGGATAATATTTTTTCACAAGTGCTGAAATGCCTATAGCAGTTGTGCTGCTATCACATTTAATCCATACTTCTTTTGTGTCGTATTTAACGACATGATCAAGTGGAAATTTAGTCTTCATTTTAATTTATAATCAGGATACTTTTCTCTAACCTTATCTCTAAATCGTCCATTAAATGTTGGAGGATTTAACTCTCTTTTTTGAGTAATAATCTTATTAAGATGATCGATATTCAAAAGTTTATCAATGTTGTCAGATTTTTTCATGCCACCAAAGAAATAAACTCACCAAGAACTTTTTTATTTAGTTTTTTGGTCTTCAAAGACTTAACAAATGCAGATTTAATTTGAGACTTGGTGGCATCCTCAGCAACTTCAAACTCAGTTTCCTGTGAAAGTGCAGTTGCAGAAAGACCAAAGTAAGCATCATAACCAGAGTTTGTGATAGTAAAACTCTTCATTTTCTTCCAATCGCTTTGGATCTTTTCATACTGTTTATCAAGTTGAGAATGATAAAGTTGAATGAAACGATGAGCATTACGACTTTCAAGAACACGAATGCCAATGAAGTTCATAGAAGAAAACTTATCCTTCAGGTTCTTAAGCAGAGTGTCGGTGAAAGAATGATATCCATGATCAATATTATAAGTGGTTCCAAGTTTACGATCACGCAAGAAAGTAGATCCAGCATAAACATATCCAGTTCCGAGAACAGGTTCTTTTGAATAAGAACGATGAACTTCTTTGTGATAAACAAGTTGGTTCGCTTCACCATCAGTTAGAACAATACACTGAACTTTCTGAAGTTTGTTTTCCTTCTGGAACTTGGGAAGGATTTGATGAAGAGAAATCAGTGCTTCATTCAAAGGAGTTCCTGAAAGACACATACGATTGGAGTAAGTGTAAGCACAACTATAAGTTCTAGCAAAACAATGAGCAAGACGCCAGATGTTAAGTAGTTGATGCTCCAGTTCTTTACCATTCACCTTACTGGTAAGAATATTCATCATGGAAAAAGTTTCGTCTACAACTAGAAGATTTTCTTTCTTCTCATAATGGGGAGTACGGTCAGCAGCAAGATACTTTTCATTTTCATAATCATACTCACCACGACGCCACTCATTCGTGAAAGCATACACTTCAAAAGGAATGGAAACTTTCTTACAGAACCATACGAGATTGAAGAGTTGCTTACAAGTATCAACCATTACATCAGACATAGAACCACTCCAGTCCAACACAAATACCAGACCATGATTCTTACCATCAGGAATCACAGAAACCTTCTTGAACAAATCCTCATTATACTTATAGGTATGAAGACGAGCAGTATCAAGAACACCAGTGCGAGCAGTTGACGCACGAGCATACTGGTCTGCTGCTTTACGGCACTCAAACTCTTTCACAAGATAGTTGACTTCTTTCTGTGCAGAAGACTTGAACTTTTTAAACTCTACATCAGATTCTTTGTAAAGATTTGAGGGAACGATTTCTTTATCTTTTGCCCATGCATTATGTTGATTTTGCTGATGCTGAAAAGAATTATCAATCTCTTTATGTACATCAGAATTTTTGGCAATGATAGTATTAAGATTTAATTCAGGAACTTCTACATAAGTATTCTCAGACTGATCATATCCAACAAGATTACGAATTTTTTCTTCTAAAGAATCTGCAGTATGAACTTCGGGTTCACTTTCTTCTTCAGCAAAACTTGTTGGAGTTTGATCTCCTTGAGCTGTGCCTCCATAAGAACCATCATCTTCCTGTGGTTGTGAGTTATTGTTATCGTTATCTTGCTCAGAAGAGGAATCATTAGTCTCTATTACCTCATTTGCAGGAGACTGAGAATCTCCCTTCATTTCATGAGAATCAAGGTCAGCAATCTTTTGTTCTTGTTCTTTTTCTTTTTTACAATACTTGTAAAGTTCCTCTGCAGCAATCAAAACATCAGCAAAAGTTTCAGAATAAGAAATCAAATCAAGGATTTCTTGCTCCTTTTGATTAAAATCAAGAGTTACAAAATTGCCAATCTTGAAATAAAGATTTACACGATCGGCAAGATTAAAGGTAGAAATATCATCATCAGCAATCTGGAAGAAATCTTCTTCGTTGAGTTCTTTGTATCCATTGAAAAAAGTTTTAGCAAGTCCAGCATACTTGCGCTTCATCAGTTTCTCGATGCGAGCATCTTCAACGATGTTTACGAATTGGGGAGGAATTTTTACTTTATCCGTCCAATCCTCATCAGGAGTAAACAGTGCGTGTCCAACTTCATGACCAACAAGAAGATCGTAAACGATACCACTTGCTTTATTCCACAAAGGAAGTGTCAGAACACGAGTATGGACATTGAAGCAGGCAGTGGAGACTTTTTTATGCTCTACCACCAAATCCTCAGTAGCAAGAAGTTTGGCAAGTTGAGACTTGATTTCGTGTGAAACAGACATTGGTTTGTTGCGTATGAATATACGATACAAAAGAACCTCGCTTTTTGGGCGAGGTCATGTGACACTTTTTAAAGTGGGCAAGACGTGCTTTCGCTTGCCTCAGTGCTTGCGGTTTTAGTTTTCGTTTCTGTTCTTTCTTGGAGTGGTGCTGCCAGTTTGGGGTGTTCATTGTTCTTTAGCAGTTTAGGGAACCATACGGGAAAAACCTTTAACTTTCTCAAACTTTATGACACTTTCAAATTTGTCCTCTAACCCATTTTTATGAGAGATGACAAAGATATTAGAATCTTTGATTATAAATCTAACAATTTTTAGAAAATCATCAGTACCATATCCATCAAGAGAACTATCAAAAATTTCATCCATAATCAAAAGGTTTGTATTAGTGGAGTTTTTAATCTTTGAAATTTCTCTCCATGCAAAAAGCAAAGCGAGATCTATTCTTTGTTTTTCTCCTTCACTAAAAGATTGATAAGAAAAATCTTCATGAATAGGAGATTCTACAGTTTCCTTAAATTCTTCATCAAGTTTAAAGTTGATGTAAAAATCCATCAACTCAAGATATCTATTAATCTGTTTATTTATTATTGGAAGATATTTTTTTATGATTTTAGACTTTACTCCAGAATCTTTCAATAACTCTGATATAAACTTATGATTTTCTATTTCTTCTTCAACTATTTTAGATTCTTTAGTACAATCATCTAAATCTTGTTGAAACTTTTCTAGTTTATCATTTTCAATAGTTCTGTTTTCATTGTCGGTGAGAGTTTTTTGAACTTCATATTGTAATGATTGGATTTGTCCATGTATGGAAGAAATCCTAGAGCTTTTTTTAGAAATGTCATGCGTTAAGTTAGTTACTACAGAAGAAATTTCGATGAACTTTTGTTCTCTTATTTCCTCATCACTAATAGCTTTTTCAAGCTCATCATAAGCATTCTGTAAATCTTTTGCTTTTATTTTAGCATCACTAATCTTATTTAACCTAAATGTATTCTCTATACTTTGAGTACAGGTTGGGCAAACCGTATTTTCTTCAAAAAACTTATATTCTTCTACTATAGTAGAAACTTTTTGCGATAGTTTTCCTTTAATATTTCCTAACTTACGTAACTTATCTGATGCTTTGGAATATTTTTCTAACTGTATTTTTAAATCATTTATCTTATCTTCACATTCAATAACTTCTTTTTCTATTTCATTTTCTTCTGAGATTAGATTATTAATCTCCTTTGTTTTACTTTTAATATATTCTTTCCCTCTATTTTCAATATCTAAAATAAAACTTTTTTGCATTTGGCATTTTTCTTCTAGGGATTCTTTTTTTAAGTCTAGTTTAATAGTTTCATTTTTGAGATTCTTAAGTTTATCTTTTATGACATGATTCATCAAAGAAAATATTTTAATATCAAGAAGATCTTCAATAACTTCCCTACGACTTCCCGCAGGAAGTTGCATAAAAGGAACAAAGTTACTACTACCAAGAATAACAATCTGAGTAAATGAGCTGTAGTTCATTCTCAAAACATTTTGCTCAAACCATTTTTGTTGTTCTGCTGAAGATGAATCTTGATCTAGCATTTCATCATTTTTGTAGATTTTAAAAATATTTGGTTTTATTCCTCTACAAACTTTCCAATCTACAGTTCCTATAGTGAACTCAATCTCAACCAAACAATCTTTATCATTTGTAGAATTTATTAGTTGTGGTTTATTGATTCCTCTAAAAGACTTACTAAAAAGAGAAAAAGTTAATGCATCCAAAAAAGTACTTTTTCCAGATCCATTCTGACCAATAATCAAGGTAGTATTACTCTTATTTAAATCTATTTCTGTGAAACTATTTCCAGAAGAAAGGAAATTTTTGTATCTGATCTTTTTGAAAGTAATCATAAATCTGGTGGTATTACAAAATCATCGATGGTAAATATTTTATACTTATGCCCGTGCATTTCACAAGCTTGAACTAAAAGTTCTTCTTGAACTTCTATACAGTTCATTTTAGGTGAGCCATTTTCTTCAAGCATCATAGCAAATCTTACAGCATCATCTTCTTCTTCAAAAATATACAAGATTTTTTCCCCATATTCATCTCGTACTGAGTAAGCACCATCGTCTTCTCTTCCATCTATAGTTATTATATACATTTAAGAAATCTCAAACGCTTCTTTATATATTTTTCTAACTATTCTCTTTATTTCATTTTTATTCAAATCAATATCAGTCTCTTCGATATGTTTATCTAAAATAGAAACTGTATTTTCCAAATCAATTTCATCTTCAACAAACATTTCTTCAGAAGTAAAAAGTTCTGTTATTTTTACTTCATGAGCATTTGATTGATAAATCTTGTCTAAGAACTTTTCATATTGTTTTGGTTTTGTTTTATTTTTTACAATAACTTTAATAAACTTATTTTCATATTCCGATGAATCAAAATGCAAATATTTAAATGAATCTTTTTCATTTTTATCATCATATTCTAAAACATGAAAAAGTTTATATGGATTATTGATATGAAAATGTTCTAAAGTTTCTGTATCAAATATTGTAAATCCTCTTGTGTCGTCCACATCACTCCAAAACATTTCGTAAGGATTTCCCAAGTAAAAAATTCTTCCATCATCAGATCTGGTATGATAATGTCCAGAAAAAACTTTAGAAAACTTTTTGAATGGGGTGCTTTCTATTCCATGATCCATAACAATCTGAGGATTAACTCTAAAACCATTTATTTCAAGATGTCCCATTGCACAAGAACATTTTGTATTTTTAATAAGGGAAAGAGAAATATCTTGATTGTTTTCATTTATCCAAGGTAAAAATAAAATATCAAGTCCACCAATAGTTACTTCTTGTGGATTAGAATATGTTTTTACATTTGGATAATGTTTAAGAAGTAAATCTGGAGAATTTACTTTACTAGTATTTTTAAAATATGTATCATGATTTCCTACTATCATATGGACATCATATTTTGAAAGCGGATCAAAAACTACTTCCTTAGACCATTCTAGTGAAGTATATTCTATTGATTTACGACTATCAAAAGCATCTCCCATATGAATTATGGTATTTATTTTATACTTTTCAAGTGTAGGAAAGAATATATTTTTATAAAAAAGTTCAAAGTAGTCATGAAATACTTTAGATCCCTTGCGGGCTCCATAATGAGTGTCTGTAATAATAGCTACTTTCATTAATACCTGATTTTCATGTGAACGCTTTCTTTAATGCTATTATAGTCAGAATAATTTGAGTTGTCAATGGTATTTGTATCATCCCAAAATACCTCATCATATCCTGTTTTTTCTAATATTTTATTCTTAATCTCTAACTGCCTTTTTTCTTTTTGTATTCTTCTCAAAAATGCATAATGAATAATCTGAGTAAAATACGCAAAAGGATTCTTTGATTTATCAGAGTTAAAGTTATGAATATATTGGACGCAGTTTTCTATTCCATCTGAAATCATATCATCAATAAACAAATAATTGATAAAGTTTGTTTTATATGAAAGATGAGTTGCAATCTTTAAAAAACATTGTCCAATATACTTTGGTATTACTGGTTTTGTATCCCACAACTTCGATCTTTCTTCTTTGGTTGGAATTTTACCAAACTCATTAAAATAAGATTTTTCTACAGAAACTTGGTAATCAATAAGAGCAGAAAGAAACTCTTTATTGTTGACATAGTGTTCTGATCTTTTTCCTCTAGGCATTGTTGTATAAATCATTTTTATTGCTGAATAATATATAGATATTATAACATATTCAGAAGATTAATCAACTTGACAAGACCCCAAGAATCCGTGTATAATCTCTTTGTCGCTCTTTGATGATTAATTTAGCTATTATTATAGATCTTTTCTAAAATCTCTTTAAATCTAGAGACGCTAGAAACATATCCCATATCTCTAGTTATTTCAGAATCAGTATCATTTAGAGATCTTTTAGAGGAGATACCAAACTTTTTTGTAAATGATGTGTGCATTTTTATCATTTCCATGTTATTTGATTGACTGATTGTCAAAATATCATTCATCTTAACAATAAACATATCCTCATCAGTTGTCTTTAACCAAGGTTCAACTTTATATCCATGTCCATGTCTTGTTTTCAGTTCTTTTACTGTAATAGGATTAGTTACTATTAGTAAATCTTCTCCTTCTTCTTCAGAGTAAGAAACTATTGCAAATATTTCTTCACCATTTTTAAATTTAATTGATGCATAAAAATCTTCTTCCATCATAGAGATAAGTTAACTGGGATTATTTCATAGTTAAAGTTTTCTTCGTTATATATTTTTATTCTTTCAATAAAGTGATTTAAAGTATAATTTTTTTGTGAGTTATATGTACAATCATCAGCAATATCATAAAGAACTGCTTTTGTTTTATTATTCCCTTTTCTTAGAACTCTACCTATAGATTGTAGGTTTCTTATTCTTGATTTACTTGGGGATGCAAAAACAACGTTATGTAAGTTTTTAATGTTAATGCCAGTAGAGAATACTCCGTAAGAAGCAATAATGATTGCATTATTTTCTCTTTCTGTTATTTCTCTAACTTTTTCTCTCTCGACTGTATCAACACCTCCATGAACAAAAAATACTTTTCTGTTCTCTTCGGTAGAATTATTTATTAGTTCAAAAAGTGGAACACCATGACCTTCTATTCGTGAAAACAGAACAAGAGTATTTCCTGTTAAACTTACCACTAAGTTTTTAATGAACTTATTCCTTTTTGTATTATTAATAATGAATTGAACTTCATCTTCAAAAGTATTAAACTTTTGGGGATTGTGTTTTAGAGTTAAGCATCTTATATTAAGTTTAGATAGATGTCCTTTATCCATTAACTCTTTAGTTCTTGTTACTTTATATGATGGTCCAAAAACTCCTTCTAAGACCCATTTATGCGTCTGTGTGCCGTCTAAAGTTCCTGTGAACCCAAATCTGTACTTGCATGAATGTAACTTATTCATTATGCTTATCAGAGACTTGCTTTTGAAAAGATGAGCTTCATCTCCAATCACTACATCATATTCTGAATACCAACTTTTCTCCAACTTGTAGATAGATTGCCAAGTTGTTATTGTTACTTGGCAATTATTTGTTTTTTCTCTACCACTATAAATCTTATGACAATATGAATCAGCATCCCAACCATAATCTTGGAAATCCTTGTACATCTGCTCTACAAGAGATGTCGTTGGAACAACTAAAAGAATTTTTTTATTTTTATCCACATAATATCTTACAACAGAATAAATCATCAACGATTTGCCAGATGCAGTGGGGCTTATTAATAATTTTCTGTTATACCTTAGAGCACCATATACTGCCTCAATTTGATAATCACGAGGTTTGAAAGCACATATAGAATGCATATAATCTTTTACGCCTTCTAATGAAATTTCTTCATTTACTTCAAATGGAAGACCATAAAACTTATTTTCTATAAACTCGTATGTATAATTGTGTAGTTTTAACTTTTCAATAACTTTATCCAATAAACCAACATATATTTCTCCAGTATGAACTGAAAGAAGGCGTATCATTCCATCCCAATGCTTACTTCTCATCTGAGGCATAAACTTTGCACCAGGAACCTCAAATGTAAAATATTCTTGCATTTCATATAAAATATGAGGTTCACATTCTAACTTAATGTAAACCTCATTCTTTTTATGTATTTTTACGTCACACATATAACAAAAAATCTTTGTTATACTTATTTATGTGTGCTTATCCTAACCCTGATTGAAATCTCATAAACTCAATAGAGTTTTTAATTTGATATGTTCTATTATGAATCTGCTTTAAAATATCTTCAATATATTTTAACATAACATCATAATATTCTACTTTTAAAGTTATTTGAGATAAACTTTGATCAGCATCTAAATATCTTTCCATATCAGTTTTATCTCTTATTTTTTTGGGAAAAGGATTTTCAATATAAACATCTGGATCTGCTTTACCAGAATAATATTGATGCTTTTCGTGCCTTATTTTTCTTTTCTGCTGATCTGCTTTTTTTCTCAATAAAACTATGTTATTATACAAATCAAAATACTTTGCATGTAATGATGGACATTTTAAACTTTCTTCGTGAAGATTATCAATATCTATTTTGGAATCATTTTCCCACATAGATTGTATTTTTTCAAGATCAATCATATACGTTTCTTAAAAATTCTCCTTGAGAGTCTGTAATATTATACATCATATATTTAAAACTGACATCAGCTGTAAAATATTCTTCATCCGTACTTGTGGCATCAAAATTTAATTCTGATAATCTATATGGAAACATTCGTTTAAAAATAATATTATAGTTATTATTTTCATTGCTAGTAGTTACTAATAATGTTCCATCAGAATATAAGTTCATATCAGTTTTATAATCTGGTACGTTTTGATATGCTTCTAGGTTATTTTGAAAATCATATATTTCTGCTAGATTTTCTGGAAATCCTAAACCTCTCATCCAATGCTGTATTTCCATATAGTTTCTTAAATCTTCATCAACAAGAAATCTAAGATTAAAATCATCAAAAACCATATTATCCCCAGGAACTGGTATTGGATTGAGATAGTTTGGTTGTTCTGCCACACCAAGAGTCATTCCTGGAATATTGACAGAGTTTGCAAAGAAAGAAACTTTCGGTGCTCTGTTCAAAATAAATCTAAATTTTACTGTTGATAAAAAGTTTCTATTTTGTACACTTTCATACTCAAATTTTTTATAACTTTCTGTCATTTTTTTATTGTTTTTAAGTATTTAGATAAAGATAAAAAAAGAGACCCTTTCGGGTCTCTGTGTATATTTAAACCTATTAGGTTTGGATCACATAAGGTTCTTAACAAGAACTCTTCTGTAATAACGGTTGGTGTCTGCTGCAAGGCGACCAAGTGTGGTTGATGCGCCAGAAGCAAGTCCACCTTCAGCGAATGGATTAGCAACAAGACCATAACGAGTCTTAAATCCAATCTTAGGCTGGAAGGAGTTTTCTCCAACTGCACGTACCATCTGTAGGGGTACATATGGGCAGTAGAATAGACCTGCATCATAAGGGGAAGAACCCTTATAACCTACAACATAATACTGGTTACCACCAACGTTGCCAGCACTACCAGAACGATTAGTTAGGTTAGCAGCATATGGGTCAATATATACGCGATACTTGCCCATTAGAGTACCAGCAAAGGTATTGCCAGTATCATCTACGTTGAGGTTTGCATTTAGTGCAGGGGTATAATCAAGTACACCTGCCATGGTTAGAGCGGAAGCAACATCTGCGGAGCAGAGGATGATGTTGCCCTTTCCACGACGAGTTCTGGTTGCGATTTGGTTAGCATCGCGCTCGATTTGGAAAAGTAGACCCTTGAACTTCTCAACTGACCAACGACCGTTGGAGTCAACATCAAGGTCAAACTGACCAGAAACAGCAACATTCTGCTGAGCACCAGCTTCTGCAGTGATGTAGATGCTACGGATAACTTCACGGTTGATTTCAGCAAGAATCTCGCTAGAAAGAATGTTAGCAAGTTCTGCCTCAGCATTTAGACCGTGGATTGCCTTGAGGTCTTGAGCGAGTTCTAGTGAATACTCAGCTTTGAGTGCTCTTGACTTTGCAGCAACGGTGATCTTCTCGATTGAGAAGGCCATTTCGTTGAAACCTGCATTGTCACCATAACCTAGACCTTCTGCATCTCCAGTGTTCATACCACCAGAAACGTTATACTCGCCAGAAGCGTTTAGAAGACCTGGGTTGGTGTTGCCAGATTGTGCTGCAGTTGTACCAATACCGACATCACCAGATGGGCTGGTATATCCAGTTTGTGCAAGATCGCCAGCAGTATTCTGACCAGAGAAGCGAGTATCTGCTTCATCAAATAGTGCTTCCTGACCATTCTGATCAGTATAGCGTGAACGCATTGCAAAGATTAGTCCAGTAGGACCAGTCATTGGTTGAACGCCAGCGAGGTCATAAGCGACCAGGTTAGGCATAGAACGTCTGATTAGAGAAATCAGTACGGGATCAAAACCAGCTACAGGACCGCCTTCAGCGGAAGCACCTGTAAATCCACCAGTGCCAGCTGACATTGTTGGAGATTCAGTAAGGAATGAACCTGACTGATTGAAAGCTTGTTGCTCTCTTAGGAATTTTTCTTGGTTTTCTAGCAGGACAGCAGTTACAGCCTTTCTATGTGAATCTTTGATTGGATCAAGACCCTCATGGTTAAGAAGGGGTGCCCACTTTTCCTGCAATCTTTCTGATTGAAACATTGCGGTTTACCTCTTAAAGTGTGTTTGATTTAATATTAAATTCAGTTTTTAGCAATTTTAGAAGCCATCTGTAGATATGCATTCATCTGCTCTGAGATATACTCAGCATTGATATCTGCTTCTTCAGTTAGATTTTCTGCCTTTGCTTTTGGGGTAGAAGTTTTTGATGGGAAATATGATTCCCTCAAAGCTACCAACTTTTCACGATATTCTTTTTCACTTCCAAACTCAACACTTTCAGCAAGTGAAGCGAGCTTTTCTTTTTGAGAGAGTGCTAGACCCTCTGAAACGTTATCAAAGATTCCATCAGCAACCGACTCTGCAAGACGCTTGTTGAGTGAAATGTTCTTCTCAATTTGCTCGTTGAGTTTTGTCTCCATTTCATCAAGTTTTTCTACCATACTATTAAGTACATCATATTTATCTTCAGGGATTGATACATAATGTGCTTCAAAAAGGTCTTTTAGACCATTCATGAAGGACTCAGAGAGTTCTTCTTTTAGACCTTTTTCAACAGAGAGTTGATTTTCAGAAATCCACTCATCTGCAACATACTCTAGATATGAATCGACACGTTCTTGAAGTGCTGTTTTAATTTCAGCAACTTCTTCTGCTAATGCATTTTCATAATGCTCTTCGAGTTGCTCTTTGATTTCAGCAACTTTAGACTTTAGTGCAGATTCAAATACTAACTTTGCCTTTTCTTTAAATTCTTCGGAGAGTTCGACTTCTTCAGTATTTAAGATAGCATTAACATCTTCTTCGATATCATACTCATCTTCAACTTCTTCTGTCTCTTCTTCAACTTCTTCATCGACTTCTTCTTCAGCAATCACTTCTTCATTATCAATTTCATCTTCTTCCTCAGAGATTAATTCATCATCAATCTCTTCTTCTTCTTTAACTGCTCCAGCAGGAAGTTTTTCCATTGGTTCAGCAGGCTTAGCGCCTCTGTTTACTACATCCTTCACAGTCTTTAGTGAAGGCTCTTTAAATTTTGCTGAATCGTCGTCAGACTTGTAGTTTTCTGGTGTAGGTCCACCAAGATCCTCCCAGGATCCACTTTGACCTGCTACTGCTCCAGCAGCAAGCTTTGGCATTGGATCTCCAGCTTTAGCGCCAGAATTAACGGCGGTCTTGGATTGAGCAGTGCCTACTTCCATTTCTTGTAAGTTGTTTCCACTAGACATTTAAAACTCTCCGATTACCTTTTACGTTATGAAATCTATATTTATTTATACTTTATTAATTTCCACTAGATAAATTATAGTGAATTTAAGAAGTTATTAAATAAATCAATCTTATGTTCATCAAGTTTTTTCTGATCAACAAGATGATTTACTCTTCTTTTTACTTGCTCAGCATATTTTTCGCGGAGAATTCCACCCTCCCATACCCACTCTTTTCCTTCCATAATTCCCTGAACAAATGCATCAGGTGCTGAAGGATCAGCAACAATATCAGCTGCTGTAGCAAGCATGAAATCTTCACCTACTTGTTTATATCCTTCTTTTGTAGTGATTAAAGAACCAATACCACGAGAAGAAACTCCAAGAGTAACTCCATCTTTAAGTAAAGATTCTGCAATCTTACCCATTGGAGTTGAAAGAATTTGTGCTTTTCCAACAAAATTGTTTCCTTCTTTTTGAAGATCTACAATCTTATGTGAAACTCTATCAAGATTTACAGTAGGTCCATCTGGATGACCAAGCTCTCCAAGAGCACGTCCCTTTAAAACATATTGTTCATTATAACGCTTCACTTCCTTTTCCATAATGGACATAGGATACATACGACCATTTCTATTAACACATTCTGCTTGTAAAAATGGTCCTTTGATATAAAGTTTAGCTTCCTTTCCAGTTCCTTCTGTAATAAGCTCTACTTTTTCAATCTCTTCTCTTATTAGTTTCATTTTTTTTAACTTGTAAATGCTACTTTTGCTACTTTTACTGCAGTGTTAGATGACCAAATAATATCTTGTGGTCCTTTCTCAACAAATTCAACAGATTCAGATGCCATTGTCATAGTGCATGTGCTTGCATATCCAGAAATAGTGCTTTTAGCAATACTTACTGTAGAAACACCTGTATGACCATTCCATACTCTTAAACAAGTAGCATTTGATGCAGTATTTACATCTGATGCATTTACTGTTAGAGCATTTTCTCCATCAATTAATAATGTTCTTTGTGACATGGTTTTAAAAAAATAAGTTTTTATTCTTCACCGTCAAAATATTCTTCTGATTCATCACTACCAAAAATAGAGTTTGAAACAGAAGGTTTTAAAGAAGTTACTCTTTCTGATGCTTTTGAATATAAAAGATCTTTAATTTTATCGCTGATATTTGCTGGTGAATCATCAGCAATAATCATATCCATTAGTTCATCCATGATTTTGTTTTGATATTACAATATTATTATTTATATCTCTCCTCCTTTAGGAGCTTGCACAGGTTTTTCATCAATCTGAGGTTCTAAAGGAACTTGTCCCATTTCTCCGTTCATAGTATCCATTGGCATTCCAGTTTCTGGATCTACTGGTATGCTTGGATCAGGAATAACACCATCTTTGATTTCTTTTTTAATAAGTTTATCTTGCTCTATTATTTCTTCATCAGTCTGGCGAAGAATTTTTCTTCTCAAATAATCCTGAGAAAAATATCTACCAACATATGGCTCAGCAGTAACTGCTAGATTTAATCTTTCTGTTAATAGTTCAGATTCTTTTAACTCTGAGAAGTGATTATCATATAAGAAGTCATACTGTATATGCTGAGACATTTTTTCCCAATCTTCTGGAGTCACAACATTTTTTAAAAGTAACTGAGTTCTCAACATATCATTGAATAGATTTGAAAATCTTTTTCTTAAACGTCCAACAAACTTAGTAAACTTAAGTTCATCTCTTAAGATTTCAGAAGATCTGCCCAAGTTAAACCCACCTTCTCCATCCATTCTTGAGGGTGGAACATTAAGTGCTCTGTATAGTTTTTTCTTAAAATATTCAATATCAGTGATTTCTCCAAGATTTTGGCCTCCTGGCAAAGTTGAGATTTCTGTTCCCCTTCCACCCTCTCTGCGAGGCAACCAAAAATCTTCAAGCATTGACATGTACTTTTTGTCATCTCTTATTTCTCCAGTATTTGCATCATAAACTAGCTTGTTGCGATAACGCATCATTACGTCACGCAAATATTGTTCTGCTTTTACTTTTGGTAAGTTGCCAACATCAATATAAAATATACGACGTTCTGGTGCTCTGGATAATCTGTAAATAACCAGAGAGTCTTCAATCATTCTTAGTTGATTGAGAGCTTTGATGGACTTATGTAAATATGAAAGAACAGTATTTTTATTTCTATCTACTAATCCAGAACTGCAATATGAAACAGCATCTTTTGCAATTTTTATAGCACCTGATGGATTATTTTGAGTATTTAATCCGCTAGTTTTTGGTGTGTATTCAAAATACTCATCAATGATTGGAAAATCCAAGTTCATTGGATCATCCTTTTTAGATACAATGTTAATATCTAAGTTATTTTTTTTCTTTTTTGCCCTAACGTATCTCATTTTTAAGGCATCAATATGCCTTAATTCTTGTATTCCTTCCTGTGGATTTTTAATATCTATTACTTTATGATAATAAATTCTACCATCAATATACCAGTTTCTATAAATCTCATGACATTTTTTGTCAAAATCTAAAATATCTAAAATATTTTTAAACTCTTCTCTGATTTTTGTTTTTAAACTCTCACTAGCATTTAAATTTGATAACTCAATCTGAACAGGAACATCATATGTATCAGATACTATAGCTTCATTTACAATATCTTCAATGGCGCTATCAACTTCTGGATGTAGAGACATTTCTCTATATCTTTTGATTAAATCATGCTCAGTTTTATATACTCCCTCAATATCAACTGATGTTCCAAAAAATCCACTTGTTAGATAATAATCAACCCCATCCTCATTATTTTGAGGAATGGGGGATATCAGATCTTTAGAGTTATCTTTGTTATCATCAATTGAGAATCCAAACAATCTCGCCATTATTAAGTCCTATATACTACTTATTGTATATATTATTTATTATCCTTGAGCAACGTTAGTTCCAGCTCTTTCTGGATACCAGAATTGTACTTGGAATTCGACAGTAAACTCTTCAATGGTGTCCGTATTTTCATATGAAAGATCAATAGCAGAAATACTAGTTGGGAAAATATCCTTAAACTTGTATTGTGCTAGAACATTTGCATTTCCACCAGTTCCTGTTCCAGTTTCTCTACCGATTGATGCTCTACCAAGTTGAAGAACAGTAGCATCTGTCATATAATCGTTTGGATTTGTTATTCCACTATGATCAGAATACTGATTTACATTTTGCATCCAAGATTCAAATACTCTTCTGTGATCAAAAGCTTCATCATTAATAACAGTGATTGTCCAAACATCAAAAGTTCTGTCTCCAGCAACTTTCAATGTACGACCTCTGAATGGAACTTCGATTGGATTTATGGTAGATGCAGGAAGAGCTGCTGCTTTACATAAAAATGTAAAGTTTTCTGAATCATATACTCCAGTACCATCTCCTTGAATTCCTAAGTCGATACCACCAGGGATAGAAGGTAGTTGAACTTCAAAAAGATTTGGTCTTGCTCCTCCACCAATCAACTTAGATTTGAACTGGGATAAGCTTTTTAGGGTTGCCATTTTTTTAGTGCCTCCTTAGTAGTTATGTTAAGTGTTTATCAAACAGTTCCAACAACTTCTTCAAACGCAACACCTGTTCTAGTTGCTACGAATGTTAGAGTTACATAGTTAATAGACTTAGCAGGCTTCAAGAAGATGTCTGCTCTAAACTCATTATTATCAATAACATCTGGGGTATTATTTGATTCATCACATACAACTAAGAAACCATATAAACCTCTTTTAGCTTTAATATCTCTTAGATATGGTTCAACAATGTTCACAAAGTTCGCTCTTGTAATCTCATCATTTAGTTCGAATAACTGAGCTTCAGCAGATCTTTGAAGTGCTTGTTCAACAGTTAAGAATAAACGACGAACATTAATTCTATCGAATGCAGATGCATATCCAAGAGCAGTTTTATCACCAAACAACATAATTCCTATTCCTGGTTTATTAACAACAGAGTTAATTCTTGCAGGATATAACTTATCTCTTTGTGGTTTTGTTGGATTATATGCAAGTTTAATAGCATTATTTAATAATCCTCTTTGCTGACCTGCAGGAGAGAACCAAGGATATGCAAAAATTGAAGTTCTCACACACAATCCAGCAATATCAGCGTTGCAAGGAACATAACGGAACTTATTATTGAATCTATCGTAAGTATACTTATATCCACTATCAAATATTGCATAAGATGAAGATTCTAGAGGAGCAAAAAACTCAATAATATTATCTGTTTGTCTATTTTTGTTTGAAACATTTACAAGATCATCTCTATGAGGAGAAATAACTGCAATACAATCTTTTCTTCCATTTGCAAGGGCAATTAAATGATTTGCCTTTGCTTGTGAAGCAAACTTATTATTCATGCCTGGACCCATGATTAAATAATCAACTTCAACTTCATCTTTATCTTCAAATAGATTATATGAAGTGAAGATACTACCCAAATCTGCTTCTAATGATTGAGTCTCTGTAATAGATGTTTTAGCATTATAATCAAGTCCACCACTTAAAGTATATGTGACATTTCCAAGAGCACTAAAAGTTTTGCTCTGAGCTGGTTCATTCCAGCTACCATCAGAATCACTTACTGGAGAGAAGTTTGTTGAAAATCCAGTAGCAACAACTTCTTCATATGTGTAAAGATTATCGGAAGGATTATCACCGACAAAAATATAATCGGAATATTTTGCAATATATTCTTTCCACCATATTTTTAATGGTGCATTTTCAGAAGAAGTTGCATCAGTTGCTTTTGATAAAAATAGGTGCTTTTCTAAAAGATTTCCCTGAATACCAGTAACATTACCAGTATCATCAATGACTGCTACATGCATAGCATCATTTTTACCATTTCTTTCTGCTACAAACTGACTTGTAGTTGGTTTTGGAGCGATGGATCTCCATAAAATTTTCGCATTTTCTAACTCAATTATTTGTTCATCATACCAATCTGTAGCATCAGATTCTGCACTTCCTAAAGTTGCAGAAGCATTTGAAATCACATTTCCAGATGATCCTAAGACAACGATTGTATTTCCTGGTCTAAAAGATCTTAGTTGACTTCTTTCTTTATATGATATTGGAGTAACAACTCCGTTTGTAGATACTAGTCCAGTAACTTTAACATCAATAGTGCTATTACCAACTCCTGTTACTATTCCTCTTAAACTACCAGTGAATAGAGAAGTTGTTCCGATACCAGCAGAAGGAATACTTGTTAGTGCTGTTGAAACAGCATAACCAACAACAATATTAGCAGTTGCAGCTGCTCCAACATTAAGAATTTGATCTGCTTTGTCATCAATAACGCAAATTTTTAAATCATTTGACCAAGAACCAGGATTTTTTGCTGCAAAAATATAGTCTGCAATGTCATCTGCCCAAAACTCTTCATAGTTTTCATAGTTTAAAATCTTTAAAGCAGATGTTGATGCAATAGAAACACCTCCAGGACCTCTAATAGCAGAAGCATTTTTGAACTGATCATCTCCAGTTCTAACAACTTTCAGAACTCCTCCATAGGAAAGAAATGCTGAAGCTGACATCCAATACTCATATTGTGCATCCGTAGATTGAGGTCTTCCAAAAACATCAATCAGTTCTTGCTCAGTGGTGATGTCGGTAACATCATTTACAGGTCCCTTAACAAAAGGTCCGCAAATACCACCAATATTATCAAGTACATTATCAGCTCTTCCTACAGTTAAATCAACTTCCCTGACTAATACGCCAGGAGATAATTGAGGAGTTGCCATTTTTTAGTTCTCCGTATTACTCAGTTTATCTAAAAATATTTAGTAATACGTATACTTTCAGTTGATAAAACAATGCATGAACAACTACCAATCAGGATATTCCCACTTATCATTGACTTTAGGTGTCATTCTATTTGATATTACCCTTTTTATTGTACATTCTTTACACTCATATGCATAAGAAGATAGATTGTATTTATTCCTTCTTATTTTATAAAATCCATCAATAAGATCTTTTCTTTTACCACATTTTTTACAAGTTCTTTCTGTTAAATATAAATGCTCTTCATTAAAATGGTTTGATAAATCCATATTATCTATAATCCCACATGTACGACATGTCACCATATTCATCAGTAAACCATCTATCGCCATCAGGATCTACAAAAGAGGATCCTTCATCTAAACCATCAACAATAAAACCAAATGGGGACATATCCTGTTCTATTTGGTTTTTTTGTTCTTCATATAATCTTTTTCTAATATCTTGATCTGTTAGTTCTTTAAAATAATCTTGAGCAACTAACCATGCATAAATCACAAGACACATTGCTAGGTCATCATTACATCCATCTTCAGCTTCAAATGAATTATTTTTTTGTATAAATGTAGTTAACTCTGAGATTATTTCATAGTCATTAAATATTAGTTTATCTTCTTCAATCATAGTTTTTAGATTGAGAGCACCAACTTTTTTTACGGTTTTAGACATTTTTACACCAAGTTGAGTCTTTTTACCACTAAAACCCTGACCTACAATTTGACCTGCTCTACCTCTCATAGAACACATAAGAAGATTTTGATATTCTAAATCGTATTGGATAATACTTGCTACTTGATCTCCAATATCATTAACTTCACAAAGAATATACGCTCCATTGTAGTTTTTTGCAACGTCATATATGATATTCGGAAATAGCATAGGTTTTATCTCATTATTTCTATACTTTGCAACTACTTTATGAGGAAATTCTGTTATATCTACAACTATAAATGCAGAATAATCTTCACTAACTCCTCTAGCTACGTCTACCGTAATAACATAATCGTGATTTTTTTCTACTTCCTTATAAACATCTAATCCAACATTTTGTTTGATTGGATTATCATATATCATAGATTTGAGTTTGCTAGGTGCAATAAGAGTATCAACAGAACCTAGAAACTCACATTCAAACTCAACTTTAAACTGCTGCTCTGAAGTGTTTGCTATAGTTTGAGCTTTCCATGCAGCATCTCTTCCAGGAACTTCGGACCAATGTACTTCTGTTGGAATATATTCGTTTTTCTTTCTTTCTGCATCATGCCAAAATCTATAAAAATGGTTCATACCGTGAGGAGTAGAAACCATGATTACTTTTGTGTTTTTACCAGAAGTAATAGTAGGATAAACAGAGGCAAAAAACGAGTCAGCAATGTGATTTGGGACAAAAGCGAACTCGTCGAGAAAGAGGATGTTAAACGACATACCTCGGACAGCACTTGCAGACGTAGAAGCAGCCAAAATCTTTGATCCATTTTCTAACTCAATGTTACCTCTATTCCATGCTATGATACCTTGTTGCATCCATTTAGGCAAATTTTCATAAGCAGTTGCTAATCTACCAAGAAGTTCTCTTGCAGTTGCCGCTTTGTTTGCTAGAATACCAATATTAACGCTATCATTAAAAATCAGATAATGTAACAAATATGAAACTACAGTTGTAGATTTACCAGTCTGCCTTGGCATTTTGCAGATATTAAATCTATTATTGTGGAAATTTTTGATTAAATTTTCTTGAAAGTCGTATGGATGAAACTGAGTTAGACCTTCATCAAGAGAAACAATCTTAATATAGTTATGTGCAAAATACACAGGATCATCTTTACATTTAATAAATTCTTCAATTTGATCTTGCGTAAACTCAATCTGTGTATTTGCTTTTTTTAGATTGGGATTACCTAAGTATACTTCACTCATAATTCGTTTTTAATCAACAGTAAATCAAAAGAAGCGGTATATCTACCATTATTACTTCTTGTCGTTAATCTTACATCTATATCAGAATGTTCTGTTATTTTTTGTGGAAATGCAAACTTATAAAAATATTCTCCACCAGATCCACTAACTTCAAAGGTATGTCCAACCCTAAATGCTTGTCCAATCGTATTATACCTAATCATCATAAATCCAGTAGCATCTGCACCTGCCTGAGCACTACATACACCCTGATATAAGTATCCAGTATATCCGTTTGGTATCGTATATATTGACATTAGAGTTTGTCCAAGTCCTGCGTTAATCCTAAGAACTTGTGTTCCTTCTCTAGAAAAATTTAATTCTCCTACATTTGTGGATCCAGTTTTTACGTATCCACGAAAAACTCTTTTAAAAATTTTAGTTCCAGTAACAGTTCCTGTACTTGATAATGTGAAATCTTCTTCAATAATATCCCAATTTGAATCTAGACCAACAATAGTTACAACTTTACTATTATCATCTGCACCAACTTGTTCTGCTACAAGAACCCCAGGAGTATTAAAAGCACTCCAAGGATAAAGAGTATCTCCCTTATCCCAAACTGTTGCGGTAGTATTTGTTGATTGTGATGGAGTTGCTCCGAACTTGTGAATGGTTGATGCTCCACGAACTTTTCCGCGAGCAACATTTAAATCAAATTGTTCATCCCAAATAAAGCTATCAAAAGACATAACTAATCAATCCATTGAAGTTTTGCTGGATGGTATCTTTGTACTTTTTCTATATTTGGATTGTTATCTTCAACTGGATATATGTTATGAACAACTGCTCCAGGATAATCTTTTTGCAACATTTCACACAATTCAGGTTTTGATGGAATCCCAGTTTTTGTCAACATAGAAAATCTATGCAAACTTCCCTGCCACATTACATCTGCAAGATATTTCTCAGATATATCCTCGTTTTTTTGATCTGAGTTAATGTAAATATTACCAGTAAAATCTCCAGAAATATTTACAGATTCTGAAATAAACTGTTTAAATGATTTCATCTTCCTTAGTGTTATTATTTTGCGTTATTGTCCCAGTATTTTGTTCCATATGCACATTCTGATCTTGCTTCCATTTTTTTACATTTAGGGCAATATTTTTTTTCTGATTCTTCAGAGACTTGGACTATTGGTTTTCCTGGCTCGTAATCAGATACATGAAAACTGTATACTCGTGCTCCTGGATATACTTTTTCTATTTCAACTTGAATATCCTTTCTACTTGGAAGTTTTGTTTGTGGGAAAAACATCTTTATTCCATGATAAGAACCTTTCCAAGTTAAGTTAACCAATACAATATTTCCAGTTTTTGCTGGAATTCTAATCGCTTCGGAAACTAATGGATCTGGTGTGATTAAATCAACAACCTCTAAAAAAGTATTTCCATTAGCATCTTCGATTGTTACTTTATTTTCTTTTTCTTCAACATTTAAAGTCTTGGGATAGTTCTTATCCCCACGCTTTGCTGGCGCTTTTCCACGCTTTCTTTTAGCCCAAACATTTGGCCAGAGTCCTTCATTTTTTTTCTCTTGAAGGATTTCTTCTACGATTTTATCTACTAAAGAGACTTCATTTTTTATAAAACTTGGAATATCTACTCTTGCAGAAGGACGTAATTTCGCTTTAGCAACATTGGATTCATTTTCATTAGGTGATTTTATCATCTTACGAATTTTGTTCTGTCTTTTTGCAGAAGAATGCTCTGGTTTATTGATTGGGTGATTTAAACTCATGGTTTTAAATATTCTTCCTTTTAATATTTATTCTTCTTTTATTTTTTGTTGTTTCAATAGTTTTGCTAAATCTGCTGTTGATCCAACAAAAAGTGCATTTGTAACGTTTGTTGGAGATTTTTTTGTTCTATCCTCATCAATATCTTTCATTTTTTTCTGAAGATCTATAAGTTTATCTGTAGTATCTGATACATTTTTTATGAGTTGACCAAGCACTTCATATGCTCTTGCAGATTCTGTTTCTTGAGCTAACTCAAGAACACTATCAATAGCTTCTTGACCTTTTTCTATAATGGAATATAAATTTCCTCTAGAATATTCATAATCTTTTTTAATATGATCTATTTCCTTAGAAATTTTATCATCACTAACCACTTCAACATCTTTTTTTATAGTACATTCATCTTCAGAATCCTCTGAAATATTAAATGCATCGTCTAAACCATCGAATGCTTTCTTCATAACTTTATTTAAAATGAGCTCATATCAAAACCAAATGTATCACCAAGTTCAACAAGGTCATTATCTTGATTTGTAATAAGTTTAATATCTGTACCAGAAACATGCTGAGTTATCTTAGTGCCATAAGATCCTCTTTCAACTTCAATACTATTTCCAGATATTTTAACAACTTTCATAGTTTCACCGTCAATAGTTATATAGTTATTTTTTGATAAACCAGAACTATCATCTACATTTAATGTAGATGTAGATATTTCCATATTACTTAGCAATACTGTAGATATTGTATTTGTATAACTTTTGGTTGCGACTGGTGTAGTGATAGTTGTAATCTGCCTTGTAGCAGCAGCTTGATCTCCTCCAAAATACCCAATTTCGACCTTTTTGATAATATCTCCAGCAGGTTTTGATGGAACTGGTCCAAACAAATAAGTTTTTGCACTAAACTTTAAAGAATATATTAAAGATCTTCTAGTTGTAAAATCACCCTCATAATCATCCTCCATAGTAATATTATTTAAAGTAAAAGGAACATCTCTTTTTTCTCCAATAGAATCAACTAAATCTATAGTTAATGTATAAGAAGGTTGAAAATATGGTAATATTTGCTCTACAATTTGAAGCATATCATCATTATGTTTTGTCATAATATTAAGTTCAAATTCCATATTATATGGAACTGGCATATACATTTTTTTAATAGATGATTTATCAGTTTTATCTGATACTAAAAATGATTGAGTAGTAGTTACTTTTCTAGAACCATCATAGCTTAATCCAACAAACTCAAATGACATTCTTGGAAGAGTTATTCTTACAGGATTGTTTAAATCTTCTGGAGATTGCTCAAGTCTTGCTAAAAACTTTTGCTTTGGTCCATATGCTAGAGGAACTTTAATTTCCGATATTACTTCACCATTTGCATTTGTTGTTTTTATTTTTATATTATTAAATAATGTACCAAATCCAATAATAGTATTTCTTAAAATTTGGTGATAAAAATATTCGAACATTTATAAATCTCCTATACTCTTCCAAATGGATTTTTTTCTGTGAAATCAACTATTTTATCTGCCTGTACTTGAATATTATAGTTGTCTTCATACTTACCATATTTATTACTAGAATCATTTGCATCTTCTAAATTATCTTCATAAGCAGTTTTTATAGTAAATGTTGCGCTAGATGCAGATCCAACAACTTGTTCATTATTATAAAACTTACCAAGAACATTAGAAAGTTCTAATACTCCAGTAACAATATTCCAAGATTTGACTATTCCTGTAGATCCACTTAATGAACCAGTTACAGTTTCATTATATTTGAATGTACCACTTCCAGGAATAAGTAGATCTGGATCAGAAATTGTAACACTAGGAACCGTAGTATAACCTAGACCAGCATTTGTTAAGTACACTGCAGTTACTACTCCCACCTCATTAATCACTGCGATAGCTTTTGCTACTGCAGTTTGTACTCCTACATAATCATCTGGAGGAGAAATCGTAACTGTTGGTGGATTTATGTATCCAGATCCTCCCTGTATTAATCTAACACTTTCTAATCCACCAAACCCAACTGTTGCTGTAGCATCAACACCTGATCCAGTATTTTCATCTAAGAAAATAATTTTTGGTGGAGAACTTGTAGTATATCCAAAACCAGAGTTAATAATATTGATAGAATCTACTGATTGAAAATTACTTGGTCCCCTCATACTTACAACACCTATTGCTTGGGATCCAAAAGCATTTCCACCTAATCCACCTACAACTCTAGGAAGAGCAATTTTAATAGTAGGAGGACTTGTATATCCTTTTCCACCATCAACTAAATTGATAGAAATAATACCATCATCTCTTGGAGTACTAACATACGCTGTAGCAGTTACTCCACCACCAACAAACATTTGAAGTGTATGAATATACCCAATATCTTCAGTATTATCATCTATCATCTCAATACTAGTATCAATAATCTCATCCTGATATCTAAACAACTCACATCTTAGTTCATAAACATAGTTTTTATTTAACTGATAGAAAGGTTTTTCATGCTCCACATATTTTATTTCAAATATTCTATCTCCAAGAGGAAAATATATTAGATCACCTTCTTTAGGTCTAGATCCTAGTTTTATTCCATCTAAATTATCAACTAAAGGTTGAATATATGTTTCATATCTATCTCTAGAGATTATAAGAGTTATATCATCTACTTCCTCTATACCAAACTTTGATAATAAAGTACCTTGTCCACCATAACCATCATAAGTATCTAAATATGCTTCTATAGGAAATGCATTACTAAACTTAGAACTTACTACTTCTTTTATTATACTTTTTTCAGAAACATACTCTCTTGGAAGATAATAAACATCAACACCATACATTTTTAGTTGTTCATTTATTAAATCTTGAACAAGATTCTGTTCTCCCTTTGATCCCTGTAAAAAGAATGGATTTAACATAATATTAACCTATCATATCTAATGGTGGCAGTTCATAATCATATGACATTTGTTGCATTAAAGTATCTATTTCTACCTGAGCATCATCATATAATTGCCTACCATTAAACTCTACTCCACCTGGCAACTTAACACCAGTAAACTTTATTAAATTTTGACCCCATTGCCTTTTTATTAAAGAAGTTAAATATTTTTTGACAAAACTATCATTCCATACTTTCGAATAATCATTTGGATCTAAAAGTCTGTAACAATCTATTACAAAATATTGCCCAGGCGTAACTGTATTCCAATCAATATCTAGATATAACCTATCTTGTCTTTTATTATATCTAATTTGCTTTTGTGTTGTTAATAAGAAATCAATATCTTCAAGATATGTTTTGGTCATCGCATAAGTCAATAACTCAGTAGATCCCCAGTAATAAATATCATTTAAAAATAACTGATATTTTACACTAAACATTCCACTAGATACAGAATTAGATCCTTCAAATCTAAAAATTCTATTAATACCTGTAACATACTCTGGAACTTTAATATAGTTACCATTTTCATAGTATGTAAATGTTGTAGCTGTTCCTGCTACTGAAGTAGTTATATTACTAACATCTACACCTAAACCAGATGAAGATTTTGCTTTTCCTCTATCAATATCATTTTGAGTGACTTTATATTTTAAAAATGTTGGATAAACTCCATCAAAATGTCTCTCTTGAAAGAACTGCAATGCATCATCAACAAGATCTTCGATTTGTTCTTCTGCAACATTTATTTCTAAAACTGGTGCTCCAAGCTTTCTTAAGCAATAATCTATTAATTCTTGTCTTGTTGATGGTTGTGCCATTATAGGTTAGAAAGAACTTCTTGTTGTTTTAAATATAACTTAATATATGATTTAGTTAAATCTTTCAAAAAATTAATATCACTTATATTATCTATATCTCTACACATTTTCTCAAACTCGAAGTTTTTTGTTAGAGATTCTAGTGATATTTTTTTATGATCCATTTTTACTAATCTCCAATAGTAGATTTTTTATTTCATTTATATTTGATTTTATATCATCTAACTCTTTTTCTATGTTATCAATCCTACCATTTTCAACTTTTCTTCTTTTTTTATTATTTAAATATGATTCATATTCTTGTTTATTAGTGTTTATTATTGCATTGCTAACCTCATCTCTATAAAGATGAGGTTCATTTTTTACTTTTACTTTATTCATTATGCTAACCCGATTACTCTTAAATCTCTAAATCTTGGAGGGAACGCCTGATTCGTAGATGTTCCTAAAAGTTTTATTGAGAAGAAGTTAAATGGTTCAAGGTTGTCAATATTAAACTCCAAATCAATAAAATCACTATCTCCAGGATAATAGTTTAAAGCACTAGTCCTATTATATTGTTTATCAGGAGTTCCATCATTTCTAGAAATATCAATGACTTCTCCAGAAGCTAATCTATTTCTATATCCTGGGAAAGGATAATAGATTGGATTCTCGGAAGCATTTTTCATTATTGCAAAAAATGCTCTAACATCTGTGTATTGATTTACATAAGATTCTACAAGAACTCTTAATGAAGTTGCAGGAAACTCTAGTTCAATAGGTTTAGTATGATATATAAATGCTGTTGGGTCATCAGATACAGATCCAGTTCTTGGATCATTAATATAATCAGTTATAGGAGAATTAACTCTATTAGATACAAATATTGCACCTAAACGATCAAGATCAATAATAGGACTAATAACTGGTTGGTCTGTTGAAAGATTTAGTGTTATCTCAAGAGATTTATTTCCTGGGATTTGATCAGAAAAAGCTAGTTCATTGATTCTAGATGCAATGATCCTTGGTGAATCAAAATAGTTATCTTCATTTAATGTGATTGGAACTGTTCCTGCATCCCTAAATGATTCTTCATTTCCAGAAATACTAGTGCCTGTTGTTGTTCTAACTGTTGCTTCTAAAGTAGCATCTGGTAATACCAATGCACTTATGATTGGGTGAATCATTTCATAATTTATATTTTTAGAAGCATATATTGATTTACCTCCTCCAGATTTAGTGCTATTAAAGTAAAGCTTTGGATCTGGAACACTTGTACTTCTATCAGTTCCATTAGATGAAGTATCAATTTTAATAGTGTATGTATCAAGAGTGATAGGATTACTTACAGTAGAATCTTGTAAGAAATGTTCTTTATTTATTCTCCTTAATGATATTCCATTATACTCATATTTAAATACCTTTTGATTTGCAGATGTTCTTCTTGGTACAGCAATATTAGATTGATCAACATCTCTAGCAATACCAGTTAGGAAGTTTCCAGAAATACCAGTATAAGAAATAATTTCATTTCCTACAGAAACATAACCAGGATTTGTAGCAGATACATCTACATTTTCAAAAGTCTCGAATAAAGACATATCGTCAGTATTGAGTTCTATATCTTGTGTTGAAGTAGATGTTAATGGTTCAACTAAAATAGCTGGAGCACTATCTGGTGAAACGCCAGATATCATAACTCTATTAGATTTTGAATGCATTCCATGATTTTTATGTGAAATCTCCATATGCAATCCATCATGTACATTTTCAATTGACGTTATATTAACTAGATTTCCATCTCCACCATTTGCAATAGCATTAAGAGTTGTAGTTCCAAATCCTACAACAGGATCTGTACAAGTAAAATATAATGGTTTTAAAGGAGAAGACTCAAATTCTCCTTGTATATTAGTTAACAATAACTCATTTGCTGCATATATTGAAGAAACCGACATTAAAAGGTTTCTACCAACAGAAGATATTCCTAACTGATCTACATATAACTCTTCACCAATAGTATACCCAGATCCACCATTAACGATTGTTGCTGCTATAGCTACTCCACCATCAATAGTAATATTTGCAGTTGCATTTTTGCCAGTTCCTGTTAATGATAGCAATGGAACATTTTCGAAAGTAAATGCTGGTACTCCAATCTCAAATGGTGTATATCCAATACCAGCATTAGTAAATGATAGATTTCCTGTTGCTATTCCAGCATTACCAGAATATGTTCCTGATGCATTATTTCCTTCTTGATAGATTGTATTACCAATCTTAAGAATAGTATCAGTTACAGTGGTTCCTAAAGATACTCTAGATGTATTAGAGTATGTTTTGATTGCATCTTGATAAAGATTATTAGTTTCTGAAAGATCAGTATTTACTAAAGTAACACTTCCTTGATCAACAAATCGTGCGTTATATAATGTAAACTTAAGATCTTCATATTGACTTGGAGTCCAAGTAGAACCATTTTGAGATTTAAATAGTGATCCGAGTTCATTTTGAGTGGTAATTGCTATCTCTTCTCCTTGAATATTAAAAGTAGTTTCACCTAATCTAGAAATCCAAACATAATAGTCCGTAACATCAGAAAGAAGTACAATACAATGTTCTTTATTTCCTTCCAAGTAAACTGGTCCTTGGAACGTTACTCTAGTTGCTACTGTAGCATCATCAGATACTTGAACTTGACTTGGTAATAGTTCTACTCTACTTAAAGGATAAACTTCAGTAGTAGGTAGACCCAACTCCATAGATCTTAGTTCAACATAAACTGGAAGATCTTCTGATTTTGCTTGGAAGAAAAGATCCATATGAGTCACAAATACTCCAGCCGCATTGGGAATAAAGAATGATTGTGCTAATGGATCGTGTCTGTTTGGTGGACGTGGTGGAGATATTGTAAACGACCATGTACTAGTTACACTATTAGTCGGCACAAATCTATTAGAAGTTGATCTAATAGCTCTTTCTCTACTAATAGTTGCAGATTCTATTAAAGTATTTCTTACTTGAATAGTTGTCTCTTGTGTTTGAGTAATAAATCCTGATGAATAGAACTGACCAGTAGCTTCTGTTGTTTCCACACCAAGAATAACGTCAATTGTTCTATCATTAGAAATTTTAAATGATATTGCTCCAGTTTGGAATCTTTGATTAGTCTCATCATTTGGACTTGGAACAAATAATGATCCTATTACAACACCTGCTTGATCTGTAAATATTCTCTTATTTGATATTGTAGCTACAGCGCCACTACTAGCTCCTTCAATTCTAGATCCTATTGGAGGATTTCCATAATATCCTGAAGAATAATCTCCTGAAGATGTTGTATCTAAATTGAGTATTGAAGAAGATTCGGTATATGATAATGGAAGATCACTTTGGTCATATGGATTTCTGTCATAAAAAGATTGAGCATTTGGATTACTTAAATCACCAAATTGATGATTTGGTGCTGCACATCTAAATAAAGCTATTTCTCTACCATCTTCATTGTAAAATATTACATCTTCTCCTACTTCAAAAACTCCATCGATCATTTCAATTTCTAATAACTTTGGAGTACATAAAGCAGTTACATCTTGATCATCAAAGAAAACATATAATAATGTACTGGGTTTCATTTTTTTAACAATGAACTCAATATTTCTAGATCTTAAGTAAGCAGCAGATTCTGCACTTACAACTCTATTTCCAAGATTTTTATCTTCAATTGGATTTGTTACTCTAGTTGAAGTTCCTTCTTGATTAGCAGTACCTGTTAAGGTTGTTTGAACTATGTTTCCAAAAGTTGTAGTAGTACCACCCCATACAGTATTTCCAGATTGACCACTCCAACTTGAACTGCGTGAAGATGTTCCAATAATAGCTTCAGAAGATCCAGTCCAATTATTTTGCCAAGAACCCCAAGCAACTGGATCGAATCCATCTTGAGATGCAAACTCTTCAGCAGTAAAACTAACATCTTCTTCAATAAGTCTACCTTCAATACCAGTAATAATCAAGGGTTCTAATATAGTTTCTTCACTCCAAATGTCTGATGATGGATTTAAATCAACCTGACCATAATAGTTAGTTACTAAATATGGAGTAACATTTACAACTCTTGTAGAATAAGATTGTCTTATTCTTATTTGTTCATTATAAGCGAGAGTTAAAAGTCCTTTACCAGTATTTTCAAATCTTGCTCCTCCACCACCAGTTATTTGAACATTATTTCCAATAATAGATTCAGCAGTTGCATATTTTACGTTATCATATTCTGATCTAGATATTCCTTTTACTGGAGATATTGTGGGAGATTTAGTGACTCCATAGTTATTAGTAGTTGCTATGGTCAAATCTAGTTCAGTGGTATATGCTGAAGGTCTAAGTTCCCTTTTTACTGGATCTATTGAGTTAGTAATCTTTCCAGGAACAATATATTGATTATTTCTATTTGAAAAATCATCTACAAAAAATCCAGATTTAAATCTTTCTAGTCCATTTTCATCTTTAACTGATAATGAAGATGTAGATTGCTCTAAAATATTTAAAGTTGTATAATATTCTAAGTTTTTAATCCTTTTTTCTAAATTAGAGATATCTGACATGCGATATCTCTTATATTTTAATAATCTTATATCTGTTGTTTCTTTAAGATTTTTTGAATATGGTTTTAAGTTAATAGATGCTATTTCTATAGCATTTGCTGGAGCTTCTGGTGGATCAAAAGATTCTGATGGAGTTCCTTGCTTGATAATAATTTGCTCATTAATATCTAAGAAAATTCTATCAGTTCTTCCTAGATAAAATGCATAATCTAATAAAATATCTTCATCAGAAACAAATATGTTTGAAGAAGAATTACCATCTGAACTAAACCTTCTTCCTAAAAACTCAAATGGAGATCTAGTCCCTTGAATAACATCAAATTTATCAACAATAGGTCTTATATCAATAATATCTGCTTTATCAATATTATTTGTCAATTGACCAATTTGATTTCTAGAAATATTAGAATATGAATTTACACAAATAATATCTCCCAAATCATCTTCAGGTATGTAAAGTCTTTCATAAACTACTTTTATTTTTCTAACAGGAGGAGCTGAATTCTCTACTCTTTTAATAAAAGAATATGAATAAACTTGATTTGTTTCCCCAGAGTTTAATCTATATCTGTTGGTAATATTTTCACTTTGAGTTGCAACATAGTTGACTACTGTGCCTTTTGCTCCTGTAGATTTAAATCTTAAAGTTTCTCCAGAAATAGGTACTTTACTATTTACTGGAATAACTTCAATAGTTGAAGAGTTTACAATAGAAACACAAATAAATACTGCTTCAGACTCTTCACCATAAAGCTTTTCTCCAACTCTAACCGCATTTGTAGTTGATGGAGATTCCTCTCTTGTTATAATATTAGTTAAAGATATTTTTGGCAGAATAGGATCTTCACTATTTCTAGATTCAAAAATACCATAAATTTTAACAACATCTGGATAGTTTAATGATATTTCTTGATCTTGAACTCTTGTTCCATATGCATAATTTCCATATGTTAAACCATCATTAAGTGTTGTTGCTCCGATACTTACATTATTGATACCAGATTCTTGTAATGCTGATTTATTGATTACTACAGATTCTAGTTTGTTTACTTTTTTTCTTGATTTTACGTTTGTTTTATATAAACTTGTTATAAATCTAGCATTTCCGCTAATAACATTAAGATTACTTAGAGTAAGTTCTCTTCCTCCATTTGAAAATGCAAAATTACCTCTCTCCAAAGGTACAATAGATCCATTAGTCAGTACTAAAGAATATCTCTCTTCATCATATGGCTGAAAAACTTCATTTGAGTTTAAAGTTGATGCTGCAATATTAAATCCATTACTTGAAATGGTTACGTCATATTCTTTTCTTATAGATATTCTAGAATTTGTTAAATCTACAGATTCAATACTTTGCTTAGGAATCTTTGTATATAGATTTGAATCTGGAGATGTTAATACTGTCGTTAATATTTGTAAGTTTTGTACAGATGTTGTTATTCCAGGCAAGTTTCCTATACAAATATCCGCTACAGAAGTAACTGGTTGTATAACAATACTATTAGTATTTACTAAAGAAATTTTAGCAAAGTTTGGAACTACATTTTCTCCCAAAGTATAAGATATAATATCTCCATCTTCACAAATTGATCCAAAATCAATATTTGTACTAGTTACAGTTGATACCCCAGAAGATTCTGCTTGAATAACTGCTCCGCCTACAAAAACTTTTCTATTTTGCTTTACATCAGCATTAAATGTTGATATTCCAGATTGACCAAATATTGATTTTACATCATCAGATCCATACTTTCTAATACTCTTTACAATTCTAGTTTGGCCGTCAGAGAAAGATATTTTTTCTCCAATAGAATATTTTCCAAAACTACTATATGCAGTGATTATTCCTGAATTTGTAGCATTAAATCTTAGATATCCATATGATCCAGTATATCTACCTTCGATCTTTGATGGAGAAGATACAGTTATTGGTTCATTTAAAGTAATTTCTGTATAAAAATCTGTATCATATAAGTTTATATCCCATTCATTTAAATCTAAGTTTATAATATTATATGAACCAGATTCTAAAGCAAAATCATAAACTCTTGATATTCCAATTTCTTTTCCTGAAGATTCTAAGTCTGATGCCCCCAATCTAGAATCTCTTAAAGAAACTGTGTATGTTGATATTCCAATTTCTGGTGTTCCATATACTCTATTTAATGTATATGAAGATCCTGTAGAGTATTGAATAGACTGATCTTTTAGTATTTTTGTCGTTCTTGGTTTTTCAAAATCTAATAATGTACTAGATAATCTTTCTATTTCATATCCCTTAACATAAGCTTTTCCTGGGGATATTTTATAAACTCCCATACTTTCGGAAGGAGTGTTTTGTTGTCTCGTTAACTCTGTTTCTTTATAAAGACCTCTACTTCCCTCAAGATCATTTAAAGATTCTTCAACACTTACACTAAAAGGTTTAATATAATAATCTCCAGATTCATCATAAGTTCTTCTTGCTAACTCATTACCAATCTCATTGTATTCTGGATTTCTATTTAAAAATATAATATTTCCTTCTTCAACTCTAGTTAATTCTACAAAATCATCAGATTGATCATCATCAATAGGTAATGATGCAAGACTGGCACTAATCTTTAATCTGTCTGCACCTGGAGCTGAATAGTTTGAGAACCCTCTAGAGTTATCAAATAATGTTGGATCATTATCAGAAGAAATGATTTCTTCTTTAATACGTAATCCTATTCTACAACTTGTTAAAAAGTTAAATCTATCTACTACTAATAACTCTTCATTTACATTTACAAAGTTACCTCTTAAAAAATATACCCCTTCACTGATTATAGCAGCAGCACCAATTACTGGATTTTTTACTAATAAAAACTCTTGTCCAGATCTAATCGTAATATCATCAATAACACTAATATTAGAATATTGATATTGACCAGATATATTATTAGATCTATTTGCAGATACAAAAGTTTCCTGAGTTGTTGTATCACCATAAATATCTGTACTACTCTGTGTCGATACATTAATACGAGTAGTTGAAGTAGTTCCCCTTTTTAATATTGGTAGTATTTCAGATTCAGAAATTAATGTTTCTCCAGGAAGAAAATCAGTTTCATTATTAGATCCAGTATTTAAATATTGGAAATATACAATAGTATTATTTAAATCATTATAATCTTTTTTCCTTAAAACTTTTACAACCTTTGCTCTTAAACCAGTCTCCTTTCCTACAATAACAAAACCATATAGTTTAGAATCATTAATATATTCGTCTACATTTATGGCATTAAATGTATTTTCTACCTCTACACCAACTATTCTTGTAAAACTAATGTTTCCTGGGATTACTACAGAACCTTCTTTAAATACATGATTTCCGAACTGTTCAATTTGATTTTGTAAAATTGATTGAACATTTGATAACTCTCTAGCTTGGATAGGATATCCAGGTTTAAATAAGACTTTATAGTAGTTTTTATCTTCGTCAAAGTCATCAAAATATGGAAAAACGTTGAGATTTGTTTTTGATGGCATAATTCTTTAAAATTGCAAAATTACTTTAATATCTTCTTTTTGGTTTTGAGATCTTGTAATAGAAGGTCTATTATCAACGTATATTATATTTCCAGAGTATTTTTTAACTTCTGGATTGGAGATTCCTCTTTGAAACTCTTGTCCCAAACTATATGTTCTATTATTTATTACAGTTGTAATACCAGGATTTGATTGTGTTCCAAAATCAGTATCAATCTCTAATGCTGATATTGTTCCTGTTATTAAAGTATTTCCTCCAGCTCCAGGTTCAGAAGTAAAGTTTACTTTTCCATACCCATATTGTGGACTATAATCTCTAGTTTTATCATAGTTAAATCCATAAAGGGTTCTATCTTGCCAATACTTTAGAATACCTGTGTTTTCATCATAAGAAACAACTCTTCCTACAGCAGTAACTCCAATAGAAACATTTTGCATTATAATACTATCTGGTTCATATCTTCCATCAGAAATATTTCCTATAAGTTTTAATGCATGTACGGCACTAACTTTATCATCATTTAAAATATCACTACTTCCATATTTTTGCGGATTTTCTACTATTCCAAATCTTGCAACCTGATTCCCTAAAACAAAATCTGGATTTTGAAGATCATTTTCTATTCTACAATAAACCAATACCCTAGTTGTACCAAGCTCTCTATAAATATCATAACCATGTCCACCTTTAGGTGGAATAATGACATCTACAATAGGTTCTCTATATCCAATCTCTGTTGTAGGAACACCTCCAGATGCAAAGTCTACTACTCCGTATGTATATCCAGAACCACCATTTGTAATAATAACAGAATCTAACTTAGATTCTCCATCTATTATTATTGTTGCTTCAGCACCATAACCATCTCCCTTTATAGGAACTCTGTTGTAAACTTGATTAGCTGGTCCTATATTAGATCCACTATCTTTAATTACAATATTTTTTAACTGCCCACTAGTTTCTGCATGAAGCTTAATAGTTGCAGTTGCTTCATCTTCTCCCCAATTATCTGGAACAGGAATATAATCAACACCATCAAACTTTATAATATCTGATGGAGATATTGTGTATAAGTATTTCCAAAGATAACCATCATTACTATTTCCAGCTGGTTTTGGTTCTAAATCAGTAAAAACTGGTTCATCCAAAGATGGTTTTCCTTCTAGATTATTTTCATCAGTTCCATTATGAATACAAATATAAACTTTATAATCTTTATTTACAACATAATAGTTGGAATAATATAAACTAGTTGCTTGAGATGGTTGAGATAAATTTGTTCTGCTTATATCATGTCTATACATGTCATAAGTAAATCCAGATTCCCAAGTTACTTTTCTTATAACTCTTTTTACATCTGATGGATTTATTTTTTTTAAAGCTGTTATAGTATCCCAATAGTCATTTTCATCATCAAAACAATCTTTTGGTGATGGTGGATTCAAATCCCATTCTGAATCATAATCGGTTGCATTTGGAAGACCGATGAATGCATAATAAGTATTTGAAGATATAGCAATATTGTTAATAAAGTTATTAACATTAAGTATTCTTAATTGATCAGTTATGATTGCTGACATTTTAATCGTTTTCTTTATTTATGAGGTTTATAAGTATGATTTAAAATCTAGACGATTTTTTCTCATAATAACAGGTGATGTATTTATTCCCGATAATCTACCAGTAGGAACATTAAATGACTTGGGCAATCTTCTTCCAAGGTTACTAATCTTACCCCAACTATAAGTTCCACAGAATCCAGTAGTAATGCCAAGAGGAACAGTATTAGAACTATCTATCTTAACTTCAACCCTAGTCACATCAGTAATACCTATTCCAGGAATATCTAGTTGTGATGTTGTTTTTGCTACTACAATATAAACATTATCTATAAAAGAATTTCCAATGGAAACTACAGATCCCAAAGAATCTTTAGATATTACTCCATTACCAATATTTGTATCTCTAACAACAAAATAATCTCCAGTCTCTATAGAAGACAATCCAGTAGTTGCAATACCTACAGAAACATCTATATTTCTAAGATAAGAATCTGGCGGAACAAATAAATCAAAGTCCATTGTAGTGGAATTAGACTTATTGATTCTAACAATATGTCCAAAATCACCTTTATATGTTACATTTACAATATCTTCTGCAACTGAAACTGGTGGATCAATAATGACATATGGTGGGTTTGTTGAAGTATACCCAGTTCCAGAAGATATTATATTAAATGAATCTATTGATCCATTAGAAACTGTTGTTGTTATAATAGTTTGGTTGGTATAAAAATCATTTTGATCAATAAAAGATGATACTGGAGGATTTGGTACTATTACCCTTGGTCCAGATGTATAACCAAGTCCAGTATTACTAAACACAATGGATGAAATAGTTCCAGCAGCAGATACAACTGCTGTAGCAGCTGCTGATACTAAGATATCTTGAGAAACTATGCTAATAGACTGTTGTAAACTCTTATTCTCAGAATATTCTCTTAAATCATCAAAACAAATCTTAACATTATCAACATAAACATCTGTCGAGTTTACATCAACTGGATGAATCAATCTTGCAACTGGTAAAATATATGGTTCATAGATAGATCTAGATTTTCCAATATATTCTCCATTTACAGAAATATCATTTTTTTGTAAGCAGAGCTTTATTGGTCTAATAATAGATTCACTTTTATCTAATCCTGGACCAGAGTAAGCATTAGTTTCTACTGTATTTGTATTTACAATATCTGATATCTGCCTTTGATTTTGTTCATATAATGGGTCATCACTTTCAATGATTAACATATCTCCCTTTTCAACTGGTTCTAAAATATTAACATCTTTTGTATCAATATCTCCACTTCCTCTATAAAATAGAATAGAAACTTTACTACCAACTTCTAAAGGATTTGGAAACTCTATAATACTTCCATTTTCAAATACATATCCTTCTCCAGGAACTTGTAATATATCATTGACAAACACTAATAATGTGGATTGTACGTCAATCTCAGAACCTTGTTTAGATCTAATAGTCGTTTGCTGACCATCAATAGATATTGGGAAAAATCTTCTAACACCATCAATAAGATTGTTAATAGAATCGATAGGTTGAAGTTCTCCAAAATGCCAACCAGAGAAATCATCAGTATATACAGAATCTACAATAATACTAAAGTTTTCAAAAGAACCATATTCAGATGTTGTTGGTATTCCAGTTTCTCCTCCAGTTGGTAATGTTAAAATATCTCTTATTGCAAAACCATAACCATAGTTCTTTATTTCATAACTAATAACACTAGAATCATTTCCAACAACAAGATCGATATAAGCTTCAGTACCAACACCAGTATATGGAGGCTGATATTGTAAAGGTATATTGTGATATGGGAAAGGATCATCAAAAACAACTATGGGTGGATTTGATGCTGTATAACCAGTTCCAGGATTAGTTATTGCGATAGAAACTATAGAACCATTATAAGATGTTGCAAATCCAATATATTCAACATGTTTAGATAAAGATTCTGTTTTTATTCCAATTTTAATAGAAGTTTGTATGCCAGATCTATATCCAGATCCAGAATTTCCAATTGAAATATTTGAAATAGATCCTGATGGTGATATTATTGCTGTTCCACCAGCAGAAACTAATGGCTGATAACCCAAACCTTCAGATGATCCAATAGAAAGAATCATTCCCCCTCTGGGTAATCCAGACATGTTTATATCATAATATCTACTTGTATTATAACCAACAAATTTAATCGTTGTTTCTCCACCATTTTCAAGCATATCATAGTTTCCATCTACAAATGTTGCAGTTGGAATTTGGAATACATTATTGATGAGTATTGCAGCATGTTGAGATGCAATACCAGTAATATTTCCCCCAAAACTTTTCAATACAAAATCAGTATCAAATCCTGTAAATTTATCACTTATAGTATCTAAAATAAAGTTATTATAGTATGGATCTTGAGATCCTCCCTCTTGAGATGACCTCATAAAAACTCTTCCATTAAACTTAGATCTTACATCTAATCCAAAATAATCAACTTCATCTGGTTTGTTTAATGGATTTTCAAACTGAACGTTTCCAAAAGGAGCTTCTGGAAAATAAACAGTATTATCAACAATATTATAGTTAGCAGTAACTTTAGTAACAATAGATCCAGAAGAATGTGAAGCTCTCTTAGTACCAATAAAACCTCTAGTTGTATAGACATTATTTGGATTGTCGTTAAATCCGATGACAAATATTCTCATAATCTCATCATCAATTTGAACTAAATCACCACCAGCGAATCCAGATACATCGCTAAACTCTAGAATAGCATTAAATGGAGTAGATTCTATTGCTAAGGTTGATGTTGTTGATGAAGAAACTACAGGTGCTTGAATAATATTGTCTAAAGATATTAGAGCTCTTGTATTTTGTTTTTTACATGTTAAATAATGATCTGTTGTTATTCCTAAAGAAGTAAACTCAAAAACTTTTGGTGTAAATGCTAATGCGTCTTCTGCTGTAGCTGCCAATTTAATACTAAGATTATCAACTCTAACGGCATAAACTGTTGTTGGAAGTTTGTCAGTAACTCCTATTCCAGGAACTGTTGTTGATGCAATAGAAATAGCATTATCGCTGGAAAAATCTGAGAATCTATATTTATAATCCAACTCTTCTCCAGTAACAAAATAATGTCCAGGAACATTTAAAATATTATCATCAAAGTTAAAAGTTTCTTGTAATGTTGGATTAACTATTTTTTGGAATAATGGTTGTTCTTTATGATATAAATCAAATGATTTTCTTATACTCAAATCTGTACCAACATATTCTCCCCATCCAGAATCAATCTTCATATTTCCTAAATCAATGATTTCTTCTGGTTCAATCAAATCATCATAATATCCAATATTAAACTGGAACATTCTTACATCTACATTTATATCTGGTTCTGGAGTAAACTCTATTGTACAGAAGCTTCCATCAGACGAAGCTCCAAAAGTTCCAATCCCAATGTCTGTTCCACTTGCCACCATTCCATTAACATATTCAATAGATTTATTCCAAGATGACATAACAACAAATTCTGTATAAAAATGAGTTCCATTTGTCAAATCTTGAACAGAAGCTAAAACATATGCAGCATCATATCTTGGTCCAAACGAAGATATTCCTACAGCAGATGGTGATGGAGATGATGAAATAGATTTGTATGATGTTTCAAGTAAAGCGCCATTTATTGATGCTGTCCCAACTCCAATAGCATTAGATGAAAATGTAGTTACAGAAGTATCTACATTAAAAGATGTTGCATTTGGTGTATCAATATCAGTTAAAACTACAATTTCGGATCCATCTATAGAATAACTAAATGTTGCGATTCCTGGAGTACTATTTGAACTTCCTCCAGAACTATTGAGGAATCCATATTCATTTAAATAAATATCATTTCCATCACTTGTTATTATAATCTCATCAGTTTGTACATATCCATTATCTGCAGATACATGTATTATAAGTTTATTGGAGGTATTTGATAAAGGAAGTCTTAATATTTCAGTGTTACCGATTCCAATATTGTGTTTCTGTTCAGAATACATAGAAACTGCATCACCTAATATTGGTAATGATCCAACTCCTATAATATTTGTATCAAGTTCTAATGATGTTGCAAACACATAATAATTTGATATTTTATATTCATCTGGGAAAAATCTTAAAATAACATCAGTACCAGAAATTTCTGCATCAAAATCACCAAGATCATTATTCTTTGGAATTGTTTTACCGTAATCAACATTAAAAACATTTAAACCATCAGAAAGTAATAATACAATTCCAGATTGTCTTTCAACTGGATTATCAATATTTTCAACAACTACAAAATATTTTCTAAATCCTACAGTTCTTGTATAAGAATCTATATCAGAATATCTAGTAGCTCGTATCTCTTGATTAAATTGTGGGGAAATATCATCAATACTTAAAACTCTATTTCCTATTGATTCAACATAATCTTGTAATAGTTTAGATTTGAGTTGTATTTCTTTTGATTTTCTAGACTCATTTATTACTCTTAAAGATTCTGTAGAAGTGTCAAAATCACTATAGCAATCAATATCAACCACTTGATAAATATCTGCTATTCCACTAATATTTCCAGAATTTTGTTCTGTATTAATTCCAATAAACTCTTCTGGTTCTGATGGGACTAATAAATCACTAAATCTCTTAAATCCAACAGTATGAGTAAGATTTTTTACATAAGGATTCCATCTTTCGTAATCAACTTCAGATTTTACAGAATATGAAAAATACTGATAATAATCACTATCATGAATTCTTTGTGTGTCATCATTTAAGAATCCTTTTTTAGTTGACCATCCATTTCTGACAATAGAACCAGCAGAAACTGGAAATTCAATTTCTGAATCAATAGCATTAATAACTTTTGATCTTCTTCCAGATGTCAATCCTTTCAAATCATCTCCAATATTAAACTTATCAAAAGTAGAAATTCTTATTAAGTCTCTTTCATAATCAATACTCAATATTTTTCCTCTGGAACCTAACTCAGAGATAACTTCTTCTTGAGGTAAAAACTTGGTTTTAAATTTAGTTAATTTAAACTGAGGTAAATAACTTTCTGGAACTATTTTTCCAGAAGAGTTGAAGACATTATAATCTCCAGGATACTCGTCTACATTAATAAGTCCTTCTAAGCTATATGTTACAGTTGCTCCAACACCACCAAGTTTTGGATCACTATCTATAACTTCAAATAATGTATAGTTATAGTTTTCTGAGTTATATCCCTTACCAGTTGTTCCTACACCAACACTTACATTTTCAATCAAAAATTTATCTCCAATATTAAATGGAAATTCATTTAATGTACTATAAGATGAGTTTATTTCAACAGTAACATGCTTATTTTCATTATTGTAAGTTATTGTATTGATACCAATACCATTGGTATTATTGATTGTAAGTATTCTTGAAGGATATTCGGATATATTATAAGTATTTTTTATAATATCGACCTTTCTTCTAACAATATCATAAGAAAACTCTAGATCATCTAAAACTTTATTGGTAAATCCATCTATTACAATAATATCTGGTGGTAATGAATACCTTTTACCTGGATTTATAACTTCTATACTTTCTACCGAAGATTTATAGTCAAGCTCTAATATTGTAGGAACTTGTGATGTTGGTCTAAGAGTATTATCAGAATAATAATCAAATCCAATGTTGTCAAAATCTATATTAACTGGTTGTCCAATATTATCTGAGTTTACTTTTAATATTGCCCCATAACCATTTTCAGAAGATATATCGATTATTTTTGGTATCTTCTTATATCCTTCTCCATAAGATTGAATTTTTACATCAGCAATTTTACCAGAAGCATTTTTAGTATCCAAATAATATTCAATAGATGTTCCTGTCTGTTTTTGATATTTAGAAAACTCTGGATTTTTTACTAGAGGTGCAGAAAAAGATGTTAATGTAACATCATTAACTACATATTTACCATTAAACTTGCTTTCAAGCATGTTAATAGAATTATGGTGATAACCACCAGTATTTGCCTGTGTATCTACAAATAACTCAACAACTTCCTTATCATTTCCAAATACATTTCTTGGAGATAAATTGTAATAAAGTTCAGATGGCAAATCTTTTACATTTCTCAATCTTACAGAAGCATCACTACTTACTCCAATAGATCCTTGATATAAAACATTAAACTCCTTTCTAGTTGCTGAAGTAAAATACTCATGCATTAAATGATGATCCCAATATAATCTAAAATCAAAAGATTCTCTAGATCTAAGTTCATTTATTGACAAGGAAGAGTCTGATAAATCAAAAACTACTTCTGAATACTGATATATTTCTAATGGAGGATTAACTGGTAAAATAGATCCAGAAACAGCATCTGTAATGTTTACCGCATTTAAACCGATGTTCGCATCATACTGGGTTTGGCATAATTTTATTCTATCTTTGTTTATTACAGAAACATAATATATTTGATTGTTTATTAATCCAGTTGGTAATATAGAGTTAGTTTTGTATATTACAACTTGTCCAGAATAAAACTTGTGATTTGGTAAAGTAATATAGTTTTCTAGAACGTTTACGTCAGAAGATGGAAAATCTCTTCTTCCAATAATAACTCTTCTATTTTCTCTATTGTATTCAACTTTAAATGTTGTTGTTATTCCACTAACTACTTTAACTTCAAAAGAATCACCAACATTTAATCCATGTGGAGTAGTTGTTGTTACCTTTATTCTATCATCAAATATATTACATCTTAGTTTATTTTGATATATTGGAGTGAACTTATGAACAGAACCAATACCAACACTATCAAATACTAATAGTTGTGGATTTGTTGATATTCCAGATAAAGTGGTGGTCAATCCAATAGTATTTGAATTTATTCTAGAAACAAATATTTCTGGAGCATCTGAAAGTGAGAATCCATTAGAAATAATAGAAGAACCTCCCTCAAAAGAATAATCTAAAATATCTCCAGTATTTAAGTTATGATTTGTTATATTGATGGTTATTGTTCCAATACCAACATCAAGTGAAGGTTCAATATAAATTGAATTTTGATATTTATTTGTAAACTCAGTTACAAAACTATTTTGTATTGATAACTCAAACCTTCTAGAATCTTCCACTAATCCAGAAGATAATACGTGTGATGTTCCAATAGAATTTAAATATTCTCTCTGCACAAGTAGTCTAGAATTTGGAGAATCTATTTTTAATACTTTAAACTTTTCTCCATTTGATTCATATACATCATCCGCATAAATATTTTCAAAATTAGTAATGACAGAAATATATGTAACAATACCAGTCGAAGAAACTTCTGGTAAAGATTCTTTTAAAGTAACAATATTATAATCAACTTTTATAGGAGATGTTGTTAGTTTATTATTGTTAAATGATAAACTTAATACTTCTCTATTAGTAAATCCATGAGGATCTGAAGTAAATCCAACAAATCTATTATTTACTTTTATAATATCACAAGTTTTTGTATCATCAGAAATAACTTCAATAGAAGATACTTCTTCACCTCTTACTTTAGATACTTCTGCTTTTGCTCTAAATGAATCTATCTGACTTTCAAATACTACTCTATCTCCAACTTTATAATCAAAACCTCCAGTTACTATTCCAATACTATTAATATTTCCAAAAGTTGTAGACTTTACAATAGCATTTTGATTTCTATAAGATCTATCGTATTTTAAATATGGATATCTGGTATTTTTGTAATCAAAGTTATATGGATTTGTATTTCTCAATAAATTACTATTATCAAGATTGTAATCACTTAAGTTTGAAAAAGGACTAAAGTTAAAATCTATTGGATCTGAAACATAATAATTTCCAATAACATAAGGAAAAGACGGTTTTTTATATGACTTAAATGGTCCATTAGTATCAGAAAAAGTATTTAAAGTACAAAAATATGCATATGTTCCATTAGGATATTCTGGAGTTATTGTGTATCTGCCATTATGTACATCCAAATCACCAGAGTCATTAAAAATATAATCTTCGATAAAAAATCCTGCTGGATATAAATTTAAATCTAATCTATTTTTATCTTTATTTAAATCACTTCTGAGGGAATATCCAGACTTCATCTGGATTATTTTTCCGCCAGTTCTAGAAGAAAATCCGTATGGACCATAAATAGGATTTCCGTCATAAGCCCATCCAAGTATTGGAGAATGTGAAAGAGACTCTGACTCAGTTCCATTAATAAGCTCTAAATCTGGATTATATGTTACTTGCCCATTTAAAAATCTTTGTGCTAAAGAAATCTGTCTAAGTTTTCTTGGAGCATAAGTATGAACAAATTCAATACCTCTTCTCTTATCTTTTCCTTCATATAGAAAAGCATCTTCTGGTGATACTAATTGTGAGTTTATATACTTTTCAACCAGATTTATAGTCCATTTTTGAATATTCGCTCTTAATGATGCATTTTTTCCTCTATTGGAAACTACTAGTTTAGTTGAATCTTTAGAATATCCAATCCCTGGATTTTGTATTATAACATCTACAATAAATCCATTTTCTATTACTGGAAGTAATACAGCTTGAACACCAGAACCAATAACATTAATTTCAGGAATAGAATAATAATCTTTACCAGGATTTTCTATTATAACAGTTACAATTTTTCCTTCACTGACAACTGGTTTTAATCTCGCATTTCTTCCCTGAAGTATTTCTATATTTGGTTGAGAATCAAAATTAATAATATCAGAACCATATTTTGATCCACCATCTTTTACAAATATTGAATCAATTTCACCACTAAAAATGGGTCTAATAACAGCTCCAGTCTCTGCATTTAAATCTGTAAAGTTTAATGATGATCTTCCTTCTATTGTTACTTCAATATCTTGGTATTTAAAATTATGTTCTCCTGTAGGAGATCCAGAAAATCTTATATATTTTTTTTGTTTATAAAAAATATCCTTTTGGGTAGAAATTCCTGATATTTCACATAACCTAAAACTATTATTATCAACTTTTAGTACATAATAATCAGTAGATGAAGAAAGTCCAGAAACTGGAGATACTGTTGGATTATAAGATACTATTTCTCCACTTTCATATCCATGATTGTTTATAGTTATTGTATTTTTGAATGTACTGATTCCAGATGAAGAACAAGATCTAAACTTTGTCTCGTATCCACTACCACGATTTAGAACTTCTATGTTCTTAACTCTATTCTTTTTAGTACTTGATATAAGTTTATGTTTTCCTATTCCAAATTGCGATAGATTTATTGTTCCTATTCCAGAAGATGCTGATTTTTCAGATCTATGCAACTTTATATTCCAAGGATCTACTATAGAGACATAATAATATCCAGATGTAGTAATGCCACCAACAGCCTTTTGTCCCTGAGGATCATATTTTACTAGTTCTCCATTTTTAAACTTATGATAAGTTGAAAATCCAATAATATCGGAGGAAACATCTATTGATGAAGAATCAAATACTGAATAATGCTCATATTTTTCAAGATTAACTTTAACAGATGCGCCAAATCCATTTCCACCAGATATTTTTATGACAGGAACATCTTTATAATCAAAACCAGAATCTATTACCTCAATAGACTTTAAATATCCTTTAACAGAAGCTGTAGCAGAACATCCAGATCCTTTTAAATCTGTTATTTTTATTGCTGGAATATTAATAACGTCATATCCAGATCCTTTAGAAAGTATATCAACAGATTCTATTTTTCCATACTTGAAAAAATCTTTAGATTTATAGTTTAAGACCTCAATTCCATTTCTCCAAATACCAGTTGTACCTGGTTTTGTCATTTTTCTCATCATACTATTATTAGTATGATTATGTTTTGGTGATAATGGAATCTTTCTTATAATATCTTGAGGATCTATATTTCTAGTATCAAAGTTTTTATATGTGTAATCGTAAGATTCAATAGTATCTCCATTTACTGTTCCCGTTAATAAAACGGGCTTATTTGTATAAATGTTAGATCTACTTGAATAAAGTTGTATTGTTCTATCGGTTATTCTTTTAACATAATATATTCCCTTATTAATATTTAAATTTTGTTGCTGAGATTCATCAATAATATTAATAACTCCACCCATCGATAGATGTTTTAGGCATTGATAATATAATACATCTGGTGTATCTTCTTGAACTTCCCAATATAATATTCCATTAGAAACATCGTTATTTTTAATACCGTTATTATATTGATCTGAAATAACTCCATTTCTTTCTTCTTGAATCCTAAGAGGATGTATTCCTGTAAAATTAGAAAATGTATATGTTTTTCCTCTTATTAAAGTTAAAGTAGGATTATTTTCATACTCACCATTTTCTGGATTTATAAACTTATAGCTTGTAACACCATTTGACTCAATCACATATTTTGGTACATATGCTATAACCCTTGGTTTATATACTACAGCATCTCCAGTATAAAAACCATGCTTACCAATATCAATAAGAGTATCATTATCAAAATTTCCTGAAAAAGATCTAGTTCTCTTATTTACGTTTAGTTCTTCAACTTCGAATGATGGTCTATAAAGAGGCAACGATTGAGAGTTTACATAAACATCTTTGGTTTCTTTATCATAATAAGTATTTTGAACATCTGATGGATAACTAGTTATCCCATTAAAGTTTGATTTATTAACCTTTTTTTGTAAAGTATATTTTACATTTGGATCCAATAAAACTCTTGTTCCCCTGACAGAAACAGAATATTCATTAATATATTCTATTACATTACCATTAAAGGTTACAAATCCAATGTTTGGAAAAAGTTTAATACCTTGTCCAACAGAAAAATCATGCTTGTCATATAAAACAACCGTATATGTAAAATCTTTTTCATCAACTAAAACTATAGATTTGACATCATAATCTTTAGAGATGTTATAAATCCAGCAATTTGTTCTTGGATCATTTTCTAAATCTATTCCAAGTGTTTTATATGGTAAAACATCACCTTTTTTCAGATATTTGATTCCAAGATTTGAAAGGTTTATGTCATTATCAAGAACTCCTGTTATTCTTACTTTAGTTGGATTTTTAGATGTTCTTACATATGCAAAAACATCTAAGTAAACATCTGATCCTAGTTCAAAATCATAAAGGACATTAGTACAGTTTAAAAACTGTGTAGATGTTTTTGAACCATATTGTATTTTACGATCAAATCCATCAACATCTTTTATAATCAAAGTTCCACTTAATGGAAATCCAATAGTTGAATCGACATCAATAAAGTTTTGTAGTTTTGATATTTTTTGAATATTTTTTGTTTTGGGATGTATAGTAAAGTTTCCATAAGTAGAATCATAGTTTTCTTCTACCGAACTGTCTATGTAAAGAGTATAAAAGTTCTTATCATCTCTTTGTAGTGTTTCAACTTTTGTTATAATTCCTCTTGTTTGAGGAATATTAAACTGCTCATCTTGATATAATGTTCTATTTTGTAAAGATTCAATATCTCCTTCTAATAACTCTACTACAACGTTTTTTGTAATAGTGTATCTAGAGCTAGAAGGTTCTATTAGATTATTGCTTGGAATGACAATATCTACTGGTTTTCCAAAAATAGCTTTAAAAAGAAGGTCAAAAGAACACTCTGATCCTTTTGCAAGATAAAACTGTCTTATATTCTTAACAAAAGTCGATTCATTTAGTGTAGAATAAAAAGTTTCGTTTTCAAATCCAGGAGATATTTGAACTTTTATTTTATTAAAAAACTCTTTTAGTAAAATAATATTTAAGTTTAATACTTTATCTCCAACTACATGTTTAGACGCATTAGTCTCTTCAAAAATAAGTCTATTCGTATCTTTATTGTTTCTTAGTCCAGTTATTGCAGAAAATCCTCTTTTGCAATCAGAAAATTTGGATCTTTTTACAACACATCTATAAAGCTCAGATCTTTCATACCCATCAATTTCATCAGAAACTATAGGAGTAAAATCTACATTAACACTATTTCCACCTTCCGCCAAGCTTACTATTTTACCTTCACTAATAAGTTTACCACTAAGATTATAAACTTTTACATACCATCCGAGTAAAGTATTTAAATCTTCCGCTTCTAGACTATTTAATTCTTTTAATCCTGGTTCAATTCTTGCTAAAAAATCTACATCAGGAAGAGAAATGGCATTTTCATAGTATATAACTTCTGATCCAATCTTAACTAATCCTTGATTTGAAGAAAATCCTCTAATACTATCTACATATATTTCTTTATCATAATAAGTTACATTAGAATATAAAGAAGTACTTTCTATTAGGTTAGTAATATTATCAATATTTACATAGTCACTTAGATTTTGTATAATATCTAAAGAATTTCCAGAAGTTTCTTGTGATTTATAATATTCTCTTAAAAATTCAATAAGAAGAGGATATTGTTCTAAAACATAATCTGGAACTATATTATGTACAAGGCTGTTGAGAGTTACTTTTTCCATATTTTTATAGTCTTATGAACTGTCCTCTAGATGATTTGTAACTTGATGAAGTGATGTAAGTTGAACCAGAAGTATCTTCTCCAGAAGATATAGGATCTCTTATCATATTTAACTTACTATTACCAAAGTCTAATTGTAAATATAAATCTTGTAATCCAATAGTGTCATTAGATATTGGTGTTGATGAAAGTTCAATAACTGGAGTATTAAACTTATTTTTGAGTGTAGAAGTTATAATAGTCGGATATAATGTTATTTCTCCTTTTTTATAGTTTACAACTCCGTAGTTTCTTCTAACTATGACTGGAACTCCGCTATTCATTTTAAATAAGAATATTTCTCCCATACCATTACCTTTGGGAATGTCGGAAAAATAGACAGTATCTAAAACATTTGATACTCTAAATCCAGAAGTTTTAATATTATAACCATCACAGTTATCTACATGTATTTCATTTCCATAACATATTTCATATTCAGCTAATGCATTTATAGATGCTTTTAGATCTCTTCTCATTGATATATTGGTGACATTAGAAGTGATAGAAGGATCTGTCTCATCAATTGTCTTTAAAAACTTACTATATTTAAATCTGGCACCATACTTATTTAACTCTGTAGAATTTGCGTATTCTTTTATATTATCTAAAATATTTGATTGTAGTGTAAGTACATCATTAACCATATTAGAGTTATAATAGACTGAACTATTAAACTCAACATAAAGATATTTTAAATCGATGATTTCTGGTTTAATACCAGCAACACCATATTTTGTTAGTGAATCTTTTATATTATTTTTTACTGTAAGGGGAAGAATTTCTCCTTCATAAGGCTTTATAGTAATGAATACTTTACCAAATTGTGGTGGATCTAGTTCTTCTCCCCCAAAAACAGAGACTGATTCTGCTTCTGGAAATATTTGTGATACTATTGCTTCATAGTCAGATGCAGTAACTGCTCTTGATTGCGCTGCATATAATCTAGGAGCATATTTTTTAATAGAATCAATGGATTCTATCTCTCTTCCTCCTTGAGTTGGTGAATCAGATGTTATAGCAGATACTCCAACTGCTAAAAATCTATTATTATCATCATAAATCTTTCCAATATAAGTAAAATCTCTAACATTATTACCATTTTCTCCAGAATCACTTATAATATAACTAACTTCTACAATATTTGCATCATCTAGTTTTTTACCAATAACACCATCACCAAAAATCAGTTCATATCTCTGATCTTCTATTTCCTGGATGAAAAATATTTTTGTGTCTTCTCCGACACTACATATATCTTTACACACATTATATGTTTCTACGATGGTGCTTTCTGCACTTCTTCTTACTTTGACTCTAATGGTACTAGTGTCAATGTTTTTATTATCTAAGATAAACCTTTGATTTGGGATTAAACTATCGATAACAAACCTATTTGTTACCATTGACCCTTCATATATTTCAACATTGTTGAATACTGCTACCCCATTAATTACTGGTACTTGAATATCATCTAATGTTGAATATATGGCTCTATCATCAATAAATCCAGAAGCTGCTGCAGCAACTACTCCCTTTCTTAATGTTAATGCTTTTGGGTCATAGTTTGATTTATCTGTAATATCTACGATGAAGGAAATAGTAGTCTTAGCACAATTTCTTGATCTAGGGACATATCCAATGTGTTTTGCTAGAGATACTACGTTTTCCCTTAAAGTAGCACTATCAAGAAATATCTCATTTGTTACCATATTGGCATTATATGCCGATATGTAAGTATTATATGCTAAAACATCTATGATTGTTGAAAGATTAGACCCTTCAAAATCATAATCTGTAAAGTTTGAATTTGATCTTAGATATTGTATTATGCCAGATTTTATCTGATCAAAGTCTAAGTTTGTAAAATTTACTATTGACATTTATCTTGTAGGTTGTAATGCGAATGATAGTTGTTGAGGTAATGCATCTATACCAACAATAGTATATGTTACCGTAACATTAAACTCATAATCATCATAGTTTGGTTTTACTACAACCTCTTGAAGTTCAACCCTTGGTTCATAGTTTTCAATTGATAATGTTATTTGATCTTTTATTAAAGATGCTGTCATAAAATCAAGATTATCAAATAAAAGTCTTGAAACGTTTGATCCAAATACTGGGTTAAATGGTTTCTCTTCAGGTGAAGTAAGAATAATATTCCTAATAGAACGAGCAATAGCGGTCTCATTTTTTATCGCAATAATATCTCTATTCAGAGGATTAATCTGAAAAGAAGCACTAATGTCCTTAAAGTCCTTTATTACCCGTTCTAAAGGCATGAAATACTATTAATCTACTTTATATTTATCACCCAAATATTGGTTCTGTGCCATAACTCCAATCATCATAGTCATCGTCATTACGGATTCTTTCATGAATCTCTTTTTGAATCTTAAAATCATGCTTTTTAGGTGTCATATCATCTTCATTGATTTCACGAAGCATTTTTGGTTTTGATTTTCCTGACCAATAGTCAGTAACTAGACGTGTTGTACCCCAAACTTCTTTCATGTAATTAACATCCCTATCTGGTTGTTGATGGATTGCCATCTTTTTGCTCCTATTTAGGTTAACAGAACTTTTTACGGGGTTTCTATCCCGCTTTAGTCTATTATTTTTATGTCAATATACTTCTATTTACCATATTTTTCTTCTTACAGAGCGGTTTTCGCGCTGGTGAAGCTTATTTTTTCATATTTCTGTAGAGAAAAGCGCCACATAAGCATAAAAAAAGTCGAATTTAGACATAAAGATCATAAAAGATCTAAAAATAGGTCTAAATTTCCGACTTTTTTGTTATTTTTTAGTATTTTTTATTATTTTCCCTGACCTCGATAAGGTTTCCGTGCATTATTACGAGAAGTTGCAGAATATTTCGTGTTCTTTCCTTGACCTTGGCGAGTAGATTTGGGTTTGGACTCGATTTTTTCTGCACCAGTAAAACTAGGTCGCTTTGCCATGATTAATTACCTCGATTTTTATTAAAGTTGGGTCGTAAACATCATTATCATAGATCTGAGAAGCTATTTCGTCAAGCTTTTCAGCAGTTTGTTCATAACTTAGTCCTCTATAAAGAATCTCTCCGTTATAGAGGATATTAACTAATGGATCAGATGACACGAGTTTTTTCATGTCCCACACGAATGCGTGGATCACACCAGATCTCAAAACCTGCTTCGATAGCATCGAGACAGAATGAGACATCTTCTCCGCACATATCTTGCACTGCACCTGATTCAAAGACTTGCATCTTAGGTGCAAACCATGGATACTTAATCTCAGGATGCTCAAATACTCCGTTCTTAATCATAACCCATCCAAATCCTGTATAGTCTACAGTGAATGGCTTACGACGCTTGCTGATACCATCAACCATCTCATGGTTCATAACACCACCATTACCACGGAAATCATCTTCATCTAACCAATGAGCAACTGATGTGGTACGACCATCTTCAGTACAATACCAACCAGCAACAATCTCCTTCTCATCACCATCTTCAGGTAGTGCTAGATCACATAGTTGCCAAAACTTCTCAGTGTTGAATACAATGTCACTATCAATCCATAGTTGATAATCATATTGAAGTTTACCATCCCAGGGTACTTGATCTGGTCCTCTGAGAACATTTGCACCAAGACACTTACAACGTGCAAAGTTAACCATGGATGAGTAATCTTGAGAAATCTGAATACTCATACCGTTTTGTACAAGATCAAAACATAGTTGTACAAAACTCTTTAAAAATGTAAAAGAACATCCGCGTCCTGGTAGGCAAAATACAATCGCCTTACCTCGCATACGCTCTTTGATTGCTTCATAATCCCACTGTTCTGTGTCTGCTGATGCACTACTCGCTGTGGGCGTTTTTGCTTTTACCGTAAATCCTTTTGCCATAAGAGAATAAAAACCTCAAATCAATTATACTGTTTTATTTAGTACCTGTCAATGGGATGACTCTATCGTAATATCCCTATTGACTTCTAACTCCTCATAGTTTAAATCTTCTGTAGTATACTGTGTGTCCAGCAAATCAATCATATTATATAATGTCTCCCAGACTGATTTGAAATCATCCTCGGAAACATTATGCATAATACATTTTTCTTTTGCGTAGATATGATAGATCTTATTCATGAAAAAAATTTATTCCGATTTTTTTTCTGGCGCTCTTTTATTAATCTCGCCTTATTATGTATTATATTCAGAGAATCTTATAAGAGTCTCAGAAAGATTATCGGATAAACTCTCTCATATACTTTAATCCATCTTTAGTTTTTCCTTTTCTGATAAACCTCTGAAACATCTTTATACCCCTCGGAAAATTTTTTTGAGTTTTTATATCACTCTCGCGTTTTGTCACCTCTGTAGGTTAGGGATGTTTGGGTTTTTAATTACGCTACGCCCCGCTTATCATAATAACCCGTAATCGCATTTACTGTCAATACGAATAACGAATAAGTCGCATATACTGCTATAAAGAATAACGAAATAAGTGGGGGCACTGTGTATAACGAATGCCCCCACAATCTCATCAAGCAGCGATACGCATCAGACGATCTGCCTTGATCTCGTTGTTAACGAAACGACCAACAGATTCGCCCGCTTCGATCACCTTACTGAGAGAAGTTACGAAGGACGTAACATCGTTCAGGGTGTAATCGTAGGCACGTCCACCAGTAAAGGTGACGGTGGCGGTGTTATCATCGAGGGCAATGTTCTCGATTGCAGTGCTGTTAGAGATTGCGAAGTTCATGATCAAAAGTAACAAATAAGGTGTGAATGTTGGTGGGTTTTATGACATCACCAGGTCAAAAGTATCAGGAGAAAATGTAACCGTTTTCGAAAGGAATCACGTTGCCATCAACACGCAGGAACCACTGATGTGCCTTCTGAAATACACTGTCGCCATCACATCCGTTCTCTTGGAGAATAGCATTCAGGCGAGACTTGGTGGTTTTAGACTTTACACCACCGTCGAAGATTTGCACGAAGTTCTCACCGAGGCGAGCAATAAGGTTGTCGTGCAGATAAACAGAGGTGAAATTGTCATAGGTAACAACCTCGGTGTTGTCGAGTTTCCAGTCCTGATAGTTAGCGATGGCGGTGTTCATCAGGCGCTCGATCTTACGCATTGTGATGGTTGCGGTGTGTGTGGTGGGGGTCGTTTCCCTCCCCCCGATGAACCTAAATTACAGGAGATCGGGGTGGAGATCAAGGGGTTGTGGACGGTTTTCTGATTGGCACACCTCAGATTCGATGACGCAAACCAGCAGGCAATTCTCGATTCCTGCGTGTCAATTCCATCCCGTAAGTTGCCGCCTGATCGAGATAGAAACCCTCACGAATCGGGTTGAAACCTTTCATCGCTTCAGCAGCAGAATAGCAATCCTTGATGATATACTTTAGGGTGTACACATCACAAACCTTTGCATGTGCTTCCCAACGATCGAAGTGCTCGGGTGTTGCGAACTGTTGAGTGCAGAGAGTGCTCATGGGTGTGTTCCCTTCGACCCTTATAGAATCCCACATCCCGCAGATTCGTTCTGTATCAACCGCTACCGTTTTGCTAATTGATACTTTACCAGTCAATGTCCATGTCTTCGACATAAACATTTACCTTCTCAGTTGGTTCTAGTTTGAATAACTTTTCAAAGTCAATCTGTCGAGGATCAAAATCATTTAAGACCTCCATATCCAGTGTGATCCTAACACGACGCTTCTGTGCTGAAAGGTAAGTAATCATGAGAATCTTTGGGTGATTGGATAACTTTTAAAGTATAGAATCTTATGGGGAAAATGTCAACTGTCGTGAGTGTATTTATGGGCATTCCCTATGATTTTTCATAAGATGTCTGAGAATGCTGATGTATGGGCGCTTGACTTTTTCGAAGTTTTATGATAGAGAGCGGTCTAAGATCACAAGACCTAGACACATTTAATAAGGTATTTAATAAGGTATTTAATAAGGTATTTAAAGGTATTTAATCAGGTATTAGATAGATTTAATCAGGTATTTAATAGGGTACTAAACACCTTTTTCCACAGATTAAACACCTTTTTCCACAACTATTGTGGAAAAGATAAAACACTCATTTATATTTAAAAACACATTTATTTAATAAAAAGCAATAAAAAAGCACCTTTTTAGGGTGCTTTGGTACAATAATGAGGTGATACTTTACAGATTTGTTCTAACTTTTTGATCTGTAGTTCTGTCGCTGAATGTACTGCTTGATTGATAAGATTTGCACCTAATACACTAAACAAAACAAGAAATGCGATTCTCATTGTACCTCACTGTTATCATCAAGAATAATAATAAGTTCACCAGATTCAGTCAGTATATCATACCTTACTGTATCAGGTGCAATGTCTGCTTTACCAACGATCATTGCAGTGGCGAGAAGAATTTCAATCATGGATTTAGAGTTCGATGTTCCAGTCTTTGTCGTTGATCAGTGATACCCAGAAATGGTTTTTACCATTGCTTGATGTAAGAAACACCTTATCAGATAGGTGTTGTTCAATGATACATTCTGGGTTCGATTCCATTAGGTTAGAGAATCGATTTTTCGCCTTTTTGCTTTTTGGTGATACAAATGCGGTCATGATTCTGAGTAGAAAAGATTAAACAGTTCGTCCATTGTTAGGATGTTTGATTCATCCCGTTTTGTGTATTCTGGGCGATCGTTGAGATCACACGCCCATGCTTTACGCTTGATCGTGTATGGTGTGTAGGTGTTATCATCACTGCAATAGGTGTAACCGAGATCAGCGTATTCTGTGCCGATCATGTTAGCATTGAGGAGGTGGTTCATGATAACAAAAAGGATGAAATGTTTGGAGAGTTTAATGACATCCCCAGGTCAAAGAATAACCTTACACCATCACAATCTGTGCTTTACCTTCCTCAATAAAGACCACACCATTGTGCTCACCGATAGTATAGTCTACACCATACACAGTTTCAGTGATCACAGACCAGGAATCTTGCTCGTGCTTGGTGATCACATAACCATACACATTCTCGCAACCAAGGAATTTCTCACCAGTGCGATATGCAGACTCAAGGTTCACACAAACCTTACGATCAACACCAAACTCATTGGAGAAGGTGGAAAGAATGAAGAGAGTGTAGAAAGGCATCGGACTCAGTTAGTGTGTGGGGTTAGTGTTACTTAAGGTCAGCGAATGACCTTTACAACTTCACCATTATGTCGGATCACAA
>Ga0208161_1000048_pt1 | contig 55760 bp, 42 predicted proteins | sample CB_VirMetaG_3_FD_184538 | JGI IMG/M metagenome (GOLD analysis project Ga0208161, IMG submission 184538) | Freshwater to marine saline gradient viral communities from Chesapeake Bay - CB_1508_1S Viral MetaG (SPAdes) (version 4) | ecosystem: Environmental > Aquatic > Marine > Coastal | place: USA... | reverse complement strand
TGCTGATTTTCAACAACTTCCATATATGCTTCTTGAAGATTGCGAAGTTCTTGTGCGTCCATTTTACAAATACTTTTTAGATATTTATAAAAAAGAAGCGTCTCGTTGATTGAGACGCTTCTTGAGTGCTTGACGACGTGCCTTTGCTTGTCGGAGTGCTTGCGGTTTAAGTTTTCGTTTCTGGGGTTTCCCAGAATTATGTTGCCAGTTTGGAGTGGTCATGACACTAGTTTACTGAATCCCTTTACTTTATCAAATTTCATCACCCTGTCAAATTTATCCATAAGATCGTCGGTCTTATGTGAGATTACAAACACATGAGCATCCTGAATGACATAACGAATAATATTTGTGAAGAAGTCTGTTCCTGCACCATCCAGAGAACTATCAAAAATCTCATCTAGAATGAGAAGATTTGTACTGGCCGAATTTCTTAGTTTGGCAATGTCCCGCCAGGTAAACAAGAGAGATAGGTCAATACGCATCTTCTCACCTTCACTAAACGATTCATAACTAAAATCTTCGTGAACTGGTGATTTAATAACCTCCTTAAACTCTTCATCCAATGTGAAATTGATGTAAAAGTCCATCATCTGTAAATACTTGTTTATCTGTTGGTTCATAAGAGGCAGATACTTTTTGATGATCTTAGACTTTACTCCACCATCTTTCATCAATGAATGAGCGAACTCGTAATAACTAATTTGTTCTTTTTCGTTAGACCGATCTTTTTCTATTTTTTCAAGATCTTTTATTAAGTTTTCAAGGGCTTTGCGTTCAGAATTTCGGTTTTGAATTTGTTCGGTAATTTCTTGAATTTCATGTCCAAGATTTCTGATTTGTTTGTTAAGCCCATTAATCTTAACATTGTTTGTGGTAATGTCATTGTTGAGTTTACTAATATCCGTAGAATAAGATAAGAATTGTTCATCTTTTTCCTGTTCTACATTGATTGCATCCTCCAACTCTCGGTATCCGTCATTGAGTTCTTTAGATTTCTCTTCAATATCTACAATCTTATCTAGGCGAAATTGTTCCTCAATGCTTTGGGTACAAGTAGGGCAAACCGAATTCTCTTGGAAAAACTTATGTTCAGATACTAAAGTTTGTATCTTTTGTTCCAGTTTTGCCTTGATCGTGTTTAATTTTTTTAAACTAGACTTAGAATTGTTAAGATCTTCCAACTTTGGTCTTAAATCATCCCGAATTGTTTTCATCAGGACTTCATTTTCTTCTGACAATTCAATGAGTTCACTATCTAAAGTTTTAATATAATCTTCTTTTTTCTGAATGGTTTCCTTGCCACTCTCATCGAGATTGGTTATAAAATTTTGTTGCATCTCGATCTTGTCTTCAATCATATCTTTTTTGATTGAATACTCACGAACTAGTTCATTTGTTCTACGAATTCTATCCTTGAGTAGATTATTCATTGTGGAAAAGATTTTAATGTCCAAAAGATCTTCCACAATTTCTCTTCTATTAGAAGATGTTAGTTGCATGAAAGGGACAAATGTAGCTGATCCCAGAATAACTGTCTGAGTAAAAGACTTGTAATTAAGTTTTAAGATTCCCTCTTCCAGTTTCTTTTGTTGATCTTGGGCTGCAGAATCTTGATCCTGAACCTTACCATCGATCCAGATTTCAAATATATTTGGTTTAATTCCCCTGACAACTTTATATTCTTTATTTCCTATGGAAAATTCAATTTCCACAAGACAATCTTTCTCATTTACAGAGTTAACGAGTTGGGGTTTATTGATTTTTCTGAATGGTTTGTTGTAGAGAACAAAGGTCAAAGCATCTAAAATAGTACTCTTACCAGAACCATTTGTTCCGACAATCAGGTTAGTCTTAGCGTCTTGAAAATTTACTTCTGTAAACTGATTTCCAGTGGAGAGAAAGTTACGCCATTTAATCGTTTTGAACAATATCATATTTTCTGGGAGGAATCACAAAATCATCAGGGGTTATGATAGCGTATTTGTAATTATACTGGTGACACGCTTTAATTGCAAGTTCTGGATCTATTTCAACGACTTCCATTTCAGGATGATCGTCAGCTTCTAAAAGACCGGCAAATCTTTCCGCATCATCTTCATCCTGAAAGAAGTATAGTGTTTTTTCGCCATAGTTATTCGAAACAGCGTAGGCGCCGTCTTCGTCTCCATATGGCGTGATCATGTACATACTTATTCTATTTCGCAAGCTTCTTGATAGACTTCTCGCAAAAGTTTTTTGACCTTTTCTTTGTCCAGATCAAAATCAGAGTCCTCAACATATTTATTTAAAATGGTGATTGTGTCTTCAATTTTTTCTTGATCAAAGTCAACATCATCATCATTAACTTCAAAGTTTTCGACAATTTTAATGTCTACAACTCCAGTCTTATAGACCTTATCTACAAATTTTTCAAACAAAAGTTGATCTGATTTTTTACGAACAACAATTTTTACAATCTTATCTTTACAAGATGTTGTATTGAAAAGTTTTGGATTTTGATCCTCATAGTAAATCCTTTCAAACATGTTATAAGGATTTTGAACAAACTCTAATTCAAAAGTTTCTGTGTCAAAGAAATTAAATCCTCGTTTATCGTCAACATCATTCCAATAAAGTTGGTAGGCATTTCCCAAATAAAAAATTCTACCGTTATTGGAACGGGTGTGGTAATGGCCAGAACAAACGATTCTGAATTTATCAAAAACATTTATATCCATTCCATGTTGTTGAACGTTTCCCGGATATACACTAAACCCATTAAGTTCCAAATGACCAAAGGCAACTTTCGCTTTTGTTTTTGAAATTTTATCTATGGTTTCATCTCGATTCTCCGGAGAAATCCATGGGATCATAAAAGTATTAAGTCCGGCGACTTCATATTCACCAGGACTAGAAATAGGCACAATGTTGTCATACTCTCTTAATAGGGACTCAATGGAGTTGACTTCATTTGTATTTTTATAATATGCGTCATGGTTTCCAACAATCTGGTACACGGTAATACCAAGATCTCGAAATTTATCATACACATTTTCTTTAGCCCAATTCAAACACCAAAAGTCAATAGACTTACGGCTGTCAAAAGCATCACCTAAGTGAATACAATGTTTAATATTTCTTTTTTCTAGTTCTGGAAAGAAAACATTCTCATAAAACTTTTTAAAGTAATCATGAAAGGTCTTACTCCCCTTCCTAGCACCATAATGTGTGTCAGTTATACAAGCAACTAAAGTCATTGATACATCTTTGTTTGAATTGCATCCTTAATACTATTATACTCTGCGGCATCAATTCCGTCACCATCTACGGTAAACACTTCATCATATCCAGATCTTTCAATGATCTTAGAACGAATCTCCATTTGTTTTTTCTCCTTCTGGATTCTTCTCAGAAATGCGTAGTGAATGATCTGAGTAAAATATGCAAAGGGATTTGAAGATTTTTCTGGATTAAAATTATGAATGTACTGAACACAATTCTCAATGCCGTCACAGATCATGTCCTCACGAAACATATAGTTGACGAAATTTGGTTTGTATGATAGGTGAGTGGCAATCTTGAGGAAACATTCTCCTAAGTAATTTGTAATGCGAGGTTTTGGTTCACCATTTTCCGCAGCTACTTTTACTTTTCTTTTATACTCACATATAGCCTCAAGGAATTCTTTATTGTTTACATAATGTTCTGATCTTTTTCTTTTAGGTGCTTGCATTTCATGAGTCCCGATTATTATTGAATATTCTTATTATAACAAAATCTTCAGCTATTGACAATAGCCCATAATAAGCGGTACAATTACTCTGTGGAGTTTCAAAGATTAGTTGTCTTTAATATCTTGGCTCCTATAAAGTTTTTCAAGTTTTTTCCTTGCTTCCGAAACTGAAGACAAATATCCCATCTCTTCACTCAATGGGTTTTTTGAGTCTTTATTTTTTTGTTGTCTTAAAAATTTATGATACATTTCGATCAACTCCTCATCACGTACTTCACTGATCGTAAGAACTTTATCCATATTCAATAAAAATGTATCATCATCAGCAAATTTAAGCCAAGGATCTATCTTGTATCCTTGCATACCAATTTGTTTCATGACAATAACTTCTATTGTAACTGGATTATTTAATATTAACATTGTTGCGTTATCCTCTTCAGAAGGACAAACAATTGAAAATATTTCCTCTCCAGAAATTAGCTTTATAACTGCATAGAAATCTTCTTCCATCATTCTTTTAAATTTACTTGGATAAACTCATAGTTGAAATTTTCTTCATTATAGATTTTGACTCTTTCTATCAAATGATTTAGTGTATAATTTTTTCTTGAATTTTTAGTACAATCATCTGCAATATCATATAGAACTGCTTGAGTTTTGTTATCACCCTTTCTCAATACTCTTCCGATTGATTGTAGATTGCGGATTCTAGACTTCGAAGGTGAAGCAAAAATAACATTATGTAGATTCTTAATGTTAATTCCCGTACTAAACGTACCATATGAAGCCACAATAATTGCATTTTGTTCCCTTTCAGTAATCTCTCTAACTAGTTCCCTTTCTTCTGCATCTACTCCGCCATGAACATAAAAAACTTTACGTCCATCCTTAACTGAATTATTTATTGATTCGTATAAAGGTTGACCATGAGTTTCAACTCTTGAAAACAGAACAAGAGTATTTCCTTTAAGATCTAATGCCAAATTTTTAATGAAGTTATTTCTTTTTGGATGTCCAATAATAAATTGAACCTCCTCCTCAAAGTTTTCAAATTGTTGTGGATTATGTTTAAGGATTATAATTTTAATTTGAAGTTTAGAAAGATGTCCTTTATCAATTAACTCTTTGGTTTGGGTGACTTTATATGAAGGGCCAAATAAACCCTCCAATACCCATTTATGCGTTTGAGTGCCATCAAGAGTACCCGTAAAACCGAACCTATATTTTGTATTGTCAAGTTTAGTCATGATTCCGACTAAAGACTTTGATTTAAATTGATGAGCCTCATCTCCAATGACTACATCAAAACCATCATAGAAACCTCTCGGTAATTTGTAGATAGACTGCCAAGTAGTAATAACAACGGGGTATTCATTAGTCTTCTCACGACCACTGTATATGCGGTGGCAGTAGTCCTCTGCGTTCCATCCGTAGTCCTGGAAGTCTTTGAACATCTGTTCAACCAGGGACGTTGTGGGGACCACTAAGAGGGTTTTATGATCTCTTTCAGCAAAGTATCTGACAATAGAATAAATCATCAAAGATTTGCCAGAAGCTGTCGGTGATATTAAAAGTTTACGATTATACTTAAGTGCATCATAAACTGCATCTACCTGATAATCTCTTGGTTTATGTTTAGAGATACGAGTCATATAATCTTTAACACCTTCATAAGAGATCATTTCATTCTCTTCTAAAGGGGTTCCATAGAATTTATTGTTTTTGAATTCTATTTTATAGTCCCATTTTTTGGCCCAAGAAACTACTTTATCAAGAAGACCGACATAAATTTCACCAGTATGTGTTGAGAAAAGACGAATCTTTCCATCCCAATACTTACTCCTGTACTGAGGCATAAACTTAGCCCCAGGTACATCAAAAGTAAAATGTTCTGATAGTTCCTGATAAATGTGTGGTTCTGCTTCAATCTTCAGGAAAACTTCGTTCTTTTTCGCAATTACAATATCAGTCATATCCTCTAATAAATTTCTGCCACTCAATTGCATTTTTGAGCTGATATGTTCTATTTAATATAGTTTTAAGAATGCTCTCCAGATAATTAAGCATCATCTGATAGTATTCAATCTTAGTTTGACACTTAATTAAATCTTCATCAGCATCCATGTACTTATCCAAATCTGGTTTAAGTACTTTATGGTCAAAGGGTTTTTCTACATAAACTTCTGGTTCTGCTTTACCAGTATAATATTGCCACTTCTCTTTTTTTAAAATCTTATATTTGTTTTCTTGAGATTTTTTAAGAGTTAGGATGTTATTGAAGATCTTATAATATTTTGCATGGAGACTTGGAATTTTTACAGATTCCACATGAAGATTGTCTTCGTCAATTTTTGAGTCCTCTTCCCAAAGGGTTTGAATTTCATCCAGGTTCATAAGGCGTTATTTTATAAAGAGCATACTTAAAGGTTACTGTAGCCACAGCATATTGCACATCTGCAGATGTAGCATCAAACTCAATATCAGATAGTGAAGTCGGGAACATTCCTTGAAATTTCACTAAAGTTGATGGTTGGAAATTACTATTATAGATTATTAATGTTCCATCAGAAATATTTGGATCTTGTCCTGGATTAGTTGGATCACTATTTTTCCATTCGGCATATTCGTATATACTTTCTGGATAACCAAGTCCCCTCATCCAATTCTGGACTAAATTATAATTTTCCAAATTCTCATCAATATTGAATGTTAGTCTAAAATCATCAAAAACTAGTTTATCTCCAGGTATTGCAATATCTTTTAAATAAGTCGGTTGAATTGCAGCTCCAAGGGTTATTCCTGGGACATTCGCTGATTTTGAAAAGAAATCTATCTTTGGAGCCCTTGTTAGAATGAATTTAAATCCTACAGGACTCAAGAAATTTCTATTTGCAATTTGTCTATCAAAAGCGCCTGACATTGTTTTTACTTTTATTTATTTGCAATAAAAAAGGGTCCTTTTGGACCCTGGAAACTGAAGAGTTGTGAAATGAATCACATGAGGTTTGCGACCTTGACTCTTCTGTAGTAACGGTTTGCATTGAGGCGGAGTCTTCCGAGTCCCTGATCGGTTCCTTCTGCAAATGGGTTGGCAACAATACCATAACGGGTCTTGAAGCCAATTTTTGGTTGGAAGGTGTCCTGACCGACGGCACGAACCATCTGGAGAGGAACATATGGGCAGTAGAAGATACCAGCGTCATATGCGCTAGAACCCTTGTAACCTACAACGTAGTACTGATCAGCACCAGTTCCACCACCGTTGTAACCAGCAGCATAAGGATCGATATATACACGATACTTACCTTGGAGAACACCAGCGAAGGTGTTACCAGTGTCATCAACGTTTAGGTTAGCGTTGAGTGCAGGGGTGTAGTCAAGTACACCAGCCATGGTTAGAGCGGAAGCAACGTCTGCAGAACAGATGATGGTGTTGCCCTTTCCACGACGAGTTCTCTGAGCGATTGCGTTAGCATCACGCTCGATTTGGAACAGAAGACCCTTGAACTTCTCAACTGACCAACGACCGTTGGAGTCAACGTCTAGGTCGAATATACCAGAAGTTGCGGTGTTTGCAGTAGCACCTTGCTCAGCAACCTTATAGATGGTTCTGATGACTTCTCTGTTGATTTCAGCGAGGATCTCAGTAGAGAGAAGGTTAGCAAGTTCTGCTTCTGCGTTTAGACCGTGGATCGCCTTGAGGTCTTGAGCGAGCTCTAGGGAGTACTCAGCCTTGAGGGCGCGTGACTTTGCAGTAACGGTGACTTTCTCGATTGAGAATGCCATCTCGTTGAAGTAGTTACCAGCAGCATCTCCGAGAGCCTCGGAATCGCCAGTGGTCATACCCTGACCAACGTTATATGGTGATGGGTTGGTAGTAGCGGTTCCAACTGGGTTGAGAAGACCTGGATTGCTTCCATCCTGGTTGGTTGTACCGAAACCAACTAGACCATCGGAGAATCCGTTGGAAAGGTTACGGCTGTTATTCTGACCAGAGAAAGTGGTGTCTACTTCATTGAAGAAGGTCTCATCGCCACTCTGACCGTTGTAACGGGAACGCATTGCGAAGATAAGTCCAGTAGGACCGGACATTGGTTGAACGCCACAAATGTCATATGCAATGAGATTAGGCATTGCACGACGGATGAGGCTGATTAGAACTGGATCGAAACCAGCAACAGGACCAGCAGCATCAGCAGAACCAGAGAATCCACCAGTACCAGCAGAGTTGGTTGGGGAAGCTTCACCAAGGAACTGAGCGGACTCGCGGAGTTCTCTCTCTTGGTTCTCTAGAAGTTGTGCAGTAACTGCACGTCTGTGGGAATCTTTGATATCGCCTAGACCGTCGAAGTCTAGAACTGGAGCCCACTTCTCCACTAAGTATTGTGAATTAATTCCGTCCATTTTAGTTTGATACCTCGTTTTAAGTGTTGTTAAACTGCGGTTTGAGTATTATCTAAAAATCACTTTTTAGCAACGGTGGAAAGCGCTCTTAAATAAGCATCCATAGAAGGTGAATGAACCACTTCTTGGAAATTGGCTTCTTCTGATAGATTTTCCGTTTCGTCAGCTGGAGCACTAGCATGTTCTGGGAAGTAGGACTTCCTTAGAGTTACTAGTTTCTCACGATAGTTCGCTTCACTCTCAAACTCAACACTTTCTGCAAGGCTTGCAAACTTATCCTTTTGGGATAGTGCGAGACCTTCTGCAACTTCACCAAAAATTCTGTCAGCAGAACTTTCAGAGAGCTTTTGATTAAGAGCAATATTGCGCTCAATCTGCTCGTTGAGTTTTGTCTCCATATCATCAAGTTTTTGTACCATGCTCTCTAGTACATCATATTTCTCTTCAGGCATTGATACATAATGTGCTTCAAAAAGATTCTTCATGCCATCCATGAAGGATTCGGTAATTTCGGTTTTGAGTCCACTCTCAACAGCGAGAGCATTCTCTTCTAACCACTCGGATGCAACATACTCTAGGTATGAGTCAACACGCTCGGTTAGTTCTAGTTTGATTTCTTCAACCTCTTCTGCAAGAGCAACAGCATAGTGTTCTTCTAGAACAGACTGAATTTCTTGAGTCTTAGCGTGAAGGGCAGCTTCAAATACAAGCTTTGCCTTTTCTCTAAACTCTTCGGAGAGTTCCTCGTCTCCAGAAAGGAGAGCGTTAACGTCCTCATCGATGATAGAATCTACATCTTCTTCGACAACTTCTTCCTCAGAAGCTTCTTCGTCAGATTCTTCAGCACCCTCTTCATCAACCAACTCATCCTCTTCTACTTCCTCTTCGACTTCTTCCTTCATTCCACCACCTTGACCAGGTGTTGAAACTGGAGTTGCAGAAGTAGCAGCAGAATCAGCTGCAGAAGCTTTAGCGTTTACAACATCCTTAACTTGCTTAAGGGTTGCACCAGGAGTCTTTAGCATATTGCTATTATCATCTGGCTTGCTATTCTCAGGTGTAGGGCCTCCAAGATCTTCCCAAGCACCAGTTTGACCTGGAGTTGCAACTGGAGTTGCACTTTTCTCTGGGGAAGCCGGTGCAGATGCATTAGCATTTACAGCGGTTTTGGATTGTGAAGTGCCGCTTCCTGCGCCACCGCCCTGACCGGGGGTAGCAACAGATTCCATTTCTTGTAAATTGTTACCACGGGACATTTTTACTCTCCGATTACCTTAGTATAATCTGTATTTATTTATAAATTATAGATTTGACAGAAACTCTTGGAACAGATTTAACTTCTGCTCATCAAGTCTTCTTTGGTCTATAAGTGTATTTATTCTTTTTTGAGTTCTTTCTGCAAGTTGTTCACGAAGAATTCCTCCATCCCAAACCCACTCTTTACCTTCCATGATTCCAGAAACAAAAGCATCTGGAGCAGAAGGATCAGCAACGATATCAGCTGCAGTAGCAAGCATAAAATCTTCACCGACAATTTTGTGTCCTTCACTAGTTGTTTGTAGAGAACCTACACCACGAGAAGAAACGCCGAGCATTACTCCTTCATCCAAAAGGGAAGATGCAATCTTACCCATAGGAGTATTGAGGATTTGTGCTTTGCCTTTGAAGTTATTGCCTTCCTGAACTAGTGAAGTGATTTTATGAGAAACTCGATCAAGATTTACCGTAGGTCCATCAGGATGTCCAAGTTCTCCAAGAGCACGACCTTTCTGAACAAACTGTTCATTATAACGATCTACTTCACGGGAAAGAACGTTAATTGGGTACATTCTTCCATTGCGATTTTTAATTTCTCCTTGGAGAAATACGCCTTCAATGTAGAGTTTTTTATTAGCACCTTTTCCTTCGGTGATAATCTTTACATTCGTTACTTCTTCGGTAATTAGTTTCATAGTTCTTAGTTGGTGAGTCCTACTTTAGATGCTAATACTGATGCAGATGATGCAAAGATTACATCAGTTGAATATTTTTCAAGAAATTCAACTGATCCAGTTGCCATTGTAAATGTACTAGTAGTTGCGGATCCAACAGAAGGTGAAAGACTTACTGTAGCCGCAGCGCCAGATCCATTGTACAATCTTACACAGGTCGCTTCACTAATGCTGGAAGCTGCACCTGATGTAGTTGGCATCGCAACTTCTGTTGCAATTATTTTTGTTCTTTGCATTGTTATAATAAAGTTCTATAATAGCTATTTATTATTCTGCGTCTTCTTCATAGTCTTCGGACTCTTCTGGTGAATCTTCATACTCGATTTCACCGGATTCTTCCTCGCCACCAAACATTGAAGCAGCCACAACAGGTCTAATAATTTCAATGTTTTCTGCAGATTTTTGCATTAAAATTTCTTTAATACGGTCACTAATATCTGCAGGAGATTCATTAGAAACCATCATGTCAATAAGGTCATCCATTTTTAAAAGTTCAGTGTTTACTTAAGGGTATTTATTAAATTCTGCCACCTTTTGGCATTGTAACTTTTGAAGCTTCCTGTGATGGAGGCATTTCTGCAACCGCAGTGTCAGCTTCTGGGCTCATGGGAACTTCTCCCATTGCAGGTTGTTCTGTTGCTGGAGGTTCTTGTCCCAACGGTAATCCAGTCGTTGGATCGACATCGGGTGGAATTATGCCAGCTTCTTTTTCTGCAATGATTTGTTGATCAATTTCAACAATCTCCGAATCAGTTTGTTTGAGAACATTTCTTCTTATATAATCTACAGAGAAATATTTTCCAACATAAGGTTCTGCAACTGCAAGAACATTCAGTCTATTTTGAATTAGTTCAGCCTCTTTTAATTCCGCAAAATGATTGTCATATACAAAGTCAAACTGAATATGATCTGAGAGAACTTTCCAATCCTCAGGTGTGACAACATTTTTTAAAATAAGTTGAGTCTTCAACATATCCATGAATAGTTGGGAGAATCTTTTTCTCATTCTTCCAACAAATTTGGTGAACTTGATTTCATCTCTAAGAATTTCAGAAGAACGACCTAAATTAAAACCGCCTTCTCCGCCTAGACGAGATTCTGGAACTCCTAGAGCTCTGAAAAGTTTCTTCTGAAAGTAATTAACATCAGTAAGTTCACCGAGATTTTGTCCGCCAGGTAATGTAGTAATTTCAGTTCCTCTACCGCCCTCTCGTCTTGGAAGCCAAAAGTCTTCCAACATAGACATCATTTTTTTATCGTCACGGATCTCTCCAGTATTTGCATCGTAAACTAACTTATTACGATAACGAGTCATGACATCACGGAGATATTGTTCCGCTTTAATCTTTGGTAGATTGCCTACATCAATATAAAAAATTCTTCTTTCTGGTGCTCTTGATAATCTGTAGATAACAAGAGAGTCTTCAATCATTCTAAGTTGATTGAGTGCCTTAATTGCTTTATGGAGATATGAAAGAACTACTTGTTTATTTCTGTCCACTAAACCAGAGTGAACATACGTAATTGCATCTTTAGAAATTCTTGAAGCTCCTCCAACAGCATTTTTAAAATTACTGGTTCTTTGGTGATTACCGCCTCTCAGATTTGGATCATATTCATAAAACTCCTCAACTTCAGGAGTAACCATATTTCCATTCGCATTTCTTCCATCAGTTACCATAAAAGATGGATTCAGAACATGTTTTCCATCTTTTTTAATTTTTCTTACAAGTTTGATCTTCATTGGATCAATATATCTGACCTCTTTAATTCCTTCTTGAGGTTTTTCCAGATCAATGACTTTATGGTAGTAGATTCTTCCATCTACATACCAGTTTCTCATAATCTCATGACATCTCTTATCAAAATCTAAAATTTCTTTAATATACTTAAATTCGTCTCTAATAATAGATTTCAGTTTATCCGAAGCCGGAACATTCTGCAAATCAATTTGAACTGGAGAATCATTTTGATCTGACACAATCGCTTCATTAATAATATCTTCAATAGCTCCATCTACTTCAGGGTGAAGTGCCATTTCACGATATCTTTTGATTAGATCGTATTCAGATTTATATACTCCTTCGATATCAACATACTGTCCATAAAATCCACTAGACACATAAAAGTCCGAAGAATCTTCTTGATTCTCCGGAACAGGAGAGACGATAGATTTTTTTGATCTATCGTCCTCCGAATCTTGAATTTTAAAACCAAATAATTTAGGCATTACTCAAGTATAAACTCTATTTGTATTATTTATAGAGGGTTAATAACTTGAGGATCAGTACCCAACTGAGTAGAACCATTTGCATCCAATGCATCCCACCATTGAACTTGAAGATCAACGGTAAATTCTTCGATAGAATCTGAAGAATCGTATGATAAATCGATAGCGCTGACTGCAGTTGGGAAAATTCCGTAGAACTTATAAGCCTTCAGAACTGGAATTGGATCACCCGCGTTAGTTTGAATTGGAGTATTAACGTTTGATTGTGCAGATGCAATCGATGTTCTACCAAACTGTTTTACAATAGCATTTCTTTGATATTGAGCTGGATTAATTAAACCAGTGTTATCATCATGTTTGTTAATAGCATTCATCCACTTTTCAAATGCAGTTCTAATGGTAAAGTCTACATCATTAATAATAGTAACTGTCCAGACATCAAACGTTCTATCTCCTGCAATCTTTAGTGTTCTTCCTCTAAAAGGAACCTCAATAACACCAACGTTTGATGCTGGTAGATTTGCAGATTTAATCATAAATCTAGATAGTTCACTAATAGACCTAGTTTGATCAACACTTACACTATTGGAAGATTCGGTTGCAAATGTTGGGAAGTTTAATTCAACTTCAAACAGATTTGGACGAGCTGCTCCACCAATTAACCTTGCTTTAAAGTCTTCTAGAGTTCTGGAGCCAAAACTTGGGGTATTTGAAAATGCCATTTTTTTACCTCTGTAGGGATTGATGTTTTAATAAATTAAACGGTTCCAACAACCTCTTCAAAACTAATACCAGTTCTGTTAGCAACAAAAGTGAGACCAATGAAGTTAATTGATCTTGCAGGTTTAACGAAAATATCAGCCCTAAATTGATTTGCGTCAATTACATCTGGGGTGTTGTTTGATTCATCACAAACAACTAGGAAGTCTGTAATTCCTCTCTTTGCTTTAACATCACGGAGATATGGTTCAACAATGTTTACGAAGTTATTTCTAGTGATAACATCATTAAACTCAAAGAGTTGAGCTCTTGCAGCTCTAGAAATGGTATCCTCAATCGTTAGGAATAAACGACGAACATTAATTCTATCAAAAGCACTAGCAACAGCAAGAGCAGTCTTATCTCCGAAAAGAAGTATTCCGGCCCCTGGTGAAAAGATCACGGGATTGATTCTCTTAGGATAGAGTAAATCTCTCTGTGCTTGAGAAGGATTATATGCAAGTTTAATTGCGTTGTTTATAGCACCTCTCGAAGATCCTGCTGGGGAGAACCATGGATAATTGTTAATAGAAGTTCTTGCCATTAGTCCTGCAATATCTCCATTAAGAGGAATATATCTGAATGAATTATTAAATCTATCAAACATATACTTGTAACCAGAATCAAATACTGCATACGAAGAAGAAGTTATTGCATCAAAGAACTTAATAATATTATCAGTTTGCAAGTCACTATTTGCAACATTGACAACTCCTGATTTTCTTGGAGAAATACAAGCAATACAATCTTTTCTATTTTCTGCAATATCAATAAGTCTGTTTGCCTTCGCTTGAGCATCAAATATAGCCGCACCACCGTCTGGACCTGCAATTAAGAAATTAATATCATATTCTGCAGGATTTCTGAAAACTTCATAACCACTGATAACATCAGCTAAAGTAGCTTCCATTCCACCAGTTGCTGAGGAGTAGTCATATCCATTTGAGAATGAGTATGATCTATTTCCAAAACATCCAAAGTTTACTCCAGTAGCAATTTGTCCAGGAGCTATAGAACCACCACTAGTTTGGACATAACCAGTAATATTAGTAAATCTTGCGCCACTGACTTCTTCCGCTGCCCCAGAGTAAATGTATTGGGATACATTTGCTAAGTAATCTTTGTAGTAAATGTTCTCGGCAGGAGAAATTTTACCGTCAATAGCTTTTGATAGATTTGTATATTTTTCTAGAAGATTTCCTGCGGTTCCTGTTATAGATCCACTTTCGTCAACTACAACGACATGCACTTCATCATTCCTTCCACCTCTATCTTTGGCATACTGTGATGTACCTGGTTTTGGTGCAATAGATTTCCAGAAAACTGTAGAATTTGACAATCCTAAAGTCTGTTGGTCATACCAATCAACGGAAACATTTTCGTTAGTAGTCAGCAATCCTTCACCATAACCATCAGTTCCATCAGCAATACTTCTTGTATATCTTACTACTAATGTAGTAGAAGCTATTGATAATGGGGACGCGGAATCAATTATAATTAATCCCGTGTCAACCCCAACAATTCTAGCTGACAAAGATCCATTTAAAGTTTGGATTAAATCTCCAACCTGAACCGTATCTATTACTGTAACAGGTGTTAGGTCAGATGCATATGTAATAGTTGTAGATCCGAGTCCAACTGTTGCAGTCCCAGGAAATCTGAACTTCTCAAGAGAAGTGGCAGCTCCTACACTGTTGAAAACTTGATAGTAATTTCCTGGACCATCAGGAAGTCTATTCAAACCCGATGATGCATATGTAATTTCGGTAGCAAGACCGGTAACATTGTTGTGGAGACTGACGATCTTGACATCAATACTACCCTCATTTACTTTACTAACAATTCCTTTTACATATCCGTCAAAAAGTTCAATAGTTCCAGTTGGGGTGGCATAACTAGTTCCGATTGAACAAGTAATAGCAAATCCAGCAGAAATTCCAAAGGTTCCAATTGATACTCTTTGATCCGCAAAAGCATCAATCGTGCAAACTTTTAGTCCGTTAGCCCATGATCCCGGATTCTTAGCAGCAAAAAGCCAATCGCTATCTGTAGCATGATTGTTGTTATAATCTTCTTGGCCGGTGATCTTTAAATTAACTGGAGCTGCTGGGTCTACTGGCCAATTTGCATTTCTCAAATCCTCAGAGTCTACTCTAACTACTCGTAGAGTTCCTCCATATGAAAGGTATGACGAAGCGGTTAACCAGTATTCAGCCTGACCATCGGAAGCTGATGGTTTGCCAAATGTATTCAATAAATCTTGCTCAGTTTCAATTAAAACTGGCTCGCCTACTGGCCCTTTTACAAAAGGTGCAGCAAAAGCACCTACTTGATCGTTTACTGCATCAATTCTACCTACAGTAAGATCAACTTCTCGAACTTTTATGCCAGGTGATACTAAGTTTAGCGACATGTCTTTCCCTCTGAAGAAGTTCAACTTAACTAGAAATATTTATTATTTGCTAACTTTATATTGGGGAAACCGCCAATGAACACTACCAATCTGGATATTTCCAATATGAATTCGATAATTTTTGTTTTCTATTACTAATAATTCTCTCTTTAGTGCATTCTTTACACTCATATGAATATGCAGAAGGAATGTCTCCTCTTCCTTTCCGTGTTAAATAAAATCCATCCAATAGGTCTTTAATTTGGCCACAAACTCTACATTTTCTTTCCGTAAGAAATAGATGTTCTAATTCAAATTGATCATCTATATCCATTATTGATAATCCCACATAAATGATCTATCTCCATACTCATCAATATGCCAACGATCCCCATCTTCATCAATAAAACTCTCCCCACCTTCCAATCCATCAGTTATGAATCCAAATGGAGCCATGTCTTGTTCAATTTGATTTTTCTGTTCTTCGTATAATCTTTTACGAACATCATTGTCCGTCATCTCTTTAAAATATGGTTGTGCAATTAACCAAGCAAAAATAACTAGACACATTGCAAGATCATCATTGGATCCATCTTCAGCTTCAAATGAATTTGATTTTTGAATAAAAGTCGTAAGTTCACTTATGGTATCATAATCTTTAATAATTAGTTTATCTCCCTCAATCAGTGTCTTAAGATTCATACATCCAATCTTTTTGACATTTTTGGACATCTTGACACCCATCTGAGATTTCTTACCAGAAAATCCTTGACCAACTAGTTGACCAGCACGACCTCTCATTGTACACATAAGAACATTATCATACTCCAAGTCCATGTGAAGAATTTGACCTACTTGTTCTCCAACATCATTAACTTCCACAAGAATGTATGCATTATTATATGCAATAGCAAGATCTTTAATTATGCTTGGGAATAACATTGGTTTGATTTGATTATTCCTATACTTTGCAACAAGGCGATATGGGAAACTTGTTGTATCACAAATAGTAAATGCAGAATAATCCTTTTCTACACCTCTTGCAACATCTACAGTTACCACATAATTGTGTTCTTTTTGAGGTTCCTCATAAATATCCAACCCTGCATTTGATTTAATTGGATCATCATAAACTAAAGATTTAAGTTTTGCCGCAGATACGAGAGTATCTGAAGATCCTAAAAAATCACATTCAAATTCTTGTTGGAATTGTTCTTTCGAAGTATTTGCAATGGTCTGATCTTTCCATTTATCGTCCCTACCAGGAACTTCAGACCAATGAACATCGGTAGGTACATATTCATTCTTACCGCGTTCAGCGTCATGCCACATACGATAAAAATGGTTCATGCCCTTTGGGGTTGAAACTATGATGACTTTTGTGTTTTGGCCAGACGATATAGTAGGATAAACAGAGGCAAAGAAGTCATCAGCAATGTGATTTGGGATGAATGCGAACTCGTCCAAAAAGATGATATTATACGATCCACCTCGGACAGCAGATGCAGAAGTAGATGCGGCGATAATTTTGGAACCATTTTCTAATTCTAGAGATCGTTTATTCCATGATACGATACCTTGTTGCATCCACTTTGGTAATTTTTCATATGCAAACTGCAACCTACTTAACAAATCTTGTGCAGTGGACGCCTTGTTGGCTAGAATAGCTATGTTTACATTATCATTAAAAACCGCATAATGTAACAAATATGAAACACAAGTAGTAGATTTACCTGTCTGACGAGGCATTCTACAAATATTAAATCTATTATCGTGGAAATTGGTAATCAGTTTTTCTTGAAAAGGATACATCTTGAATGGTATCTCACCATAATCCAGAGAAACGATCTTAATATAATTCTTAGCAAAATAAACAGGATCATTTTTGCACTTGATAAATTCAAGAATTTGTTCCTGTGTGAATTCTACAGCTACATTAGCCTTCTTAAGGTTTGGATTACCAAGATAAATCTGATCACTCATAAATCAAAACTTCGCTAGACTCGCTACTACTTCTTGTTGTTTTAGATACAGCTTAAAATAAGCTTTTGCAAATTCTATTGCTTCTTCTCTATCTAATTTATCTATGACTCTTGACTGCTGTTCATAGATTAACATTTTATTGATATCTTCAAGTACAATCTCAGAAGGGTCTACATTCATTTCATTTACCTGGAATAACTACAATTGGTTTAGATGGGTCTGTGGGGCTTGGATACCACTGCATTATAACTGCGCCTGGATAGAACTTCTCGATTTCCTTTTTGACTTCATCTTTTGATGGTCTCTTCATATTTGGGAAGAAAAGTTGAATATTCATCATTGGTCTTCCTCTCCAGGAAAATAGTATAGTATAAACATTACCAGTGGATTGTATCCGTTGATAGTCCTCGTTTGTTAATTGCCCAGGTTGAATAACAGAATCTGCAAGTGGTAGGGATGGGCCACTAAACTTCTTCATTGCAGCGGCCTTTTCTCTAGGATTGGTAGTACCCTTTGCAAGATTTCTAATTTTTGCAGTTCTTTGTGACTGTCTATGACCTCCACCGATCTCAAAACTCACATTTTCATTTGCTGGATGAACTTCATTTGGGTCATATGGATTTGGATCTAATGATGCAGGCATTGAGAACATTTTCCAATAACCTTCACCATACTTACATTCCTTTGCGGTCTCTTTTTTCTTACACTTAGGGCAATATCTAACCATTTCATTCATTTCCTGGATGGAAGTTCCAGTTACGATTGGATCCGGTTTAACAATATCCACAAATTCATACTCAGTTGCTCTGAATTCATCTCTCCAGTTAGAAAACTCATAACCCTCTTTCTGAGTTTTATTGCCCCAGTTCTTTGCACCAACTTTACGGCACTTAACTAATGCACCAGAAGCATATGCAGAAGGCCAAACCTTATAACGAGATTTTACCTTTGAGTAACATGCGTCTTTCTCTTCAGTCGCAACCATCTTAGCCTTACCCTCTCTGTCGGGATTTGGGTCTTCTTCATTCTTGCGACGGAATGCTTTTTCCTCTTCCTTATCGGAGAGGTCTGCCTTCATTTTGCTGGAACCACACTTTGGTTTTGTGGTTTGTCCTGGTTGTTTTGCACAGGGTTTTCCTGCGTATTTACCACCCAGTTGAACCCAACCAGGGGTGCCATCAGAAGCGCGACTCTTAGTAAACCAGTCACGCAAAGAACTATCACCACTCTTGTTTTCATCAATAGATTCCTCCTTCACACAATTGGGAACTACTTTTTTTCCCTTCTTTTTCATTCCAACCTGTTTATAACCATCCCAACACTTTTCATCTAGTTTTGCAGATTCATCATAAACTTTCTTTCCATCTTTAATATAACCAGATCCTTTCTTATCGTAGAAACGAATACCTTTTGTCAGTCTCTCAGAGGTCAACTCTTCCTTTCTCTTTTTTGCGGAAGTTCTCTTTGATTCTTCTTTTTCACCTCTTTCTTTTTCAAGTTCGGCCTGATCTTCTTTACTTGAAATATCTCTGTATTTTCTACCAGTAACCGAAGAGGTAGAAATCATCTCTTCAATTTTTTTCTTACGACCTTGACAATGAGCTCTCTGAGAAAATCCTTTTGGATTATCGCAATCAATTGACTTCTTATATTTGTCAGACCACTCTTCTTTTACTTTTTCTACTTTCTTTAGTTTGGAATAGTAGTTTGGAAGTTCGTCAAGATGTTGAAGTGCAATCTCTTTTGCTACTTGATTATCAGTAGTATGTTCATGTTCAACTTTCATCCCCATCTCAAGTTGTTTTTCAATTACTGATGGGGATACTTTATGCTTTTTTGCGATTTCTTCTACCGACTTATACGACTTGAATGATTCTTTTACTTCCTTCTTTTTCTCAGTATCATCTTCGCCACCATCCATGTGGTCAGCTACTGTATCAAGATACTCAGATGCCTTAGTGATCTTGGATTGAACCCATGCTTCAAGATCTCCCTCACCTTTGAGGTGACGCATCAATCTTTCAATAGCAGATTTTGCAGTCTTTAGTTCCCCACGAGCCATAGAAAACTCAAAGTCTTCTCCAAGAGGAGCAATGGTTTCCAGATCAGAGAGAATAGACCACTCCTTAAAGGTGAGTTTATCCATTATTTTGCAAATACTTTCCTATATTTTATTTAGATAGATCCTGATTCATGGAACTCTTCAAGAACTTTTGAAGTTCAGCAGTAGATCCCAAAAATACTGCATTGTTAGTTACATTAGTTGGCGCAGATCCTTTTTGTTCTTGATTAATATCTTTCATCTTCTTCTGAAGATCGATTAGTTTGTCGGTAACATCGCCAACGTTTTTAATTAATTGTCCAGCAACCTCATATGCTCTAGGAGAATCAGATTCTTGTGCGAGTTCTAAAATACCATTAATAGCTTCTTGACCCTTTTCTATGATAGAATAAAGTTGTCCTCTAGAATATTCATAATCTTTTTGAAGTTGATCTGATTCTTCTTTTTTTATGATTGGAGAAATTTCCGATTTTACAATTTCGGATTTAATCTCTGTTGGTTCTATATCTAAAGCTTTATCAATATCTTCGAAACTCATACATCAATTCCTTTAGTAGTACTGTAAACTTTACCATCGCCATAGTCGTAACGATATTCACTAAATCCAAAATCATCATCTAAATCTATTAATTCGTCATCTGCGTCATTAATTACATTTACTGCAGTTCCAGATGCATGGATTGCAATACTAGTATTATCTTGTGCTCTATTGACTAATAAAGTATTTCCAGTAATCTTACGAATATACATCGACTCATCATCGATTTGAATGTATGAATTAACAACCAATGCAGTTGCATCAGATACATTAAACTCCGTAACATCTTCAGTAATATCTTCTGCAATTACTGTAATTTCATCGCTATTATAATCTTTGAGAGCCCTTGGCTCAGCAACATATCTGAGTTGTCTGGAAGCATTAACTCTATTTGTATTTGTATAGTAATCGACTTGAACCTCTTTAATCAGAGAGTCATTTCCATTTCCAACAGGACCAAATAGATATGTCTTTGCAGTAAATTCTAGAGTATAAATTAAAATTCTTCTCGTAGTAAAATCCCCTTCATATTGATCATCCATTGAAATTCTTTCAAGGATCATCGGGATATCTCGTTTCTCCCCAATACTTGATACTAAGTCAACAGTGAGATTTAAGTGTGGTTGAAAATATGGTAATATTTGTTCTACAATTTGTAAAGCATCTTCATTCAATTTGGACATAATTGAAAGTTTGAAGTTTACATTATATGGGACAGGCATGAAAACATTTGTCACTCCATTATTATTCTTATCAACTGATTTAAAAGTCTGCATTGTTGAAGACTTTCTGGAAGGATCATATTGAATTCCTGTCATTTCAAATGACATTCTTGGGAGAGTTATAGCTACTCTCTTTTTGAGATCGGGTACTTGTTCAATTCTTGCCAAGAACTTTTGTACTGGACCATAGGCAATCGGCACAGTTAGGATACTAAAATCATCCCCTGCGTTATCTTTATGTTTAATTTTAATATCATTAAACAACGTGCCGAAAGATACAATCGTCTTTCTCAATATTTCGTGATAAAAATAATTTGAGATCATTACAAGTATTGGTAGTGTAATAATTATTTAGTATTCACCAAATGGATTCTTTTGACTGAAATCTACAATTAGGTCAGCAGCCTCTTCTATTTCAATATTTTCTGCATAGAGATCTTGGAATTCATTCGTTTGAACTGTAGAAACTTTATAACTTGCAGCTACTCCGACTATAGCTTCACCTCTTGCAAAAACTCCATCAACTATTGCAACCTTGAGTATTCTATTCGTTGCATCCCAATCTCTTACATATCCAGTTGTGCCAGTTCTTGAACCAGTAACAACTTCATTATAATCATAATCGCCAAAAGTAGTTGCGGTGGGATCTGTGAAAGATATTGTTGGGGTGAATGTATACCCAGCACCAGCATTGGAGTAACGAACAGAGACAACTTGACCATTAGAGTTAACTACTGCCTCTGCCTGTGCATTATTAATATTTGAAGATACTCCGACACTAGTCGGAATAAAGACTCTCTGAATCGTTACTTGTGGTGTTGTAGTATATCCAACTCCACCAGAAGAAAGCCCAACAATTCCCAGGACTCCTGTATTGATTATTGCAGTTGCAATGCCACCAGCTCCTCCACCACCACCAGAAATAGTAACCGTTGGTGGTAAAGTATAACCAAATCCGGGATTTGTAATAAGAATCTTATCAATTGCAAGTTTTTGGTTTGTAGATCTACTTGTCATAATTGCAACAGCGGTTGCAGTTTGACCGCCAGTTGGAGCAGTAGATATAGAAACCGTAGGTGCAAAAGTATATCCAAATCCGTCATTAATGAGATCAATGTACTGTACGGACTTGGAATTTGGATTTGTAGTTGCAAAACCAACCGTAGCTACCGCAGTAGTTGCCGCAGTTCCGACCATCTGAATCGCATAAACATTTCCAAGATCTTTTATTGATTCATTAATTTCAATTCCAGTTGCATCAACTTCGGGGACATCAATAATTTCATCTTCATATTCAAATCTTTCACATCTAAGTTCGTAAACATATAGATTATTGAGTTGATAAAAAGGCTTTTTACCTTCAACATACTTAATTTCAAACAGAGATTCATCAAGAGGAAACCAAATCAAATCTCCTTCTTGTGGTCTATATGCAACTTTTCTTTCATCTTCAGGCCATAATTTTAGTAGTGGTGAGATAAAATCATCATACCTCTCTTTAGAAATCACAAGATTGATCTCGTCATTACTCCTTACACCAAACTTGGTAAGAAGATCCCCATTACCACTAAACCCATCAAAATTCATTAAGTATGCTTCTATTCTAAAACTATCATCAAATTTTGAAGCAGTTACTTCTTTAATTACTGTATTTTCGCCTATAATTCTTCTAGGCATGTACAGAACATCTTGTCCGTACATTTTAAGTTGTTCGTTAATTAGATCTTGAATAAGTCTCTGCTCACTCGGAGATCCTTGTAAAAAATAAGAATTGAGTGGTGACATATCAACCTATAAGATCTAGTGGTGGTAATTCGTATTCATTCTTAAGTTGTTGTTCTAATTTCTCTATCTCAGTAACCCCATCATCATAAATTTGCCTACCGTTTAATTGAACCCCTCCAGGGAGAAGAACTCCATTAAACTTAATCATATTTTGACCCCACTGTTTCTTTATAAGAGCCGTAAGATATTTTTTCAACCACCAGTCATTGTATAGTTTTGGTGCATCTGATGGGTCAACAATTCTATAACAATCAATAATTACATATTCATTTTCACCCACCTCAGACCAATCAATATCGAGATAAAGTTTATGATTTAACTTGTTGAAACGAATTTGTGCATGTGGATTCAAAAGGAAATCTAGATCTTCCAAATATCTCTTGACCATTGCATAGTTGAGAAGGTCTAATGCACCATAATAGTAAACATCATTTAAGAATAGTTGATATTTAATATTAAATAAACCGTCTGAAACCGTACTCGAATTTATTTTAAGAATATTATTAACGCCGATGATCGAATCTGGAAGAGGTAAATAGTTTACTCCTTCAACATAAGTGAGTGAAGTGAGTCCAGCTCCAACAATCGCACCAGATGTTGTTGAAGTCCCTACAGGACCAGATTGAGAAAGAGTTCCTTTAGTTGCAGGAGTGAGTTTATGTTTTAAGAATACCCTATCAATTCCATCGTAATGACGTTCATGATAATACTGAATTGCGTCATCAATTAGATTATCAATTTGATCGTCATCTACGTTTATCTCTAGAACTGGTTTGCCTAATTGTTTCAGACAGTATTCTTTCAACTCCACTCTACTAGATGGCTGCGCCATAAAAAATACCCCTAGTCTTATAGAGGTATTTATTAATTAAATAATAGAAACATATGTTCTTGGTATCTGATATGGATTATTGATAGTGAGAGCATTTATTTCTTGAACATATATCGATCCAATTCCAACATAGGAAGATTTTGAGAATGATTCAAATCCAAAACAAATATTAAATAACGTATTAAAAGTATTAACATATAATTTAGTAATTGATTCTTCAGAGTATCCAGAAATATTAATAGACCCCCCAGTTACAGTAGATGGTACAAATCTGACATCGGGATAATTCAATTCTCCATATAAATTAAAATCTACTAAACCAACCTTGGAATAGACTGATAGTTTTCTGGTGGATCCAAAACCTCCAAAATTAATTAATCCACTCGAATCAATGAAGTATTCAGATTCTATTTTTGCAAGACTATTACCAAATATAGTATATAAATGACCAGAAGAAGGTGATGATCTTGTAACAGATGATTGTGATGAACCTAGAATATTTAATGTAGCAATCTGTCCAGTATAATTTTTAGTATCAACTGCATTATAAGATGATAAAGCATATAGTGATCCACTTCCGATATCGGAGTAACTAAATTTAAATCCACTATAAGATCCAGATAATTGATATGTACTTAATGCGTTATAAGAATATGTTGAGTTAATTTGAGTGTTAGATGCGCCATCAAATGCAAATAATCCAAATCCTTGTGAAGGACTAAAACTGACTTTAGATGTAGCCGAATCTTGATTGTCGCATTTAATGTCTTCACTATCGCAAGTATCATATGTATTATCTACATCATATCTTGTAAATCTGAATAAAGCGGTAGAAGTTGTGGGTGATAGTATAAATTGATTATTTGTGGATGATCCATTTATTGAAATTTGGACACTACTAATATTTGAATATACAACTTTGGATGAAGAATATCCGGAAATACTATAAATTGGTGTATCTGTTATAATCGGTTTACTAAAACTATTCTGAGAAGAATTAGAGAAAGTAAATAACTGTACATTATTTGGAGAATTTATCGAAGTAGATTCTGAAGTTGTTCCGGATATAGAAATATTTCCATTACCACCATACGCATAAGATTTCTTAAGATCACTTACTGATGTAGATAATATTTCACCAGAACCAGAATAAGACTTGCTTAATTTTTCTCTGGTTAAACTTGTTTGTTGAGAAATTGCAATTGATCCAGAAGTTGCAAATTCTCCAGAGTCACCATAATAACCATAAACTGAAATTTTTCTATTTAAAGAATCCCCATAAAGACTCAGTGATCCAATAGAAATATATTGAGATATTTGAAAATTATATCCACCTATTCCAGAAATAGTAAATGTACCAGATGCTTTATATGGAGCTCTAAATCCTTGAGTATTTGTTAATTTTTTATCATCATTAAGATTTAATGATCCACGGCCCTTATATTTAAAATCATAGTTTCTCGAAAAAATATCTACAAATATACTTCCACTTCCACTGTAGTTTGATAACAATCTGTACTTAGTTTCGCCAGAAACCCCGAATAGGGCGGGAGTACCTATGTAAGAAGGAACAAAAACGTCTACGGATTTGGATCGACCTACAAGTATTTCTCTACCAAAAGTTATTATTTCTTCATTAATGTTAAAAGTGACAGTTTTTGACGCAAAAGTATTGGTGTTTATTCCTGTAATAACACCAAGTCTTAACGAGCCTATAGTACTTTCAAATGAATAATTCATTGATACTGATCTGTAACAACTTTTTTAGAAAAAAAATAGGAGGATGCCATAAAAAAAGGATCCTCCACAGAAATTATTAATATTTAAATTATCTTCTAATGTGTCAATCAAGAGCAACATTTAAGGTAATTTTAATTTGATCACCGGGATTACTTATAGTATATGGTCCATTAGTAAACCTTTCTGCGTACATAATCGAATTATAAAGAGTTGCGCTACCCAATCCAATTGGACTGTTAAGAGTTGGATTTAGAGCCGGTGTTGTGTAAAATTCATCTGCATTAGGAACATCAAATACAGTATAAGTTCCTGATGTTAATGTTGTATTTCCAGTTCCAGCAGAAATGTATAAAATATCTCCCGGAATTAGTTGATGTCCTATTGCTGTAATTTTTCCGTAATTAAAATCTACGCTGGGATCTGTTGCTACTTGAATATTCTCAATCAATGCTTTATCCAAATAAACAACATTTAATGACCTATCAATACCTACAACTACGGTTCCGGTTTGAATTCCAGCATTTCCAGCAACAACCATACCCAAAGTAATATCATCTACACTTAGATCTTGGTCAATTGTTAAATAGAAATTTCCAACAACTCCAATAACTGGATCTGTATTACTTCCTTTAGTAACTGTAGTTCCAATACCAACTGAAGCATAGTGATTTACACCTTGGACTGTGACCGGCATATTATTTGCACGAGTCACATAATATCCATAAACATCACCAGCCTCTGAGGTAAAACTAAAAGTTTGTTCTGGATATGTAGCAGTTGTACCTGAACCTACTTGATTTATCCTCCAACGAGAGCCATTTAATAGAATTCCAGTTTGCGAAGTATAATCTTGATCTGATCTATTATTTACACAATACGGATATCCAGTAACCGGAGTTGACCCATATCCAACCGCTCCAGAAGTAGTGTAAGGTTCATAATAATCGGTTTGTGACGGAACATCAGATTCTGCAGGAACAGTGTTACTTGTAAAAAGTTTTAGAACTAAATTTCTCGGAGATTGGTCAGCTAAATCTGCTGTAAAATTATTTTGAGCAATCAAATATCGAAGGGATTCAAGTTCTCCAATGTTTGGAACTAATAGTGCCATTTAAAAACTCCGTACAAACTATAATGTTTCTTGATATCACTATTTATAATTTTAATTTTAATGAGATCAAAAATCTATTGATATTATTGACCGCAATAACATCAAATGACAAAATATCTCCCGCTACTATACTTTTTGTCCAATTAGTTAAATCATCGTCACGAACTTTTATTTGATTATTTATTTGTGGATAAGCCCCACCAACTATTGAAGTAAAAGTTGGGAATGTTAAATAATTTGATTTTTTTATGTCTAAAGTTAAATCACCCTGTTGATCCGATAAAATAACTAATGATTCTATGACCCCACTTACATCCAAAGTAATAGACCCCTTATTTCCAGGCAACATATCTATAGATCCACTATCTACCACATAGTTAATAGTTCTAGTCAAATCCGCTGTTGATGCAAGAGCTATAATAAAAACATCATCTCCGGAGTTTGGAGATGTACTAAAAGTTATATTATTTGTAGATATAGTATAGTCCTCAATTGGTTTCATCATAAGATTATTTTTAACAACAATTAATTGTTGATCATTAATAGGAACATATGGATTTCCATTTGAAAATAAACTAAAAGTCTGGACAATTCCATTAAATTCTGAGTTTATACTATCGAGAATAATATTCCCATATTGAATAGATTTAGTTGGAATTTCATAGTCAACGCCAATTCTATAGGGTCCTGGTTCATTTAAAGTTACTAAGTAATCGGTCATTATGATACTCCTGGAGTTACCAGAACGTTTCCCTGAACAGCTCGGGTTCTGTAAGAATTAGGTGAAATAAGAATAACATCATAAACATAACGACCACCTTCAATTGCATCTGTTGCAGTATATCCCATAGAAACTGCAATTTTCCCATTTAATCTATCGGTAAAAGAAAGTGTTAAAGGGTATGCGGTAGAAGATGTAGGATGTTTTCTGATTGATGAGATTCCGGTATATCCGGTCAAATTTAATGGTGCATTATTAGTGTTCCTGATAGTAAAGGTGGCTTGAAAATCAACCCCTTGTTCAAGAATTAAGTTTACATTTCTTGCCGCCATTATTAGTATCCGTTTTTAAGTATTTATGATTAAGAGTCTAATTTAGACAAAATTAATTTCATCATATCTTTCATTTCATTCATATCAGATTTTAACTGGTCTATTTCATCAACTCTACTTTTAAGTTGATTTAGATTATCAATTTCTTTTATTTTTTGATTTTTTAATTGCAAATATTTTTCATAATCGGAATTAGAACAATTTAATATAGCACCAGAATTTTCATCTCGAAATAATCCAATGTTTCCTTCTACGGGTATTAACATAATTTTAGATGGTTGCAATAGCTCTAAAGTCTCTAATTTTTGGAGTAAATGCTGAATTAGTTCCGGACATTAGAATTTTAATTTGGAATCCATTAAACTGTGGTAAATTAGAAGCAGTAAATTCATAAGAATTGAAATTATTTTCAAATTTAGAACTTAAGACATTTTTATCGGGTCTTCCATTATTCTTAGAAGAATCAATCACTTGTAAATTTGCATCCAGATTGTCATATCCTGGGAATAATTGCCAAAGTTGAGATTCTGAAGGAGAATCGGACCTAAAGATTCTATAACACAATCTAATATCATTAGTTGAATGTCGGAAAGCCTCAAAAAATACTTTCAAAGTATCAGCTGACTTATCCAATAAAACAGGACTACTCAAATAAACTGCTGCCGTTGGATCATCAGTCAGAGAGTTCACTCTCGCATCATTAGCATAATCCGTAACTTTAGAGTTTATTCTGTTAGAAACAGTGATCAAACTTACCCTATCCAGGTCGATCATTGGAGAAACATAATCATTCTGAGATGACATTGTTAGTTCCATGGTAAATGACTTTTTACCAGGGAAACTTGACAAATAAGTTTCCTCATTGATTTGAGAACAAATGATTCTGGGTGAACTAAATTCGGTATTCGAGTTCAATGGTACATCAACAAATCCTTGATCCAAAAATGGTACTAAATCCCCATCTGGGCTAGAACCACTGAAAGTTCTTGCCTTTGCTGATATTGATGTTTGTTGAGGTAATAATGTTTGAATATTCGGTCTAATTATATTGAATGGTATATTTTGTGTCGCTTTGGGGACTTTAGGTGATCCTAAAGCCTGAACTGTATCATATGACCCACAAGATTTATCATCTTTGAAATATAGAGCAGGATATCCAAGAACATTATCTGGAGTTCTATCAATACCTCTACTACTCATTCCAACTTTAACATAATAATAATCTAGATCCGTTGGATAAGTAACTAAATTGGTGTCAGACAGATTATGAGTTTTATTTATTCTTCTCAATGACACTCCATTTAATTCATATTTGAAGATTGACGAATCGATGTCATAAGATCCAGAAACTGTATTATCAATATTTCTTGTTATTCCAATTAAATTTTTGGTAGATGTGACAATTCCAGTATATTCAATGATTTCATAATCTATTAAAATATATCCAGGATTTACAGAAGAAACCGGAACATTTTCAAAACTAGTAAATATTCCAACAGAACTTACTGCAATACTATCGGTAGATGTTGAATTATATGAAGATGTTAATGTTTCTGGTTTTTGATCGGGTTGAATTCCAGAAAGTATAACTCTATCGGCAATCGAATACATTCCGTGATTATTGTGGCTGACTTTGAAGTGCAATCCATCAGTCAAATCAGTTATAGTATTTACAGTCGCACTAGAAAGAAGTGAAGTTCCAGAAGAACCAACATAATATAAACTGTCCACAGTATTTTTATTTAAAGTTCCCTGTACTCTATCTACCAATAAAGAGTTGAATGATGAAATTATACCAACATTATTTGGAATAGTAAGAATTAAATTATTGCCAAGTCCGTCTGTTTCCGAATAATTAACTTCTAACGAATCCCCATAAGCATATCCAGTTCCCCCAATTGAAACTGTAGCTGCGATAGCAACTCCGTTCTGAACACTTAGATTTACCTTAGCTCCAAAACCATATCCAGTTATAGAAACCAAGTTTACATTGGAGTAAGTTTTAAATGTAGATGTAAATCCAATTCCTGAAGAAGTTATTACTAAAGTACTTCCTATTCCCACAGATCCAACTATACTCTTTAAATTGGAACTAAAGAGTTCATTATTACTTTGCAATATTGGAGTTCCCGGTGTTAGTCCATCAACTTCAGTTGAAGTTAAGCTCTTTCCTAATCCAATCAAAGTAGACTTAGAAATACAATCTAATGGGTTGGGTCTCAAAGTTACAACTTGATTGTTACCTGTGTCCAGTTTTGGATTATGGAATCTAACCGTAGAAGATCCGGTAACAAATTTTGCTCTATAAAGAGTCATTTTCAAGTCTTCTAGTTGACTGGCATCCCATGTAGCTCCATTCTGAGATTTAAACAACGATCCTAATAAGGGTTGTTGCGCCACAACTATTTTTTGGGACTCTGGTAAATTCAGGGTTGTTACATCTTCTTCACCCATTCTGGATATCCAAACATTATATTCATTTGATACAGAAAGTAGAGCTATACAATAATCATTTCCACTCTCAAGATAGACCGGAGATGGGAAAGTGAATGTTGTGGGAGTTTTGCCATCTTCAGATATGTTAATTTGTCTCGGATCTAAAGTAACTTCACCAAAAGGAACAATTGTTTGAGTGGGCAAACCAGTTTTCATTGTTCTAATTTGCATGGTAATTGGCAAATTATTAGTATCTTTACTTTGGAAGAACAAATCACATTTTGTAACAAACATTCCGGTTTCTTCTGGAACTTCAAAAGATTGTGCAACTGGATCGACCCATCTTCTCTGGATTACAGTACGATCTAGGAATGTAGTTCCTGCAGTTAATGTTGTTTCTCTTGAAGTTAATGTTCTTTCTTCCGTCCTGTGGGTTCTTTCTATATCTGCATTTCTTGTCCTTAAAGTAACCTCTTCCGTATTGTTTATTGTTCCTGTAGATCTAAATTTAGTATCCGCTACACTATCTGTGGCTCCAATAATCGGTGTATTGCTGGAACTTGATGTTAAAACAAAAGTTTTTGTTCCAGTTTCAAATGTTGGAGTAGATGGTAATGTAGCATTTGGAATAAATAATGATCCAATTACTGTACCAGAAGTATCAGTAATTAATCTAATATTGGTTACTCTTGCAATTGCCCTAGAAACCACTCCTCTTAATTGCATATTTTCTACAATGTGGCCATAAAATGTCGAATCAGATTGCAACTCCAATGAAGCTGTGTCAACATTCAGTATAGTTGATGTTGTAGAATAAGAAGTGGGTATTGATTGTGTAGGTACATATGGATTTTCGATATAAACTTGATTTGGATTATTATATGGTCCATACTTATGATTGGCAGTTGCCAATCTAAATCTAATAGAAGTGTTTCCTAATGTACCAATAATAGTTTCACCAACAATAAAAGCACCACCTTGCATTTGAATTTCGATAAGTTTCGGAACAATATATTTGTTCATATCGACGTTATCGAAAAATGCATACATTCTTGTTTTTGGTTTTAATCTTTTTGCTACAAATTCAATATTTCTGGATCTCATTACATGAATAATGTCTGTAGATACCACGGAAGTACCCAAATTTACTGAATCGATTCTTTCACCAACCTTATATTGAACACCTCTTCTAGACTCTTCTGTAGTAGTAAGAGTGGTTACATTACTAAATGTAAAATACTGATCTCTCCAAGTTTGTTCTTCAAGCCACCAGTTACCAGTGGAACTAACATATGTACTTCCTTGGAATATACTATGTAAATTTTGCCTATCAATTTCTCGTACACCTGTCCAAGTAGTTTCCCAAGAACCCCAATCGATTGGAGACAATCCAGTATTAGTATCAGCACCAAGAGATCTAAGTGTGGCTTCATAATTTCCTTCTTGGTCTATGGTTCTCTGAGATGATCTAGTTTCAATCCAAGTATCGGAAGTTGGATTTAATTCAATAGACCCGATCCAGTTAACAACATTAAATGCATTCACATTTTCTACTCTAGTTGCAAAAGTATTCTTTAAAAATACTTCATCGGTATATTTCAAACAAACTACATCTCCAACTTTAACTGTATTTGGACTTCCCAAATCTTTTACAAATCTTAAATCCGCATCTGGATTTGAAATATTTGATAATCCTGCTATGGATTCTGAAGCTAAAAGAAGGTCTATTGCTGTTGAATAATGTTGTGGTCTGAGTAATCCTTCTTTAGTGTCAACACTACACTTTTGTTGAGGATCGCCAAAAGATCCAGAACGTATAGATTTAAAATTATCTACAAGAAAACCACACTTAAATCTATCTAACTGAGTTTGGGAATCTCTAATAGATAAATTCTTTGTATCAATTTCTAAAAGAGATAATGAGCTATAATATTCAATATTTTTTATCCTATCTTCAAGTTGTGAAATATCTTGCATTCTATAACGTTTGTGTGAAGATAGTTTCACAGTAACATCCTTAATATTGTACACATATGGATTCATAGTAATCGTAGCTACTTCCATAGCGTTGTCAACATCATTTGGCGGAATTGGAGTATTTGATGGTACTCCTTTTGTAATAAAGAATTCTCCATATCTATTAAGATATAATTTATCAACTCTACCTAGATAATATGAATAAGATAAAAGTAAGTCTCTATCTTTAGCAAAATTATATGGACTTGAATTTGTTGAAGATGAAAACTTTCTTGAATCAAATTCAAATGGAGAAAATGGAGTTATAGAACTATCATATGGAATAACTCTAGGTCTTAAGTCTATAATATCACTTGATTTGTAGTAAAAAATATCTGGCAAATCTCTTGAATATCTTTCTAGTTCATATGAACTGACCGTTACAAAGTCTCCATCATCATTTGAATCTATATAATAATAACTATATACTACCTTTAACCTCTTTGTTGGTGGTGTAACACCAGATTTTCTCCTTAACGATGAATAATTAACTATTTCTAAAGTTTGGCCACTATCGAAAATAAAATCAGATATGATATTCCTATCACCTTCTATCAAATAACTTATTCTTGCACTAACATTTGATTCATTAAATATGATTTTTTCACCCTTAATAAAAGTATTTTCATTAATATATACAAATTCTAACTGATTTGTTCCATTAGTTGAAACAAATAGTGCCATCGCATTACTAGATTCTCCATAAATTATTTCACCTTTAATAGTATTTAAAATATTCGCATTTAAATCAACAACTTCTAGTTTTGGCAACTCTGCATCACTTGAATTTGAAGACTCAAAAACACCAACAACATGAGCTACGTCCGGAACATTCAATGATATTCTGGAATCTTGTACTCTTGTTCCATAATATGGATTATAAGTTAATCCATCATTAAGAGTTGTACCACCTACTCCAGATGAACGAGTGCTAGAATTTCTTACGTCTAAAATTGCACATCTATTATAGATTTTTTTTCTGGATTTTAATCTTTTTTTTCTTAAAGTAGCTGTTAAAGTTGCAGGACCATTCTTACTTAAATTTACTAATGTTAAAGTTCTGCCGGATGTAATAGTAAATTGACTGGAAGTTAATGTTTCAATAGTACCATCAGAAAATACTAGAGAATAATCTTCTTCATCAAATGGCAGTAAAGTAATATTAGTATCACTCTCTAAAGTTGCAGTCAACCCATTTGACGCAACTGTTACAGAATATGATTTCCTATAAATTACTTCAGCATTAGAAACATCAACACTAGCAACATTTGGATTTTGTAATTCGGCAAAGATGAAAGATTCTTTAGAATTTAATAGTGTAGAAACTCCTTTTACCAAACTATCTGTTACAGTGGTGCTGGTAGGTAGTCCCCCACTACTAACTCCAGAAACACTTGTAGTTGATTGAACAGTTATAGACTTGCCAGAAGTGCTTACAGAGTTAACTCTGTTATAAGTGGGTACTATTTGTCCTGATTTTGTATAAACAAAAATATCTCCTGTATTAATTCCAACACCAAAAGTTGAAGAAGAAGTTGTTACAGTACTTATTCCCCCAGAACCTGCAGAAATTGTAAAACTAGTTCCCTGTGGAGCAATGGGAATTCCTATAGATATTCTAGTATCGGCTGTAAAAGATGTTGTCGATCCAACGTATCCAACTAATTGTTTAATATCACCTAAATTATAGTCTCTAACACTAACTATTGTTCTGGAAATATCTTGTCCATCAACTTTTAATTGTTCCCCAACAATAAAATCTCCAGAAACTTGATATAATATTACTTGATTATTGTTTGTGACTGATGATACCAAATATCCAGAAGCTGAGCTGTTTTTTCCTTCAACGAATGATGGTTTAGGGAGAGTTGTAGTAGCATTTAATGTCAAATATGTATAAGTCTGTAAATCATAAATCGATGTCTCAAAAATAGTGGAGGCACCAGTATACTCAGCATTTTTTAATTTTAAATCATAAACTCTACCAACTCCTATTGGAATTCCTGAAGAAAGACCTGGGGTTACAGTTCTCTCCGAGAACAAAGTCACTTGAGATGTAGAACCAAATCCAACTGGAATAGATCCATAAACATTATTAAGTTCTACTTGATTACCTAAACTAAAAGGAACTGTTATATCTTTAACGGTTTCAGTAGTTCTTGGTTTTTCTAAGTCTGCATTTACCGTTAAAATAGTCTCTACTTCATATCCTTTAACGTATGCTTTTCCGGGTGAAATTTGTAATGTTATTAACTCATCTGAGGGATTATTCCCTTGTTTTGTCAATTGATTCGGATTATAAACACCATTGTTTCCTATTTTATCATTTAATGATTCTTTAGCAACAACTTTAAATGGAGTTACGTAGTAATCTCCACACTCATCAGAAGTTCTTCTAGCTAATTCATCAGTTATTAGTGATGGAATATTCTCTTTTCTAGGAATTCTTTGGATATTTCCATTTACAATTCTAATCAACTCCACAAAATTTTCATCATTAAAATCATCTAAAGATTTTTTTATCAGTGTTGCTACGATCCTTAGTCTATCTGCCCCTGGAGCCGCAAAATTTGAAAATCCCCTTGCATTATCATATAAATCTGGATTTGATTGAGATGGTGTAGCTATGTCTTCAAAAATAGATAGTCCAATTCTATAGGAAGGTAAATTGGAATACTGATCTAATATAATAGTTTGTGGAAATACATCTACAAAAAATCCTCGTATAAAATATACCCCTTCTTCTATTTTTACTGCAGATCCAATTGCTGTAGAATTTGATATTGTAGTAGTTGCAAATGAGGAATCCAATCTAATGACTCCTAGACCATAGTCAATATTTTCCAGTACTATTAAATTTTCACCATCGACAAAAGTTTTAGAAGTAAAATCACTTTCACTAGAACTTTGATACTTTATATACAAAGTAAAAGTATCATTTTCAGACTCTTGACTAGTAATATAATTTTCAATTTTAGCAAAAACCCCACTACTTTCACCTTTTATTTGTTTTCCAAGTAAAAATGGTAGGTAAGTTTCTACCGGAATACTTAAGTGAGATGGATCAATTTGTACACATGTGTACTCCGAATCATATGCAATGCCACCAGGTATTACTACAGATCCCTCTTTGAAAAAATGTTTACCAAACTTTTCAACCTGATTTTGCAAGATAGATTGGAGTGTTGTTAATTCTCTTGCTTGAATTGGGGTTCCTGGCTTAAATAAAACTCTTCCATAATTTTTTCTTGGATCAAAATCATCAAAATATGGAGATGTATTTAAATTAATGTTTTGTGCCATTTCTATTAGAACTCCAATACAATTTTAATGTCTTCTTTTTGGTTGGCTGATCTGGGAATTGGTTGTCTATTATCCAAATAGATAATATCACCGGATTTTTTGTTATATTCAGCAGAAGAAATACCCGCTACAAACTCTTGTCCCAACTGATATATTCTATTATTTATTGTTGTACTTACGCCATTAAAATTGGAGTTGATTACTAAAGTTGGACCAATAATTGATGAACAATTAATTGTCAATCCATATCCAACATCTGGAGTTGCAGTAAATGGAATAATTTTAAATCCAGTCTCACTTGAAGCTAATCCTGTTGGTTGATAATACTTCAAAACGCCTGTTATCGGGTCCCAAGAGGATACAAATCCAATTGCAGTAGAACCAAGTCCAACAGTTTGCGTTATTTCTGAGTCTATAGCATATGTTGTATTAGTAGTAACTCCAGATAGTTTTAAAGCATTTAATCCACTAACTAAAGATACATCGAGTAATTGATTAGTACTTCCAACTATTGTTGGATTTCTTAATATCCCAACCCTGGCAAAATCATTTCCCAAAATAGTATCAGGATTACTTTCCAATGTTTCGAATCTGGAATATAATAGTACTCTATATGCTCCCAACTCTCTATAAATATCATACCCATGACCACCCTTTGGTGGAATAATGACGTTAAAAGATGCAACAGATGTTGTACCTATACCAGTATTACTTAGTTGGCGTAATGGACCAGTAACTTCAGAACCTGGAGCACCTGGATAAAACTGAATTGTTCCATATGTATACCCCTTTCCGCCATCTGTAACAAATACTTCGGAAACTTTTCCAAAAGAGTCAATGGTTATCGTGGCTTTACCACCAGAACCATCACCTAAAATAGGAACATTAGAAAAGGATGTAGAAATTGGTTGATAATTTGATCCTCTTTCATTAATAATAATGACTTCAATTTTTCCATCAACTGCATTATTTTTTGTGGATATAGATTCCCCAGTATTTCCCCAATCTTCTGGTACTGGAATAAATTCAATAGAATCAAATTTAACAATCTCCGATGGTTTGATCGTATACAAATATTTCCAAATATATCCATCACCACTAGCGCCAGCAGCTCTTGGTTCTAAGTCAATAAAAGTTGGTTGGTCGAAAGATGGTCTTCCTTTTGGATTTTCAGGATCAGTTCCATTTTGTAAACATATATAAACTCTCAAATCTTCGTTAATTACATAATAATTTGCTTCATAGAGACTCGTTTGGGAAGTAACAGGAGTAACATTAAATACACTATAGTCATGCCTATACATTTCATAAGTGTTTCCAGCTGTCCAGGTAACTTTTCGAACAAGTCTCCTAACATCTTGAGTTGCAATTTGTTTTAAGGTTAATATACTCTCCTTAACTTGATATTCTTCCTTAAATCCATCAAGTGGAGATGGAGTATTGGATGACCAAGTAGGAGAACCTCCAGCAGCAAAATTATTACTGTTAGGTAGTCCGATAAAAGTGTAATATTTATTTGATGTATCGCCCACCCCAGAAACACTTTTTATAAAGTTTTCCGCATTTACAATTCTAAATTGATCTGATATTATGGCTGGCATTTTAGAACATACTTTTTTTTATTTAGTTACATTTTACTTACTTATTATATTTCTAGTTCTAATAATTTTGGGGGAAGATGAAATTCCATTAATTCCATTGTCATTAAAAACTTCAAAAGTTTTTGGGTCACCTAAAATTCTATTTTGATAATCATAAATTTTAGCCCAACTATATCTTCCATAATAATTATTTGTTCCAACTCCACTATTATTGGACCCTCTGGTATAAACTTTAAGATAATTATCCACCATAGGAGCAAAATTACATGTAACAGTTACAATTCCAATTGATGGAGTAGTTACATCTTCTACAATATAAACTCCATCTATGAAAGATTTCGCTATACCAATTTTAGAATTTGGATAATTGCTCATGCCACCAAGAAGTGTAGTAATTCCAACTAGGTCTCCTCCTGTTTCAACATTACTGTCAGTAATTACAAAGTAATCTCCTTTGGACAATTGACTATTAGAAATTCCGAAGGAATTTAAACTAGAATATCCAATTCCGAGAGTACTATTATCATATTGCTCAGATTGTAATGTAAACGAAATTTTTGGAGAAGTTGTTCCTATGCCGGGAGTTCCAGTAATATATGTAGTGACTCCAATAATTATTCCATGATCACCGACAACTTTTAAAGATCTAATTAATTCATTATTAAAACTATCTGGTTCTATTATTACTGGTGGTGGGGTATTAGAATCATATCCAAATCCAGAATTTACAATCTGTATAGAAGTAACCACTCCAGAAGTTATATTAGATATAGCAGTAGCTCTATTATATACAGGTTCGGAATATATTGCAGTAGCACCAGATCCTATAGCAACGTATCTTCCATCAGAACCAATATTATCAACAAAAACTAAGTCATTGACAAAGTTTGGTTGTGACGTGGATCTATAAATCCAATTACTTAGATCAAATGAATAATATAAATCACCTAAAGATGTAATAATTACATAGAAACCATAACTATAGTAAATATTTTTTATATTTACTATCCCAAGATTATTTGAAATAATTTCATATGAATTTCTATTTATAGATCTAACAATTATTCCATAATCTCCAACAGCAACATATTTGCCTTCAACATAAATGACCTTATTTAAATTAGTAGCTACCGGTGGGTTTACAAATTCCCAGACATTTCCATCATTGGAAGTTCTAATTACACCATCATTACCAACTGCCACAAAATATTCGGCTCCAAAAGTTACACTATTCAAATCTGATAGAGTTTCCGAATATCTACTTACAAATGACTCTGTAGTTACTCCGGGACCCATAAATATTGATCCCGCTGTACCTACAGTAACCCAAGTATCCGTTATACTTGAGTATGCGATCTGATTAAGTGTTCCACTATATCCACTACCTACTCTACTTACTGCACCAAGACCAAGAATTGAAACCTCTTCTTCCAATCCAATCTGAGTCCATGGAGTTATTATATTTCCGTAGTCTGTGGCTTTTATAACTTTTCCTAAATTTCCTACAGAAACTAAGAAATTGCTTACACCAACTCCCACAATTTCAAGAGAATTGAAATTAGAAGATACTCCAAATCCGACTGTAGAAACCTGCCAATCTATTCCATCAAAGCTGGTAGAATATACAGAATTATTTCCAACGGCAACAAATTTATTGTTATATTTGATTGATTTTAAATCATATGACGTGGTTATTCCATTAACTCCAGTCCAATTAAAAATTGGATCCTTTTTAGTAATTAATGATTCAGAAATAATTACTTTAGGTGACTGTGTATTAGCGTATCCAACTCCGCCATCATTAATAATAATGGATGAAATTGTAGAAGCAGATGACACTACAGCCTGACCCAAAGACTCTCTAACAGTTCTATTTTCAACTATTAATGCATCTCGTATATCTTCAGGAAGATTATCAAAATCTGTAAATAATGGATATGCATTATCAACATATATCACTGTATCAGTGGGTTCTATTTTTTTAATGACTGTTGCAAACGGTTTTATATTACTCTGTAAACTTGGTCTAGATTTGGAATACAGAGAGCCATTGATTACCGTATCATTAAGTTGTTTACGCCAAGAAAGAGGTCTAATCTTTGCAGGATCAGTAATAATTCCTACTGAATAATAATTAAATGTTTCAAATTGATCTGCGGCTGCAATTTTTTTAACAACTCTTTCGAATTGAGAAATATCAAATAAATCTTCAGGATTTTCCTGTATGGTGACTATATCTCCAGGTTTAATAGTTTTAGGTGGATCAACTAACTCAACGTCAGTGGAAGAACCTCTGTAATACAGAATAACACACTTAGAACCTGGTTTAGGAGCTTCGGTAAATATTACTCTACTTCCAGAGAATCTATAAGCTGTATTTGGAACTTGTAAGATATCATTTATGTATATAAAGATATTATTTGTTATATCCAAATCTGTTCCATCAGGAACCCTCAGTCCCAAAACCTGTTTAACTCCATTTAAAGTAGTTGTTAATGTAAATTTCTTAGCAAATCCATTGAAGAATTGTGAAATATCATCAAATTGTATAAATTGACCGGGATAGAATCCAGAGAAACTATCTGTTTCTACTCCATCTACGGTTAATACAAAGGGTTCAAAACTAAGTAGTGGATCAGTTACGATTCCAACAGGTGTGAGTTTATCCCCAACCTTATATCCAATTCCAGGTTGATCAAACTTATATGCAATTACACTTGATCCCATTCCTACTTCTACAGTAAGTTTTGCCTTTTGGCCTACTCCAGAAGTCCCTCCAGTATACTCCAAATTAAGATTACTATAACCAGTAGGAATTCCGATAACAACCTCTGGTAATGAGGTTGTTGTGTATGAAGATCCTGCATTGACAATGGTAAATCCGGAAATAGTCCCAGCAGCACTTACCGTAGCAGTTATACTTCCACCAAATCCAATAGTAGATGCAATACTTACAACTGGTGGATTTCTATATCCAGAACCAGATCCAGTAACAATTATATCTGAAATAGTTCCGGCAGCAGAAACTACCGCAGTAGCAGCTGCTCCAATTCTTGGAGCATAACCATAACTTGTAGATATAGAAACTTTTGATATTTTTCCAGAATTTGGAGTACCAGATAAGAACCTGATAACATTTACTCCCTCTCCGTCAACTGTGAGGTCACTAGTAGGGTTTTGGAAAACATTATTAATTAATACTATTGCATTATTATTAATATTTGTAGAACTATTAACATTATTAAAAATAGTATTGACAGTTTCTCCACCAGACTTTAATGTAAATTCTGTAGCTGCAACACCAGTAAAGGATAGTGATATATCATCAAATAAAATATTTTTATCTTCTGGAGTATCTGAATTAAATTGTCTACTAAAAGCCCTTCCACTAAATGTAGATCCTGTTTGCAATCCAACAGGACCAATTTTTCCATTAGGGGGATCATCGAAGTATATTACATCTCCTACAATATTGAAATCCCCAGATAATACTGTTCCACCAGCACCTATCGTGTGTGCTGAAGCAACTGTACCAAAATATCCACGTTCAACCTCTATCTGATTTTCAGAAGTTATTCCAATAGTTTTAATTGAAACATATTCATTATCGATATTAATAATATCACCTAGAGATAATGATGAAATACCAGCGGAGATATCAATTAATGTGGTTGAGGCCGAGGAAACACTAGATCCAAAAGATACACTTAATGATTTTCTAGTTACTGCTTTTTGAATTATTCCATCTATTGTAATAATTGCACTAGCATTAGGATCTTTATACTCCAGCGAATGAGTTGCTGTTCCTACTCCGGTTATATTGAAAAATACACTTGTAGATAATCCGGAAAGTTTAAATTCATTATCGTTTAATTTATATACAAATACTGATGTTGGTAAAATTTTAGTGCCCAATTCCAACGGACTAAATGATAGATCATCGTTGGAACTTGATCCACCGATGTAAGTACCTGCTACAGAAATTACAGAGTTATTGTTATAACCAGATCCGCCATTTAAAACTTTAACATAGTTAATAGCACCATCAGAATCTCTAGCGATGTCAAAAGTTGCTCCAGTCGCATCGTTAGATGGAACAGACGAATAACTATTATTTGACTCTGACTGTAGTACTGTTGGACCTGTCTTAGAAATATTAAATGTTAAATCATTAGCTGGGCTTGTTCCTGAGAAATGAGTTCCAGAAATAGAGACTTGATCACCAACACTATAACCATATCCACCATAAGTGGGAATGATATTTGTAGACACAGCCACTCCTCCACCACTATATGCAATAAGGACACTGAATTCAGCATCAGTGCCAAGGCCTGTGGTAGTTGATGGTATTTGGAAATATTCTATAACTCCAGTTGGACCTGTTGCGACAGTTCCGGAAATAGTAGTACTAATTGCAACATTATATCCATTTTCTAAAATAGCCGTGCCATCATAATCAAATACATTTAATAGTGTATCAACAGTGCCAGTTACGTAAGAAGTAGTTGCAATTCCAATAGGACTTCCATTGGAATATGAATATATCAACTCTTGACCGGATTGGAAGTTGTGATTTGGAATTACAAATTTCTCTTCAATAATATCAATAGAACTGCCAGTAAACTCATGTTTAAACAGTGAAGTCCCTTTATTTTTTAGTTTAAAGGTACTCAATCCAACTACAGATCCACCTTTAGCAAGAGAAGGATAAGTTATTGTAGTTGGGACAGCTGTGGTTCCGATTCCGATTATTGAAGTTATTATTCCAGCGGAATTGATAATTGATGATTGAACATCGACATAACAATTTTCATTGTAATCTGGACTACAATCAAAATCTGGCAAAATACTATCATCAAAATACTGATCAACAAATATAAATGACTTTTCAGCTGTACCTCCGCCAACATAATTATAATTTATTGTGGACGGGCCAACATTTATTCTGAATCTTATGGGATCAACAACTTCTACTTCATAAACAAATCTCTGATATGATAGTGGTCCGTCAGTCAAGTTTAAACTTGGGAAAATTGCAGTAGTAACTCCAGCACCAGCATCAAATGAGAATGATAGATCTTTTAAGAGAATATAGTTGGTTGTTGTTGTCGATAATCCATGGGAAGTTGTAGTTGAAACAGTCGTTACACCAGTCAAGTTGTTATAAATCACCGATGATATCCCAATAGAATACCCCTGTTGATATGAAGTAGTAACTCCAACGTTATTGATAATATATTTTGAAAGATCAACTACATAACCAATTGCATGTATAGTTTCATCCGTTATTTCTGATACGTAACTAGTACCTAATCCAGCCCAATAAGCCAGTCCTCCTTCAATAGATTTGTTATTTGACTCATATTTTACATCGTGAGATATGAAGTCAACAATATATCCAATACTATCATAAAATGTTGTTCTACTCCAACCAATATTTGTACTAATTCCCGGATATCTTGCAGTAATAAATCCTACAACTTCTTCTTGGATAAATTGTCTATTTGAATCTAATAAATCTGATCCACCAGCAAAACGAGAATCCAACTCTTGCAAAGAAGATCCTTCAAATTGATCACTAATGTCATCTATTTCAACAACTTTATTTGTCCTATTAATAATATAAGAGGTTAAATCAATTCCTTCATCCAAGTATATGTTTTGTGTAGATCCATCAGGCAATAATTCTTCTTCATAAACTCTAGCAAAATTGTTTCTCAAACTCATAGGTGTTGTTTGATCAATACTAACTAATGTAACTGTATCGGTTAATGATAACCTTGGTTTCATGTCAGTAGACTTAGCAATACCCAAATTAACTTCATTTAAAGTTGGTTTTGTCAAAATTTCCAAATCAGAAAATTCTTTAAATCCGGAAGGATGTAGTATAGATCTTACAGATTCTCTCCAAATATTATATGGAATATTTCCTTTAATTGAATATGAAAACTTTTGATAATAAAAATTATCTGAAATTTTTTGTAAAGAGTCATTCAAGATACCAGAGGATAAATCTATTGAAGATGTTTTATCTCTGGAAACTCCTAAAGTAGCAAATAAGTTGAATACATCAAAATATTCAACAGTACCATTAATTTTTGATGTTTCTCCAAATATTTTATCTCCCGTATTTATTTCTCCGAAAATATTTTTTAATCTCATTTGATTGAGATCATTATCCCAACCATTTTCCATTACTACACCAGAAAATGTTTCTGAGGAGATTTTTTCATTTGAAATATAATTAACATCATCTCTTAATACCATTTCAAATTGTGGCATATCATTTCTATTAATGACAACCCCCAAGTTAAACTCATCACTGTATGTACCAAAGGAACCTGTAGAAATTCCTGTCATGTCATATGTTACAGTATTATTATTAGTGTTTACACCGACAACATCAAAGAATGCATAGTTATACGAAGATGAATTATAATTAGAATCATCTGCAGTCGTATCAGTTAGTCTACAATTTTCAATAAAAATTTGATCTCCGATTTTAAATGGGTAGATATAATCTGTTATTCCATATCCGATTGGTATATAAGGATTTATAGCGGGATCATTAAGTAATTCTAGTGTCACTAAATTACCGGCTACAGAAATAGAATCAATTTCATATCCATTTGAGTTATATATTGGAATTATTTCTAATGGTGATGATAATGAAGTGGAATTTTTAATTACATCAACCGAAATTATAGATCCGCCAGATACTACAGCATTAAGTTCAATTCCACTAGTATCATTTTTAACTACTAATTTTGGAGAATTATTATATCGTTTTCCGCCAGTTGTTATTCCAATATAATCTATAGTTCTTATATCTTTTATTCCAATAACAGTAGGAACACTTAGAGACGGTGATAGTGTTGGATCTGTTGGATAATCAAATCCGTCTTTAACTCTACTAAAAGTTTCAACCCTTCCAATATTTGGAGATACTACTTTTAATACAGCATTACTGCCGAACGAACTGTTTATCCCCCTGATATTTGGCAATTTCTTATATCCTCCACCTGGGAAATTAATTTTTAATTTAGATATCGGACCTAATGCACTAGTAGAGGTTGTTTTATATGAAAAATTAGTAGCGGCTTTCGTAATAATATTATTTTCTACAAAACTTAACTTCTTAGTATTATAGAAAGAAAATACTTTATCCGACGAAACTACTATTTTAAATTTGTCATTAAGTTGGTGATTTACTATAGAAACTTTATTATAAGATTTTACATCTATATCAGATGATATTTGTTTTTTACTTTCATCTGAAGATCCTTTCGGGAATAAGTTATAATAAATTGGGAAAAATTGTGAGGAAAGATCCAAAACAACTTTAGCTCCAGAGTTTCCTGGAGTTCCACTTCTAAATACGAAAAATTCACTTCTTTCATTAATTTTCTGAATGAAGTTGGGATCAAAATAGAATTGCAAATCGAGGTCGAGTAAACTACTATCGGACAAATCAAATTCTATCTTTGTAGTTCTAAGACATGAAATTTGTGGGTTAATAAAATATAATTTGTGCGTAGTTCCTACACCACCATCTGAAGAAAAACTAATAAAGTTGGATTCATCAATATCACTCCTATACTGACATAGGTTTATAGAATTAAAATCTGTTTTTGAAACATAATATACACCATAATTACTTAAACCATTTATGGGAGATGTAGCCACATAGACAATTTTATCACCTGTTTCAATATTTCCATCATATGAAGAAATATCTATCGAGCTTCTTTCTACAGAAACATCAGTATCAGAAAAAGAAATTTCTCTCATTAAAACTTTTCTATTTACAGGGTCAAAAATAACTTTGACTACTTCATTATAATCTGTAGTTAATTTAAGAGTTACAATATCATCGGTAGAAAGATTATGATTTGTTTTGGTAGTTACTAAACCTATTATATTTTGAATGGTTCCAGTAATTTTTGGATTTATGGTAGTTAATGAATGAGCTGCTCCAATAATTCCATAAGAAGAAGTTTGATCCCAAAACTCTAAAGAATTAAAATTGGTTCCAATCCCTGTAGAACTAGTAAATCCAATAGTAGATAACCCTATATAATCTTTACCAAGATTGACAGCATAAACTATTTGATCATCAAGTAGTTTAATAGATGATGCAGATCCCACATTATTAACATATAATGATGTACCAGCGAAACCAGAATTATAAATTAATGGCTGGCCAGTATAAAACTTGTGAGATGGTAAATATATGTTTCTTTGTGGTATAAATCTAGTTTCGAAAGATGTAGTTCCAAATCCAACAACAGTGCGAATTGAGCCACTCGTACCAATACCTACAGAATATTTTGGATCAAAAAATGTAGTATAATTATCAATTGTTACATCATTTACACCAATTGTTGGTATAGTAAATTCTGTAGGCAATAAAACTACATCATCAATTCCAACTGTATGAACTCCCACATTTTCAAGTCTATTGACATAAAATCCGGATCTTCTAGGGTCAATATTAGTAATTAAGAGTACTTCTGTACCTATTCCTATAAAATCATTAACTTTAAATCCACTAATGTCCTTCAGTTTTATAAAAGTGGATACCCCAGTAGTAATAGAATCACCAATGTCCTCAGATAATTGTGATCTCTTTTCATAAACATTAACAAATTTTATACCTTCAAACTTAGATGATGTAATAGTGGATATTCCACTTATCAAAACTGGTTGGCCATTTTGCAGTTGGTGAGGTGAACTTGTTCGTACAGTAGTATTTGGATTTCCTATTAAGAATTCTGCGTTTGTTATTACATCATCAATTAAAGTAAAAGATTCTATTTTTCTTCCGTCTAATTCACTTACAACTATATTTGATTGTATTCCTTCACTACCAGATATATCAATATCTACTCTATCATTTACTTTATAGTTATCTCCAGAAGAAAATATGGAAACATTTTCTATTTTACCAGAATTTGTTGATGTTACATAAAATTCTTGTTTAAATTCATCAAATACCTTATCAATTAAATCATAATAAGAATTAGACCTATTCAAATAGTAAGGACCAACATTTCTTGTTAATTGACTTGTAAAAACATTAAGGTCTTGATTGTAAGATGGTAAGAAATTTTCAATAATAGGTTTATTATAAAAATATGGCCCTACAACATATGGATATCTGGGAATCGTTTCGTTTGATGAATTAACATCAATAGTGCAAAAATATGCATAAGTTCCTTTTGGATATTCTGGAGTAACACAAAATCTTCCATTGTGTTGATCCAAGTCACCAGATCCATCATATTCATAATCATCAATAAAAAATCCAGCATCAAAACCTTGAGGTCTTATTCCAGAATTCAAATTAGTGTTTAGTACATAACTAGAATTCATCCTTCTTATAGAACCACCACTGATGGTATCATATGAATATGCACCATATATTGGATTACCATCATACGCAAATCCAAAAATTGGAGAATGAATTAATTTTCCCGAATTTTCTTTATTTGCATCTGTAAAATTATCAGATAATTGGTATCTTAATTTTTTAGGTAAATAGAAATTAAAGAATTGTAACTCTAAATTTTCATTTTTAGCTGGATGAATTATACCATCATCGTCCTCAGAAACTATTTTTTTACTCTTTACAATCTGATTTATCTTCCACTCTCTTACATTTGCTAAAAACTTAGCATCTTGACCCCTATTTTTTAATATCAAGATAGTATTTGAAGACTTGTATCCTATACCACCAAAAACAATATTAACATTAGATAATTTACCATCTTCAACAATAGGTTCTATTTGTCCATATTTTCCGTCACCATAAATTACAATTTCAGAATTTTCTCTAAATCCACTTCCTCTACTAATAATTTGAACATCAACTATTGAACCATCAATGATAATGGGTTTTAAAATTGCCTCTGCAGTTATACTGGAAATAGCTACATTTGGTCTTCTATGGTAGTTAATAATATTTGTACATCCATATCCAATTCCCCCATCTTCCAAATAAACGTCTTGAATGGAACCCAATACAATTGGTTTAAGTTCAGGACTTATTATCGTTGTAGATCCTATTGCCGACTTGGATTCTACATGTATTTCTATAGTTGGATACCCAATAATATGAGTACCAACTCCCAATGAATTAAATTTAACAAACTTGTTTTTTATGTAATTTTCAGTATTTAAAGTAGTACCAATTCCAGCTTCATATAACCTAAACTTATTAACATCAACAACTTTAACATAATAATTTATTGTAGTAGATAATCCACTTATTGGAGTATCTACATATGAGTAATTTACAATATCGAAATCATTAAATCCATGATTTCTTGCAAAAATATACGAATCAAATGTATTAATTCCAGAACTTCTACTATCTGCAGAAAGAACAGATGGAACTTTTATATTCCTATTGGAATATCCTTTTCCAGAATTTTTAACATAAATCTTAGTAAAAGTATTTTTATTTTTTAATGTTGTTATAAAGTGAAATCCAGAAGATATTCCAACTATATCAATTTCATTTACCTTCTGTAAGGCATCTATCCTATTATTGTAAAGTTTTACTTTATTATCCGTTAAAATTCCTACAAAATACGTAGAATTATTTACAATTCCGGGTATACTATTATTTTTATTGGAATCGTAAATGACTTCTTCTCCGTCCTCAAAAGGAATGGTAGTTAAAAATTGTATTGTATTATCCGGAGTACTTACATTTAAATCTGCTTTAAATCCAGAAGAGACCTTGGTCTTGACAAAATTACAATCAAGTACACATCCAGTGCCATTTCCACCAGTTATTGTAATTTTTGGTTTTTCTTTATATCCATATCCCGCGTTTAATATCTTAACATCTCTCACTTCTCCAGAAATGTTTAAGTGGGCTTTTAATCCAGTTCCTGTCTCATCTTTTACATCTAAAGGAGGAACATCAATTACATCATAATCTTTTCCAGAACTGGTGACATCAATTGATGTTATATTTCCATAATAAATGTTCTCATCAAAGTAATAGGGGGATAATAGTTCTACACCATTTACTAATAAACCTATTTGTCTATTAAAAGTAGTTCTATCATTTAAATCATCAAATTGTTCTTTTGGTTTGTTAGCATTTACATAGAATTTTTTTAGAAGTTTTTGATGTTTTAAAGTTTTATCTTGGTAACCAGACCTGTATAATGTATCATTAGTTATCTGTGAGTTGGTTTGAAGATATTTGTTTGAAAAAATATCAGACTTACTATATGATAATTTTAATTTGTTATCATCTACCTTACTTACATAGTAAATTCCTGTTATTATACCAGATGAAGTTTCGGGTTTATAGTAAACCAATTCACCACTAAAAAGATTATGATTTTGTACATTAAAAACATCAGTAGTTGCGGATCCTACTCTATTTGATACTTTTTTCCTACTATCTGTAGAAAAAATTGTATAATTTGGTAGTCCAGAGGCTGTTACATAGAAATATTTTCGTTCAGAATCAATATATGTATTATGAACTCCTGTAGGTATGTTATTACTATTTAAATTTTGGAAATAATTACTATAATGATTTACTTTATAAATTTTCTTAGTTACTACTTTTGAACTCAATACGGAAAAAGATCCTGGGTTTGTAACTTGTACTAGAATTCTATTACTGTATTTTTTAATTAGATCTGAAGTTGCGTACTCTACGGCTATAATATTAGCTTCAGTTTTATTTCCGATAGAATCTACAAGAGAAACTACTTCATTTTGATAGAAATAAACTTTATCAAATAAATTAATTCTATATTTTGTAGAATCAATTTGAGATATATTTTGAATATTGTGATTTGTAGGAATATTATAGATCCAACTATTAAATTCATAACTATCATATAAATCTTCACCAAATCCAGATAAAGAAATATTATCACCTACTCGCAGATTTGAAGTTTTGGAGAAATCAATAGTATCAATTACATTTACAACTCTAAACTCTACTTTTGAAGTATTTCCAACTCCAACATAGCTAAAAGCAAATTTTTCTTCAACTAAATCAAGACCATAGTCTAAAAATTTACTTACGTTAGTAACTCCAGTAAATTGATTAATATTTTTTCCAGTATAATTAATTCTAATATAATCAGAATTTCTTGGTTTTACTAGAATAGTTCCAGAATTAGCAAATCCTACAGTTGAATCAACCAAAATAGTACTACTATTTACTGGAATATCTTCTAGTATTCTAGTTTTTCCGGAAACTTGAAAATTTCCACTAAATGATGTGCTATCTAGAGAAATTTCATAAAGGTCTTTATTGCCTACAGGCCTATACTCAACATTAAAAATAGATGCACTTACTGTGCCAATTCCAGTTATATTTTGGAATAAAAAGTTACCTTTAGTTTCTATTGGGTTTGAACCAGAAATTTTTTCTACAAGTATATTTTTTGTAATAAAGTATGAATTTGAAGATGGAGATAATGTGAAATCCTGCGGTTTTATAATTTCAATGTCAGAACCATATAAAATTTTGAATAATAATTTGTAAGATAAATCAGTCCCCTTAGATGTATATAAATCCTTTAGTTTATAAACTACATTTTCAACAGAAACATCATTATAAAAATCCCTGGACTCAAATCCTGGCAAAAATTCATACTTAAAGTTTTCAAAAAATTTAAGTAAAAATAGATTACTTAAATTTTTAACTACACTATTGTTAGAGTGTTCTGAAGAATTTGTTGATGAAAAAACTAAAAATTCTGGATTTTGTAAAGACTCAAGATTTTCAATTCCACTAAATCCTCTGATACAATTTTGAAAAGAGGTTTCAGTCTTAGACAAATATGTAATAATCTCATCACCAATCTTCAATAATCCATATGAATCGGGCCAACCTTTAGTAGACTCAACATTTATAGTATCATCAAAAGACAAAATATCAGAAGTTAAAGTAGTTTGTTCCGTTAAATCTATATTATTAAAGGCTTTAGAATTTTTATAATTTACAATATTGGAAATAATATCAATCGGTCCAGATTGATATTCTAAAGAAGTATAGTATTGTGTGAGAAACTCCTTGAAAAGAGGAGCTTCTATAGACAAAAACTCGGGAATTTGAGTACCAATGATTGAGCTGATTTTTACTCTTTTAATTTCTGACATTTTATCTCGTATACTTTCCGTTTAGATAACTTGATGTAACTACATATTGAGTTGCAGAAGAATTTTCACCAGAACTTACAACATCTTCTATGATATTTACCACAGATTTTTGAACATCTAATTGCAAATACAAATCCTGAAGTCCTATAATATCATTTGATTCGGGAATAGCTTGAACTTCTATGAGTCCATTTGCTAAAACAGATGATGTTATATTAACAACATCCAATAAAATTTCTCCCCGTTTGTAGTTAATTGTGCCTGCATTATTTTTTATAATTACGGGAAGATTATTTTCCAATTTAAAGAAAAATATAATTCCAGAATTCTTGTCACTAGAAGAAGGTGCGTCCGCTATGTATACTAGATCGGACACTCCATTAATATAAAAACCTGTAGACTTTACGGAATATCCTCCTGATTTAGTATGTATTTGATTTCCAAAACAAAGTTCATAAGTAGCAAAAGTATCTAGTTCCGGATTTAAGTCCCTTCTCATTTTAACTTTTGTTATATTTGATGTGATAGACTTATCACAATCGTCTATCAAACCTACAACTTTACTATATTTAAATCTGCCTCCGAAACTATTAACATCTTTAGAGTTTGCATATGAGGTAAGAGTGTTGATTACCTTTGTTTTAACTATTTCTGGGTTAGTTAATAAATTAACATTATAGTAGGTTGCAACATCTAACTCCACAAATAAATAAGACAAATCAACTATTTCTGGTTTAATTCCTGCGATTGAATATTTCCTAATGGTGCTTAAAATATTTTGTTTTGTGATTTCTGAAAGGAATGTTCCATTTCTAGGTTTTATAGATATAAAAACTTTTCCGTATTCTGGTGGATCCAATTCATCCCCACCATAAGAATTTACGGACTCTACGTTCGGATAAATATATGGAATAAGAGATTTATAGTCATTAGAGGTCACTGCCCTATACTGTGATGCATATACCTTTGGTGCAAAGTATTTGATAGAATCCATTGATTCTATACTATCTCCATTTTCAGATTTTGATTGAGTGAGAAGTAATGAAATACCAGTAGTAATATCAAGTAAATTATTATCTAACAATCTACCAGAGAAAGTAAAATTTGAAGCTCCATTTCCTAAAAATCCATTAGTAACAATGTAACTTATTTCTATTCTACTTCCATTAGAAGGTTTTTTACCAATAATATTATCACCAAATCTAATTTCATACTTAGTATCCGCCACTTCTTGAATTAAGAATATTCTAGAGTCTTTACCAATATTCAATAAAGTATCATATTGGTTATAAACTTCTGTTACTTGATTTGTAACTTTTACCCTAATTGTTGTAGTATCTACGCCAATATTAGGTAAAATGAATCTTTGATTTGGTTGAGATTCATCTACTATAAATGTTGTAGTTAGGTATACTCCTTCATAAATTTGTAGGTTGTCAAAAGTGGCTATTCCATCAACATTTACTGGAGTAACAATATCTTCTGGAATTGAAAAAATATAATTTCCATTAACTACTGCACCTAGAGCTACTTGTCCTGCAAGTAATTTAACAGTTTTAGCGTTTGTTTGACTCATATCAACGCTAAAATTCACTAATGCCCTTGAAGATCTTTTAGATCTAGGCAGATACCCAATATTTCTAGCTAAAGATACTACGTTTTCCCTCAGAGTAGCACTATCAAGAAACATTTCATTAACTGCCATATTAGAGTTGTAGGCAGTTATGTAGCTATTATATGCTAAAAGATCAATTAAAACTGAAAAGTTTGATCCTTCAAAGTCAAAGTCAGTAAATTGACTATTGGCGCGTAAATAATCTTTGATCTGAGTCCTAAGATCACCGAAATCTAAATTTGTGAATTGATTAAATGACATTAGACTCTAGTTGATTGTAATATGAAATCTAAAGTTTGAGTTGGAACAGGAATTCCAATTATATCAAATGATATCCTCACATTAAGATCATTACTATCTTCCGGATATGTCACCAAAACTGAAAATATTGAAATCCTTGGTTCATAGTTTTCCAAAAGTGTCTTTATATTTAACTCCAAAGAATATGCCATCTCTGGAGTTTGTAACTGAAATATAGAATCTTCAAGAGATGATCCTAAAAGTGGATTAAAAAATCTCTCGCCAATTCTAGTTCTCACTAAATTAATAACAGATTTTTTAATTGCATCAGCATTATTAATAGTCAAAATATCATTAGTTACAGGATTTCTCACAAAAGAAAGACTGATGTCTGTAAATTTGCGAGAAATTGTAGTCATTACTCAAACTAAGGGTATTTATTATATGTATAAGACCTTTTTACCATTTTTTACCGTAGTTTGGCTCAGTGCCATACTCCCAATCATCGTAGTCTTTGTCATTACGAATCTTCTCATGTAGATCTGTTTGTTTTTTTAGATCATGGTGTGGTGCAGAATCATGCATTACCTCTTGAATTATCCTTTTTTTCGGATTTGTGTTGTAATCTGTAACTAATTTAGTGGTTCCCCACATTTGGCGCATGTAATTTGAGTCTCTGTCTACAAATAAATTTGACATTTTTAGCTCCTGATTTAAAAAATCAGAACTTTTTACGGGGTTGCTATCCCGAAATAGCTAAAATTACTAAATTTATCCTTCTTCTGATGTTTTTTCTACGTATTGATAGTCATCACCAAGAACTTCTTTAAGATATTCTTCTGTCCAATACGTGTAATACTCAGTTTCTGCTAATTTTTTGCGAATTGTACTTAATTTTTTCTTTGATTGACACAAAATTAAATTAAATTTCTCATTATTTGTCTTTACACCACCTATAAAAGTGTCTCTGCATGACAAATCTTCAAAAAACTTGTAATATTGGAACTTTTCATTGTAGTGAGAGACCCATTTCATGACTTGATCTGGTCTCCAAAAGTCTTCAATAATAAAAATGATGACATCGTAACCTGGTTCAGGTACAATGCCATCAAGACTTGTCTCTACAATTAAAGTTTTTGAATTTTCAGCATATGGGCAAACAGCATACCCACCCAATTCAGGTCTATTTTTGGATACTTCAGCTATCCATTCACGAATATATGATTCTTTTTCAGACATATCATCCTGCAGCGAGTGGTGAAGCAGGATTTGGTTTTGCAGGTGCAGGTATTTTTGCGTTTGCAGATACATTATAGTCAAAAACATTTGCAGTTTTAGGTGCATCTGCTGGTGAATCTGCTAGAGATGGTCCTACTTTTGAAGTCGATTTAGACATCTTCCTATTAATTATTATCTGCAATTATTTAGACTTTTTGCTCTTACCTTTATTTGCTTTTGCCTGAGTCTTAATTCCTTTGCAACGCTTATCAGGTCTCGAATACCCTTCTTTATGAATCCATCTGGTCATTTGCCCTGCCCTCGATATGGTTTCCTAGCCTTATTACGACTAGTTGCAGCATATTTAGTTCCCTTACCTCTTCCTTGGAGAGTCAGTTTGGGTTTTCCTGGAATATAACCAGTATTCTTATTCAATCCACCTTTTGCTTTTACTGCCATTTTTTAATACCTCAAAGTTGGTTTAATTGCGCGCCGAAATTGACTTCCAAACGCGCCAGAAATCAGATAACACGAGTCTTTTCATGACCCACACGAATCTTTGGATCACACCAGATCTCAAAGCCCGCTTCTTTTGCATCGAGACAGAAAGAAACGTCTTCTCCGCACATATCTTGAACTTCTCCGGAGTCAAATACTTGCATCTTAGGAGCAAACCAGGGATACTCCAGAGACTCGAAGACACCGTTCTTGATAAGAACCCATCCAAACCCCGTATAATCCACCGTAAAGGGTTTACGGCGCTTACTCATGGTCTCTCCGGTCTCATGATTCATCACACCACCATTGTTCTTAAAGTCATCTTCCTCAAGCCAATGAGCAACAGAGGTAGTATGACCATCTTCAGTCATATACCAACCAGCCGCAATATCCTTATCCATTGCAACAAGACGATAGAAAGACTCGGTACTGAAAACGATATCAGAGTCAATCCAAAGTTGGTAATCATACTTCAGTTTACCATCCCAGGGAATCTGTTTTGGTCCACGCAGAACATTCGCTCCAAGAACCTTGCAACGTGCAAAGTTGACCATGGAAGAATAGTCCTGAGAAATTTGAATGGATGCACCATTCTGGACTAGATCAAAACAAAGTTGAACAAAGTTCTTAAGATACGTATATGATACACCACGACCAGGAAGACAGAAGATAATTGACTTACCACGAATCATCTCCTTCGCAGCATCAATATCAAAATCTTCCTCAGTCTTTTTTGGAGTTGGTGCTGTAGCTTTAATTGTAAATCCTTTAGACATAAAATTAGAATTGCGACGTTATCATTCTACCACTACAAATCAAATCATGCAATGGTTTCTGGTTTATTTAGAAAGTAATCAGATACACTCTTCTTCAACTTTTGCTAATAAATCTTCAATTTCATTCCTGAGAGATTCATTAATTACAAGAATTTTATCCGTATCTAAACGATGTTGAATACAGTCAATTAATAGATCTTTTTCCTGGTAATCTAACTTGAGTTCCATATATTCTTTTAAGTTCATTTCAAACATTATATAGGATTTTTAATCATTCTCCAACATATCTAGCAATCGATCCGACATATCTACCAGGTTTAATAATATCTTTGGTGACATTACTAAATGCACCTACAGTTACATTATGAGTAATGTTTATATTATTGATTGTCGAAGATTTAAATCCAAATGTACAATATTCTCCAATGATGGTTCTTCCTGCAATTAATGATCCTGCATGTATGATAGATCCTTTACCCAGACTCACATGATGTGAGACCATTGAATAACATTCAATCCAACAATGATTTTCAATGTTTGAATGAAAGCCCATTGAACTGAATGAACCAACAAAAACTCCTTTACCAATTTTACATGTATCAAACACCACAGATGAATCGTGTATGTATGTTATGCAGTCTAGATTTAAATCATCAACAAGTTCACAGATGACCTTCCTCAAACTCATATCCAAGGAAAATCCAACAAAATATTGATACTTTGATTTATCTTTAAGATCTAAAAATTCATCAGGAGTAATAATTTTAATTTCATTTTGACTCTCTAATTCAAACCATCGTAAAGCACCATCAGTCAATGAAGATTCTGGATATCCAATAATTCTTATTGGTTTATTATTTTCAATAATCATAATTTAATTTTCAATAAAAGACACTCCAAAGTGTGTTAGAGCATTTCTGATTCTTTTATAATTATGAATTTTTTGATAATTTTCATCATGAAACATTGCATCCATTTTATCACAATTATCTTGAAATCTTTTTTCGTTATCATACCACAATTCTCGAATATTTGTAGATCCATCTAATAGATGTTCATTTCGATCAATTGCTGCTGAAATCCTTTCGAAGTGATCTTCAATTTCATCATAACTATGATCGACAATATCTTCAAAAATATCGATATCAAAATACTTTTTCATCTCTCTTGCCATCCCAACTCCATTAATATAAATCGGAAAGTTCTTACCATAAACGGATTGCATTTCCTTTTCACTGAGAACCGGAGTTTTTTCAAAGAACATTGTTCCAGTTATAATTTCAACTCCAACTCTTTTATAAATTGGTAATATATTTGTATTGTAATTATAAGATACTCTTAGATCATTCTCATCAAACTTATTAATTTTCAATCTATCAAATTCTCTTGATTTAAATCTAGCGAATCCTTTTGCAAAATCACTTCTAAGTTTATAGCTGGAAATCTTGGTAATGTTTCGATATTGATCGAAGTTCACAAAAGGTGGAGTATTCATGTCAAAAGTAAATAATCCATTTTTATAATAATTTTTTGACAAAATATATGAAATTGTTAGTACTCGATGTAACTTGGTATTTGAATTAAATGATAAAAA
>Ga0208161_1000045_pt1 | contig 57734 bp, 81 predicted proteins | sample CB_VirMetaG_3_FD_184538 | JGI IMG/M metagenome (GOLD analysis project Ga0208161, IMG submission 184538) | Freshwater to marine saline gradient viral communities from Chesapeake Bay - CB_1508_1S Viral MetaG (SPAdes) (version 4) | ecosystem: Environmental > Aquatic > Marine > Coastal | place: USA... | reverse complement strand
TTTGTTCATATACAAGCACACGGTCAGATGTGTTAAGAGTTACACCATCAATTACCAAAGCTGCTTGAGTACCTGCATTGGTAAGTGTTGCACCTACACCTGCAGTACCATTATTATAAGTAGCATTAAGATTAATAGGTGATTCTACACGAACTGCATCATGGAAGTGAATAGCTGCTGCAGTAAGGTTATCTACATATTGCTTTGTTGCGGCTTCAAGGTTTGCAGAAGGATTACCCGGCAGTGTAATTGCACCAGTCATAGTTCCACCAGCAAGTGGCAGATGATTGCCAATAGATGTTGCTAGTGCGGCTGAAACTGTTTCTAATTGAGATACTGTAGCATATCCTGTACCGTCACCTATAACTGCATTAATAGAAGTAATGGCTGCTTTATTAACTGATGTTAATGCACTAACTGCTGCAATAACTGTATTGCTATTATCAATAGAAGTTGCCATAGTTGCAGACAATGCAGTAATGACACTATTGATTGACGTAATGGCATTTGTATTTGTTGTAATGTTTGTATTAGAGTTGTCAATGCTGGTAGCCATTGTTGCAGACAGTGTAGCTACAGTTGCAGACATTGCAACATTGTCACCACCAATAACAAAGGAAGTAGCTGACACAGTATCAAAAGATTGATTAGCATTTACAACAATTGTACCAGAACCAGTAATGCCTGTTACAGTTGTAGCATTTTCAAGAATGTGAATACCTGTACCTGCAGTTAAGGCAGTCATTGTACCTGCACCTGCAAGACCTGTAATGTTAGAACCATCACCATACAAATATGTAGCACTAACTACACTTGTTGAAATATTACCTGCAGTAAGTTTACCACCTACAGACGTAGCACCTGCAACTGTAAGAGTACCAGTACTATTAATATCGTTTGATACAGACAACTTACCATCAATATTAGCAGCACCTACAACATCAAGTGTACCACTTACTGATACGTTGTTTTCTATTGTAAGTGAAGAACCACTAAATGTACCACCTACAAATGAATTAGCTGATACAGTATTGGCAACTGTTACATCTGTAATACGACCATAGGCATCTACTGTAAACTGACTTAACCCATAAGTACCTGCAGATACACTTGTCTGTGTCAGAGCAAATGTAGGATTACCTGCAGTACCATTAGCATTGGTAATAGTAACACCTGCAGTACCTGTTAGTGTACGACCATATTTACTGTCACCTGATTCAACTACAATACCTGTAACAGATGTTGCACCTGCTGCGGCAGTATTAAGTTGCTCTGCAGTTGCTACAAGTTGTGTTCCATTAATTTGAATAGTGCCAGTAAGATTAATACCTGACTGTGAAATTTGCAGTGTAGAGTTACGTCCTGCACCATCTTGAATGTAAACAAACTGACCTGACCCTAAACCATTACTGTTTGTATCAGATGTTTGTAAAAGATTCTTGTACGAATCTGCTATGAGTTTTCCAGTTAAATCTGCCATTATATCAAATTCCAATACTTGAGGTTATTATTAAATGTAATGGTTACTGCAGTCCATGCACCGTTACGGTCTGTATTAGGGTCAGGACGTATATCACGAATAAATTCTTTTTCATCTATTCTTGGTGATTTGTTTTGTGGATGATTTTTTAAATCGTAACTATAATCATAATCGGTAGGACATACCATTAAACCATAACTATTTTTCTTTAGCTGGTTTAATTTATATCTGAATCCACAAGTATCACAAAGACCATATACATCTCTTCGTGTAGCCATTAAACAGTTACCTTTGGTTTAAAGAATATACTTACACGTTCTCTGTCTTCTTCCATTGCACGTCCAAGTCTTTCTTCATACTCTGTCTTAATCATTTGAATTCTATTCATATCAACATTAGGACGTTTAATAGACATTTGATATGCAAGACCTGCAGTTAAACACGGAAGAAACCTACGAGAAATATCTGCATTTTGAATAGCAGATTTATTTACATCTTCCATATAACGAACTAATTCTAATTTTATTTGATCAGTATTATTTTCTGGAATAGGCCACAAATGGACCACAGGGTTGCCACGTTCATGCCGTACTGCATATTGTGTTGTACGTCCTGTCTGTCCCTTATTAGGTATCTTTAAATATTCCTGCATAGAAATACGTTCAAGCTGAACATCTGTATCATTACGATTATGTACAGCTTCAAGCACATCAATAGTAGAAGAAGCAAGTGCAAAGGTAGTTACACTAGTTGCCAATGTAACAGCAGAAGTATTGGCAGTCCATAGCATAACGCCACGGTTCTGCCAGTCTTGAAGGATAAGGTTAATAGAACGCCGTGCAGACTTAGGCTCGTGACCAAGAGTTTCTTCGCCACCAATCATCTCCATTGCTTCTTGAATAACTTCATCTATATCCATATTGAAGTTAAATGTACCTGAAGTAGCCATTAATACAACCTACTCTTTTTACTTTTTTTTAATCTTAGTTTAAGGTCTTTTAATCGGATCATAGGCTTTGCGCCATTCCTGTTGCCAGAAGTCCTCTTCAATCGTCTTTTCGATGGGGCTTTTATGATTTGCTGTCCAACACTTGCACGATTGATAGACATTCTTAATATAACCTATTATGTGAGCAACCAATTTTCCCACCCTTTTTATAACTAACCTTACCACCTTTTTTCATAACACTTGGTGGAGTACTGGGATTGTTATTTCTAAATTGTTTATACTTACGTTTCTTTTCTTCATCTGTAGTTTTTTTAATTTGTTTAACTGCTTTAGTAGAAGATAAACCTACTTGTTGTCCTGCTTTTTTATTCACTGACCTTTTTATATTTTCACCGAACTTTGTTTTTTTAGGTTTAGGACTTACTGATTCATCAGGCATTGATCTGCCTTTATCACGTTTAAGTCTTTCTTTTTGAACCATAGGTACAAGTTGTTTAGCAATATCAGCTTGTTTAAAATAAGCAGTAGGATCAATATCACCTTGACTAAAAGCTTTAAATAAAGCAGCAACCTTTATAGGACCTGCAGATGTCCCCATAGCATTTACTTTTTTTTCAAATTGTTTAAACTGCTTATCATCCATATTAGCCATCATTCTTACTGGTGACTTAGCTGGCATTTTGTTTTTTGGTGGTGTTAATTTGATACCCATTATTTACTTCCCCTTACCATACTTCTTATGTTGCTGAGTTTTTGGTGGACTTTTTTTCGATTTACCGGGGCCAGCCCATAATACTTTATCGGCCCAATAAGCAGCACTAAGCTTGCCCTTACTAATATTTTGTGCGTGGCGGCTTTTAAAAGATTTACGAGCCGTTGGTGAATAGTTATGTCCATATCCTTTTGCTCCAAAGTGAATAAGCTTAATTGTGTCTCCGTCCTTTGCGAGAACCATTCCCTTTTTTTCTGGACGATTAGATCTTTTAGGTTTATTAAACCCTGCAAATTTAGTACCACGATATTCTATGCCTCCTGATGGCAGACGTTTTACGCCGGGATATTTAGAAGATTTACCTGCCATTACTTGACCTTCCTATATTTTCTAACTTTCTTTGCGATAGTTTTAGGCTGCTTAACAAATTGTTTTCCTTGTTTAGATCCTTTTCTTTTAGCTGCCGAAGTCTTTGCGTATTCTTTTGCGGATAATGCTTTAATCGCTTTCGCTGGTAAGTAACGTTCTCCTGTAGCTTTTGGACCCTGCGTGGATGGCTTACCACTTTTGGTTCTCCACTTTTGTTTTGTCCAAGCTTTTAAACTCCTTTGAGGTTTTTTTAAGTTTGCCATTCAACATTCCTTATTATATCACTGTAATCCTTCATATACAAACCAAATAAATGGTATAAGAAAAGATAAAAAGAATAAAATTAAACCTATAATAGTAGCGTTATATATTAACTGCTCACGTTCTTGTGCTATTCTAGCAGCTTCTGCCCTTTGTCTTTTTCTAATCTCACCTTGAATACGTATAATTTCTTGCCACGCATTCATACCATATTGGCCTATAATAAAGTTACGTAATTCGTTTTCCATTTGCTCTGCTTTTTTCTTAGCAGCAAATGTTTCTAATGCTTCCTCTTCTACGCTACCAAACCTACGACCCTTTGCAACATTGTGTTCTTTCTTAACATGGTGAATGGCATTCATCCAACGACCTAAATCACCAGCCATTGATTCAACTTCCTTACCTACTTCAAAGCCTTTCTTGATTGCATTGTAGGCAGTCGTTGCTGCGGCTATTGCTGTAATTGGGTCCATAACTACTTTCCTTGTACATTACTTACTTCTACACAAAAACATTTATCGTTTGGATTTTTAAAATTATGTTCAGTTAATGCCATATGACATTTAGAAATCCATTCATGTGTATCATGGACCTTTGTTTTTACCTCTATATTGTTAGCAGTAATAATGCAAAACATTACTACACTAAGATTTGTAACCACCGCCAGCTTTCTTATATTCAGTTGCTAGTAGTTGAGCCTTACGAGCAGACCATTGACCCGGTGCGCCACCTTTATTACCAGCTTTTATCTTTTCAAATAGACGCTTACGCATAGTTGGCTTGGTATAATTACCTGCCTTATTGACAGTAGATTTAGGTTTACCACCTGTAGAAAGAGATCTTACATTCTTTCTTGTGTAAGATCCCTTTCCTTTTTTAGGCTTAACAATTTTGGGTTTAAACTTACCATCCTTTAAACCTTTAGCTACAGGATTAGATTTACCTGCAGAGGATAGTGCAATCGCTACCGCTTGCTTTTGAGGTCTGCCTTCTTTCTTTAGCTTTTTAATATTTTTGCTAATTACTTTGGCAGACCTACCTTTTGTCAATGGCATTGTAGATCTCCTTACCGCTTTGGTTTACGAGCCTTACCCCAACCACGCATTTGACGAGCAACTACTTCTGGTTTTTTCTTCATGCCAATCTTACCACCTTTACTGTAAGATTTCATTTTACCACCAGTCTTATTATTTTTAGTTTTTGCAGCATCACGTTTAAAACGAATTGCTTTAGCAGCAGCTAATTCTTTTTTAAGTGCATCCATGCCAAGTTCTTTTAATTTACCTTGAGTACCTGCCATAGCTGCCTTTGCTGCTTCTTTACCTGTACCACCATAATACTTCATCATAACGGCACGTTCTTCTGGACCGCCAACAAAAGTGCTTGCATTAATACCAAAGCCAGTATTAGCACCTTTATTAAAAGATGTTGGAACAGGAACTTTTGGTCTACCTGCTTCTGTATCAGAACCAGATACACGTGGTGGTCCCATAGGTGGACCTTGTACTTTTGGTTTTGGTTTAGGCAAAGGCATTGCTTTAGATTTACCTTTATCATCTTTACCAAGTGTACTAACACCTAACATTGTTCCTGCTACACCTGCAGCACCTAATAAAGGCTTGACTACACTTTTTGGTCCACCAGTTGCAGGACGTGGTGGTGGAGTAGTTGGTCTTGTTTTTGGTTTAGCTGTAGTACTAGGTTTAGTTGTTGGTTTAGGTTTAGCCATAGTAGGTTTACCTGCACCAGTAGCAGTTTTTGGTTTAGCTGTAGTACTAGGTTTTGGTTTAGCAGTAGCACTAGGTTTAGGTGTTGTTGTACTACTTGGTTTAGGTGGTTTAATTTTATTACCACGACCGATAGTACGTGTTACACCTGCTGCTAAGTCATCTACTTTATCTGCTACTTTAGTACCGGGACGTGCAAGAGTTCTTACTACACCAAGATTAGAATTATTAATAAGTTTAGCTGTACCCTTTTTAGCTGCTTCAGTAGCAGCTTTACCAGCTAATTTTTTTGCTCCTAACTTAGCTAATTCTCTAGCAATTGTTGGACCTGCTGCTCTAACTAGTGTACCACCAATCATAAATAAAAGAGGAAGTGCCATGATTATTTACCTTTCATTGCTTTGCCATAACCACGTAAAGCTTTACCGCATCCTCGTGGAGAAGACTTTTTCATTTGTTTATTTGATTTAATTCTACCGCCTTTATTAAACAATTTACCTGTGCTTGGTGTAAATCTAGCAGAAGGTGATGTGTATCTTTGCATAGATGTAGGAGATTTTTCAAATCCACCTTTACCTCTACCTTGTTTCTGTTCAATAATTTCTGTAGCAGACTTTTTAATTTGTCTAATTTTTTGTTTAGCCTGAGTCTTGGTAATTTTTTTATCTTGTAATTGTTTTTGAACCATATCAATTCGTTGACGAATTTCTTTACCAGCTTCTTTTGTTGCTTGTTTAGCATCTACAAAGAAAGCTTTATCCAAAGACTCAGAAGCTTTTTTACGTTTACGAACTTCTTCAAGTGTAGTAGGTTCACCAGAACGCATAGCTTGTTTTAAACGTTGACCAAAGCTAGGCTTTCTAATACGCATTGGTCTAGGATCTGCAACTTTTGTTAAATCAACTTCTTTTGTAACTTTATTTCTCATTGCATTAGTAGCTTTTCCTGTTCCCATTTTTTCAGAGATCATAGAAGCAGGTGGTGAAAATCGTCCAGTTGTTTGAACTTTAGAACCTTTTTTCGTTTTAACAATACGAGCCTGTCCACTTTTAATAAGTCTTCTAAGTTCTTTACGTGAATAGTCTTTAAGTTTTTCAGGAAGTTCAATAATAGAAGGAAGTACAGTATTGGGTCCTTCTTGATATGCTCCTTCTGCAACTTGCGGTTGTTGCATTCTTCCAGTATAATCATCTCTTGCACCACGTCTACGTCCTTCAGCAGCTAACTCCTCTTTAGTCATTTGCTTTGGTTGTGGTGGAGTTTTTGTAGGAATACGACTTTCAATTATTTCTTTTGGCTTACGTCTTGCATCAATATCTTTAAGTTCTTTTAAAGTCATATTTTTTAGATCTGCCATTTTTTTAATTCCGTATGCTTGACGGAATTTAGTAAGCAGATTATTACGTTCTTGCTTTTGTTTATCAGTCATTCCTGCAAGTGTTCCACGTGGAGTAGACTTTGCACGAGTTGCTGATGCACTTGTTTTACTTGGTGCAGGTTTTTTAGCAACAGGTGCTTTCTTCTTAGCACGTGTCTGTGCAGCCTTTTGTTGTTTGGTTAAACGTCCACGCTTTGGTGCAGCAGCTTTCTTTGCAACTTTAGGGGCAGCTTTTTTTGCAGCCTCACTAGCACCTTTCTTTAAAATTTTACCACCTACAATTGTAAAAAGTCCCATTAGTTTGCTCCCGGTATAACTGGATTATCTGCACCACCGGGACTTGTAGCAGCTTCCATATCGTCCCTTCTAGTGCGTCTTGCTTGGTTACGTAATGATTCAACTGCTGCTTGATAGCGTTGTTCAAACAGTTGACTTGCTTGGTAGTCTTTCATAAATACCATTGCTTCTACCATAGATGCATTAAACAAAGCATCATAACAATAGTCAGAAAAATAATTATTAGGTGTTGCTGATGTAAGAGCAACTGGTTTAGCTACATATGCAATTTCACCATTCAATGTAGATACAGGTGTAGGAGCAATAATAACTGTAGTATTATCACGCCTACCATAATATACTGGTGTACCTGTGCTTGCACTTACAGGCCAATAATCTTTAATGTACTCATCAGTACGTTGTAATAGGTGAATACGTGTTGGATCAGTTGTACTTGTTGCAGAAGTAGTAATATTAAAATTCTTTACTATACGTGTACCTGATACTAAAGTAATACGATTGTTATCTGCAGATACAGCGACTGACGTATAAGTTACAAGACCATAGTCGTCTAGTACCCTTGTCAGACGTTCTTCTGCTCGATTTACAATTTTTGGAATATATGCTAAGAACTCTGCGCCATCATTTTCAGTAGCACCAATTAAGTCCTCAACCAGATAAGTATAATTAGCCATAATAAATTGTCACAGTAGCTGCTGATGTAGGAGCAGAAACTTTTACAGAACCGACCATGCGAACACCAAAGTCTGGGATCATTACGTCACCTGCATCGTTTGCAGTTGTTCCTACAAATTTAATATTGCTTCCACGTGCATTACCATACTCATCGGTTTCAGAACCTGTAATGGTAAATGTACCAACGCCTGAAAATGTTAGACCTTTAATACGAGTATTTGAAATTGTTGTGCTTGTGATTGAATCTACAAATGCACCACTGCCTACTTGATGAGCAGTTCTAATATTACTTGCCATATCACGTCACCTATATTTGTTAATTAGTTAGTTGTGGTTCGTTACCTATATTATACACAAAAAAGGAGAAGGATCAAAGACCCTTCCCCTACTTTTTTCAGATTAATTTAAATTAACCTTATGCACCGTCTGAGCCGTAGAACCCACGCCAGTCTGACCAACCGAAGCTGTAACGTTCACGAGCCTTAAACCGCAGGTTGCCAGTATCGAAATCTGGTTCCATTTTGGTTTGAAGCGGCGCACGTACAAACATCTTTGTACCGTTTGGACAATCAGTTTTGATAAACCAAGCGTCAGTGTCTGTGAAGCGGCGGTTTACGTAGAAGCCACCGGGAACCAGACCCTGATTACGGATTGAGTTGATGTCATTAGTCTGCGTGATACCATCTGTACCGAAGGTAGCAGTAGAAGTTGACAGTGTGCTGTTCAGAATCTGGTCAGCAGTAAATGCGAGGTCTGATGGAATGTGCAAAGACTTAGCTTGCAGACCAATCAGAATACCACGGTCATCTTTTGCTTTTGAGATCTGAATCAGTGCAGCTTCCAAAGATGATTCTGCAAGATCAGAAGCACCAATGTAGTTTGACTGATTACCAGCAGAAGCTGTTGGGTGAGAAGCAGAGAACAGTGCTACGCCATCGCCACCAACGTAAGCTGCGCTGAAGCCGTTGTTAAATACGTCAGCAGCTTTAACTTGCTTGGTGTTCGCCATAGCACGTGCCAAACCTCTTGCACGAAGTTTTGCAAATGTGTCATAGAGGTTATCTTCCATAGCCTCTTCTGTCACTGCAAATGCAAGTGCAATGGTTTCATGTGTATAGCGTGAAGTGTAGCTTTCCTGTGCATCGTCATAAGTAACGGCTGAACCTTCACCTTTAACAGGTGCAGTACCGAAACCTGTGAACAATACTTCTTCTTCAAACGCACGATCTGAATTTTCAGTTTCAAAAAGCGGTGCGTGTTCGTCAGCAACTTCCCCATATTCCATACCGAATACGGCATTAAGACCGGGGAGAAGCTCTTTTGCAATACTTGCTCTATTAATAGCCATTCTTTAATCTCCCTTATTAACCTAATAGGTATGCAGTAATGGTTGCAGGGGCAGTAACAGCAGCAGTCAAGAAGTTATCTGTATGCTGAATGAGTTGTACATTCAACTTCAAATAAGCGTTCTCAGCAGCTACAGCCACATCGTTGCCCGGTTCATCAACTGAATCCAATGTGCGACACATTGCAATACCAGTTGTACGAGTTGCAGCCTCTACACCGTGACCAGACATACCAGTAAAGGTTGAGCCTGTTCCAAGTGTTACAGCAAAGTTTTGTGAGCCGTGTAGGTCACCAGCAGTTACAGATGCATCTGCTTGTACTTCAAACACGGTACGTGAATCGTCAGCAACGATAGCTACAGCATTAGTAGCTGATGTTCCAGAAGGCCAGTACTTGCTGAACTTCTGCTCACCGTTAGCTTCGTAACGGCAACCCATAAATACGCCCTGAACAATTTCAGTTACTGTCGTAATAACTTCCAAATTCCCTGCATTTATACGGACAAGATCGCCTGTAAAAATATTAGCAGCGTAGGCTGAAGCAATTGGATACTCATTAGTACCAGTGCTGTTTGAGCCACTACCACGTTTACGAGAAGGTCGGAAGCCTGACAATGCTTTAGTTGCAGTCATTTTATTTCTCCCTTTTTAAAATTGCACACCAAGAAAAAAGTTCCGACCATTAGTTTCAATTAATCTTGAAATCTAGGTGATCGACCCCTTGTAACTTGGGTCTTACTATTATTACGAATTGGCATTCTTGAATCACTTGAGTTCATAAGTTGAGCATTAACAGCTTCAACCATTTCACGACTTTGATTCTCAAAATACCTTTGTCGGCTTTTAGCTTTTGCTAAAGGTATTTTAGCCAAGGCCAAATCTCCACGACAGATTGTACCTTCATACCGACCACTGTCCTTCACGATGGACGAATGCATTAGTTCGGGAACTTCATCTACAGAAACAAACTGCCAACCTTCTTGGAGTTTCTTTCCGATATTTTTGTAATCGTCTTGACCACGGCTAGTAATGCGGATCCAACGTAACTTTAAACCTTGATCAGCAAAACGATTTTCTACATCCTCTGGAATATCTAATAGATTTGGTTCTCTATATTCGTATTCCATTTCCCTAGAATTAAGTTCACGAGACTCTGCACTACGTGATGTTGTTGTATTACGTGCCATTTTAGTTTACCTCCACGCTATTAATTACCATAAACAGAAGTGTACTCACCATCGGATCGTTCCACTTTTAGTTTTTCTGCGGCGTATTGTTCAAGTGGTATACCCCATTTTTCAGCAAGACGAATATCTTCTTTTGAAAGTTTTACTTTCTTGCTATTAGATGAAGAGGTTGAAGTGCGTGATGCTCCACCAACCACTTGAGCAGGTGATGACGTTTCCTGCGTCCGTTGTGTTACAGGTGCTTCACCAAAACGTTCTGGAAATCGTTGCCGAAGTCTAGAATCAATTTCTTGGTAAAAATCTGTATCTGAAGGATCAAAGCCTTCTCCTTTTAGTTCATTGTCAATTTCCAATGCTAGTGTAGTCATTACGGAATCTTGACCAAACCAAGGATTTCTACCTGCCCATTCAACTGCCAAACGATCATATTGTGCGGCTTCTTGTTGAACAGATCTTTCAGTTTGTTGAACAGCTTGCTGCTGAGACATTGTAAACTGCTGTTTATTCATCTGAAGCATTGATGCATCGTTTTGCGCCCGACTTAAATGTTCCTGCGCTTCTACAATGCGATCCGTATCACCTGATTCCAAAGCTTGACGATAAGCTTGTTTAGCAATGTCAATACGGTTATTAATGCTTGCTTCTGATGTTTCAAAATTCTTTTCAACAGAAGTTTCAATTTCTTTTTGCTTATTCTTTAATTGATCTTCAAGTTCTTTTTGACGAGCAATTAATTCAGCAATTTGTTCTTCACGTTCTTTTTTCTGACGTACTAATTGACGAATACGCTTTTGTGCGCCAGATTGTTGTTGTTCTTCCTGATCAGGCTTCTGATCTTCTATAGCTTCTGCTCGTGCTTCAGCTACCTTTTCCTGTTGAGTTTCAACTTCTGGTTGTTCTTCTTCACCTTCAATTTCAAACTCTACACGTTCTTCCTCTTTTTCGGCTTTGGAAGTATTTACCGTTGTCCAGTCATTATCTGACATTTATATTTCTCCTTTAACGTCATTTGCGAAGCTGACGAGTTACGCAATTGTTTTTATAATACAAGATAAGTTAGATATATACAATAGCTATCCAAAGAAAATCTTAGGTTTATTGCGTTTATTTAACCTTTTCTTGTGTCTTCCCGGCCTACGCTTCTTAGGTTTGCCATAAGAAGCTACCGCCAATGTATATGTTTTTGCCATTAGTGTGACAAATTATAGGTTGGGTCTAGTTCTTTTGGATCTTCAACAACCATAGAAATCTGGTCATCAAACAAAAGAATAAGACGAATACCTTTATAAAAGAACTTATGACCAGTATGTTTACCATAACACACATAATCTCCTTCGGAACACCATGCCCCATTGGGAAACTTGCTTGTATCTTGATAAGCACAGTCACCAACTTTAAGAACCTTACCTACCGTTGTAAGATAAGCAATGTCATTCTTTGTTGAATCAGGTAGAATAATACCACCTTTAGTTTGTTCTTTTACAGAAACAGGACGTACCAAAATGTGGTATCCCGGAATGTGTGGCAACACGGATGGATCTGGTGCATCACCTGCTGTAATCCATTCGTCATTCTTAATTGAATTGCCCATTGATACTGCTTGCATTTTTACTCCTCATCGTCTTCATATATCATTGTGTTTACTATATGCTTGATTTCTTCTCTGGCCCATTCTATGCCAGCGATTCTACCAACTGCATTTGTATACGAATGATAATCTGAAGCTGATCCAGATGCAAGCGAATTTTTTAAAGACTGCATTTCTTTTTGCAGTACACGATCTATTTCTTCCCAAAGCATTTAAATAGCCTTTGGCTCATAGTTATATGGATTACGTTCTATACTACCACCTGATTTAAATTTTTCAATTTGGCCTACACCTTTAGAAAAAGCAGGAATAGCATCTACTTCAATGTAATCATATAAAGGATGCATATTATTTCCTATTTTTATTTCTCCTACTTGATTTCCTAATCTAATATCACCTACAGTTGCAGGACGTAGATTAGGCTGCGGTACTTCTTCTTTAATTTCACCAGACTTCATTTTTCTATTTATTTTGTCTGTCATACGTTTCATATTAACAGGACCAACAAACTGTGTGTCTAATGTATAATAATGTTTTCCACTTTTAGGTTGTACTGCTACAATAGGATGATCTAGTCTTCTTCCTTTTCCATCAACCATAATTGTAAATTTTTCTGGTTGTAAAAGATTTGTATTTATTTCTTTACCAGCTTTTCCTGTATTTTGTTTATAGTTTTTTTGCATATCTTCAATGCTTAAATTTTCAGAAAGTGTGTTAGCCCTAGCCACAGCTTTATTCTGTGTTGGAGTATTAGGCAATCTTTCACTACTTTTTTTAAATGAAGTGCGAGGACTAATAAAAAGATTTTCAAAAGTTTGATTAGATACATCAGTAGGCTTACCTTTACCCATCATAATGTAATTACCAAAATCTAAATCAAGTTCAATACCTGCTTTAGATAATCCTTCTGCTATTTCTTTTTTATAGTCACGACTTGCAGGATTGAAAAATCTTCCGGGTGCTGGTAAAATAGAAGCAGCTTCAGGAAACTTTTCTGTATCCATTGCTCGTTTCATGCGTGGAGAAAGTGATTCTTCTACACTTTCTTCCATACGCATAATAGGTTCATCTTCAGGAATAAACTTTTTTGCTGAACCACGTCCAGTAGTTTTAATTGGTGTGGCAAACTCTTTTAGTCCAGACCTTGCCGCAAGCTTTAATACTTGTTGTAAACCGCCAGCCATAATTTATGCCTTTCCTTTTTTAGCATCTGCTAATAGTTTGGTAATCATGTCTGCCGCTTTAAGCGTTTCGGAGTTTTTGATGTTATCTTCTTGTTTGATAAGGTCTGCGAGGATTTCGACAGCCTTGATAGCCGTTTTTGTATTTCGATCTTTCTCTTTTTCATCAGACTTCAGAGTATTCTCTGCTCCCACTTTGTAAGCATCAAGCGCAATCTTCTGTTCTTTTAGATCAAGGTCACGGTTCTTCAACGCACCTTCAGAAGCTTCTTTTGCAAGTTGCGCCTGAATCTTTTGTTTTTCAATTTCAAGACGTTGTGCTTCAATAGCAACCATTTGTTGTTCTGGACCACCTCCTTGTTGTGCTGCAGCCATGTTAGCTTGCATGACTTGTTGTGCAGCAGCAGCCATTACTTGTTCGATTACTTGTGGATTCTGTGCATTAGGATCACCCGGAGGTGCTTCTGCCATCATTTGACGTGTTAGACCATTAACTTGCTCCTCATACTTCATTACAATATGTTCTTGAATATTTGCTTGCAATACAGGTGCAATACGTTGCATCATAGGATTACCACCATTAGCAGGATCTTGTAAGAACATTGTCTTAACTTGAATATGTGCATCATGGTTTTGTCCAGCAAATGCTTTAATAGGCAAGCCTTTAGTTGCAGCTTCAATATCCGTAACAGGATCAAGAGGCTGTGGTTCAGGCTTCTTAGGTAGAATGCGATCTAGATTAGGAATATTAGCCGCATTCAATAAAGTACGGTTTAGTTCTTCCATATTAAACATTCCCGGTGGGGCTGTCTGTGCCATTTGTACAGCCATCTGCGTCATCATAAGTCGGTGTGCAGAAGAAGGAATGTTTGGATCTGATACAGGCAAGACATCTACACGACCATCAAAGTCGTATTTGAAAATCTTTTCTGTAACACCGGGGACATCGTAGGGGTATTCATCTGGCAAACTTTCGTAATCAATACGTGCCAAAATTTTAAATTCATCTTTTTGTGACTTGTGCAAACGCTTATGGATAGCACTAAAGAACTTACTAGAAGCTTCAAGCAGTGCCATGGTTGTACCTACAGGCCCATAGTTAGAACCTTCACTGATTACTTGCTCAGTGGTATCTGCAAACTTTTGTCCTGCTGCTGCTACAAACTGTAGCATCTGGAACAAAGTTCCTGATGGTTCTTTATATGGTAAAGGCACAATAGATTTAGTAAGGTCCATACCAGTTGCTTCAACTTCTTTAAACTCACCGGGAGCAACAGGATCATTATCACCTACAATACGTACACCTTTTGCCTTAAAGCCACCGGGCAAGTTAGCAAACTGACCAGCATCAATAAGGTTACGCATAGCTGCCGTAGCAGACATAGTAAGATTACCAAGGAAGTGAATAAGACCAAGACCATAGAACCCAAAGCCCGGTACAAAACGATAATGAGTAAAGAACATTTTCTTTTGTTTTGTTTCGTCTTCTGGGTCCCAGTTGCGGCGAATAGAAAGAACTTGACGTGAACTTTCTTCAATAGTTACAATGTAAGGACAAGCCACACCTTCTTCTTCAATGTCCAGATAGCAGTGTTGTTCTAGTAGAACATACTGCATATCACTATCTGAAGAAGGTGACAGTCCTAAAACTGTATCCATTTTTTCTGTAAGAGCAGATTGTTCTGGTAAATAAGGATCGGGAAGATCATTATCCAGATACATACCTGCATTAATTTGACGTGACAGTTCTACAGGGCTGCGATACAACACATGGGTATATCGATCAGCACGGCGTAGATCTGTAGCATAATAAGACACATAGAACTGGTCAATGGGTACAAACTCACTGACAGGACGATCTACAGATGCATCAAAGTAAATCTTTTTAAAAGCTGAACCAATCAAGGGCAGGTGAAATAGCATACGTTCAAACTCGTCAAAGTATTCAGGCATCTGTTCAGTCAACTGGTAATTCATAAAGTTGCGAACACGGTTAGCCTGACGCTGACGGTCTTCCGTAATATCACCGAGAACTTGGGTCTTTACAGGCCCGGAAGCAGGGAATAGTTCTTGACTTGCCCTTGATTGGAACTTGACTGCTGATTCGATCAGCAATGGGTGTACAGCAGTTGCTGCGCCTTCAAACGGTTCTGTGGTTTCCTGTAGTTTGAGGCCAAGCAAATCAAAGCCACGTTCAAACATGGATTCCCATTCAGAACGTGAACTTCTATCTGCTTCATAATTATCATAGATTTCTTGACCGATAGAAGAAAGGATATCTTCATCTAGTTCTTCAGCTAGGTTAGCATAGAAGTCTGAATCATCTAAACTAAAATCTACTTCAACAACATTATCGTCTGAAGTAAATTCAACTTCTATTTCACCTGTATCTGGATCGACTTCAAAATTAACATTTGAGTCCATATTTGTTTCAAAGTCCACATTGATAATATTATCTGTTGGAATTTGATCGTTTGGATTTTTTTCTGTAGCCATAGTTTTCCCTGCTTATAAAGTTAATATTCAACTATCCCTATATTATATACTCAAGTTCTCCAATATGCAACACGCTTTTGTCTTCTATAATTAACATCGTCTTCCCAATCAGGATCTTCTGGATGTCTAAGGTTCCAGCTATCTTTCATATAATGAATAGCCATAGTCATACAGTCAACTTGGTCATCATGTGCGCCATTCGGAAATGACATACATTCTGAAAACAAATCGTCTGCCCATACTCTGTCATTAGGTAACCATACACGTCCTGCTTCCATCATTGGTGTAGATGCGTATACACGTGCCACCTTGTCCCTGTCTGGAAGATAGTCAAGCACAGGAAGCCCTGCCCTACGCATATCCTGCAGCAAAGACTGACCCGAAGCTTTCTTTTCTATAATACAAATATCCGGTCTGTACTGTGCGTATAGTTCCTGTGCCAGCCTACGAAGTTCAGGATATTCAAATCTTCCTCTTACATTTCCTAATAGAATAAGATTAGAAGTAACATATTCACCACCATATCCATCTTCTTCATAATTATTAAAGATACCCCAAGTCTGAATTACACTATAGTCAGCCGTTCTACTTGTACTAAATGCTGTATCATATGTCTGAATAATAAAGTCACAGCTTGGTGGATCTTCATAATCCCACCACTTAAACCATTTCTTTTTAATAATACCACCATCATCAGGACTTGGATCTTGCATATACAAAGCATTCCAGTATCTACTACCATTAGATGCACGTATTTCCTGCTCATCCAGTTTTAGTATTTCATCTGATTTCCATTCTGGAAAGTATGAAGTTCCTACTGGTAAACCAAGTAACTCTGCTGCTGGCTCATCTAGCCATGCAGGTATAGATATAACTTCCCAAGGATACTTGGATTCTTCTACTGCTGATTCCTGCTTTAACAACCATCCACACAGGTCATCATAATGATACCGTGTGTTGATAATAATGATGGCTCCATTGGGCATGATACGTGTACGTAAACCTGCAGGATACCATTCCTTAATATATCTACGTCCTGCTTCACTGAAGCTGTCTTCTTCAGACATCACGTCATCAAGTAATGCTACGTGTGCGCCACGACCTGCAACCTGACTACGTACACCTGCTGCATAGTAAGAACCATTCTTATTCGTCTTCCACTTACCTGCTGCCTTAACGTCACTGCGAAGGGACACACCACGAAAGATCCTTTGAAACTTTTCTGTGTTTACTATGTCTCTTACCGATCTACCAAAGTCACTGGCAAGCTGATCACTGTGTGATACCGACATAATCTCGTGATTAGCATAGTTTCCTATGTACCATGCAGGAAATAGCTTGCTGCATATAAGTGATTTAGATGAACGTGGTGGCAGAAAGACCATAAGTCTTTTTACATTCCCTTCTACCACACCTTGTAACTTTGAACACAATAGTTCAATATGCCTACCCATTTCAAAGTCAGACACAAGTGTAGGCGCAAATAACTTTACAAATGTCAAAAAGTCGTCACGTGCTGCTTTATGTATATACTTATTCATAGAATCTTTTAAATTAATATAAGACCCCATACCAGATAGTTCTGGTAATACTCCTGTATCATGTGTATCTAACATTTATGCTGCTGTACCTTTTTCTATATTACACTGTACTTCTAAAGTTATTACTGGTGGTGTGCTTTCTTCAGACACAAAATCCTGCATCATTTCTGCACTACGTGCCATACATTCTACCTGTGTTTTGTAAGGCCCACGTTTATCATGCAATTCTACACATTCTGTGTTGATCATGCAAACTATAATTATTGCTTTGTACATTTTTTATTCCTTTCTTGATTTTTTTATTGTAACACACTTGCATAAGTTTTAAAAATATGTTATTTTACTACTAAGTTTCCAAAGGTAAATACCTACCCGACACAGCAACACACATAGTTATATAGTTAAGTGAAGTTCGTATAAGTTAATTAAACTTGTACGAACTTTTTTTATAATCTTTTCCTACCAACTAATTAGCCCCGATGAAAGTCCCTTTAATTTTTTTAAATATATGTCAGGGTCATATATATAATATAAATAAACCTGCATTTTTTTGGTGGGGGTTCTGAACAAATCTTTATAGATTTGTCAGAAAATTGACAAAGAATCCTTTTCTGTCAAGGAATTGACAGCAGATTGGCAAAGATTAACTAGTTTTTGGTTAGTTTTCATAGACAAAGTGTTGATAATGTCAAAAACATGACATAGCCAAAGGCTATCCGGTCTATCCAAATCCCCATGGTATCCATCCCCAAATCACTGAAAACAATAGATTATTTAATTCATAACAGAGTTATGAATAAATTAAATAATCTATTGAATTGGCAAAACTCAATCATCATTCCGTCAAATCTTTGACAAGCTTTTGACGATCCGTGATGATCGTTTTGATGATCGTTTTGTTGTGTTTTCACCCGGCAAATCATCATCGAAAAAATCGTTTGACAACCAAAAATAAAACCCCTATTTAATTCATACGAAGTATGAATAAATTAAATAGGGGTTTTAAATTGCCGAAAAATTTATTCAATCAATCATGTTTGCGAAAGGAACACAACGACATGAAAAATTCAGGTTATCAATTGATCAAATACGCAATCAATCACATGGGTTTTGAAGTATCCGTTCAAGATCCTGAAGATTGCGACAATGTTTTCTATCGTGGCAAAAGCATTGCCAAGGCATGGGAAGAGGCACAATGCATGGATTGGATAGCGTTGGAATTTTACCATATCGATCCGATATCCGGTGAAGAAACCTATGCTGGCTGGGCAAGCCTGATACATGGCAATCAGCCGAATGAAACTGTATCGGATTATTCCGGTAGCGACTATGCCAATTGGATTGATACATTCTGGAATGATCCTGAATATTGGTAAAATCTGGTAACAATTAGAACAGGGAATAATATACCCTTTAGGGTATATATATTATTCCCTGTTCTAAATATTCATTTTTTCATTTTCCGAATAGCCTATCCTCATGGGGCTTTGTACCATGATCAGCCACGGTTGGTAGGCGTAGTGTACTGACGACACTTCCTGATCACGAAGTAAAACTGATCATCACAAGGCGAAGCAAGGCCTAACTTGCATGGACTACATCCTGATCACGATGTAAAACTGATCATCACAACAACGGCAACGATTAGAAGGGATCATGCCATGATGTATGTTTGTTCAAAAGAAAAAAGAAAGCTTTCTAATGCTTGCTATCAAAAGCTTGATACATTAGAACGGCTTGATAAATTCGCTGACAAATATGAATATCTTTTTGGATATGTTGTTAGTGGATTAGACGGCGAAAAATTTATCAATCACAATGGTAAATTCATTCGCCTTAACTCAACGGCTAATTGATTAGAAGGGATCATTGCCATGAAACTAAAACTGCTAGGCGTTGGCAACAATGCAAAAACTGTCAAAGGTGACGGATCAGAATATTTAACCGCTATCCTTTACCTTGCCCCAGCCGATAGCGTTGATGGTATTAACCTATGCCCTATGGCTGTTATGGCTGGCTGTAAAGCTGGCTGTTTAAATACCGCCGGACGTGGTGCTATGAATTCGGTGCAACAAGCCAGAATGCGTAAAACCATTTATTGGCGTGATCATCCTGATTTGTTTCTGGCTGATCTTCATAACGATATCCGGCAGTTTAGAAAATACTGTCAGAAAAAGGGCATTCAGCCTGTAGTCAGGATTAATGGCACGTCAGATGTAAATTGGGAACGCCATGTAGATATGGCTGGCGAATTCTCAGACGTGCAGTTTTACGACTACACAAAGAATGTTAGCCGGATGAATAAACCACGTCCAGCTAACTATCATCTGACGCTATCCTATAGTCAGGCCAATGATCGTTATGCTCAGATGTGTTTGGATGCGGCGAAGCAAGGACATAATCTGGCTGTTGTGTTCAGGCACAAGGACAAGATACCGCCTGTGTTTCATGGTATGCCTGTCATCGATGGTGACAAAGATGATTTGCGTTTCCTAGATCCACAAGGCGTGGTGGTTGCCCTATATGCCAAGGGCAAGGCGAAGCATGATGCTTCTGGTTTCGTAGTCGATGTTGAGTAAGGAAAGGAAAAATCAATGTCAGCTTTTCAAATTGGTGATCGTGTAAAATTCCGTGACGTTTCCGATGGTGACAACACACTAGCACCATTGGACGTGCGTGGTAAAATCGGAACGATCAAGGCCATAGAAGATCAAGAATTCCTGATCGGTAAACCAAGGGTTGCCGTGATCGAATTCAAAAAACTTGGCCTTGTCAAAACTTTATCAACTCAAATCAAAAGAGTAGGAAAATAAAATGACCAGACAAGAATTTTGGGAATGGATGGCAACCTGTCCAGCAAAAGAAAATGCTGACGCATCAGGTTGGTTTGTTGCAAATGATGGCGGTACTGACGCTAGAATATTCTTTTACTTTGAAGAGGAAAACGATGATGTTTGATGCAGAAAAAGAACATCCAATGTCCGTGGCTGATTATGTTGAACGAGTCAAAGAAGCTGAAGAGATGATCGAATTCATAGCACAACAGTATCAAAACGAAGCGTATGCCAGTAGCGTTGAACGTTATGAAAAGGAACTCGATCTTATCTATACAAAAATATATGTTGTGAAGATGTTGAATTCCATGGCAAACGATGCCAGCCAAAAAGCGAAGGAGCAAAGCAATGGCTAAATATACCAGACCAAACACAATTGAAATCTGGCCTCAAGATAGTGAAGGACGTTTCAATATCGTTAAGATTTCTCAGATGCCTGACAGTGGCATGGGCAGTATGAGCAGTCGTAAAAAAGGACTGGTTGAGATATCCGATGGCAATACCTGTAAAGGATATCTCAGCTTGATAGAATTGCGTGATGCGTTGAATGAAATCATTGACCATGGCGTGATGAAGCAGACCATCGAACAGTGGGAAGAGGACGAAAAGATGTATGCGGAATCGTACTATCAGGATGCAGAACTATCAGACATATTGCATCAAGAAGAACTTGACGCTATACGTCAGGATGAAGATCAACAATCATTCGGAAAGGGATGGTAAGACCATGAAGATCAAACGCACAAAAATCAAAAAGCCGTGGAAGATTGAACGCAATCAAAAGCGGAAGGATAAATACAGTTTTGTTTGGGCAACCCATACTGCAAAGGAGCAATCAAATGGGAAAAGATAAACATCGTATGGTCACTGAATTCATAGAGGAAGAAATCTATCCTCATGCCAAACGACTAATACAAGATATGTTTGGCAGTAACTTTATTCCAGAGGATGGATTTTGGATTGACAGATACTGCGAACTATCCAACTGGCTGGAAGATCCAGACAGTCAGGATCAGACTGGCGAAACAATCCAACTTGATCTGACTGTGTTGACAAGGCACGGAACCAAATACAGTGAAAAGGATGTGTATGATTTCGTGAATGCAATCATCGATGATTTCTTCCGGCACTATCGGTGCGGATGTTCTTATGACTGTTGCGGTCACAAGTTTACCGCCAACGTGGACATCCGTCACAAGGTCATCAAGAACTGGTCTAGTCCATTAACCAGTGCCGATGGCATTGGGGCAGATGCCTACGATTTTCATATCAGAATTCACAACGGATATAATTACTAGGAGAAAAATGATGTCCATAATACCAAACTTTCTAGCATATCTTTATGTGTCATGTACCAGCCTGATCGTTGGTACATTGGCACTGACTAGCACAAAAGAATTCGCAGGGCTTATCCTGTTTGGATGTGTTGCGTGTTTCATTGGATCAACATGGTTAATAATTGAAGAGGTGTTAAAGAGATGAGAACAAAACATTATACGGATCAGGAATTCAGAGATCTGCCACGTTACGATAATGGTGACGTGGACTACGATGTGTTATCTGAATCATTCATGTGGATGACACCAAAACAAAAAGATAAATTATCCGATGATGATTTCAGTCGGGTCATTGACATGGAAGAAGAAGTAAACTATTTACTGTATGAGTTTAAAGAGGAGATGGGATATGTCTAATATTCACAATGAACAATTGCTTGAACAGCTATACGATCAGGCGTGGGAGATGTTGCATCCACAGATACACATCGAAAGCGAACTGCATGAAGCCTGTATCAGGCAAGCACAAGAATGGTTTGAGGAGATGTCATAATGGAAGTGAAAAGATTTCAAATAGAAGAATACGATGACAACGACAACCTGATCAAGACTACCGATCACGTTGCATATGTACCATCAAGCACAACAGATCTCATAAAGTTCTTATGGGATCTGGAAGATCAAGCATCAGTATCAACAACAGAAAAGGAGTAATTGACATGGCTAAATCTACAATCAAAGTGAGCATCCGTAAAAACTATTATGGTAACAAGTATGGTTTGGGTTTCACCAAGCTGAAAACTGGCACACGTTTTGATGCACCATATGTATCCGTGTCAGTCTTTGATGGTGACACTACAGGTTTAGGCTGGAAGTCTATTGTGAGAAGTGCTAAGTCTGGTGTAAAATTCATGTACGAGAACAATCGTACTGGTGTTACACGCATCTCACATTTCCTATAGGATCGAACATTGGATACTATCATTCGATCTGTTGCACCTATGGCACTATGGATAGTCATCGTACTATCCATAGTAATCTTTGGAAAAATAACTACGAAGGAAGTTAAACACAATCATGCAAAACGTAATCGTATACAACGTAAAAGATGAATCTGAAATCGAACCAGTCAAGCAGTGGTATTATAGACAGTATCCGCCTTTGGGATATGACACACGGCTTGACAGTGTAAGAAAACAGGATGACGGATCATTCGATCTGACATTCACACGTCTAACATCTTGTGATTGAAAGGAGAATATCAGTGGCTAATCCATTAGCAAAATCAAGAACGCCTGACAATGCATACGCAACATTCTATGTTGAGAATGGATCAATGTATTTCATGTGGAAAGTGTTAAAGACATACCAACTACCGCACAAGGAAGAACAAAATCCCTATGCACGTTGGATGTGTGCAGTCAAATCACCATACACTGACGACAGGTGGGAGTATGGTGACACATACATCAATGACATACTGGACACTGGTGCGGCTTTGATCGATTCCACTGATGAATGGAAAAAAGCTTATGCCAAAGACTAAAAAGAAAACTTATGAGGTGTTGGGCTATAAGGTGATGCTCAACACCTACATCATTGATGCTGATTCAAAAGAAGAAGCATTGGAAATCGCAATGGAAATGGAGCATCCTCTATCATCTGAACTGGTAGAGGAAGCCTATCAGGATGCAGAGGAGATATTATATGTCTAGTCACAGTGTACCAAGACCACCAGAAGCAACGTGGGCTGATGCCAAGTTGTACAGGGCTGACCTGTATGATACACGCTGGCCTGTGTGTGGCACACGTTTGATATGGGCTGTTGTCGGATGGAAGTGGGTACGAATCTGCACACCGATTCAGCATGACAAGTGGCGCATGAAGCGTAGTGAATGGGACAAGATATCACATCAACTATTTGAAGGAGAATGACACATGAACTGCTGGCACTGTAACACAGAACTGACATGGGGCAATGACTTTGACATTGACCATGAGAATGAAAACTATTCAATGATGACTGCATTACATTGCCCTAGTTGTGGGTGCGATGTAGAAGTCTGGTATCCAAAGGAGCATGATGATGAGTAAGACATGGGTAGTATGGTATGACTTAACGTACAGAGTAGAGGTGGAAGCACCTGACCAAGACACTGCTCGTGAGTTAGCACAAGATGGTGTCTTGTTAGATGAAAACATGGTGCATTGTGTAATCACACCAGAATTGTTAGAGGAGAATGAAGATGCTGTTGCATGAGTTTTACAGTGATGAAGATTGCAGTCGTGGCATGGGTGCATACCGCAAAGCGACTGTCTTTGTTGAGCCAGATGGTAGTTATACTGTTTACATGATACAGGATGGCGAGGTAAAAGAAGAACGTAACCTCAAAGGACACAGTGAGGTGTATGCCGAAAACTGTGCAGAAAATTGGGTATTAGGAGTTATATAATGAATAGATTCATAATTGACCACCACCCTGACGCAATAGCTAAACAGCTATGCGACAAGCACATAGTCAAAATGCCATTGGAAGAAGCACAGATGCTATGCACTGCTATATGGCATCATGCACCTGAGTATGCAGAGCATCACGAACTATACAAACCAGCGCATAAAAATCATCCGTGTACACGATGGGCTATGGAAACTCGTGCCAACTTTGTGTACGCTTTCAATCTATACACATCTATGCTTGCAGAATACCATCATAGATATGGTAAGTGGCATGGGGCTGGCAACCCTAGCACAACCAACCCCAACGCTAGGCCACAACATTTACTGTATGCTAGACACTACATACCTGAAGGACAGATGACACCACATCCACAGTGCTTCAGTGGTCACGATGAATGTAAGACAGATGAGAAGTGGCCTGTCATGGCATATCGTTCTTTTTATGTTGTTGCCAAAACTAAAATTGCTCGTTATAATAAAGGCCGACAAAAACCTAGCTGGATGAAAGGAGAATAAACATGGCTAAGAAATATGAGAACATGACAAACGATGAGAAGATAGCCTATCACAAAAGGGAACGTGAAAAGGATGCGGCTAAACGTGCTGTTGCTATAAATCATTTATCTTTTGAACAGCGCATGGCAATCGTTGAAGTGAGTAACTGGCTGAACAGGGTTATAGATACCGCACTGTATCCAGATATGGGCGGCATCAAAATGGTATCAGCCTATGAACTACAGGAACTGTCCGATGCAAAGGACATATTACAATTTCAATTCAACTTAACAAACTAGGAGAAAAGGAATGTCGAAGTTCAACTATATCACACCATACAACAACCATTCAGAGATCCATATCTTGGATCGTGAGTATATAGAAACGGTATCCAGTTCATGTGTGGATGACATCAGTATTGAGGAGATCAATGAGTTTCTAGAATTCGTTGCTAAGTGTGAGAATGAATCAGAGGAATCATGGACATGAACAAGTATCGTGTATTAGTTGAACACGTCAGGACTGTCCGTGTGTATGAAACGGTTCGTGCAAACAGCGAAGCTGATGCGGAATACATAGCAATCAAACAAGCGTGGCAGGGAAAGGATGCTGCATTCAATAATGATTCACATGAAGAAGGTATAAAAGTAAAAGGAATTGTTCTTCACAACGAGGATTAAGGAAAGGAGTTATCATGCAGAATTTGTGGGAAAAAGAACGTAAGGGATTGTTTCGGGAACTGTACCATCAGTACCTTGATGAAGGCTATGATCAGAAAGAGGCTAAGAAATTAGCAAAGATGGAAGCAGATGAAATGATTTCTGAAAGTGAATCGTTTGCTTTTAGTGTACTTGAAAAGGAGAACTTAGATGACGAATGAGTTGCTTGAGGAATATGATGGTGCTGATGGACGTGAATGTACTATCTCAATCATCAACACAAGGCTAAGTATGTGGAAGCATACCTATGAAGTTTTGTTTGCAAAGAATGGTAAAATCATTGGCAGACACGTCACAGATTTTTTAGAACACGCTAGGTTGTTAGCACATAAATGGATCAAGGAAGGAGAACTTACACATGGAACTAAATGATTATCAGAAACTTGCAATGAAGACTGCTATCTTCCCTAAAAGAGATGGCTATGCATATACTGCCCTTGGTCTTGCTGGTGAAGCTGGCGAGATTGCAAATAAAGTTAAGAAGTTTATTCGTGATGGGTATGATGTTGAGGAATTACCTTATAAAATCAATGACTTGCGTGATGAACTTGGTGATGTGTTGTGGTACGTTGCGGCTATGGCTCAAGTTTTAGACACTACATTGGAGCAGGTTGCTAAGAGTAACATACACAAGCTGGCTGAACGTCAGGTAAAAGGTACGCTTACAGGATCAGGAGATAAAAGATAATGTTTAAATGTCCTAAATGTAAAGGTATGTCGATGATAACTGTTGGTCAGGAATTTTTTAAAGTTAAAAATAACTTGGCGCAGGTATTTGATTATTTTGAATGTACTGAATGTGGTCACGTTAAAACTGAAAAAGAAATCTTTGATCCTAAAGATGAAGGATTGACTATGGAAGAACTTTTTCCAGATGAAAAGGAAAACTGATATGAAACAAATCATGCTGAAGACCAAAGACAAACATCCATACAGGTTTGAAGAGACAGATGATGTTGTCGAATGGTTAGAAGATAGACAAAGGATGCTAAAAGCAGTCGGATTTAAGACAGAAATAACAGATGGAAATATGTTATTTGTCTACGATCAATCCGATAATCTTAAATGTATCTATAGTGAGTACACAGAAGAGGAGTTAATAATCAAAGATGAATACCTCTGATAAAGCAAGGGTTGTTAGTCGTGGTGAATGCACACAGTGTGGATCTTCTGATGCCAATGTGTTATACGATGACAACAGTAAATATTGTTTCTCATGTCAAACCTATACGAAAGGAGATGGTATGCAACCACAACAACAAGCCCCGATCCGTGGCGTAGTACAACCACATTTTTCTGATGGTGCTATCACCCCGATTCAGGATCGTGCAATCAGTGAAGATACCTGTAAGTTTTATAATGTTAAAACTATATGGTCATCTGATAATAAAATTACAAAACATATCTATCCTTACTTTGATGCCAATCAAAAGTTTATTGCTAACAAAGTAAGAGAAGTAAACAGGAAAGGTTTTTATGTAGAAGGTAATCTACCTGATGCATCCCTGTTTGGTTCACAAAAATTCAAATCAGGTGGTAAGTTTGTGACAGTTTGTGAAGGCGAACTGGATGCCATGTCAGCTTATGAAATGCTTGGATCAAAGTGGCCTGTCGTTTCTATCAAGAACGGCGCACAGTCTGCAGTCCGTGATGTAAAAGCTAACTACGATTACCTGAATGGATTCGATAAGATTGTACTGTGCTTTGACAGTGATGAGCATGGACAGAAAGCTGCGAATCAGGTGGCTCAGATCTTTGAACCAAACAAATGCTTGGTAATGTCAATGACATTCAAGGATGCTAACGAATACCTGAAAGCAAACAAGCGTGAACAATTCTCTAGGGATTGGTGGAATGCTAAACCATACACACCTGCAGGTATCATCCGTCTTTGTGATCACATTGACGAACTGTTTGAGGAAGAAGATCAGGACACTGTTCTTTATCCCTATCATGGATTGAATGAGAAGCTGTACGGCATTCGTACTGGTGAACTTGTAACCATTACGGCAGGTACTGGTGCAGGTAAGACCAGCATGATGTATGAACTTGAATACCATATGCTGAAGAACACCGAATCAAACATTGGTCTGATTCACTTGGAAGAAAACTACAAGCAGACCATGCGGCATCTGATGTCCATCCCTGCAAACAAAAGGCTGTTCATCAAAGAGGTTCGCAGTAATATGAGCCGTGAAGAAATGGAACCATACATTGAAGACACAATCAGTAATCCACGGATCATTGCTTTCAATCACTTCGGTTCTATCACAACAGATGAGATCCTTGCCAAGGTTCGATACATGGTCAAGGCTATGGACTGTAAGTTTGTAGTGATTGATCATCTGTCTATCCTTGTGTCCGGTCTGGACGATGGGGATGAACGCCGGAACATTGATATGCTGATGACCAAGCTTCGTAGTTTGGTTGAGGAAACTCAATGTGGTCTTCTTCTAGTGTCCCACCTACGCCGTATGTCTGGTGACAAAGGACAGGAACAAGGCGGTGCTATCTCACTTAGCCAGCTTCGTGGATCACATAGCATTGCCCAGCTTTCAGACGCTGTTATAGCCCTTGAAAGGAACCAACAGGCTGATGACCCCATCGAAGCTAATACAACGGCTGTACGAGTCCTGAAGAACCGTTACGCAGGGGATACAGGCATAGCTTGTTACTTGCTTTACGATAAAGAAAGTGGTAGGTTGTCTGAGATTGAGAACCCATTTGAAACAGGTAATGAACCAACAGACATAGGAGATTTTCTATAATGTTACAACCAATACAAGGAGCCGTAAACATTCCGTTCTCACGGCAGAGATATGAGATGGCTGATAATCCAGCTAAGAAAAAGCTTATCGGTTATCTTACTCGTAATGGGCACAAAATACTTGATGCCAAAGAAAACTTTTCTGTTGACATCAAAAGCGAAAAAGCGGATAATATCTACTTTAATGAGGTAGAGATAAAGTTCTCTTGGAAAGGAGATTGGAATAAAGATTGGAAAGAGATTCGTATCCCTTATCGTAAGCACAAGCTTATCAATAAGGTTCGTCAGTTGGATACTCGTCCGTTCTTTAACTTCTATATCCTTCGTGGTGATCTTCAATATGCTTGGCGTATTAAAGATTATATTGTTGAACAGTCAGATGTAAGGGAAGCAAAAGGAAGATACATCAAGAAAGGTGAACACTTCTTTCATATCCCTGTAGATAAAGCGGAGTTAATAAGACTATGAATAAACGTGTGGCAGTAGATATAGAAACAGATGATCTGAACGCAACAGTCATCCACTGTATTGCTGCCCAAGATTTGGATACCAATCAGGTGTTTGCTTTTCATGGTGACACAATCAAGAAGTTTCCTGAATGGTCAGAACGATATGATATTTTTATCATGCATAATGGTGTGTCCTTCGATGCACCTACATTGAATCGTCTGACAGGAAGTAACATCAAACTGAAACAGGTTCGGGATACACTGATCCTGTCTCAGCTTGTTGATCCAGCAATGGAAGATGGACATTCTCTTGATGCTTGGGGTAAACGCCTTGGGTTTCCAAAGACAGACTATTCAGATTTCACACACTTCAATCAGCAGATGCTTGAATACTGTGTGAATGACGTGAAGCTTACAGTGAAACTGTACAATCACTTGATGCCTATGATCCAGAAGTATTCGACAAAGAGTATCGAACTTGAACACACCATCAGGGCTATCGTTGATCAACAGGAACGCAATGGCTTCACACTAAATGTTCCAGAAGCTTCGTGTCTAATGGCGAGGCTTTCGGAAGAAGCGGCAGATATTGAATCTGAGATGCAATCAATCTTCCCACCTATCATTACTGAAAGGTATTCTGAAAAGACAGGTAATAGATTGAAAGACCATGTGGAGATTTTTAATCCAGCTTCTCGCCAACAGATTGCAAAGCGTCTGATAGCAAAAGGCTGGAAGCCTACAAGCTTCACACCTACTGGACATCCAATTGTGGATGAAGGTACACTGAATGGTGTAGACATTCCAGAGGCTCAGAAGATTTCACAATATCTGCTATTGCAAAAAAGGGTATCACAAATCAAATCATGGATTAACGTTGTAGCTGACGACAACAAGGTTCATGGTAGGGTTATGACCCTTAAAGCAATCTCAGGAAGGATGGCACATCACAGTCCAAACATGGCGCAAATCCCTGCGGTATACTCACCATATGGTAAGGAATGCCGTGCCGTTTGGACTACGACAGACAGTAGGTATTCACTGTTAGGGTGTGATGCATCTTCTCTTGAACTTCGGTGTCTCGCACATTACATGGGAGATAAAAGGTTTACCGAAGAGGTTGTGAATGGTGACATTCATACTGCGAATCAAAAGGCCGCTGGTCTTCCTACTAGGGATGCGGCAAAGACCTTTATATATGCTCTGATCTATGGCGCAGGGCCATTCAAGATCGGATCTATTGTTGGTGGTGGTGCTAAAGAAGGTAAAGATATCATGTCTAAGTTTATGTCTAATATGCCAGCCCTAAAATCATTGCGTGATAAGATTGATAGGGCGGCACAGACTGGATATATTCGTGGTCTTGATGGAAGACTTCTAAAGGTACGACAACAACACGCCGCCGCTAATCTTTTGTTACAAGGTGCAGGTGCAATTATCTGTAAAGAATGGTTAAGGCAAATAACAATATTGGCTAGACGACAGGGCTTTGATTACAGCCTTGTCGCTAGTATCCACGATGAGTATCAGTTTGAGGTTCGGAAAGATCAAGCACAAAGCTTTGGTGAAATGACACAGAAAGCAATGAAGCTTGTAGAAAAAGAACTGAATGTTCTGTGTCCATTGGACAGTGAATTTAAAATTGGAAACAATTGGGCAGAAACTCATTAAATATATGTTGACATATGTAATTACCTATGTCATAATTCACAAATCATACAACAGTGGCTAAGACCACATAGAAAGAAAGGAGCATTTATCATGCCAGTATTATCAGGAAAAGCTTATTGGGCATCTATCTCAACACCTAACACAACTTATGAGCCTGTCTATCAGGTTGATCTTTCTTTGAACGAAAGTGAAGTTGAGAAGGCCAAGAAGCTAGGTCTTAAAATTAAATCCAAGGGTGATGACCGTGGTAACTTTGTAAGTATCAAGCGTAAGGTAAATCGTAAAGATGGTGGTGTTAATTCTGCACCAGCACTGAAGGATGGTCAGAAGCGTGATATGCACGGTACTCTTATTGGTAATGGTTCCGATGTTAACGTCCTGTTTAAAACCTATGAATGGGAATATGCAGGTAACAAAGGAATCGGTACAGATCTTCAAGCTGTACAGGTAGTAAATCTTGTGGCCTATGGTGGCAAGGATGATGCCGATGACTTTGATGTTGTTCCCGGCGGCTACAATGCAGAAGACGCTTCCTTCGATGACGATGACATTAACTTTGGTGTTTCGTCAGCAGCCTAAGTAACAACATCAATCGGGAGCAGAACATTTAGTTAATGTCTGTGGGCTGGCTTGTGTTAGCGGTGGGTACGCCAGCATCTTTTAAATAAACAGAAGGAGCATCTTTATGAGACATGAAGATTTTATGAAAGCTAAACAAGCTGAACTAAATGATCAGTGGATGCATACCAAAACTGTTCAAGCTAACAAGCAATCAGATGTGGATATGGTAGACCATCCACCACATTACAATGCTTCAGGTATAGAATGTATTGATGCTATTGAAGCGGCTTGTGGTGATGGCTTTGAGTATTATCTTCAAGGAAACATAATTAAATATCTTTGGAGATATAGATATAAGAATGGTATGGAAGATCTACAGAAAGCACAGTGGTATTTAGCCAAGCTTATTAACGAACAAACCAGAAAGGAACTATCGTAATGAAAAAGATAGATACACTTATTGAAGACATATATAGTCTTCTTGAGAATGGTACAAACGTTTCGTCTGTGCAGAACAGAGATATTCTACATAACTTTGGTAGTGAAATGTCTTCGATTCTTCGCAAGGCATTATCAGAACCATCAACAGAAAGGAGAAAACCAAGACTGCGTATGTCACAGGTAGGTAAACCTAATCGCCAACTGTGGTATGATATGCAGGAAAATGTTGAAGCAGAAATGATCAACGGTCAAACTCGTATCAAGTTTCTATATGGAGATATCCTAGAAGCCCTGTTGATTGCATTGACAGAACTGGCTGGTCACACTGTGACAGAGAAACAAGAGGAAGTTGAGGTTGAAGGTATCAAGGGACACAAAGACTGTCGTATCGATGGTGTCCTTGTAGATATCAAGTCTGCTTCTCCATACGCCTTTAAGAAGTTTAAGGAAGGAACACTACATTCTGATGATCCTTTCGGATACATTGCTCAGATCAGTGGATATGCTGAAGCAGGTAACGACAACAAAGCTGCATTCTTTGCTATTGATAAATCATCTGCAGATCTTGCACTAATGGAAGTACAGCCTGTACATATGATCAATGCATCTGAACGTATTCGGAATGTTAAGAGCATGATTTCTTCTTCAACACCACCTGAACGTTGTTATCAACCAGAACCTGATGGTACGTCTGGTAATATGAAGCTTGCTATTGGATGTGTGTTTTGTCCATACAAGTTTAAATGCTGGGACGATGCTAATGGTGGTACAGGTATCAGATCTTTTCAATACTCTAATGGTGTCCGTCACCTAGTACAGGTAGCAAAGACACCTAACGTTGAAGAGATTACTGATGCCGCATAAAAGAAGAAAGCGTGACATAGATCATAAGTACAGATCTAATTCAGAATATAATACTGCCACTGTGTTAATCAAACACAAGATTGATTTCAAGTATGAGGCTGATCCAATCAGTTATGTATGGACTGAAGATAAAAAATACATTCCTGATTTTATCTTACCTAATGGTGTCATACTTGAAGTCAAGGGCAGGTTTATGTTGGAAGATAGAAAGAAACATCTGTTTATTCGTGACCAGTATGGTTCTGACTATGACATTAGATTTGTATTTGATAACCCTAATCGTAAACTATACAAAGGTGGTAAGATGACCTATGCCGATTGGTGTGAGAAGTATGACTTCAAATACTGTAAGCAAGGCGAAGGTATACCAATAGAATGGCTGAATGAAAAAAGAAGAAATAGTAATAGATGAAATAATCAATGAGGTTACAACGCCTGAGAAGACGTTGTTCCTCTGCGTTATACTACAAGCACTGCTTGATGCCACGAAACCTTCATACATGGGTGAACCAGATTCATCTGTGCTTGAAAGAGATCGGGCAGTTGCTTGGTTCTTTGCATCAGTCGGAGTAACTTCAGAAGACTTCACCGTAGTCTGTGACTATGCTGGCGTTGATCCTTCTTATATGCGTGACTTTGCTTTCAAGGTTCTTAAATCTGGTGAAGTAGAGTATGTTCGCAAAAGAATTAATGCAGTTTTAGGGCATTAGATTATTGCAACTGTGACCCTGTTGTGGTACACTTGAGTCTTATTCACTATTCAGAAAGGAAGCGACATATGAATAATTATTTACCTACAGACTATCAAAATTTTATAGCCCTATCACGTTATGCAAGGTGGAAAGAAGATGAACAAAGACGAGAAACATGGAATGAAACAGTATCAAGATATTTTGATTATATGGCTGGGCATCTGTCTAGTAATCACGGCTATCAGCTTCCTGATTCACTGAGAAGTGAACTGGAAGAAGCAGTATTAAACCAATCTATTATGCCAAGTATGCGTTCACTGATGACCAGTGGCCCTGCATTGGAACGTTGTCATGTAGGTGGATATAATTGTTCTTATCTACCAGTGGATAGTCCACGTGCATTTGACGAAACTATGTACATCCTTATGTGTGGTACAGGTGTCGGCTTCTCTGTGGAACGACACAACATTGAGAAACTTCCTGTAGTGAATGAAGAGTTTCACAATACAGACACAGTAATTAAAGTAGGTGATAGTCGTCCGGGTTGGGCTAAGTCATTGAAAGAACTGATTGCTATGCTGTACACTGGTCAGGTTCCTAAGTTCGATGTATCAGAAGTTCGTCCTGCAGGGGCAAGACTGAAGACCTTTGGTGGACGTGCGTCTGGCCCACAACCGCTGATCGAATTGTTTAACTTCTGTATTGAGAAGTTTAAGGGTGCGGCAGGACGTAGGCTCTATCCTATTGAATGCCATGACATCATGTGTAAGATTGGTGAAGTGGTAGTCGTTGGTGGTGTACGCCGTTCAGCTTTGATCAGCTTATCCAATCTTAATGATGACCAGATGGCACACGCCAAGTCAGGCCAGTGGTGGGAGAATGAAGGTCAACGTGCGCTGGCTAATAACTCTGTGGCCTATAAACAGAAGCCAGAAATGGGTACATTCATGCGTGAATGGTTGTCACTGTACGACAGTAAGTCAGGTGAACGTGGTATCTTCAACCGTGAATCATCCAAGAAGCAAGCAGCTAAGAATGGTAGACGTGACGCTGATCAGGACTTTGGTTGTAACCCTTGTTCTGAAATCATCCTACGTCCTTATCAGTTCTGTAATCTGTCAGAGGTTGTAGCACGTGAGACTGATACTCTTCTATCATTGAAAGAAAAGGTACGTCTTGCAACTATCCTTGGTACATTCCAAGCTACTCTGACTAACTTCAAGTATCTCCGTAAGATCTGGAAGCAGAACACGGAAGAAGAACGTCTGCTTGGCGTGTCTCTTACAGGCATCATGGACTGTTCTATACTTCACAAAGGAAAAGAAGTAGCTGACACACTTGAGATGCTTCGTGTTACAGCTATTGAAGCTAACAAATCTATGGCACAACAGCTTGGCATTAGTCAATCAACTGCCATTACTTGTGTAAAGCCTAGTGGTACTGTGTCTCAGTTAGTAGATAGTGCATCAGGTATTCATGCACGTCACAATCCGTACTACATTCGTACTGTTCGTGGTGATAACAAAGACCCATTGACAGAGTTTATGAAGTCTCAAGGTATCATTAATGAACCAGACGTAACTAAACCAGATAGTACTACAGTGTTTAGCTTTCCAATGAAGTCACCTAAGAATGCAGTGACACGTACAGGTATGACTGCTATTGAACAGCTTGAACTGTGGCTATTATACCAGCGTCATTGGTGTGAACATAAACCATCAGTTACTATTTCTGTAAAGGAAAATGAATGGATGGAAGTAGGTGCTTGGGTATACAAACACTTCGATGAAGTATCTGGTATTAGCTTCTTACCATTCAGTGAACATACATATCAGCAAGCACCTTATCAGGACATCGATGCTGAAACGTATAAAGAACTGGTAGCTAAGATGCCTAAGAATGTGGACTGGTCTTTGCTTCCTGAGTTTGAAAAGGAAGACACTACATCAGGTGGACGTGAATTGGCCTGTACTGCAGGTGTATGTGAAATCGTGGATCTAAGTGCGGCATGATAAACATACAACTTACAGATAGAGAAAAGGCTGTAGCAAAAACCTGTGCAGTTCATAGACGTAATATGTTTAATGGACAGGATTCACCAAGCATAGTTGATAAGACACAGGATCAGTCCAAGATAGATTGGGAAGGATACATGGCAGAACTTGCTGTATGTAAGTATCTAAATGTTTATCCAGAACTAATCTTCCTTGGTGGTGACTTCTCTATTGATCGTGGCACAGACCCCGGAGACATCATCTATAAAGGTGTGTCCATAGATATTAAACACACAAGGTACAAGACAGGAAGATTAATATCATACAAAGAGAATCCAGCTATTGATCTTCTTGTTCTTGTTACTGGTGAATATGGATCATACACAATCGTAGGTGGTATGGAAGCAAAGGAGTTATTTAAACCAGAAAGATACATCCTTCCACCTAAGTTTATGAAGAAATGTTTTGTTGCAGAACAAAAAGAACTTGTTGACTTTGATAAAATACTTGTTGACATGGCGGCTTAATTGTAGTAAAATAGCTATGTCTTTGTTATGAAAGGAGTTAAATATGGAACTAGATGAACTACAAGAAGAGATCAAACTGACTGAAGAACGTTTGACAGAACTTCGTAAGGAATATCGTGAACGCCGCACGGCTGGCCTTCGTGATGCTATTGCTGCACGTAACGAAGCAGAGGCGGCTATTCGTGATGAACTGAAAGCGTTAGGTTATAGGAACACGAGTTCTCTTGCACCTTTCTGGATTCGGTAAAATGAAACGTCCAGTAATTTATATTGGCTTTGATGGCAGGGAAAGCGAAGCATATGAGGTCTTGCATGATTCGATACGTGAATACAATAAGGAATATGATATTGTACCACTTAAACAACAGGCTCTTCGTAGAGCAAATCTTTATCGCAGGTCTGCTAGGCTTGATAGTATTGATGGAAAACGTGTGATGGTTGATGTCTTCGATGGAAGACCTTTCAGCACAGAGTTTACATTCACACGTTTTCTTATCCCTGCCTTAAACCAATATGAAGGTTTGGCATTGTTCATGGATTCAGATATGCTTGTACGTACAAACATAAATGAATTGTTTGAAGAGTATGGTAATAGAGACTATGCTATTCAATGCGTAAAGCATAACTACAATCCATCAGCAACTGTTAAAATGGACGGACAAATACAACAACAATATAATAGAAAGAACTGGTCCAGCTTTGTGTTATGGAACTGTGGTCACGAAGGAAACTTACGACTTACAGTTGATGATGTAAACACAAAGTCTGGATCTTGGTTACATGGTTTTTCTTGGTTAGAAGACGAAGAGATCGGTGGCATACATGAGGAATGGAACTGGCTTGATGGTTGGTCAAGTGAATCTATATCTCCAAAGAATGTACACTTTACTACTGGCGGTCCTTGGTTTAAAGAATGGGAACCAAAACGCCAGATAGATGCAGAGTATGCAGGTGACTGGCACGTAAGAGCCAATAAGATTTTTTACGATAATGCAATAGGAGATGTAATATAATGTATGTTTTTGTAACATCGTTCAGTGAACAAGGCTACCATGAGTATGCCAAGAAAATGCTTGAAAGTGTTATGGATAAATGGAATCCAAAACATTTTAAACTAATTGCATACTACCATGACTTTGACATTAAAAATGTAGAGCATCCTGTTTGTGATACAATTGAGTATCGTAATCTAAATGATGTTGAAGAAATGCTTGAGTATCGTGAACGTATGAAGCTTCACGATGGTACTGAAGGTGGTAATATGCCATATAACTGGCGGCTTGATGCTATCAAATGGTGTCACAAAGTATATGCCATGACCGATCTAGCTTTTGAAATGATGGAAGATGTCTATGACGAAAGCAACTGGATGATCTGGTTGGACGCAGACACAGTAACCACAAGGAGATTGGATATTGAAAAGTTTAAGCAATGGTTACCAGACAAAGCAGATCTTGTCCACCTTGGTAGAATGGACGTTGACTATAGCGAAACAAGTTTTATGGGCTTTAACCTTAGTTCTCATAACACTTGTAGCTTACTTGCTGACCTTCGTGGCTGTTACACTATAGGTGAGGTTGTTGCTTATCGTGAATGGCATGACGGATTTATCTTTGAACGTTTGTTAAATATTTACAAAGCACATGGTATGGTAACAAACAATCTGTCACAAGGAGTAAAAGGTCTTGCAGCATTTGCTCAGTCTCCATTGGCAGAATACTTCGACCACTTCAAGGGTAATCTAAAGAAGAAACTTAGTGATACTCAGGTAGCACCTGATGTTAATGGCCCTAAGAGATACAAGCAATTGCTTGATATGATTGGGTTTTACAGACCAAGTACTATTGTAGAGACAGGTACTTGGAATGGTGGACGTGCTATTCAAATGGCTATGGCTGCATTCCAGTACACAGACAGTGTACATTATGTAGGCTTTGATTTATTTGAGGAAGCTACACCTGAACTAGACCATATAGAATTAAACTCTAAACCACACAATACACTTGCCGCCGTTACTAAACGACTGGAAGAGTTCGGTGGTAAGATGTTTGAAAAAGGAAAAGAGTTTACATTTGAATTATATAAAGGAGACACCAAACAAACTCTTAAAGATTGTGAATCAGTTAAAGGTGCAGACTTTGCATACATTGATGGCGGTCATTCATATGAAACAGTTAAAGCTGACTTTGAAAATCTAAAACATATTCCTGTTCTTGTCTTTGATGATTACTTTTCTAAAGACAAAGAAGGACGTATGCCTGAGAATGATGGCGTTAATCAGTTAATGAAAGAGGTTGTGGCATATGCTAAAGTAGTGCTACCTAGCAGTGACATGGTAAAGGATGGTGGTGTTACACACCTATGCTTTGTTGCTATGAAAGAAGGACTGCCTAAACTGCCTGATGAATTAACACGTGTACCTATTGTTGTTACACCTAAAGATTCACGGCCTAAAGAAGAGATCATTAATAATGTAAAAGAAAATAAAAAGCTTATTAAAGATTTCGACTGGATTAAAACTAGTAAGATCAATAATGAAACTGCTATTATTATCTCTGGCGGTGATAGTGTTAACTGGAAATTGGTTAAGAAGACAATCAAGCAAACTAAAGGTAAAGTATTCTGTGTTAAGCATAGCTATCCCAAGTTGCTTGAGAATGGCATCCAACCATTTGCCTGTGTTATTCTAGATCCACGTCCTATTGATGGAACAAGTACACATGGTGTAGTACGTAAGGATTTGTTTAAGACAGTGGACGATAAGACTATCATGCTTGTTGCTTCTATGACTGACCCATCTGTTACTAAATATTTGCTTGAGCAAGGTGCTAATATAAAGGGATGGCAAGCTTATTCAGATGCACTACGTGACATGAATGTAAAGGATAAGATTGTAGTAGACAAGTCTACAGGTATAGAGGAAGGCTCTACACTTATTACTGGTGGCACTTGTGCAGCTATGCGTACCATTGCCATTGCACATACACTAGGCTTTAGAAACTTTGAACTGTTTGGTTTTGATTGTTCTGTTCCAACTATGACAGAGGAAATGAAAAAGGAAAAGACTGACACAGAAAAGACTAAGCCTAAGTATATGCAGGTAGAAACAGGTGGTCATAAGTTCTGGACTACAGGTGAACTACTTGCTATGGCACAAGACTGTGAGAAGCTGTTTGATAATGTAGACATGGACATGGGTATTAACTTCCATGGTGAAGGAACTCTAGCTGCAGCAGTTTGGAAGCAATCTAAACGTGGTCAGGAAAAATACTATACAGAGTTATTGAATGACGCAGCTTAAAGAAAAGCAAGAGAAGTTCTGTCAAAACTATATCCTGCATAACAATGCTACAAGGGCGGCAAAGGATGCAGGATATAGTGAAGCTTCTGCACACAATCAAGGATATAGACTACTACAGGAAACTGCAATTCTTGAACGTATCGAAGAGTTACGAAGTCAGATTGTTACTGATGTAGATGTTATATCTGAGATAGAAAAACAGTATGAAGTTGCTCGTAATGCAGGTAATGGAACTACTGCACTAAAGGCTCTTGAACTTCTTTCTCGTGTAAGGGGAAATAATTCTGAGACAGAAGATGTCTCTTCTGAATCTCTTGAAAAAGAGATAATTGATTCCATGAAAATAATTGGATTTGAAAAAGTATTTGAACTTGCTGCCCAAGCTTTTCCAGATCAGTTTGCGGATGACGAAGAAGAATATGAGGATGACGAAGAGTTACTTCTTACCGAAGAACTTACTCGCACTACGGACACCGAAGCTGGCAGCAACGATGACACCTAAAGTATACTGATACCATTCAGGCATACCCATAAGAGCAGCAAATCCATCATCTACTATTTCTCTTCCCCAATCACCACAGAATGCTAGTATAAGTGGTACTGAAAATATAATTGTTAACCATTCATCTTTCCAACTAGATGCAGATGCATCAGCCATCTTGAGATCCCAATCAATCTCACCAGTGGCTTTCTTCTGCATGATAGTAGCTTCAGCTTTTGCTTGGGCTACCTTTGCTTCTGTGTTTGCCTTTGACTTTTCTACAGAACCTTTTAACCAAGTACCTGCTAAATCTGCAATCGGGCCTATCAGAAGGTTTAACATAAGCTTCTCCTGTTACTTGTAATACTTGTCCAAACATTAGCTAGTTGGTATTTCATTCTTAATTAACAAACCCTGCCATGATGCAGATATAGGATTGTTAGAACTTCCTACACTAATACCACGTGCTTCAATATCAGTTTTTTCTGGTATGCTTAAAGGATAATTAAACTTATCAATAAAGGTATTAGACTGTAATACAATTCTAAGTTGTTCACGAAATACATTTGTTCCAAAGTTACGTAATATAAACCTAACCTGACAATATGAGTTTGCCTGTGAAATAGCCGCAGTAAAGTTAATATCATCTAAGTAAAGAGTATATCCTGCAGGTACTGTATATACAGCCATTTCTGTTTGTCCTGCCCCTAAAAGAATAGAAGCATAGACAGTACCAGTAGGCACACCTGCAGTTGCTCCTGCATTGGCAAGATAAATAGTTCCTGCTGCTGCCCCACCTGAACCAGCTAGAGTAGTATACATACGGTACACACGTAACCAAGATGTTTGAGTAATCTTTTGCGTCTGTCCTGTAAGAGTAATGTCTTCTTCTACCTCATTATAATTAGCATCAAGACCTATAATCTTTATAGAGTTAGCACCTGTTCCACCATTAGTATCTGCTGTGCTACTAGAACTTACATACAATTGAGCAGCACTAACAGGATAAGAATAGATACCACCTTGTGACCAAATAGTTTCTTCTGTTCCATTTACATCACCATTATATCCAAACTTATATATTGATTGGTGAAAAGGTATCTGTTCCCTAGAAACTTGTAGTTCCCAAGGTTCATGCTTACCAGTACGTGTCATTGAACTAGGCGTACCCATTTAACCACCTTTCTTCTTCGTCATTATAAGGCCACATTAGTACAACCTATTATGACTGCACTTGATGCGTCCACCTTTTTTTAACATAGCTGTTCCTTTAGCAGCATCTGCCTTATTAGCATCTCTACGAAGTTTATGCTTAGTTGCTCTATTTTTTGGACCCATTCTTTCGTTGTGAAGTTCACGTGCTTTTTTTTCTGCTTGACCTTCTTTAGTCCTACGATATCTTTTAGCATCTAATCCAAATAAATTTGTCATTTTATTTTTCCTTTTTAGTACAGCCTATTATGGCTACATTTAATACGTCCACCTTTTTTAAAACCAATCTGTGAAGCTATGCTTTCACCTTTCTTTGTTTGTTTAGGTGCAGCAGGTCCTAGATATTCCCTAGTACCGTTAGCATAGATCTTATACACTTTACCTTTTATAGTTTTTAAAGTATATCCTTTATCGTTTGACATTAAAATTCCCCTGTTTTCATAGCGTCAGAAAGTTTCTTAGCCCTGCCGCCTACTTGTCTTGCCCATCTTGAATCCATCATTTCTAAACCTGCAGCTTCAAAATTTTCTTCATGTACTGCATTCCACATCTTCTTAAATTTACAAAGACGAGGAACACCCATGTTAAATGCCATGTCCATTAGTATTAGTTGACGTACACTATCTAACTCTTCTACACAAGGATGTACACGGCACAGTTCATTTTCTACAATTCCAATATCATTCATTGCCAGATAACGTGCATCAGCTTCTGATATACCGTGTTCATATATAACATCCATGTTTGGTATATCCATATAGTCTAATTCTTCTTTGCTTATTCCACGATCTTTTAGGTTACGACCAATACCAATTGTATCAATACCAAGAGTATCTTGATACACAGTAAGTACCATACCTTCATGCTCTATTAGCTTATCTAAAAAGTGTGAACGGTTGTACTTCATATATCCATAGCCCCTACAATTCCACACTTATAATTTACTGATGCCCAATGACCATCTTGTGGAATCTCTTCGTATATTTCTTTGTAACGTAAGCATTCATTTTCTTTATCAAACCATTGTACTGTTTGATTAAAACACTGACCGTTAGATGCACAAACAGTTAATACTAATGACCAAATAATTACATTCATTTTCTTGTCTCTGAAATATAATGGTTAGACTGATGTGGATGTTTTCCTTCGTGGTTCATCCACACGGCAAAGGCTCCTGTCATTGCGCCAGTTACCACAGATACTAAACCAGCCTGTGCTGCAGTAGGATCTGGTAAGGTCATAAACCATTCTACTACACGCCAACTCATAAGCGTCATTACGAACATCATAAATCTTGGTAATATCTTCCATTCCAACACCGCTGCTGCTGACATATTATGAACTCACTGGTTTAAAAATATCTAAACCACGTAAACGTGTACGGCGTTTTCTAGAACTACCCGGCATAGTATATGAACTAGTTGCTGCATCATACTTAGCACCGATTGGGCTAGGTGTTACACCATATAACTGTGCAAGATATGCATCAATTTTTGTTGGGTCATACAAATCAATAGTTGCAGAACCTACACCTTTACTATAATAATCAGCAGGAGACACGGATACACCTGTTATAGGGTCAGTTGCAGATACTGTTGGAGTAATGCCAAATTTCTTTTCTTCATCACGCCCTTTACCATCATCAAAAGGAGAAATATTGTCATAACCAGTACGCACCAATCCAAACTGTGACCTTAAATCAGCTTCTGTTAATTCTTCTGTAGGTTTGCCAAACATTTTTTGAAGAATAGATATTAAAGGACTATCAGGTATTAGACTATCATGGATAAAGCCTCTAACCTTTCCTGTTTCTGGGTCTATTTCATAGTTATAAACTTCTCTTGCTGTAGGCGTACCAAGTTTATCATATATAGTTTTCATCCAACCGGGCATATTGGCATACTGTTCACGTGTAATACCAGAAACTTTACGGTTTTGCCCTTCCAAACCTAATGCATAACTTGTATCATTATATCCAGAATATCCTTTAGAACGCATGGCTGCAGCATAAGCATCAATTGCAGCTTTATTAGCAGGGTCTTGACCATATTTACCTGTTCTAGTTCCTAATCCTGTAGCTGGGTCATATCCGGGAGATTCTTTACTACCTGCACCTGCAGTATCTGGGTCATCTGTTTCAGCATCAATACCAGTGTCAGCGTCATAGCTAAATCCACCGCCATCACCACCTTTACTGCCGCCACCGCCAGATACACTACTTCCTTTATCTGTACCACCACCTAATTCACCACGGTCTTCAGGGCCGGAAAAGCCACCTTTATTACCACCACCTTTACCACCATGTTCAGCATCAGGATAAGCAGGAATACCCATAGGGCCAAGGATGCCAGCACCACCTAATGCTTTTAGAGTTTCACCTTCTTTAGGTGTAATCCAAGCAAGCATATGCTTCTGACCTTTAATGTCTAGTTCACGAGGTACGTTCTTTACAATACCTGCTAGTCCTTTTGTGTCTGATTTTTTCTTAGCCATTATTCTTCTTCCCTTACGTTACGAATTTTTCTAAGAGGCAGTCCTTCATATTGTCTTGCTATTTGTTCAAGACCATAGATAACATTGTCTGGTATCCGCTTATCTCTTAGTAATTTAATAAGCTGTTTATCATTAATGCGATCAGGTGTAAAGTAACCTATTGTTCCCTTACGTGGATTACTTGTCAAAGCATTAATATAATTTTGTGCTGGCTTATACATCTTATCAGAAGTTACCGCATCATGCAAACCATCAATACCAAATTTTTCAATTTTTACTGTTCCATCTTTTGGATTACGAACTTGATACTGCATTTCCATAAATACCATAGCCTTGTCTGTAAGCCGTGCCATAGCTTCATACTTTTCGTCCTGAAGCTTTCTATATTCATTATATAGATCCTGAACATCACTTTCAGTCATCTGTTTCACAGGTATTTCATTTAAGTACTTTTTAAATTTAGCCTGTGTCTCATTAACTTTCTTTGAATCTTCGTACATAGAATAACCTACAGCCTTAGTAATATCTACAGTATTATTACGAATACCAGTAACATTAAACCAAAACTGTTCCCATTTACTTATAGGAAATCCTGTTTTTGTACGACCAAGAGCTTGTTTAGTACCTAGTTCTTTTTCTAAAAAGTTTTCTGATACAAAGGCATCATAGGCTTTCTTAGGATTTTTTATGAATCCGGGCATCAAAGCTTTTCCTAATTCTAAAGGAAGTCTTTCAATAAAATTATCACCTTCTACTGTTCTTCCTTCTGCATCAACTCCACGTGCAGCATTAAGAAAAGCGGCGGTCAAGAATTTTTCTGATATATACGGACTAAAACTTTCTTTAGCTACATCTAATATCACATCATCTATTTCACGTTGGGTTACTTCTCCACCTGCAAGTAACTTACCTGTAATAGCACGTAGTGGACCCTTTAAAGATTGGGCCGAATCAATAAATCCGCTGTCTATATATCGTGTCATAATATGACCAGTAAGTGGATCATATTCAAATCCTTTTGTAAATACTTTTTTAGAATTCTTAGCAAAATCAGGTGACATTAAATTAATACCACGTTCTTCTACTTGTGATATTTTATGTCTTTCATTGTTAAAATTAATTAATGTTTCAAGACCAGCGGCAGTTCCTGTAGCAGCAGATAAACGTTTTAAACCCATAAGCATCTGTGCTGTGTTACCTGTTGCAAGTCCTTCTGCCATATCTTTAGCACCATAACGAATAATGTGATAATTAGAACGAAGTACTTCTGCAGGAAAAGTAGCATAGGTACTAAGAGGTAACTTACCTATAAGACGAACAAGTGGAATAGCAGTTGAGTAAGACAGCATTGTATTACGAACACGTTCTGCAGCTATATCAAATATTTCGTCTTTAGTTTTATTTGGAAATGCTTTTGTAAGTTGTCTAATTTCTGAATCAAGTGCCATGAGTTTAGATATATCATCAGCACCACCATAAAATTTAGAAGCACCTTTAATACCTTTGTCCCATGCTTCTTCTATAAATTGAAGAGGTGTAAAATCATCTGTTTTTATTTTATCTCCCCATCTATCTACGTTATTAAGAACACTTTCATTTATAAGATTTGAATCAATAACACCACGATTTTTTGCTTTACGTAAAAACTTTATAGCTTCTGGATCATTATTTTTTGTAGCCCTACGAATTACAGTAGCTACACTTTTCTGTGAATTTTTTAATAACTGTCTATCAAACACATGACCGTTCATCATAAGTTGTTGTACAGCCCCATATATGTTAAGAGCATGGGCAGTCTGATCCCATACTGTTTCCATGGCCTGACCATAACCTAAACCCTTTTGAAAAAGCTTACCAATAAATTTATCACCATAAGGATTATCAAAAAGATCTAAACCATTTTTAAATATCTCATGCATACTTTCAGTAGTTACATAATTATTTAAACCAATCTTTCCTGTCTGACCACCAAAAGATTGTACGTCAGAACTAAGATCTGCCATGCTTTTTCTTATGTCACGATTAGCTGAATAAACACCTTTTTTTAAGAATGTAGTTTTTTCTTGTGGAAGAAAAGGAAACAATCCCTTGATAGTAACTTCTTTACCAAGGTTTTGTTCTGCATATTTCTTAACATCTTTAAGATATTCTGCTTCGGCAATAAGTTTATTCTGATTGCGAAGTGTTGTTTCAAATTTACGTGTAGGATCTTTTACTTCACCAAGCAAATCAAGAATAGGTTTATCAAGATCTTTTCTTGTTTTAAGAACTTTAATTTTTTGACCAGCAACTGTACCATTCATCATGTCTATGAATGCTTTTAGCTGACCACCTTTTTTACCTTGCTCTACGATATTAGTTATGACAGCATTTACTTCTTCGTCATTTAGTCCTTTATTGTTCTTACGAATATATCGTTTAGCATTGTCTACAATCTTAACAATCTCAGCATTGTGATCAGATAGATCAGGATCTAGTTCATCCTTCAAAGCTTTTTTAATTTCTGTTGACCACTTAGGATTAGTAAATGTTTCATAGCTACGTGTAATATAAGGCACATAGTCTTTGTCCATTTTAATACCAAGAGCACTGTCTTTGTCTATATCAAGAAGATCAAGAAGTTTTGTTTCATTAGCATCTACAGACTTACGTAACTGAAGAAACTTATCAGCAACTTCTTTAGGCACAGTACCAGAACGAACAGCCTGTTGTATTTGACGTACAGACATTTCTGTTAGGTTATTAAAATCTTCTGGGCTTAGTTTGTCTTTGTTTTTTTCTATTACTTCTTTTAATTCTCTAACATATTTTTGTACTTCTATGTCTGCACCTTCTGCAAATCTTTGTTTGCGAAGATAAGAATTAAATAGTTCATCCGGCAGTCCAGCTTTACTGGTAAACAAACGACCAAGTTTTGTATTTACCTTACCCATTTTTTCAATAAGGCCAGTACGCTGTACGTATCCACCACTTGGTGTAGGAATTATCTTTGTTTTCTTTGCCTCTACCTTTGATGTGTTTTCAATAGGTGTGTCAACCTTATCTTTCTTCAGTGCTTTTACTTTAGAAAATAATTTACGACCACCAAACTTTAGTGCAAGAATTGCAGGTGCTGCCGCAGCAGTTATAATACCACCAGCAATAGCACTTTCAATTAATTGTTTCAGTTTCTTTTCTGCAAGTTCGTCATCAGGATCAATAGCAAGCGCACCAATATACTCTTCTGATTCTGGAACAAGTTGAATAAAATCATTTGTAATTTGTTCATCACGATCACGGACAAGCACATCAGCAAGAACACCATCAGTAGCAAGCTTACCAAACTTACCTAATTTTGTGGTGGGTTGTACAATACCTTTTGTTGCCGCACCTAATCCACGAGCCGCTATACCAAACTCAAGAATATCTGTAGCAACGTCTTCGGCTGTACTTAATTTACTAGGAGATACCGTTTCTTTAGCAGCTTCAGAAATTACACGACCTGCAGATGTTTCTTGAAGTTTATCATCTACATACTTTGTTGCTTCTGAAATAGCATTACGAAACTTCTTGCCACCTTGACCAGCAGTAAGCAAATCAATATTAAGTTCTGTTAAATCAAGCGCAGCTTCTCCTAGACCAGCAGCAGCTTTGCTAATGATCTTACCCGGATCAAAAACTGTTTCTCTGTTTTTATATTCCTGAAGTTTTTTCTTATCTTCAGGACTTAGAGAAAAGAAACTTTCAGCCATTAATCTTCATATTCCTCTGAAATCATGGAAAGTATTCCACCACTTTTACTTAATTTTATTGTACTACCTTCAGGTATTCCGTCATTACTATCTTTATTATCATCACCAGTTCTAGACTGAATACGTTCTCTAATATTTTTTTGAAGATCTAAAGGATCTGTGTAGTTTTGAAGTTGTTCTTCAAGGAATCTAGCTCTACTAAGTGCTTCATCTGCTGATAAAGGTTTGCCTTCACTATTTACATATCTATTATTAACTTCATCATATCTAAAACCAAGTTGAGAATCTATCATATCTTGAATCTTTTTTGCTTCAGTTAAATCTATATTCTTAGTTTTCATTAGATCTGCAATAGAATCATAATACAACTCTGCTTCTTTTAACTTAGCTTCTTCTATACTAATACGACCTTCTGCCAACTGCTGTTCAATTTCATATTCAGCCGACACAAGGTCTGGTCTACGTTCACCTGCAAACTCACTTGCCTCTGCAAGCTGTGCGCCTACCCCTGCTCCCGGTGTGGCCTGTGCATAACCAAGTAAAAGATCTGAAATATAATTAATAGGACTACGCTGCTTTTCTAATTCTTCCATTTTCTTAGCAGCAGCTTCCTGTTGACGTTTAAATAATTCTTCTTTTTCTGTTGTAATATTTTTCTGTCCTTGTAATAAACTACCTAAAGCAGAAATAAAAGTTGCTTTACTTAAATCTTGACCTAGTGGAGATGCTTCACTGACACCAGTATCCCCAATCATTCCTGCACCTTGTAGGTTTTTAATCTGACCAGATAATCCACCTTCTGATCTATAAGCAATAGAACCACCAGTATTAAAGAAACCAAATCCAGAAGGACCTGCAATTTTAGCTACTGAACCAAGAATACCTGCAAGGTTCTGTGATGAAGATGGTTGAGCCACTGGTTGATATCTTGCTGTAGATTGATAAGGATAACCATAAAGTGTAGACTGGTATTGACCAAGTGTAGTATATGGATATTGTTGCTGTTGTTCAAACTCCTGACGAGCAATGTCCAAACCTGCCTGTGTCATACTACGTTGTGCTTCACCAATACCAGACAAAGCAGTAAGTTCTGTAAGAGCCTGTTTAGGTGCAGCCTGACCCAAGGCAGCAAGGCCAGAAGCTGCAGCACGTTCACGTTCTTTCTGTGCCTCAAATGCACGAAGGCCAGTTTCATAAGCAGCCTGAGAACCTTTAGTTTGAATATCACCAAGACGCTGTTGTAAGTTACGAATATTTTCTGCTTCAAGGATAGCCTGACGTGACCCACCATAACCGCCAGCACCTGCTGCTTGTGCCCTTACCTGTTGCATAGGAACCTGCGCTTGACGTACAGCCTCACGCTTTTCTACATCCACAACGGCTTGCTGGTATGGTGACATATACTGAGCAGCCATTTGTGGTGTAAACTGTTGTGTCTGTCCTAAAGTTAAAGCAGCAGACGGAGCAAAGTATTGTTGACCTGCACCAACCAAACCTGCAATACCTTGCATAGCTGCCAGTTCGTCAGGGCTAAATCCTGCAATCTGTGGACCTGCATAGGTTTGGTAACCCAATCCCTTTTTCTGTTCATAAATTTCTTTTGCTTCTTTAAGAACATCTTTTAGACCAGATTTATAATCCTCTGGCACATCGTATTGTGGGTCTGCCATTATGTTAACTCCTTAATTATTTTGTCCCCATTAATCTGGTTCATTTGTTTTCCTGTTCCATTTGCTTTATGTCTAACATCTTGCATAAACTTATCTAGTTTTTCTGCACCTGCATCAGACGAACCATTACCAAGTTCGGACACAACATCTGCAGCAATTACATATTCATCACGGCTTAAACGAGCCTTTTTAATTTGTGGATCACCATCAACTTTAAATTCTATTTCATCTGACATTCCGTCACCTTTACCGTCAACCATTCCTTCAAAGTATTTACCTGCACTAGAAGGTTGTTTCCCGGCTGATAGAAGCGCAAGGAGGCCACCTTGGTTCATCATAGGCATCTGAGGCTGTTCCATTTGTTGTGGCTGTTGTGGAGCCATCTGCATAGGCTGTTGCATTAGCTGCTGTTCCATAGCCATTTCTTCTTCTTCCATGTCATCAGCATTATAATCAGCAAGTTTATTACGACCAAAGTTTATAAGTTCCTGCATGGCTTGCTTACCAGATATATCTTGATTTAATAAACCTGCTATACCTTCAAAAGAATCCTGAAGATTAAACGCTTCTGGTAAACCAGTCTTAGGATTGATTGTAAGTTTACCCATACGCTGAAGTAAATTCATTTCTGGTTTTGACATATGTACAAGTTCAGAATCTCCTTGCCTACCTTTCAATGCAAGAAGACTAGAAATACCTGACATAGGTGCTTGTCTATTAATGTAATAAGCCATTATGCTGATACCTTATTTGGAGACATATAATTTGACTGTGCTTTAGTCATATCTGCCTGAAAATTACTACTCTTATTATACAATGAATTAAGGTTTAATGCCATACCTTGGACTGTTTTTGTTCCAAAATAGTCATTGGTTTGTACGACACCACTATTAATATTGGTAACATAGGTGCTATTATTTATTAAATCAAAGTATTGTTGTCTGTTCATTAGTTAAAATCCACCCATCCAGTTCCACTAACATAGCCTCTAAACTTACCTGCACTTGCAGCAAATACAATATCACCGTTAGCAGGTCTACCTATTGATGCCACAGTTACAACTGTTAATACTTTACTTGCAGGTTTATTATCTATCTGATTATCTCTTGTGTCTAATTCATAACCTAATAAATCTGCAAACTGTCTTATTTCCCTATACAGTTCTTCTGAAGACATACCACTAGTCATTCTATAAACAGGAAGTCTAGGATAGTTAGCCATTATCTTTTACCATCCGGCTGAATATTAGCACGAACTGCACCCCAACGCCAAGAACTATCTGAACTTGCAGACACAATAATCTTAGCCTGTCTTCCTCTACCACGTAAATCAATCTTCTTAGTAGATTGTTGTACAGTGTATGGTCCTTTTGTTATAATTGCACTATTAGGATATTCTTGGAACTGTAATGTTAATTCTATTGAACCATTGTTTGTAATAGTATAATCTGGAATAATTCTATCTACAAATAAAATTTCATTACCATCATCAATCTCAAACTCTGCAGATTCTAAGTATGATGGTAGTATCTTACCATCGCCTTTGTATTCGTCTTTAGGTTCATTATTCCATACATATCTATCAGCAGTAGCAGACACACGACCAGTGGCTATTGTATTTTCATATACACTGTGATCTGCATATGTTGAATAGAAGCTAGTACCAAATGCCCAATGGTTTTCTTTATAGTTATAAATAATATAGCTATCAGGTTCTGTTGCAAACTCTGAACAATATAACCAAATAATTTCATTAAACTCAGAGTTAGTTCCTGCAAATACTTTATCTTTATTTACTTCATTAAAGCTTTCATATAGATACCTACGTACAGTACAATCTAAGTTTCTTACACGTCCATCAAAAGCATAGAAGTTATTTTCACCCATCCAGTATGCAATGCCATCCACATCAACTGCAGCGTGTGGCGCAATTAGGCCACAATTAGTACCCACTTGCTGGAAGTTAAATATAAAAGGTGGACCAACAAACTGCTGTGTATACATAGCATTGTCAGTCCAAATGTTAATAGCATTACGTGAACGAATAGCACCACGTATTTCTGTACCACCTGTAAGGATTACTTCACCTGATGTAGAAGAAATAGAAGGTGTCCAGTTGTTAAAGTTTTCTTGGTCTGACCAACGAACCAACATTGGATTATAATCGCCAGTACCAAACTCATTAGAACCAAAAGCAATAAGGTGTCTATCATTGGGTGACACACGAATATAATTGTTTACTGAAGGTGCTGCAGAAACAACAACTGCACGTTCTGGTGTAATAGATGCATCTACATCCAAGTAGAATATCTTACCACCACGGCGACAGGCCACCATGTCTTCACCCCAGTTATCTAATGACCACTGTGAGTTCTTAAATGTAATAGCACCTGTAGCGGCTGGACGGTTCCATGCACGTCCACCAGTTGTACTTACACCTGCATTATATGTACCTGCACCATAACCAGTACCCTGAACAGGTACAGTATTTTCTACAGGAAGAATAAACTCTATGTCTGCAGTACCACCATCAGTTACTGCCGCTACTGCAGAAGTTGTAGCAGAGATAGTAAAGTTATTAAGACCACCTACTGCAACTACAGAATATTCACCAGATAGCAATATACCACTACCACCAATACTAGTAGCAGAAGTAATAAATATTCTATCGTTGACAGACACCCCATGGTTTGTTATACTAATACTAACAAGTGGTGAGTTAAGTTGTGTATTCATTACACTAGTAAGTGTAGCTGCAGACACAAAAGGAGTACTATCATATAGTTGATTTGAATCTACTACATAAAGAAACTTTTCTGTACCAAAAGACATAAGCTTCTTAGTATCATTATCTGACCAAGTAATAAGGTCACGAGCAATACCAGTAAACGGAGTATCGTTTACAGCCTTTTCATAGCCACGAAGGTTTTCAGGCTTTCCATCACGAAAGCGAACCCTGTTGCCATCATACCATTTGCCTTCTTCTGCATACTGTGTAGATTCTCTGTGAAACCCCGGTACGAACTCAAGTTTGGCAAGCTTTCCTGAAGTAGAAGCCATGTCTTACCTTGTAAAGTTTTGGATTGCTGCTGCGTCAATAAATGCAGTTGTTACCGTTACGGCTGCTGTTACTGTCGTAGCTACACTACGAACACTGTATACTAGCATATCAACTGCAGAAATAGATGTTGTAATTGTTGGAACTGTACCACTTACAAACTTAAAGTCATTTGCATATGATAGTGTTTTACCACCTGATGTCTGTTCTTGTATAACATAAATAATACCTTGTTGTCCTACTTTAATATTATCTGGTTGACGTAACGTACTATCTGCGCTAAGATACACAATAAAGTTATTACCTGCAGTCATATCAACAGCAAAAATACTAGTATCAGAAACAGCAACAGTAACAAGAGGTGAATATGTTTGACCAGTAATAATATTTTCAGAAGCTATAGTATTGGTATAGCCAGCACTTGTATTTACATAACGAATGTCTGTGGTAGACAAAGCCATCAGTGCAGGGTTTACTACTGAAGTATTAGAAATAAATGTACTTACACCAGTTGCAGTAACAGATGTTACAGGGTCAACCGTTGTAGTTTCAATTTCACCAATGCTTGTAATTACACTACGTGTTGCCGCACCTGCTGAACCACCGGGAATACCAAGACCTGCTGTGTCAATACCACGTACATTAGTACCATCAGTTGTAATAAGGAATGTGCTAGTTCCTGTTGTTGTGGTAGGAACCACAAAGCCTGTTGCAGTTGCACCAGTATTCATAATACGAACAGTACCAGTAGCAGAGGACTGTGTAATCTTATTATGAACTACATATGTTTTTGAAACTGCAGGAAGGACAATGTTAGCGGCTGATGCACTAACTACGTAGCCTTGTAATTCAAGAGTTGCTGCACGTGCTTCATCTGCAGAACCATTGTTAGTTGTCAGTGTATTATCATTTACAATCTGTGTGCCTGATGTGCCAATAGTTACATAAGCACCAACAGCGTCATCAAGCAAGTCAATGACGTTCTGGTTTAGGATGTCACCCCATGAGTTGGGATTTTCACCGTCTGCCTGTTTTTCTATTCGTATTCTGGTGGTATAACTTGAAGGCATATCTTAGTTCCTATTCTTAAACTGTTGCTACTATTATATACTAATTACGTCTGTCAGACAATATACGGTCTAATTTATCTTCTACACGGTGCAAAGCTTCCATAACCCTATCCATATCTTCTTTTAGTTCATGCCGTGTTGCATAGTCTTCTCTTGTTCTGTTAAGAAGAATCTCAAGACGCTTTACTTCTTTGGTAGTATTATTAGCCCACCAACCAAAAGCACTGGCAATTACCATTAAAAGAATATCAATAAGGTTATTCATTTCCATTAGAAATCCTCTAGTTCAGGCCAGTTATTAATAGGTGCTTTTTCTTCACCTTCTGCCACTTCCATCAAAGCTTTTAGTTCGTCAATACTAATAGTAATATCTATCAGTCTTTCTATTTCATTTGATTTAGCACGTACTGCTCTACGATAGTTTTTAATATTAGTAGGACAATTCGTACCTTCTTCTACTTCACGTGTGACATACCAATCAGTAGAACTAAGAAGACTACCTGCAGTTTGTTTGGTCTGTGCAATATAATTAGTTTTTAGTTCTACCAAGTCACGTGGAATAAGATTACCATCCAAGTCTCTACCAAAGTAAAAACGTCCATCATGTGGTTGTGGTGGTTCTTCCCATACTAAACCTTTAGATGCTTTAGTTTCAGCAGACCAACGCACCCATGAAGAAGGATGTTGAATACCATAATCATCCTGCCATGCTCTTCCTTCTTTAATAATTCTTGCTTTATATTTCCAAGGCATATTTATATTCTCCTATTATCGTGCATTGGCGTATTTAAATGGGGCTTCGGCAAAGGCGAGGTAGATGTATGTACCGCCGGATACATTATAAAGTGTATCTCTTGCCTTAAACCCGTTACTTAATAAATCATACGGATTATTACTTAAACTTGATTCACTATTATTTAAATTTGCCGCAAGCCAAGCATTTGAAACATTATAGGGACTTCTGGCTGAATCAATTAAAGCCCAGTGAGATGTGCTGTCCGACCTTTTAATCATAACCCAAGCTGGCCTGAACCCTGTGTAAACAAACGTGCCATCTGCGTTGGCGTTGCCGACATATTTGCCGACCCTGCTGTAGCCATCAACACTGTGGAAACACCACATAATATGATTTGACCCACTTTCATTTATCCTGTCTTGTGTCTCAAGATAAATCAAACTATTATCAGGTGCCTGTTGCTGATAAACGTCATTGCTTCTTTCTGCATTTGTCAGGTTCAGGAAGATGTCTTTTGTGTAGCCAATGTCTTTATGGTAAACCAGCCAGTCTCTTGCGTTGGTGCGGTTGCGGCAGATAAACATTTCCGGCGCACTAGATAAGCCATGAGCCACTGTTCCATTAGAACCTGTGCCAGCATAGCCAAGAATACTAAACCCAGAAGTTGTATTAGTAGACAAACCTGTTAATGGAATAGTACCATCACTAATAGGTGATGCAGCTATTGAGGCATAGCCTGTACCATCTATATTAAATGTATTGGCTTTACCGCCAGCTTTCCAGTTCCATGCTACGTAAGTATTGCTAGCAGTATTAATTTCTGCATCTGAACCAATAGTAAAACCTTGATAGTCAAAAGATGTTAAACTATTTATATCAGTTGCCTCTGCATCTGTAGTGTTAGAATGTAAATTTTTTGTAGCACCTCTAATCGTATCAAATAAATAATGATTTGCTGTACTATTTCTTTCTTTAATCCAAACAAAATTAGGACCAGTTAGACCTTCTACTGGAATGTTGTCATTTACTATTGCTAGTGCGCCAGTAGGTGGTGTGTAGTAGAAGCTACCATAACCATTAGCATCTGCAGCTTGTGCGCCACTAGAAGGTGTTCTATAACCACAAAAACTATCATCTTGCCCAAAGTTAAATGCTATACCTTCTCCAGCAGCACCTGCTGCCCAAGATACAACTCTATAACCACCAGATAAACCTGTTTGTGCAACACCTTGAGAAACATTATCTTTAAAAAATTCAATTTGTCCATTACCTATAACCATAGATAATAAATTTGTTTCATTATAGGAAGCACCATATGTATAAGATGACGTATCTAAATATAAACTACCATTACTATAATAAGTAATAAATCCTGTATGACTAGTAGTATTACCTGCTCCTGTTGCTGTAGCTTCTGGACCAATACCAAAAGAATAACCATTATCAGGTTTACATTCCACATACCACAAAGTACTAGATTCAATATTTGGAATAAAAAAGGTTGAAACCGCTTGTCTTTGCAAGCCGTTACCTTCAGTAAATAAAAGATTACCTTCACTTAAATCATCTGTACCAGAACGAGAAGGGTCTAATGTATTAAAGTTCTGTGTAGGACTATCACCCATCTGGTCAGTTGTTGCTACGTTAGTTGCACTAAAGTTGTTAGCATTACCTGAACTATCTGTACCCAATGCAGTAGCAGTTGAGTTATCAGAATAGTCAAGATAAAAACCATTATCACCAAATGTTAAACCTGATACAGCTTTTGGAATCCAATAACCGTTGGAACCGTATTGACCAAAAGAAGTAGGGTCTAAAGCAGTACCGTCAATAAAATATGTTTCTGCTATATAGCCATCAAAGTAATTTCCTTGTGGTCGTCTACCAATATTGTGAGCACCTGCCCTAGAAAAACCGCCTTCATAATTTTGAGCCGGGTATGATGCAGATGCAAAACTAGTTTCCTGAACACCATTTATATAAAGTTTAACTCTATCAGTATTTGTTGCTTGTGTAGTGTCTACAGCTAAAACAAGATGATACCAAGCGGCAGTATCTGTAAACACACGGTTAGTTCTTAAACCTGTAGCAGCTTCATCAAAAAATATGTATAAGTCATTTCCACCACTAGTTTCACCAAATCTAATGGCATCATCACGTCCACTAGAAACATTTGCGCCTATCAAGGTAGGAAATGCTGTGCTTATATTACCACGTTTAAACCAAAGTGAAATAGTATAAATTTTACGATTGCCATCAGATGCTGGTGTATAACTTAAATAAGCACTATCACTATCATTAAACCTAATACTATTAGCAACAGTAGTAACATCTATAGGATGCTGTGCGCCACCTGAACCAATGTGTTGTGTTGCACCATTACCTGTATATAGGATAGGTTCAAAGTAATTGTCAGACTGTTGACCTGAAGCTAGTTGAGGACCAATGGCTGGTTCTGGTAGGTTGGCTGAACACATCGCCAAGAAGCCGGATGGTGGGGCGTACTTGAAATCACCGTAACCATTATCGTCTGCATTGCCGCCAGCCGTTTCAGTTCCAGCAAAAGTTCCTTCTTGCCCAAAGTTTGCATCGTGCGGGTCATTAGATGATGTGCCGCCAGTCTTACTGACCATCATAACAAATGTGCCAGATAGTCCAGTAAATGCGGCGTTAGTTGTAGTGCCAGCCGCTATTTCAGAAGCTGTTGCGCTGTTTTGCCAAGTGCCATTTTTACTAAACCAAATCGCACCATTATCCGCATCAAATGCAATACCTATTATGTCGCCATCAGCTTGCCAGCTATCACCATAAGATACACCACTTCCATTATACTTATTACCATTAGAATAATATAAATAACAATCAGTGTTGAGGTATGGAGTTGAAGATATGTTTGTATCTTCTTTTGCAATGCCAACAAACCTGTTGACAGTGGCAGAGCCAGCAGTTCCATTCCTTACCTCAAAATACCATTTGCCTGACGACACAGCGAATGTTGAGTTTTGCGTACCGTTGTTACCAGCAGTTAAAGCACGAAGATTACCTTCAGATGGCGAATTGTAATTGTATTTATCTAATGGATTCCAAGTCGCAAAATTATTAGTTGGACTGTCCGGCACTTGGTCATTAGTAGCAAAATTATTTACTGTTGTAAAATTATTTCCATTACCGCTAGAATCTGTACCTAATGCTGAAGCAGTAGAGTTATCAGAAAATGTTAAATAAAATCCATTATTACCATATGAAATTGATTGAGCAGAAATATCTTTAGGAACCCATATGCCGTTAATAAACTCACCAAAAGTGTTTGCATCATACATTGTGCCATCAACATAAACCATATCAGCAACATAAAAACTTCCATAATATGTTGCACTGTCTGGATTATGAAATATAAAGTTTTGACCACTAGCTTCGTTAATTTCCATATTGTAATTTAATGGAAGGTCATTCCCAGAACCACCAGAACGTGCTTGTGTATCAACACCATTTATATATATTTTATATCTGTCATAAACATAAGATTGAGTAGTATCTACAGCAACTACTATATGATACCAAGCACTTACATCTCTTAATATAATTCCACCACCTACCGCAGATTGGGTGTTAAAGTTATAATCAACAAATCCAGAACGGTTATCACAAATATAAACATATAGGTAATCCCCAGAAAAATATATATTTACAAAGTTAGACGCACCATTCCAGCTTGAAAAAATAGTGCCAGCATCACTTAACTCTGTGCGTTTAATCCAGCATGACATTGTGAATTTTTGTGCGCTACCAGCTACAGTATTTTGATACATACGTTGGCTTTTAGAATCATCAACACGTAAAGATTGGTTAATACTTGTAGGATATACTACAGTACCGCCACCACCTGCAGAGGTAGCACCAGATGAAAACCAAAATGGACTATTAGTCAAACTCATTTATATAACTCCTATGCGAAAGCTTTCGTAGCTGCGCCTAAATAAATAGTACCTGTAACTTCTACAAAATAAGGAACAACATCTACTGCATCTGCCGCAGTTGACAATGTAATACCTGAACCACCTGCTGTTTTATATTCAGAACCAAGTGAAAGCAATCTAGTTCCTGTTGCATCCTGTTTAAATACAAACACACCTGCCATGCCACCTACTTCTGTAGTAGGATTACCAAGAGTTAAGTCTCCTGTAAGTGTCCAAACAAAACTATTATAAGTACTAAAGTCAGGTGTATTAGCACCAGTAAGAGATGCTGTATGTACAGCATTTACTATATTACCAGTTAATGTGCCGCCAGACAAGGGCAAATGATTAGCAATTGAAGTTGCCAGTGTACTAGATACTGTACCAATTACACTATTAATAGATGTAATGGCATTTGTATTCGTAGTAATGTTAGTAGTATTATTATTAATACTTGTTGCCATAGTAGCTGACAAAGCAGTAATAACATTATTAATAGATGTTGTTACATTATTAATAGAAGTAATAGCATTAGTATTGGTAGTAATATTAGTGTTACTATTGTCAATACTTGTTGCCATTGTAGCTGACAAGGCGGCAATGGTAGCTGATGAAGGAACACCAGATACTGATATTACACGGCTTGCATTAATATTAATTCCTGAACCTGCAGTATAGACAAGAGCAGAACTAAACTGTATAAAGGTAATATTAGTTGTACCAAAAGTAATTGTACCTATTGTATTACATACATAAGCCTCACCTGCACCTGTATCACCTTCTTGAACATAGAAGTAAGAACCTTCGTCAAGACCACTATTAGTTCCCGGTGCGTAGTTATCTGCATCTGTTGCACGAGTAAGCACCCAATTAGTAGAAGCAGAACCTACATCAGTAACTGTATAAACACCATTTTGTGTTTGGTCTGTTTGTTCATATATAAGAACACGGTCAGCTACATTTACAGTTACACCATCAATTACCAAAGCTGCTTGAGTACCTGCATTGGTAAGTGTTGCACCTACACCTGCAGTACCATTATTATAAGTAGCATTAAGATTAATAGGTGATTCTACACGAACTGCATCATG